>JACCDR010808036.1_pt1 | contig 105505 bp, 152 predicted proteins | sample 7446431 | NCBI WGS metagenome assembly JACCDR01 (sample SAMN15323443, study PRJNA562643) | freshwater metagenome | isolation source: river surface water | place: USA:Blue River Watershed | collected 2017-08-17
ACTATTACGTTGGTTTTTACTCCCTTAGCTACTAGTGGAAATCTTGTTTTTACTGCACTATCTGGTGAGTGGTTTTTGACACTTCCTACACTTGTTACTACTGTTACTACTTAACAAAAAAAAAAATTGGAGACAGAAAATGGACAAAGCTGGATTTGAAGCCGCAGTAATTTCCTTACTTGAAACAACTCAATGGAGTTTTATAAATAATGATGGAAAAGTAGAAGCATCTTTTACAAGAGATGAAATATTATTGCCAGAAACTTCTTTACCATTTTTAATTGCGTATGATGTTATTCAAGGTAAGCTTTCTCTTACAGTAATGGAAGAAGATGGTATAACTACACAAGCAGTACTTGAGTATGTTAGGAATAAAGGTGCTTGGTTTGGAAGAGGGTTTCAAAAAGGATATGTTCAGATAACTCCTCTCACCAATCGCACGCTTTGGGAAAAAGTACTTAATCCTGCAAAATTTATGCAAGGGGCACCGATTAAGAAAGTAGCTGGAACTCTTTATGCAGATCAAATTTATACGGATTATAAAATTCCTGCATTTGATATACGAACTATTCCTGGTGTGCATTATAAAACTACCTCTAAAAATGCGATCGCATTGATAGCATGTATTAGGCTAGGGTATTTTACTAAAACTGTGCAAGCACTTGCACTAACACCAGAAAGCACCACTTGGCCTATTTTTTTATTCTTAGATTTTCCTACTGACTCAAGTTGCTACAAAGATAACTTAGCTCATGTGGAGGTAATGAAATCTTTCTTTCCCGACGCAGTTATTATTCAACGTCCTTGCAATTTTGGAGCAGGTAAGAATATAATTGACGCTCGTCGCCAGCTTTTTGACTACTTAGGTTTTGAGTATGTTTATTTACTTGAAGATGATATAATAATTGCTCCAAATTGTTTAACTATTTTGGAGTCTTTATGGAACTGGGTAACTAGGAATACCTATACAAACATAGGGGTTGTCCAAGGATGGTGGCTAAACACAAAACGTGAGCCTTCTACTTATGTTGACATATCTGTAAATGAACTATTGGGATATTCAATGAGTAAGAGGTGTTGGGATGATATTAAGCCCATTGTATATGAGTATGAGCAAAAATTCCTCTTTAGCAGGTATCATGAACGACCACATAAGACCATTGGTAATTGGTTCGACTCTTTGCCTACTTTACCAATCCAACCAGGGTATCCCATTGAGGGAGAACGATTTCAAGTTTTGCGTGGTTTTATGGGGTCTGTACAAACTTCTCAACAATGGACAGTATTAATTGCTATGTATAAAAAGGGGTGGCTAAGAATTCATCCTAAGATTAACTTATGTGAAAATATAGGACGAAGTGGGTTAGGCAAGGTAGGCGATTTTGATAACATGAAGTACTCAGAGGTACATATTCAAGACTACCCGAGTATTGTTGAGTTTGAGGAAACACTTTAATTTTTTTAAAGGAATAAACTATGACTTGTATTTCAATTATGGGAGAAGATGGAGAAGAGAAAATGTTTCGGCAAGTTCTTTTCCTTATTGAAGACAAGCATCCAAGTGGATCACCACGAAAATGTAGGTTAATTTTGGATGATGAACAAGTAGAAGTCACAGAGAACTCAGAATTTTGTACCGCGTTAATTCCTGAAGTTTTAATGAAGGATGCCTAATATGATGACTGCCCATGAGATCGAGCGGTTTAGTCTTTATGGAAAAATCCGCAGGGGAAAAATTGGTAGGAACTCACTTTGCAATTGTGGAAGTGGGAAGAAGTACAAAAAATGCTGCCAAATTCAAGTAGTAGTAAAGGAAGTTTCAACTACCTCTGAAATTTTAAAGGTTCCGGGATATGAACAAATTTTTGGAAAATAGTTCTGGACAGGGGAAGTTGGGTGGGATATAATGGGGAGCCATCGGCGACCGCGACTCGGAGGAGCGTGCAGCCAAATGCGGATGGAACCGTGCGACGAAGGAGCTATCACCGTAGACCAGTGCAAGCACTTGCACTACGGTATGACAACTGTGCTTCACTGATAATAGTCAAAGTCAACTTCTAGGGAAACAGGTGTCCCTAAAATAGAGCGGGCGAACCATGAAAAGAGAGTACACGCCGGAAAATATTGAGGAGCTTAAGTCTAATGAGATTTTTGTTTTTGGCAGTAATAGAGAAGGAGTGCATGGAAAAGGAGCCGCACTTATTGCTAAACAAAAATTTGGAGCAGTGCAAGGGCTTGCACGTGGTAGGATGGGGCAATCCTACGCAGTAATTACGAAGAAAGATTGGAGACGCCCTCGAAGCAGTTCGTTAATGGATATTAAGGCAGAACTAATTCGTTTTTGTAATTACGCGACTACTCATCCTGCACTAAAGTTTTATGTAACAAAATTAGGAAGCTCTTTAGCTGGCTACTCAGTTGAAGAAATAAAAGAGCTTTTTACTTCCTTGTTTGTTCCAGACAATGTGGTGCTTCCTAAAGAGTATGAGTTCCGAGACGATGAATATTTTCAGTTGCTTTTTTAGGCGATTTTTATGCAACTATTTCAAATGAAGGTCGCATTCACAGGGCATCGGCCAAATAAATTGGGAGGGTATAATGTAAATCCAATTCAAATAGCCGTTAAGGAAGCCATACGGGATTTACTCAGTTCGATAAATCCAGTTCCTTTAGTAATTACTGGAGGAGCACTTGGGGTAGATACTTGGGCAGCACAGATATCGCTTGAGTTGCAAATTCCATATATTGTCGCGATTCCTTTTCGCGGACAAGAAAATGCTTGGCCTCAAAGTAGCAAATTAGAGTACTTGAAAATTTTGGAATCAGCTAAAGAAACTCACGTAATCTGCGAAGGTGATTATGCTGCATGGAAAATGCAAACTAGGAACCAGTGGATGGTAGACAATTGTGATTTATTAGTAGGCGTTTTTGATGGAACTCCAGGAGGTACAGCAAACTGCATAAAGTACGCGGAGAAAAAGAAGAAAAAAACGATAGTGATAAACCCGAACAATTTTAAGTAGTGCAAGTACTTGCACAAGGAGTAAAGAAGTAATGACGCAAGAGATTATGGAATGCAGGATTTGTTCAAGCAGAGAGCTTGAGGACGTATTTGACCTTGGTGAGCAGCCGTTGGCAAATGGACTACTTGCTTCTCCTGGGATTGGAGAGAAATATCCACTTGTATTAACAAAGTGCATAGGAGGATGCGGGCACGTGCAATTAAAGCACACGGTAGAACCCACAGCAATGTTTGAGGACTATCATTTCCACACCGCTTCTTCTGAAAGAATGGTAAACCACTTCTGCCAGTTACTATTGGATAATACACCGAAATCAGGTGGAGTGGTTGTAGAGATTGGCTCAAATGATGGAGCAGTTTTACAGCGGTATAAACAAAAGTTATTTGATGGTGTTCTGGATAATTACTTAGACCCAGAATGGGATTTTGCCGTTTGGGGCATTGACCCATCAGAGAATCTTTGTAATGAAGCGGCAAATAGCAGAAATGTAGATGTTTGGTGCGATTTTTTTAATGAAAATACAGCAAAAGAGTTTGTAAGTGCTGTTGGACAAGCCTCTCTCATCATGTGTTGCAATGTATTAGGGCATGTGCATGATTTGAATAGCTTTGTGCAAGGACTTGCACTTTTACTTGCGGATGATGGTAAAATAGTAATTGAAGTGCCTGACGTGTATCAAATGGTAGAGCACCTCGCATTTGATACCATATATCACGAGCACATAAGCTACTTCTCAGCTACTAGTATGGCTAGATTGTTTAATCAGAACTGCTTATATATTCAAGAGATTACTCCGCAGGACGTACACGGCGGCACTCTCCGATACACAATAACAAAACGTGTTGGAAATTCTAATTCGGTATATGACCGGATTAATACAGAATATCTAATGCCTATTAACTGGGAAACATTTAAAACTAAAGTTGCCACACAAAAGGCACAACTGCAATTTCACCTTACGCAGTGTAAAAAAGAGGGCCGGAAAGTAGCTGGCTATGGTGCTGCTGCAAAAACCACAGTTAGATTAAATTACTTTGAAATTGACAACAATCTACTTCCAGTGGTCGCTGATTGCACGAAAGATAAACAAGGTTTATTTATTCCTGGTACGTTTCAATTAGTAATTTCTCCAGAGGAGTTACAACTACCAGCCAACTTTCCTCACATAGTAGTGATATTTGCTTGGAATCATGCAAAAGAAATAGTAAAGAAAGAACACACATTAGTAGAAAAAGGCGTGATTTTTGTAACTCCTGATTTCTTACCAGTGTTACAATAATAGAAAGTAAAATATGCAAACTGTGTTAGTAATTGCCTACGATAGAGTAGACAACTTAATTGCATGGGAGGCTGCTTGGGAGAAAATGAATACCACTGATTGCAAATTGATTTTTGCAATTACTGGAAATATTGATTGGAAATCTAAGCATGAAATACTTCGATATCCAAATATAGGGATGGATATTGGTTGCTTACAGCGATTCATACAATCCAGAGAAGATTATGACAGGTTATTTTGGGTTCCCGATGATTTCCTTCCTTTAGATAAAGAGTTACTACAAAAATACTCGACTGCTGATGTAGTTGGGACATTTTGGTCAACAACAATTTCTCCACATATTCGCTCTGGTGGAGTTAGCATTACTAAGCAAGTAGCAAAATTTTTGCAATTTCCTACGAATTTGCTAGTAGATAGGCTTAATGGAAAAAGGAACTGTTACTTTTTTGAGCATTCTTTGTATAACTTTTATAATCAAGTTCGTGCAAAGTTTAGCGTAAAAATGGTAGATGGAACAACTCCACCAAACAGTCCAGAGTGGTCTAAAGTACCACAAAAATACTTATTAGACTCGGAAGGCAAGATTTACATGTGCCCCTTCTAATTTTGTGCAAGCACTTGCACTAAGGGAGTAAGTAGTATGAATGCTGAAACTTTTACAGCAGCAATAGTGATATATAATCCATCTCAGGCTGTAATTAACAATGCGTTTAAGTTGTTTGATAGTATTAAGAAGTCGTTAGGAATTGTTCAAACAGTGGTAGTAGATAATTCTCCTGCTACAAACATGGAAAAATTCATCGGTAAGGTGGACAAATACCTTTGGAATGCTAGGTATAATATATATTGGGCAGGAGGAATTAACAAAGCTGTTGAGTATGCAACTGGAAGTATCTTTATTCATTTTTTACCTACTCGTGGAATAGAAAGAAACCCTGAGTGGGTAAAAAAGCTAATTGCACCATTAAGTGATGTCAAAGTAGGTATGGCAGGACCAAAAGTGCATTGCTACTATGATAGGGTAACTAATAATTTAACCGGCCTAGAAAGAGATCCACTTAAGCAATATCTTATAAATCAAGCAGTTTTTGCTGCAAGAACTGATACTTTAAGGAAGCACCCGTGGACAGGGGACTTTCCACATGCTTACAGTGACACTAAGCACTGCATAGATTTGATAAGGGCTGGGTATACATTAGTTAATGTGCCAGAAGTGTCTAGCATGGCCACTGGATTACCTAGCAACCCACATACTATGTTTGAAGCCGGACCACATATTTAAGGAAAGTCTCATGAAGGCAGTATTAGTTGTGTGCTATAATCGGCCCGAAAACTTAGATTTATGGGCAGATGCTTGGAGTAGGATGGATACTACAGGATGCAAGCTAATTTTTATAATCACTGGAGAAATTCCAAGGAAAAGTTATCCTGAACATATTGAAGTAATTTATACAGATAATGCTGGTTACAGCACCGGAGCAGTAAAGAGATTTATTGATTTTAGGAATGACTATGACGAGCTTATCTGGATGCCAGACGATTTCCTTCCACTGCGTCCTGACTTATTTCAACTATTTAGTGGTGCAGATGTAGTTGGCACATTTTGGTCAATTGTCATACACCAGCATATTAGGACAGGTGGAATTTCAATGACTAAGCAAGTTGCTAAGTCATTAAAATTTCCTTTAAATCTTTTACAAAATACCAAGGAGAATGAATATGAAGTAGAATACGGGGCATTTTGTTTTTATGATCAGCTAGTTACTTTGGGTTGTTCTTTTAAGATGTTGGATGGAACAATTCCTCCGGAATCACCCCATTGGGAGTATTCAGATCATACATATATTGTGGATTTAGGTTGGGGAGAAGAAGGTAGGAAAGCTGTGGACTATGACAGTAAATTTACTGCATACCATAAGCCTTATGTGTGTCCTTTTTAAATGCAAGTACTTGCACAGGAGAGCAAAACAATGGAAATGCAATTTAAGTCAGATATTGATGTAAAATTGATTCAGTCGATGGGCGGAGACCACATGGTAGTAGCAGCCGCTAGAGTCAGCACTAATGGTGATGACTGTATGCAGTATACTAATCCACAATCAGCAGAAGAAAATGCAGGGTTGATTAATTATTTAGTTAAGCAAAGGCACGGAACTCCCTTTGAACATTCTTGTTTAACTTTTTATGTACGAGCACCTATTTTTGTATGGAGAGAGTGGCATCGGCACCGTATTGCTTCTTATAATGAAGAAAGTGGAAGGTACAAAAAACTTGATCCAGTTTTCTATGTGCCGGATCGTGAACGGCCAATGATGAAAGTTGATGACTGGAAACCAGGAAGACCGAAGTTTTTGAGATGCGAAGATGAGACTGTATTTCAAACACTAACCCACAATCTGAAACGTATCTATGGTCAAGCTTACCGCACTTACGAAGAGAATCTTTCTCTAGGTATTGACCCCGGACTCGCTCGCGATTGCCTGCCAGTTGGAATTTATAGTAGTTGTTGGGTCACGCTTAACCCAAGAGCACTCATGGGATTCCTCTCACTTCGAGTACATGAGCCAAAATCACTTTTCCTAAGTTACCCCTTATGGGAAATCGACATGGCAGCCAGACAATGCGAAGCATTGTTTGAGAAAGGGTGGCCTATAACTTACGCTGCATTTGTTAGGAATGGTCGAGTTGCTCCATAATAGTCCTTGTTTTTTAGGGCTATTATGCTATAATATGTAGCCACAGTGCAAGTGCTTGCACTGTGGCTATGCTATTTAAAGAGGGAGAACATGGATAGTAACATCGCTCAACTTATTTTACAAAGTAATGGACTGTCCTCAGAAGAAGTGACAGTCCTTATGTTTTTAATGGCTACTGCAATAGGATCAAATAATCAAAAGGAACGAGACGAGCGAGCACGAGGAAATATTTTTAGTACTCTTAATGTCGATGAAATTTGTCAACGATATAATTTATTAGATTCAACCGTACTCCGATTAGTGAAAAAATTTGAAGGAATTGGTTGGCTTATTCAAAGAGACGGTGGAGTGGTGTTAGGCCATTGGAAAGATGGAAAAAAATATTGGCACTGTGCGACTGCATTAGGTAAGTGTAAAATCACCACAGCACAACGTGAGTCACCATTACAACAGTTACGAAGGATGGTAACTGAAAGTAGGAAGCATCGAATCACTAAAAAAATAGAGCGTTTATCTGTGCATGATACTTCCGTAATCTTAAATGAATTAAGAGAAGCCAAGCCAAAAACTCCGGGAGTGCGGGCACTTAACCTTGCGAAAGAGCTATACGTTAAGAAGTTCTCTAAAACATATCCACTAGCTAGAGACATGACTCGTGGCGTAGCAAGTTTTCCAAAAGAAATAAAACTATGGAATAATGCCTTAATGTATGTTGATAATGAAGAAACAAAATTATTCGACCTCATACGGTGGGTATTTGACAACTGGGAATTAGTGAAAGATAAGTTGGCGTGGGTAGGAACGCCTAATGTTTCTTTGTTTTGTACAAAATCTTATTTATTGCAGATAATAAATTTGCGTGGTGCCGATCACATACAGAAGACTACAGTTGGTACACGGTACAATGAAGCTGTGGCTCAAAAAGCACCTTCGGAGGGGTTTGAATGACTTTACTAGATTTAGCAAATATTCCTGAAGTGTTATTAAATTGTGAAATGAGTTCTATCTTAGACTTTCCATATAAAGCAAAGATACAAAGTTATATTGATAAACTCCCTGCGATAATAAAAACACGACAAGGTTTGTTGTTATGGGGGAACTATGGAGTAGGTAAGTCGGGGCTTGCAGCTATTATACTTAAAGAAGCGGCTAAAAAGGAAATATGTGGATTTTGGATATCTTGTAAGCAGCTTCCAGGGTACGTGATTAAAGAAACAGTATGGATGGATGGTATCACATATTATGATAGGGCACAATCGGTGCCGATATTAGTATTAGATGAGTTACAAATACGAGAGGAAAAAGTAGCTTTTTTAGAAAGTTGTGTAGAAGACTTACTACGGATTCGAGTAAGTAAGAATAGGCCGACTATCATAACAACTAACCATGTACCAAGTTTGATAAAGGCTAACTACCCGGCAATCTACTCAGTAATGGAAGAGTCCACACGACCGCTTGAAATAGCCGGAATGGAGTTTAGGCACGAAATGAAGGGGATTTGTAATCCTGAAATCTGGAAGTAATGCAAGCACTTGCACAAGGAAAAAATATGGCCACATGTAGTGAGTATGTAGCTCAACAGCTACGGATAGCAAAAATAGTCGCGATTAAGGAAAGGATATTAACATGGTTTGAACAAATTGAAGCAGGACACGCAGCTTTAGTGGATTTAATAGAGTTGCCTGATATGAAAAGAGAGGGCTGTGATAATTTAGCACCTTATGTCCCTACAGGAAAAGTAGATGTAGTGCTAAAGCTGGAAGGAGTGGTTGGGGTAAAAGCCAAAATAATCAACCCTAATTTGCCTAAGAGTGATGCAACCAATTGGACTGTTGAATAAGGAAAAAACATGAGCAATCGAAGCACCGGAGATGATGACATGCCTCAAGATGATGATTTGTTTGATGCCACCTATGATTCACAAGATGATTATTGTAGTAGTCAGAATGAAATGTGTTTGGGCACAGACATGTTTACACCAGAACAAATGGAACTACCTCAGTTTTTAGAGCCTTGTTTTTTAGCTAAACAACGTGGGACTTTATCAGATTTTTTAAGTGTTTTAGGAATAAAAAGTGAAGAGGGAGTCACGAAAGTACTTCGCATATTAGACGAGCATTATCCTACGTTATTACACGAGACCGATGCCCTTTTTCAAGCACTTGAGCAAGAGTACTGTCAACTTTGCCTTGGCGGAGCCGCTAAAGTTGGGCAATTGACTGAGGAGGGCTTTATGGAATGTGAGGAGAATTTGACTCGACGTATGGAATGTATGAAGATGCTATACAGCATTCGTATTAAGCGACTAGAGTTACGAGTCCTTATGGAAAAATCAGGAGTTTCTGATGGCAGTGACAGCTAAGACGGATTACTTAGGACTGCGAATATTAACTTCATTGTTAGCAAGTAAAGATGTTGCATTACTTGAGCAACTACAAATTGATGATTTCCTTCCCGGAAAAAGTCAAGAAGTATTGGTTTGGATTTTAGACTACAGGCTAAAGTTTAATGCGTTACCAACTCCTTTAGCGATAGTGGATAATTTTGGGGCAATACTTCCTGCTGATGTAGAAGATTTTCATTATCTTAAGGAGCAGATTCAAAAAAGGAATTTATCCTATAAATTGACACAAAGTCTATCAAGTGTCGCAAATTTATTAGATAATGGGGAGCCAAATAAGGCACTAACTGAGCTTCAACGAGTGCTTGATTCTGGAGCAGTTACACCACCCAATAGAGTTGTGACTTATGTTAAAGACGCAAAGGAGCGTATTGAACATTATAAACAACAGATGACTAACCAAGTTTTTGAAGGAATTCCTTGTGTATGGGAAGAACTTGGAAAAGTCATTATTGGCTGGATGAACGGCACTTTAAATGTCATATTGGCAGAGCCAAATGTTGGAAAGACATGGAGTCTTTGTATTATTGCAGACGACTGTATTACGCAAAATAAACAAGTGTTATATGTCTCGTTAGAAATGCCAGCAAGTAAAATTTTGCGTAGGATTGATGCACTACGTCGTAAAGTCAGTTTTAGTAGGCTGCGTAAAAATGCTCTCCTTCCAGACGACATTAAGAGATTAGAAGAGTCTTTGCTTACGGAAACAACTACTGGTGAAATAATAGTTGCAGATAAACTAGATGTAGTTACTCCGAGAGACGTTTACCTGCTAGTAAAAAAACATGCACCAGACATAGTTTTAATTGACGGAGCATACCGATTTGAAGGAGACACTAAGAGTAATAATAAGTGGGAAGTAAATGCTAAGGTTATTACTGACCTTCAGCTATTTGCTGAAATGTCAAAGGTTCCGTGGGTATTAACATCACAGCTTAATTCTGACCCTACTCGTAAAGTAACCGATAAGATTCAGTTGGCGGAAGCAAGGTATTCAAAAGAGTGGGGAATTGCAGCAGATGTTGTATTGGCACTTCGACAAGCCCCAGAGGATAGAGTGTTACGAAAGATGCAAATACACACACTAAAGGTACGAGAGCATGATGCCGAAACAAATGTAGATATGGTTATGGTTAATTGGGATTTGACTAATTTTAATTTTGCTGAGATTAAGGTGGACTTACTCAATTCAATGTTTGGAACTCCTTAATTTAGGAAATCCAATGGACTATGATACATTAGTTAGGTATCTTTCAACAATCATTCCAGGGGCGGACGATTTACCAATTTTAGGAAAAAAGAAAAACTATGTACTAGTTTGTTGCCCTTTAGCTAAATGGACGCATAAATCAGGCACAGACAACCATCCTAGTATGCTAATTTATTTTTCCGAAGAAGTGGAAACAACTTATAGGTGCCTATCATGTAAGGAAAGTGGAAATCTATGGCGTTTGTTTCTAGCATACGGGCAAAAGTCCGAGCAAAAAGAAGTGCAAGCACTTGCACTAGAGGTTTTAAAAGCCGACACTCCTACAATGCAATCCCGCTTTTTACGAATAGGAACAAAACTACTTTCAAAACACGAGCAGGATGATGAAAATGAAGAGACCTCAACTTTTGTTGCAGATAAATTGATTAACGGGTTTTGTCCAGCTTGGCAGCATCCACATAGTAGAGCATATTTACAATCACGAAAAGTAGATATGCTGACGACCATACGATACAATCTTCGATTTGATGAAAGGCACACAAGAATAATTTTTCCTGTGTACGATAAAGAAGGAAGATGTGTTGGAGCAGTCGGAAGAACTTTTCCACCAGGAAATGAAGTAAAATTTCGCTACTATAACTATTTTAATTTTCAAGCTAGTGAGTCATTAGGTGGAATTCATTTTCATAGTAGTTATGAGTATCAACGCATCTTAGTATTGGAAGGATTTTTTGATGTTTTAAATTGTTGGGCAATTTGTGCCGCTGAAGGAATACTTCCCGTTTGTACGTGGAAAGCAGCAGTTTCAGAAAAGCAATTGACAATGCTCTTAAGTTTTGATAAAATGTTGGTATGTGGGTATGATAATGATGATATAAATGGAAAGGACGCTGGAAATATCGAAGCTGAGAAATTTATTATAAAAGGAGCACAAAATGGGGTAATTATTAAACGACTAAAATTACCAGTAGGAATTGACATGGGAGAACTTCCTCAAGCACAGATTAGTAAGTTATTAAGTGATCTTAAATCTTCTAACATTTTTAACAGGATTAATCATGACTGAATCAACAACAACTCCTAGTTGGTTAGTGGGCACTGGCAAGATTTCAATGGACGAGTCGGCAAAAGCACCGAGGAAACCATTCAGGTTTTGGTTAAATCGAGATTCAAAATCAAAAATCATTTTCCTAAGTGACGGCAGCGATGTTCCTTGTATTTGGGAGCACCAAGTTAAGCTACGTCGAAAAGGAAAAGACGACTGGAACAACTACTTTACCTGCTTAGAAGCAAGCCAAGGAACGTGTCCTTTATGTGCTTATGCAGAAGAATTTGAAATGTACTGGAAGCAGCAAGTCCAACTTTACTCTATCATTGAGTTAAAGCCATATAGGAGTAAAAAGACAAACAAAGATGTTCCGTACAGTCGCAAAATACTTACAGCTAAGAAAGCGACTTCAGAAATCTTGATGCGTAAGTATGCAGGAAGACTAGATGCGAATTCCACTCTTCGAGGAGCTTGTTTTGAAGTTTATCGAGGAACTGATCCAAAATCAGCTTCAGTTGGAACGGATTTTGAATTTAAGACAATGGTTGACTTAAGTAAACTGCCTAAAGAAGACATCCTTCCTTTTGATTTGAATTTATTCGCACCCGATAGGCTACTAATGACTAGGGTAGTAGAACGCTTGATGAGAGGCGATTTATCTGGAGGTTTAACACACTCGTCTGATACCTCAGGAGGAATAAATCCGCAGGATCTAATTTCTGGTGGGGTTAGCGAAGATGATGTTGGAGATTTTGTGATTGATTATGGTGATCCACAAGGAAATGAGGAACCACACGACTTAGCTATACAACTTTAAGCAAAACTTACGGCACACGTCTCTTCATTAAAGATAGAAGAGACGTGTGTTTATTTTTAAGCAACCTGTGCAAGCACTTGCACTAATTAAGTGGAAAAACAAATGGAAATAATTACTCAATTTATAGAAGAAACCAAAGCTATAGGTTGCTACGCATTTGATATTGAGCACCATCCAGATTTGGAGTTACATAAAGAGCATTTTGATCTACACGGGTGTAGTTTTAGTAACGGTCGTACTTGTTTTTATGTTAAAAACAAAGAAAAAGTACAGGAAATTACCTCTGCATTATTTCCATTAAAGAATTTAGAAGCAGTAGCGTTTAATGGTAAGTATGACGTTCAGTGCTTACTTCAAAGTGGGTGGGCATCTAGTTATCCTGAAAAACTAGTTGATCCAATGATTGGGCTTAATTTGTTAGATGATAACAAACATCCAAATCAATTAGGCTTGAAAGAAAATATTTTTGAAATTTTTGGCCATCGTATGATGACTTTTGAGCAAGCCTACTCTTTTGGAATGGATTCTCCACAATTTACAAAATATGCGTGTGATGACTCTGAATGGGAGTTTAAGCTGTGGAGTAGGGTAAAAGATGAGTTAGAGCACCAAAAGTTACTAAAATACTTCATGGCTGTTCCTGCAATTTCATTTTTTGCAGATGTAGAATCAGCAGGAATTATGTGGGATCTTGATAATGCTCGATCGTTAATGCGAGAATATGTTAAAGTTAGGGATCAACTTGAAGAAGAAATTTATGCGGACTTGGGGATGTTAAATTTGAACTCTCCAAAACAACTAGCTCAACGCCTCTTTTGTGACTTAGGTTATCCAACCGAAGGATTACGAAAAACGGATGGTGGAGAGATAAGCACAGATTCGGATAATATGGAATTACTTGCTCATAAGTATCCTATCTGTAAGAAAATAGTTAAATATCGAACCGCAGCAAAGATGTTAGGAACTTACATAGTTCCTTTGTCTCATTTTGCGTTATCCTCTAAAGATCAACGAGTGCATCCAAAGTTCTGGCTTGTGTCAGCAACAGGTAGGACTAGGTGTGATTCTCCTAATTTGCAAAATATTCCAGCACATTTGAACGAGGATTTTAAACATCTTGATATTCGTAAGATGTTTATTGCTCGACCCGGCTATACTTTTGTAGTTGCAGACTTTAGTCAAGTTGAGTTAAGGATTATGGCTCACTTTTCTAAAGATCCTGGATTTTTGAAGGCTTTTAGAGATTGGCAATGTACTGCCTGTCATTCAACAGGATCTTCTTTAAAGTTATTGCACAAGTGTCCTAAATGTGGAGCACAGGAAACGGATGCAATACTTAAAAATAAAACCATACCAGGGTTCTGGCATGGTTTAGACTTACATCAGATTACTGCTGATAAAGTGCCAGCATTGAAGGGCAATCGCCAAACAGGAAAAACTGCAAATTTTGAATTGATTTTTTGTGGTGGTGCCAAGAAAATGGCAGCAACACATCCAGAATTTTCTGTAGATCAATGGCAAGAAATTATTGATGAGTACTTTGAGGAGTACTCAGGAGTCAAGCATTTTCATAATTACATTGAACAAATCCTGCACAGCATAGGACAAATGAGGGATATTTTTGGACGAGTTAGGCGAATTCCCAAAAGAGTTATTAAAGCATCTGCAAAACACGCCTTGAATCAACTAGTTAATTTTCCAATACAAGGATCTGCCGCTGGCATGATTCAGTTAGCCAGCAGCAAGTTTAGAAAAATTATGATTCAGAAAGGCTATTGGATGAATGGAGTTGTTGTTGTCAATAGTGTACATGACGAAACAGACATGGAAGTCCGGGATGATTTAGTAGAAGAGGTAGTAGGCATTGTGCAGGATACTTTTGAAAATAATGTTAGCTTGGAAGTACCAATTAGAGTAGACATCAGCACGGGCAAAAATTGGAAAGATGCAAAGGGCTAAGTGTAAAATACACTTGCACCCCCATCAAGGTAAGCGTACCATACTGTTGTACTTGCGTTATGAGTGCTTAGGCACTAGGGAACGGGAGGCGGAATCCAAAAGCCCTGCAAGGTTAGACTACGGGCTAACTAGATATCCATAACTGGACTCGAAACTGCGACTTAAACAGACTTGCCATAACGCATGTTTTACAGGAATGCAAGCACTTGCACTTAGAGGGGTCAGTAGCGTGAAATGTGTTCATTGTGGCTCTGAGATTTCTGAAGATAGACATGCGTTTTTAGTAGAAAACAAGAAAGAAATAACCTGTTGTAACTGCACAAAGGAAGTAAGGATTACGGGATTTATGGACTTTAATCATAAAACCGCTCCTCAACTTGTGATAATTCCACCGAACGATCCTGAGATACTGAGGATTGCGATTCGAGCACACAGGCGAGCACGGTAATTGAAGGAGTAGTATTATAGAAGAATCAGGCAAGACTGATCCTGCTTTAGATGAAATGAGTGATGAGGAATTTGCCTATCAGTATGACCTAGCTACAGGGGAATACATTCCCTGGCCGTGGGTATTAGTAATTTTCCTATTCCTGGGCATTTTATTCTATTGTGATTACACAGGAAAATTGCCCTAATTCAACTTGATAAGTGCAAGTACTTGCACCGGAGAAATGAAGTGAAAAAAAATAAGAGTAGTTAAACGTGAAATAAAGGGGAAGGAACTAGCATATGCCAAGTACCACGAGGAAACTACAACAGGACAGGACATTACCAGAGATTTGCCTCATGCTACACATGAGTAATACTGAGGCATCTGATCCTTTGCCAATTGATATAGAAAATGATTTACTAGACATCTTAATTACAGCAGCACTCACTTGGGAAGAAGGATTGCTCAGTTGTAAAGCATTTGATGAGGCTGTTTTGCAATTAGTAAAGGCAACTGCTCAAGAGACTAACTTAAAACGCAAGCGGAGCATAAATAGTGCAAGTACTTGCACCGGAGGAATGAAATGAGCAATAGATTGTTTAAAGATGAAGCAATCAAACAGGCGGAAAACTTAGGCTATTCGCTGTGTGCTCGGTATGGTGAAGGAACATGGGTTTTTCATAAAGCTGATTTGTTTTTAGAGATTCAGCCCTCCAAAGGATGTGCTTTGTTAAGGGCTATGGTACGAATGGTTAAAATTAGTTTGGACGGATTTAGTTGGCCTCATCCTAAATTTGAAGTGCTCGAAAGTCAGATGCAAAAAGCAATAGAAGCAACTAAACAAGCCCTTGGAGTGGACGAATGACCGCAGTTTTATCTAATATGCTTTGGTTGCCTAAGTCTGAACTTACAGATGCTCAACAAGCAAAATTAAAACAGACTTACACATTAACTGGAAAGCCTCAATTAGACGGCACTGAGACAATTTTACGTGCTTACTCAGATATGCCAGATTGGTTAGGAATACCACGACAATCATATGGAGCATATCCTGGTTTCCGTGATCAGACAATTGCACCAAAAGTCGAGTGGCCTAAATTGACTTTTCCAAATAAAGGAGATTGGCGAGGAAATCAGGAAGAAACAGTGGATAAGCTAACTCAATATTTTCAGAGTGGGAAATATGGAGCAAGACTAGAAGCCCCATGTGGAAGCGGGAAGAGTTGGTTAGCTCTTGCAGTTGCGGCTCGCCTCAATGTTCCTGCTATTATTCTTGTTCATAAACAGGACTTAGCAATAGGCTGGCATACGGAAGCACAAAAGTTTTTCCCTGGAGTCATTTTAGGACACGTGCAAGGAGATCAATGGAATTACATTGCAGGACACGCCACAACGTGCCTTGTGCAAACTTTGTGGAAACGTCGAGGGCAATATCCAAAAGGATTTCTTAATCAATTTGGTATGGTAATAGTAGATGAAGGACATAGGTTTTCTTCACAAACTTTTGAATACGTTTTTAAGATATTTCCTGCACGCTACAGATTAGCAGTAAGTGCAACTTGGCGACGAAGAGATGAATTAGATGCTTGGGATTATCATGTAGGCCCAAAGGTAGCTACCTGTAAGGTGGACACGATGACTGGTAGATACGTTCAAGTAAATCTCGATTTTTGGATAGCCGGAACACATCCAAAGATGCCGATGGCAACTATTATTACCAAAATAGGACAAGACATTGCATACAACGAATGGCTTTCAAAAGAACTTGTAAAAGCAGTTCATAATGATAGGAAGGTTGTTTTACTGAGTGATCGGATTGATCAACTTAGGTTGTTACAAGTACTCACTTATAGGGAATTAGCCAGATGTGGTATTCGTAAAACTGCTTCTTTATACATTGGTGAAAAAACTACAGAAGAAAAGGAAGTGGCGAAAAAAGCAGATATTATTTTAGGTACATACCAAGCACTCAGTGAAGGCACAAATATTCCAGCACTAGATACATTAATTTTTGGGACACCCCGATCTGATGTAGAACAGTGCGTTGGAAGGATTCAGCGTGTTGTACGAGATAAAAAGAGTTTGTTAATTGTAGATCCTGTTCTGTATAAATATGGTTTCTTAGGTAGAATGGCTATAAAACGAGTAGGTTGGATGGAAAAACTAGGCTTTAGGAGGGCACAAGCATGTCGAGCAAAACTTTAGTCGATTCGTCTATAGACGTTCCTTATCTAGTAGCCCAACTTGATTTTTCAAAAGATACTACTCAAAACTGTGTTGCCATTGGAGGAGTAGATCCCAGGCCGGAGGCACTAGAAAGTATAGGCCAATTTTTACGAGATGCAGGATTTTCTGGAACAGTCTTATTCGTCCCTCCAGGCATAACAATAGAAATGCTAGATAAGAAGGCAATGGAAGGGGCTGGATGGATACGCAAAGTACCAGTTTAATAGGAAAGTGACGATGACAAAGAAGGCTAGATTAGGAGCATTTGAAACTGCTTTTCCTGTACAATATCAAGAAAATGCAAATGGAGATACCATAACACATGCAGATGTTGGAATTAGTAAAAGGAGTTATGTAGCACTTGAGTTATTTAAGACCTTGCTAGTTCCTTTTAGCAAGGATGTACGAACAAAAGAATTGATCGCAATATCATTTGACATGGCGGAGGAATTTATAGAATATGAGCAGCAAACAGTTTATTTTCCTGAAGAATTGCCTGGACAGTAGTGCGTAATACTATTATAATCTATGAGGAGAAAAAAAATGCCAAAAGCTGTTGGAACACAAGTTAAGGTCAAAAGTGTTGAATTTCATGTTATGAAAGATTGGAAGTGCCCAGAGTGTCGAACTCATAATCAACCTACAGAAAATCGTCCATTAAAGAAAATGGTGACGTGTAGGAAATGTAATGAAAAGTTTGCGGTTGTATTTATTTAATTTTGTGCAAGCACTTGCACTAGAAATGGTATGAAAAATGTCAGAGCAAGTAAAGCCAGAGGTTACTGTTACTAGAACATATAAAAATGGTCAAGTCTTAACGCTCGAAGAGTCGGAGTCACTGCCAGGAATTGTAGTTAAGCAGTACCCCGCCAATGTGCCCTTAGCTAAGTTGACACAAGGGACGCGACTTACTAAAAATCTTGGAAACTTTGAGAGTGTTCAAATTTATGTAGAGGCAACATTTCCAACTCCTTTAGAAGAAATTGAGGAGTGTCATAAAGCACTTTTAGCTTTTGTAGAGCAAAAATTGGCTGAACAGGTAAACGTGATTAACCTTCATCGTACTGGAAAAAAGTAAATGTCAGACGCTCCCGGAATTCCAACAAGTAGCATTACGACTGTATCGGATTTCCTTACAATCGTGAATGGAGTGTATAAGCGTCCTTTAGTTGCACAGGGAGAAAAGGGAAAATGGGTGATGCAAACACCTCGATTTTCCAGTGGAATTGTGAGCTTAGATGAAGCGTTAGGTGGCGGATGGCCTTACGGTCGTCTTGCACTCTTAGCAGGAGAATATTCCACTGGAAAGACAGAAATTGCTATTAATGCAATGAAGTCTATACAAGATTATGATCATGACTTAAGAATCCATCGGCTATTACTCCCCGAAGGTAAAAAATTTAACAAAGGAAGAGTACTTTGGATAGATGCTGAAAATGCTTTTGATAAAGAGTGGGCAGCTAAAAAAGGAGTAGATGTTGATTACCATGTTTTTGCAAGAACGGAAACAGCACAAGAAGCTATTGATATTATTAAAGTTGCATTAGGTCAAAATTTGTTTGACCTAATCGTGCTGGATTCAATCGCTCAGATGGTGCCAAAAGAGGAACTCGAAGCATCTTCGGAAGAATGGCAGATGGGACTAGCTGCACGGTTAATGAATAAAGCCTATCGAGTGTGGAATGGTACACTAGCTAAGCGGGCAGCAAATAAGATGGGTGGAGGACCAGCCCTCATAGCAATGAATCAAATTAGGTTTAAAATAGGGGCCGCAGCACAGTTTGGAGACCCACGAGTTCTGCCTGGAGGACAGCAACAAACATTTTGTTCTAGCATTATTATTTATACAAGGGCACCAAAATATGATTCTAAAGAAGCTACTGAAATGGTCAGCGTAGAACTGGCAGGCAACTTGTATAAAAATAAAACGGCGACACCGAGGCAAAATTACTCATTCAATTTACAGCTAAAAAATGATGGCAACTTGAAGGCAGGAGAAGTAGATAATTGCTCTCAACTTGTAAAGCGAGGCAAAGAACTTCGGTTAGTTGTAAAAAACACTACAACGGGATTTTCTTTTGCAGGCATCACTTATAGAACATTGGAAGAATTAGAGAATGCTTGTAAAAATGACGAAGTGCTTCGATTGAAGCTATGGAGATCCGTAATTACCACTGCCACAGGATTTAAAGCATGAAGTTTCCAGGGTTAGGAAAGCCTTCAGACTCAATAAAAGCAAGTGCTAATAAACATGAAAAAAGATTAGCTAAAAAGTTAGGAGCAAAAAGGCAACCAAATAGTGGAGCAACTCCAGGAGCTAAGGGAGACATTAAGACACCTGAAATTCTTTTTGATAGTAAGCAAACAGGGGATACGAAGATTACTGTGACTTCTGAAATGTTAGGAAAGATAAGTCTTGAGGCACAGCAGATTAATCGTTACCCAGGCTTAATTTTAACTTTACAGACACACTTGCTTGTGTCTTCAGAATGGGCTATGATTCCGCTCGACTACTTCAAGCAACTTAGCGAGGAACTAACAAACTTAAGGAGGTTTAAAAATGGGATTGTCAATGGTCGAGAGGCTCCGGGCGGCAACGAGGCAAGCAGAGCCGAAGGAGAAGGAAACGCCGAAGCTTAGTGAATTACAAGAGAAAGTTCTCCTATTTATAGGAGCAGCTAAGACAATTCAGAATACTGATATCCCAATTTCAGGAGCAACTACAGTAGAAATAGCAAAAGCTTTTCCAGAAATTAATGCTAACTCACTTCGATATGCTGTATATCACTTAAGGAAATTGGGACTTTTAGTAGACAGTGGAAATACAAGGGCACTCCAAAAAGGAGAAGTTCCTTGTGTGGTTTGGAAAAAGGCGGCACGTAATTAAACATAAGGAGTTAAACTATTTCAACTTTCTTTGACGTTTTACAAGATATTCAAAAAGTCAGCAACACTCAACCTCCTTTTGTGCAAGCACTTGCACTGTTTCCAAAAATGCTCGGAAAGTATGTAGACCTTTGGCCTGAAACAAGCACAGATAACACAATTATACGTGTTTCAGGCTGTTATGACCTATGCCCAAGGCAGTTCGTATTAGACTATTGGGAACCTAAGGGAAGTAAAACTTTTCCTTTTACCAGTTCTCTTATGGCAGGAATGGGTACGTTTTTACATACATATATTCAAGATGTACTTTTAGGACCACTTGGTATTCTAAAAGGAACTTGGAAAAATAATGTAACGGGAGAACTCCACGAAGGGTACTACCCAGAATGTGGTGACGGGTTCTATGAGATGTATCTAAATAATGAAAGAAAGCAGTATTCCTATGTAGAAAATACTGTTAAAGACGAGCATTACCGTTTTGTAGGACATCAAGATGGCATAGTAGATAAAGCTCGAATTTTAGCATTTATGGAATTAATGGGAAATGCTAAGGCAGATTTTTTGACTATCCGAAAGGAAATCAATGCTATTCCAAAATCTGAAGAATGTTGTTTTGAGTTGAAAAGTTCCGGAGATAGAGTGTTTGAATTAGCTAGTGCTGCAAATTTGCCCCCTTATTACAGGCTACAGGCATGTGTTTACCAAAAGTTAAGTAAATTACCAGAAACTCTTTTTTGGTATATTAATAGAAACACATGTGAAAGCAAAATGTTTTTGTACTCATTTGAAGATATGTTTTGGAATGAGGCATGTAGGAAAGCAGATGCTGTTTGGAGATCTATTCGAGACGAAGAGCTACCTGAGACCGGAATGAAATGTGTGAGTATTAAAGATAAAAGAGCACAAAGCTGCCCGCAGCAACAGATGTGTTGGGCAAAGATAAATTTCAAACAGTGGGTACAAAAGCAAAAAGAAGCACAACCTCAAAGAGTTTGGTTAGATTTATCAAACTATGATGAGGTGCCTGATGTTTTATGATGAAGCAATAGAGCATTTTAATATTTGTAACGTGTTTCAAGGTTTTATTCCAATAAAGCCCAAGCCAAAGCAATCCTTTGCAATGGGAAAGCACGGAGGCTTTACGCCTGATGTAACTAAGAAGTATGTTCAATCACTTAAGAAGTGGTGGCTACAGCATTGGCAGTGTGGACTAATAGAGGGCACTATTTATTTGAAGTGTTGCTTCTGTGTTAAGTTTCGACAAACAGACGCATATGCTGCTGAGAAAGTTCCGCTACTGCTTAATATGACTCAAGTTGACCTTGACAACTTGCAAAAGCCTTTACAAGATGCTATGCAGGGAGTTGTTATGCGAAAGGACGAGCAAGTGTGCGTATTAAATAGTTGCAAGATTCGATGTAACTATGTAGGGACTGGAGTTCAAATATTCACAATCCGCCAGAATTTTAAAAATATTCATAGAGTTACTTGACATGCTTGATAAGAGTGGAGTATAATACTTACTCACGCGGCCCAAGAAGCGGGGCAAAACAGTTTGTTTAGGGTGCAAGCACTTGCACTGACTCAAGGAATATTGGGAGGTGTACCATGCGTAAGTAAACAATACGGTCCAAAACAAAAAGAACTAAATGCAGTAAAAAATTAACGGGGTTAAGGAAATCCCATCAATGTAGATGGGATTTCCATTTTTCAAAACGAAGATAAGGAATACGAGACTATGTCAGCTACTGCCCTTGATACCGCTGTTGTTGCTCCTACGGACACTGGAGTTGAAGTTCCTACTGTTGAAGCACCAGTTAAGACGGAAGGAGTTGGAGCACAGCTTGCTTCTCCGAGTACTTTTCAATTCTCACCCATTGATCCGAATCTCACAGAACAACAGCGACAAGATCGTGTGTTGGAACTTTTGCAGCAGACTACTGAAGCTGAAGGAAAGCTTGATTTCATTCAAGGTGAGCTTTTGTATGAGGCTAGCAAAAATAAATATTGGGAAAAGTGGACTACAAAAGATGCAGCAACCGGCGTCACTCGTCCATTTAACTCTTGGGATGAGTTTGTCGAAGAGCATCTAGGTTTGAAGCGACGAACCGCTTTTACACGTATGGATCTGTACTCCACATGCGTAGTGAAGCTACAAATTCCTGTGGATCAATTGAAAAATCTTGACTTGTCCAAGGTTGCTCAAGTTACTAAGATTCTGACACCAGAGAACTATCCAGCGGTTTTGGACGCCTTGAGTGGTATGTCGTGGGCACAAACTAAGGCATTCGTAGCGGCAGTTAAGAGCACCGCCACTATTGATGAAGCAAAGAACTTGGTTTTGGCACCCAAGGCCCTCCCTGGTCCAGCAGCAGAAGGCGGAGCGTCTGTGGAAACTCCTGCAAGTGGAGCAGCCTCTAAGGATTCAGAGGGAGTTAAGACATTTTCGCAGAAGCTCACCATCGCTCAGTTCGAGAATGTAAAGTCAGCTATCGAAGTAATGAAAACCGCGTCAGGAGTAACTTCTGATGCAGCCGCTTTGGATGCTATTGCGAGTGAGTACCTTGCTAGCAATTCAACTGGGCTAAATAAGATTGAAGTTGTAGGCCGAATTCTCCAAAATTTGGAAACAACTTATGGGGTTGTCGTAGAAATTAAGTCATCCCCAGCCGATCTTGGTGAAGGCTCTGAAGGTGATGCCGACTAAGTGATATGAGAGTTAGTGAAAATGCCTACTGAGAGTTCAGTAGGCATTTTTTTTAATATCCCTGCATTTTAACTAGGTGGTGAGATGAAGAATTTAGAAACGACTAAAGATACCTATAACAAAGAAATCGTTGATCCTCAGCTAGCGTGGGATAATATTTCTATGCTAGATAAGAAGCTTTTTGAAGCTTTTTTAACTCCTGACGTACTTACTCAACCAGCTAATTTACGCAAAGTCAACAAAAGGGTACATATTTTAGCACTTCCTCTCGCTGAATTACTCGGCCCTTGTAGTTATGCGATTTATCGGATGGATGAAGCACACAATGTGTGTGGATCTTGGATGATGCTCAATGGAAAAGTACTTCCTTGTGTATGTGAAGAGAACAAGCGGACGGGACTGTGTGGACACGCTCCTTTTGTGCAGCTACTTTCTGATAAATTTTTAGAATTTAGTCAGGATCAAACTATAAGTGAGGACGGGTTCAATTACCCTGCAATTGCTATAGAAGAACACTCTACTCTACTTGGAAGCGTTTTGTATACTTTCCTACCTTTTCATTTACTAGAAAATCAAGTTCAAATTCCTTCAGCAACATTGGCTAATCTTAAGGACTCTCCTATGCACGGGTGGGTTACTTATTTAAGAGAAAAATACATCAATAAGAAACCACCACCAAAAGATCACGTAGACTTCCTAGCTATAGGAACAATTACACCTGCACTAAATTTAGTTTTACAAGGAAATCGACGCATTATTAGGGATCGTGCAGATGCAAAAAAATTGCAAATGTGCGTGGATGCGTGGCAACAACTCGCAGCAAAAAAAGTGCCTGAGGTGAATCAAATTCCAAAGCAGGAAACTACTAACACACAAAAAAAGTCTTGTTTGAGTATGCTTACATATAAAAAACCTCCACAAGATGTTTTTTATATTTCTGATCCAGTGTGGAGACAATGTTTATTTTGTGTAACACAAAATGAAAACATGATGTTGCTTGGTCCTGCGGGTACTGGAAAAACAGAGTTAGCTGGAGAGGTTGCAAAGTCATTGGGAAAGACTCTTCAAACTTTCGATTTGGGGGCAATGACGGAAGCAAGAGTGAGCTTAATAGGAAGTACGAATTATTCACCAGAAAAAGGCACCTTTTTTGGTGAGTCTCGATTTGTGAAAGCAATAACCACTGAAGGCAGCCTAATACTTTTGGATGAGATTAGTAGAGCACCCAGGGATGCTGCAAACTTACTACTCCCAGTATTAGATAAACGAAGGCACCTAGCCATTGATGAAACTGCTCAAGTGGTAAAAGTGGCTAAAGATGTTTGTTTTATTGCCACAGCTAACGTAGGAGTTGAGTATAGTGGCACATCTGCAATGGACCGAGCATTGCGAGACCGATTTAGTCAAATTGAGCTTTCTTTTCCTCCAGCAAAGCAAGAAATAGACATTTTAATACATAGGACCGGGATACCTGCTAAGTTTGCTGGGTATTTAGTAGCAATAGCGAACAAGCAACGCTTACGAGCTAGCTCAGATCAGGAATTTTCGGAGCAAATAAGTACTCGAATGCTATTAAATGCGGCAAGACAACTTTCTTTTGGTATTTCATTCAGGGAGTGCATTGAGTTTGCGATACTTGGTATGTTTTCTTCAGATGGGCAAGCTGAGTCAGATCGTAGCAAAATTCAACAAATTGTAGCTAGTGAGGTGCTTAAAGCTCATTTAGATTCTACTATTTAATATTCATGTCAGTGCAAGTGCTTGCACACTTTTTAAGGAGCATTACCTCGTGCATAAGCTCGTTCAAGCTGCCAAAGAAAATATGCAAATAGGATCATACACGTCAGAACAACCTTGGGAAATTCCTTTTAAAGCAAGCCGTGTAGATTTATTAAAAACTTTTTCTACATTAAAGGGAAGTATTAGTGGTTTGTTATCCGCGTATAACAGAGAAATTAAGCCCAAAATTTCTTTTGAGCAAATAGGTAGTGGCGTTTTAGGGTATACCGACAAGAAGAAAATAGCACTTTCAGCCGCTGTTATAGATGAAATTAAGCCACACCATGTGATGAAGGTTTTTAGTGCTATAGCACTTCATGAGTTTTTTCACATACTTTATACAGATTTTAACTCTCCTTACTTTTTGGCAGGAGTAGGTGGAGTACCAAACACTATCTGGCAGTTTGTGGAAGATACTAGGATTGAATGTGTTGGCAAGCCAAAAAGCTTCCTTTGTGATGAGGTTTTTTATTGTATAATTGAAAATTTACTTACAAAAAGTATGACAGATACTTTTGCAATTAAGGCAGGCGACGCTACAGTAAATGCCGCAATAAAGATTATTTGTAAATGGGTAAGATTTCCCCAACTACTTAAAGAAGAAGACCGTCAATTTGAGGTTTCTCCAGGAGTAAATTTACTTTTAGAGTTAGAGAAAGCCATTCCAAACGTTTCTCCAAGCGATCCTCAATTTAGTACTGACACAGTCACTAAAGAGATCCTTATCCTACTAGAGAAGTACGGATTGCCTAAGCAGGATATTTTGCCAGTACAAAATAAACCAAAAAACACACGAGCAAAAGATCCTCCAATAGATACAACTCAACACACAGCAAAAAGGGATCAAAAGCAAGTAAAGTCAAAGAAAGAAGACATTGCTGATGTAGCAATGAAAAAATTTGATCAAGACGCACTTTCAGATTTAGTACTACTCCCCATTAAGCCTGAGGATAAAAAGAGTAAGGAGCTTAAACAACTTATCAGTGTGCTGGATAAGATTAATACTGACTTTATTGATGTGATGGGTATGGGACCAGCTCTTTCTAATTTAAGCGAGTTTTCTGCTGGCCCAAGTGAAATTAAGTGGTGGTCTAAACCTCCTAAGGTTACTCGAACTGGCAAGGATGATTACTTACGGATTAAATGTGACTTAGGCAATGCTGTAAAAACATTAAGTAGCAAATTTTTAATCCGACATTCAAAAGTAAGAAGCAGCATAAGAGAGCAAAATAGGGGACAACTTGACACCACTAGGCTATATCGAGCTTCATTTGATTCACATATCTTTAAAACAATTGAAGAAACACAGTCTAATGGGTTGGATATTGGAGTTTTGTTAGATAACTCTGGTAGTATGGCTACTTTTAATAGATTACAAAACTGTAAAAAAGTAGGTATTTTACTAGCAGAAGCTTTGAAAAGTACGCCAGGAGTAAACTTATCTATTTATTCTCATCGAGCTACTCACAACTTAGATTACGATGGAGTGTGTGAAATAATTCCTTTATACAAAAAAGGAATTACACAAAGCTCGGAAAGTATTGTAACTATGGAAGCATTGGGAGGCACTTATGATGGATTTGCTTTGACTGCTGTTGGAGCAAGGATGTTGCATGAAAACACTCAATCTGAGAAGTGGCTGATTTATGTATCTGATGGGGAGCCTTGTGCTCAAGGATACATTGGGGAAGATGCCGAGGATCATGTTAAAAAAGTGGTTAAGCATCTTCAACAAAGAGGAATGCACATAATCGGAGTTGATATTGGAAATCAAAAAGCATTCGCTAAGATGTTCCCAACATCTGTTAAGTTTAAGGACACTAATCATCTAGTGGGTTCCTTTGGAAAACTAATCACTTCACTTTTACGAAATAGGACTAAAGAAGTTCGGGTGGAGTAATGAGTAGGAAAACTTTTTACATTAAAAAGGAAGATAAATGGCTTTTCGGAGCTATACAGGCACTATTAAAAGAAGCAGACTCTTTGGGATTGAGAGTAACTGAGTCCGAAGTAGTGGTGGCTGCGTTAAGAGAGTACTTAAAAAAGTACAAAAACACCTCCTGTAATAAATTAGAGGCGAAACCACAAGTAACGGAGAGTAAGCGTACTTTTATGTGTCCTGTAAAATACACACATTTGCTGGACCGTGTAGATGACCTAGTGCGGATAAAAAGATTGGGAGGAGTGTCTTCTTCATTTTCATATGAGTTAGCAAAACTGGCTTTAGCAGGGTTGACTGGAACTACTGAATATGGTAAAATACAAAGAGACTTGTTAGCTTCTTTTAAGGAACCATAATGTTAGTAGCTTCTAACGATATCAAAGCCTTTGTGGAGTTTTGTAATAAAGTATTTGGAGCATCTTCATCATTTCGTAATGATGAGGAAAATTTAATAGTTATCATGGCTTCTGGAATGCTTACTGGAATGAAGAACGGAGCAATGTATAACATTACAGGAAGTAGTGATTTGTTAAAAAATGTTTCAAACCTATGGGCAGCCGCATTAGAGAGTGTTAATGCAAGCACTTGCACAATTGAAAGAAAGGAAAGCATCTAATATGCCTGAAATCAACCATCCTATATCTGGGGAGCCACTTTCATTTGAAAGCGAAGAAAAGATGATTGATTGGCTCTTGATGGAGTACACTAAACGAAGTAATGAAGAAAAAATAATAGGAGATGAAAAAAGGACATTTGCTAAAATTATAGACAGCACTTGCCCTGATCAGGTAAAGCTGTCAGGTACAGTAACACTTAAGGGCGACGACTTTGTGGCTAAAATAGTAAGGGGACAAACTGTAAAGTATGCAACGATACCAGCAGGTGACGATCCTTTGCTGCAACAAGTATATACACAGATTCCTGAAAGTCGATACGCGATTTCTTTGAAGTTTGTAGAAAAAACAGCCCAAATGGATAGATTCCTTGAAGACATGCCTTCACCACTTAATCCACAGCAAGAAGCCCTGGTCAGTAGGTTACTGAAAGAGAGGATTTTTCAAAGTTCTTCTCCACAGATTACTGTTACAATTAATACGGACATACCATGAGGATAGAAGAAACTCAAGAAACAAAAAAGATCACACTTCCACTAGAAATGACAGGAAAAACCCTTCATTGGAAAGTACTTTTAAAGTACATAAATGAAGAATGTAAGGTGGTGGGTGGCTTTGTTTTACAACAAAAAGTAGTTAATCATTTTGTTCCTGAAGGGCTTTCCCTTGCGACTAAAAAACAAGAGAGGGCCAAAGTGCTTGTGGCATTAGAGGGACTAGAAAGGTCAGGATATGTAGGCAAGGCTATGGGTATTGTCGAAGGAAAAACAGGTGTTTGTTTAACTTTGTTAAAGTATCCAGGACGAGTGGATACTGAGGAAGAATAAAAATGACTCTTGCACATAGCACTGAAAGAAACCCAATAAAGGAGCAAAATATGCTCCGCCAAACTCCCCTTGTCAACCGGACGGCTACAGAGTTAGAAAAGTATCTTGGAGAACTTACAAGCAGAATTCAGATGCTTGAATCACAAGTGGGAGCACTTCAAGATAAATTGGAACCTATTTTAATGCCGCCCACGCCAATTGCTGCCTCCCCTAAAGAAATTTGCGTACAAGGGCCAAATTGCTCATTGTTTGCTCAGTTGGAAGACAGGTTTGCACACTTGCGTTTAGTAGAGGAAAAAGTAGCCAATATTTTAGAGAGAGTGGCTATTTAAGGACACATTAATGGTAGTTAATCAACTTCAAGCTGCATTGCAGGTGATGATAGAAAGAGGTTACAGGTATGATCCTGTGACTGGTGTTTTTTATGGCCTTACTGGAAAGCCATTAAAACTTACAAAAACTGCAACGCAAAGATATCCTACCATTGCAGTAGCTACACCCGCACTTAAAAGGAAAACACATGCGATTCCAGCACATCGAGCGGCCGGATATTACTTGTGGGGAGATGCAATTTTTAATGACAATTTGCAGGTACGACACTTGAATGGGTTGTTTGATTTGAGAGCCTGTTCCTTAACATTAGGCACTCGTATAGAAAACATGAGTGATATTCCTCCTGACATACGGAGTAAAGCAGCTAAAATTGGAAGAGCGGCACAAATAGATAAAAAAGGAAAAAGTGTGTTTTCTCAAAGTCAGATTACTTTTGTAAAAAAGACAATAAGGAGGGATTCAAAAGGTAAACCATTAGCAGGAGAAGTGGATCGAATAGCCGCAAGGATGGGAGTTACTGCGTCAGATATTTCAGAAATGCTTCAAAATTAACTTCATACAGGAAAATAAAGATGACAAATATGATTGATATTGTTCCAACAAATGCGAAGAAATTTACATCGGCTATAGCAGGAATTAGTGAAGCTGCGGGACTCATTCAAACGTCAGGTGTCGCCTTTAATGAGATTTTTCCTACAATCCGTAAGTTAATGGAAGTGTTAGAAGATCTAGGAAAACTACAGACACGTTTTAATGTAGTTCCATCAGGTAGGGGAAGGGCCATAAGAATGGAAGGAACTACGGGACTCTCCCTAGAAGAAATCGCACAGTTGGAAATAGAAGCCGGAGTAAGTACACCTACTATTCCAACAGTAGTGCAAGCACTTGCACCATCAAACTCAGAAGCATCAAGCGTTCCTGCAACACCTGCATCAACTGATCCCCTCGCTATTCCATAAGGACTGAATATGTATTCTGGAAAATTAGAAGTAGATTATCATGTTTTTGATAGGGTGGGAGATCCGGCAAAGCCAGAGTTTGTTCAGCGAATGTCAGAGTTAGAGAAGAAGTACCCAAACTATTTGATTAGTGCAGGAGAAACAAACACATTATCACTTTTAGTTTCTGGGCAAAACGAGCAACACTTAATAGATATTGGAGCCTATATTTATGGAAAAGGCACAGACCGTCCGTATGTAGTTGTTAAAAGTCAGACAGTGACTATTGCCCCTCCAGACAACGCTAACCTCTTTTTAATTGAATTATTTGAGATGTTAGCAAGCATAAATCAGGAAATCAAAGAAATGCAAAAGCAGCATGTTTCAACCACTAGAATTGTTGTTTCTGAGTTTATTAGTGAAGCAATCGCTCGTTGATAAATAAGGTTATGCAGGAGTCGCGGAAGTCAGGTAAAGTAAAAGCAGTTAAGCAGACTGCTTTTACTTTTTTAGTAAAGGGCACTTGAAAATGTAAAGTAGGTACAGTTAAAATGTGCTTCACGGACTTTTTACAAAAGGATGTTCGTAAGTAAGGGAAAGCACTAAGATGAAGGTGAAATCGGATAAAACTCACGGACGAGGGTGGTTTGTGTATTGTGGAGGTAATAAATACCTTCATTTAGATGGTGTAGTGCGAGTAGGTATTTATTTTTTAGGAAAGGAAAATGTGTTTTGGAATAGTCGTGATCAAGCCGAGGAAGCAATATCAAGAGTACAAATGCTAAACAAGGAGTTTCAAAATGACTTGGCGACAGTTGGAGCAGCTAATTAAAGAAATGCCAGAAGAATACAAAGATATCGAAACTCATTTTGATTTACGAACAAATGAAGAAGAGGGTAGAATAATTAGTGAAACTTTTGATATTGATAACAAAGCAGGGTACTACCTAATTATTGGTGATGCTTCATAATCCTTTTATCCTCACTAAAGGATTACTATGCTACTTTTAGATCCAATAGCTTGGATACTTTCAGGATTGGGAGGACTGCTTCAATGGGTGGCTAGTAAAATCAGTTCAAATTACTTTAAGCCTTTGAATGCCTCTCACTTAAATGAAGAGTTTAGAGTGCAAGGATTACTGAGGGTTTTATCAGAAGTAAATATGCAAAGTTTAAAGGTGCTAAATGAGCCGATGCCATTGACATTGGTTGCTGCACAAAGAACACACTCTATTTATTGCGGTGAAACTTGCTTAGTGACAGGCACGATAGAAGAATGTGATAAGTTTGTTTGTGGACTATTATTCATGCTACTTAGGAAAGGTTTATAATGCAGTCAACTACTATGCCGCCAAAGACAAAGTTAATTCATTTTAAGATGGGGATGTTGACAACGCTTTGCGAAAGTTTAGACGCATCTAACTCAAGTATGAAGACTTCTGAGTTTTTAGAAAATGACGACTTGGATAATCCTTTGGATGTTTTTATTACCATTCTTCCTCATGTGGCATTTGGCATTTGTGATGCTTTGCAGGCTGCACAAATTAGTACGGCTGTTGAGGTTTTTCATAAACAATTAAGAAATCTTGCATTGAATGCACCAGTAGACATGGCAACAATGTGCAAAGTGCGAAATATTATTGCTGCAATGGTTGACCTGGATTTCGAGCCGACTGACTCAACTGCTCCTTTTTGCACTCAAATTATGTCAGGGCAAGAACAAATAAATACGCAGATTTGCATAGTGCTGACAAGGAAATTTGCAGAAAGCCTTTTAAATATCTTGTCGGTCAGGGGTAAAGATATCACTACTGAGTTGTTCTGTAATGTTTTGAAAGAACATTTAAGGGAGTCAAAATGAGTTGGCGATTTAAGTATTCTGGAGAAAAATTTAGAATACTACAATGTCCATTGCACAATACCCTTAGAGATGATGTTGTGGCGGCTAGACTTAGCTATAACCATTGGGAAGGGCATCCAGGAAGGGAAAGCCAAACTTTTATTGATTTTTCATTACCTTTCCTTCCAACACAAGAAATAGGACAGTTACTAGATACATTGGTATCTCAACAAGGTTTGGATGAGATCCAAAAAATACGAAGTGTCAGAGACATGAAAGCTACTAACTGTTGGCTTTCAGAACTTACTCATAAGCTTCATCCTTGTCATTATGAAAAGTATAAGAATGAGCTATGTATTAAGAAAATAGCAGGAACCGCCTACAGGACAGTAGAGTATGGGGAGGTATTTGCAGTTGTGGGACGTACACTCGCTGACCCATTGAAGGATAACGGGTGGCGACATCTTTCACCAGTAAAAATGGTGGTAGGTAAAGAGGATTGGTACTTACGATGTGAATTGAAAGATGCTCCAAAATGGATAGACAGAGTATATGCAAACCATGCAGGAAAAGAAATAGATAATAGTTTGGAAAAATCTACTTGGTGGGAAGCAAAAGATAAGGTATTACTCATGCTACGGAAAGCCTCAAAATGACATTATCACAGCTAGTACAACAGCATGGATATGGAGTAGTTGTAAGGAAAACCATAAGTAAGTCAAATGAGCCTATACGAGTTGTACGACTTTATGGCGAAGGGGTCTTCCTTGTAGAAGGAGTCCATACAGACGAAGAGTACACAGAAAGAGGAGATGTCAAAGGATACGAAAAAATGCAAAGTGCTGCGGAAAAATTAGCAGAATCGCTTGCATAGCGGACCAGGATATGCGATAATACGTGCTGTGGTACAAAATTTAGACGGGGAATAAAAGGAGTGTAGGGATGCTTGTGCTGTCAAGGAAAATTGGTGAAAAAATCCGTATTGGTGAAGACATTGTTATTACATTGGTGAGCATTAAAGGAGACAAGATTCGGGTGGGGATAGAAGCACCGGAAGAGGTAAAAATACTTCGAGAGGAACTGGCTGGTGAAGGAAAGAAAATCGAACAAAGTGCAAGCACTTGCACCGAACAAGATAACGTGTGACGACACAAACTAGAAGGAGTGCATAATGAACCCAGCCGGCAGGACCGCGTAGGTAGCGACGGCTATGCTATGATCAGTAAATGACACTCGACTGAGGCCAAACTGTGAGGTCACTTTTTAATAGGAGATAAATTTTGGTAGAATCAAAACGAACTTTTCTTAGTTTGGCTCAATTAACAGCAAGTCAACTCTCAGCATCCTTGCTTTTTCAAGGAAATCACTTGAATTCCTTACTCAAAAGCAGTCAAGGAATTCGGAGAACACAGTGTGTTGATTGTGGAGTTAAGATTGGTCCTGGGCGTGCAGGAAGAAAATGCAAAACATGTAGGAATGCTCCGTAATCAATTGCGTCGCTGGCCCCGCAGATGCTACAAAGACGAAAAATAAAGTGACTTTGACTTCAGCTTTATTGAGTAGTAAGAGGGGTGGGTTTCCTTAGTTGCTCGTAGGGGTACTCGCACCTCTTCACGGAATCTGTGATAGCTGAGATTCACAAAACTAAGGAGGTTATCAACACTTAGGTAGTAGTTTAAGAAGCAAAACCAATTCAGTTGAGAGAATGAATTGATGGCGTATAAGCACGTCCTACCTAAGTTTTAGGCTTGTAGCTCAATTGGTTAGAGCAGAGAACTCATAATTCTTTGGTTGTCGGTTCGAGTCCGACCAAGCCTATAATACTAATGGTGGCTAAAACAGCGTGAACAAGAGTATGGGAAGCGACGAGCCTTTCGGCCAAGTGCAAATACTCCTAGTAACTAATAGAATTTCTCTGCCGAGATGAAGCTGTACCATTAGTATTTATTTACCTTGTGGTAAGTGCCGCGAGATTAAGTTGAGAGGGCAACAAGTAGTATCAAGGAGTTGGAATATGTTTAAGATAGGAAAATTTGCAGAACAAAAAGACAAGCCGTGGCTAGGCTATTGGGCTAAATCTACTACAACAGGTATGTATTTGAGAAAAAATGGAAAGCTTGAATTTAGTACAGGACTCTCAATGGAATCTGAGCGAGATTTCCCCGAATCTGGAAATTTTCAGACTACCGAAGAAATTAGGCAATTGTTGAAGGCAAATGGATGGGAGCCAGAACCACAAGAGCTATATTGTATTTTTGTGTGCCCAGGATGTGGACAACCTCACTTTGGAAGCAGTGAGAAAGAACGAGGAGGAGAAAGGGTTTATTACTGTCACGGTAATGAATGGAGAAACATTTCTAGTTGTGGCTGGAAAGGAGGACGGGATGAGTGTTTCACTCATATGATAAGGGAAGAGGAAGAAGCAATGCGTAAGATTTGGAGAGGCTAACTTTTACTGGAGGGAGTCATGGAAAAAGACAGAATTTGTTTGAGGTGTAATAAAATGTTTCAGTCTAAAGGAGCTGGAAATAGGCTTTGTTTCAGTTGCACCGAGGCAAATAAAGCTGTTCGGGGGGCAGGAATAAGGGAACCGGTATCACGAAAAATAAGAAAAATGAGCAGTGTTAATACGAGAGATTAGTGTGCAAGTACTTGCACTTTTTAAGCAGGTACGCTTGTTATTGCAATAAAGGTGTGAGTATAATATGGGCTGTGGCGGATTTTTCAGAGTTAGTATTCAAAGGAGCCGGTCATGGCGTTTCATCAAAGGACAATACTTAAGTTGGATTCCTTTGCGGTAAGAACAGCATTACAAAAGCTCAATTTTGCAGAACTTTCATACAAGGAATGTATGGATTTGCTGCAAGAATTATTAGAACTACCACAAACTACCGGAACACCCCTTGGTAGGAAAAATGATGCGATTGATCAATCTGGCTTTGTTGAAGATTGGTCAGAAGTGGTAGTTGAAATGATGATCGAAGCAGGGTATGAAGCCTCCGTTGCGTGGAAGTGTAGAAACTCCGCAGCGTCGAAAGCATTTAAGCTTCCCCTGAAATCACTCTTGCTTCACGATAGCATTGAAGCGGCTCGATTGCTTCTCGCACAGCAAATTCCCCAACCTACTATGGAAGAAGTGTTTGAAGGATGTATTTAACCATCAACTCCTAAGAAGGCAGAAAATGAGAATTACATATAGAACGGTTACATGGTCATGGTACGCCTGTTATGATCCTGCTCGTTTGGAGCAGTTGTATCGTACCTCTAAAACACCTTTGCAAGTGCTAACAAAAATAGATGGAGTTTGGAAGGATGTTCCTGCAATAGATAGACTTTGGACTGTTTTACATAAGGGCGTCCTTGAAGCCGGGCTAGTGAGATCCTTCTTATGCGACTGTGCTCAAGAGACTTTGAAAAAGTGCAAGGTTCCTCAAGGTTTTAAAGAGGCTTGTAGGATTTTTATTCGAGCAATACGAACATTTATTAAGGGCAAAATTCCTTATCTTCAACTATACGCTGCTCGTCATCGTTTTTATGAAAGCACGCTTCGGTACTCTTCATACAAATTGACCTTTTTGAAGGATGTTCTTGCAAATGCTTCAACTTCGGATATTTTTACATATCCTCTCTCAGCAGTAAAATCTTGTGCAAGAGCACTAATTCCTAATGGTGATCTGATGTCATCAGAAATATCTATACAAAGTAGGCCGGAGTTCCAAGCAGCAATGAAAAGGTATACGCAACTTCTTGTGCGATACATAGAAGGAAAACGAAAATGGCAGTGATTACCTTAAGACGTAATGCAAGCACTTGCACTAAGGAGTACTAAAATGCAGGTACAAATTCCAAGTAGATTTGTTCGATGCTGTACGGACTGGTACGAAGGCTCCGGCTCTATGATGTATGCTATCAGTTCTACTGGAGCACTCAGTCTTGGCACTGTTCGACCGTTAGGTTGTGATACGGATGAGAAATGGATGTGGCATTTGTTGAATGAGTTGGAAAGCGAGATATATCACTGCATAAGAGTGATTAGAAAAACAAGGAATTTAACAGGCCTTAGGTTATTGGAAGATTTTAGTAGGTTTGTCAGGCATGAGTTAGAAAAGTTACCAGAACCAGAGGATGAGTAGATTTACTATGCCGCAAACAAAACAAGAAAAGCAAGTGAAAGCACTGGCTAGATTATATGACACACTTGACCAAATTACTGAGAGGTTAAACCACTACAGGAGCATGAAACCTATTGTGGGGTTATTCGGTGAGGTAGTAGATTTTGAGGAAGAAATAAAGATACTCAGCAATAGGCACATTGCTACTGTGATGGAAATCAAGGTTTTAGGAAAACTACTTAACGTGGATGTCAAGGTCATTTAATGAAAGAAGAGTAATGGAAAAGAAAACAAGGCTCGACGTAGTCATGGATGAGTTGTTAAGAGTGTCAGGAAATAAGTATACCTATGACAAAATTTTAACAGGATACCGACTCACTTCAGCCAACGGAAGGCGAGATATTAGCCCACGGCTGACCCTAAAACCCTTTATAACTTGGGTAGAGGCGTTCCTTGCTGGGTATGAAGACGGGTTTGAAGAAGGGCATGAGCACGTAGTGAAAATGGGAACATAACAGGAGGTACAAAGATGGCAGAGGAAGCTAATGAGGATGGCAGGTATTCAAATAAGCCTCTTTGCGTGCATTCCAATATCTTAGAGGAATGTCCACACTGCGATTTTGACTTTCGGCAAGAAGTAGATAGCACCATATTAGATAGTGTTTCTGAAGATGACTTATTAGGGTTTTTTTCAGACACATTAGATAGAATAGATTAAGGAAAGGCGTTATGTTACAGAACAAAGCCAAAGAAATTTTAGAAGAGTTGAAACAAGAGCGGCTAAAAAGAATGGTTGAGGAGATTCAGCTCTATGAAAAGAGAGTTGTGGGAATTTCTAGGCTCATTCATATGGGATTATGCTCTGAGGAGGAATTGCAAGGATGGCAAGTTAAGCATGGTGTAAGTATCTTAGTGGATAGGAAAATGCTTCCTAAAGTAAAAAAGTGTTTGGCCAGGATTCGTGTGCATACTAAGGAAGTTGTATTTGTAGATGGAGTGCCTGATATTCATAAGATATGTGTTGTGCTGGAAAGTCCTGATTATCCAGGAGTGCATGTAAGGTACCACAGGGATTTACCAGAAGGAAGTTCTTGTGCTGTGACAAAGCAAACCTATCCCGCTTTGGACTATTTCACACTTGTCTGTAAGCCAAAAGAGTGAGAAGGTAAAGTAATACATTTTTAAGGCCACTTTAAGGTCAAAACGACCAAAAACCATGCGAAAAGTGAGAGGAAGCGATTATGCTACTACTACAAGCAGTTCAGGAGTTTCTTAAAGATTCGGGATATAATGGGACACGAAACTGGAAAGACACGGCAAAGGAGGTTGTCGCACGTATTCCGGGTGCTCCAGATCATCAAGTGGGAATAGCTCCCTTTGAACGACTGTATGAGGCATATAAAGCAGAGATAGATGATGCTCGAAAACTTTTTGATCAGCCTTCAGCAAGTGCAAGCACTTGCACTCTAAAGGAGGTGATAATTTACAACCCGACTGATTTGCTACTTTATTTGGGGGTTCCACCGGAGCACCTAAAGATTCCGTTAGCTACATCAGACCGATCTTTTATGGCTTGGAAGCCTTTAGAAGCACTAGCAAACAAGCGGATAGATAGCGTAAGTGTAAGGAGACAAAGTTTGGTCATAAACAAGACTTACATTACTTACCCGTTCACTTCAACACACATGCAAGATGTATTAGATAAACTTGAGTAGACTAAGGAGTAAATATGCAATTATTATCACAATACTTTGAACTTCAGAAACAAATTTACGAGCATTTTGGATATGTGGAAAATTGGGTCGTCCTCCCATTATGCGATTCAACAGAGTATTTTTGGTGGTGTGATGGAACTACAGTTAAATTTGCAAGCACTGAGCAAGATTTATTATCTGAGAGTGGTCAGTGTTTTGAGAATGAAGTGTATAAGCAACGGTTCTTGCCTAAATGGGCTTATACAGCAGAAGATTTCACAATGATTTGTGTAGAAACTCACACAGATGGCAATAAATTCCTTCAGGTTTTTGATAATACTAAAAAGCGAGAAAGGGCGGAGGAGTGACACAATATACAGTAATGGTATCCACATATGTTTCTGTCGGTAACGGTCGATATCGTAGGCAAGCTAAGGTTGTGCGGCACATAGGTGCAAAAGATATTATAGGAGCAAAAACGATTGCTTTATCATTCTCGAAGTGCGATGAGTTGAATTGTATTTGGCCTGTTTATCCACGAGCTACTCAAGTAAGGAAAATATCATGCAAGTAGTGCTAGGTTGTTCTTCATTAATTTGTGCTGAATCAGGGCTTTTTGTAGGGGTAAAGTGTTCCAAGGGAAGAGGAATTACACTACCTGGAGGTAAGTGGGAACCAGGAGAAACATACAAAGAAGCTGCCGCAAGGGAATTACTTGAAGAAACTGGCTTGGTAGCAAAGAGCCAATCTTTGTTGTATCATGGCGGCTTTATGATGGGCGAGGAATTCCATTATTGTTACTGCTTTGAGACTGGCCTTACTAATGAATCCGTAGATGCTTTATTTTTAGGAACAGCAAAAGGGGACCAAGGACAGCCTTTACTGGCAACATGGGAGGAATTGTTGCAGAGTGATTTTAAGGCATACTATTCCATCCTACAAGAATTGTGGAAAGGTAAATATGGACGAGTAACTAATTACCTACATTGGCAGGGGGAATAGCGGGCGTGGCAAATAAAATAATTGGGCACGCCATAGAACCACTTGTACTTTAGTTGAGGTTGACATATAATAGTGTGTGACAGTAAATAGTGTCCCAGGTCAAAGGAGCTAGCCATGCAAATTTGTGAGGTTTGGGGATGCGTCACACTAAAAGGTGGCACAAAACTAGAGTGTAATGGAAGTTACTTTGAAGTTCGTGATACTGATGGAAGTACTAGGTATCCTATAGCTGATTTCTTTGAGTTCATTCAAGGCCACGAAATTACTTCCATTAGCGGAGATGAGACAAAGGAAGAAACCAATCTACTTTGTATTGATGTGGAGAGCAATGAACACGTTTTTAATACTGCGGAGCAAGCTATAATCGGCTTGAAAATCCTTCGATTAACACAACATCCTAAAACTACAGGAAAATAAGATGGCCTTTAGATTAAGCCCCTCATGGATGCAGGAAATTCGACAAAAAATCAGTGCTGCAAAAAGAGGTGAATCTTTTTTTGAAGTACACTTATCCGCACCAATTACAAAGAAATTTGTAGTAACGTGCTTGCTGGATGCAGGAGTTCCTTATAAGATTCATAACGCTGGTGCAGGGGTTTCAATAATTACTACGAAAACAGATGAATGTCCTTGTTGTAAGAGAAAGTTGAAGTAATAACATGGTAGTATATGAATTTACCTGGCGGCACTAAACGAAACTTTACGACTTTGCGTGTATCTTTAACATGCAAGGAGTTCATTATGGAACAATTGAGGCCGATTGAAACTGCTCCAAAGGATGGCACGTTCATCTTGTTGTTTGGAGACTCCGGATACGTTACTACACCATTGAGGTGTGCAGTGTGTAGATACTATCCTGAGTACCGACCATTAAGCCCGTGGCAAACACATTCCAACGATTCCTTTGAGGATGGTGGAGGCCCACCATTGTATTGGCTTCCTCTGCCACCTGTTTTAAGGAAATTACCATGAAGTTGGAATACTCAATAGGTGATAAAGTGGTAATTAACAAAGTCACCCACATGGCCTACGATGACCTTAAACAAAGGAAACCTTTTGAAACACCATGTGAGCCAGTGGAAGTATATGTAGTAGGAATTGTTCGACGGCAATTAGGAAAGTATATTCCTGGGTCGAGAGTAGCTAGTTGGGAAAGTGATTATGACCCGCCTTCCTTCAGAGTAACAGGAACAATTCAGTTGCTTCAATGCAGAAAAAGTATCCGAAGCAAGATCATTGAGGTGCAACCTGCTCATGTAACACAGCATGTTCTTAATGTGAAACACACTTCACCACTATTTACTAAGGCACCACTACAAGATATTGGCTTGTAGTGCAAGTGCTTGCACTAAAGAAGGAGAAAAGTATGAAGAGGTTTTTGTTTAATTGGGCACTTTTTATAGTGATACTTGAAGGCATTTTTATACTTGAACAGAATAAAGCACTCAGTACAGTTGAAGGACAGGTACTTCTGATTATTCTCAGTGCAGTCGCTTCTTTTTGTTACGTTGTGTTGCATTAAGAAAATTAGTATTTTGGAGGTTTATTATGATCGTGGAAAGTCGCGGGAAGTGGGGAATTCAAATAACGGAAGGCGAAGAGCGTTTACTTGAGGTTCGGTCAGGGGACATTATTGAGTTTCCAGAAGAGCTAATAAAATACCCTGTAAGTCAAAGTTTTTGCAGGGTGCAGGAAATTCATGAAAACGGAAGGGTCCATATTGTTGATGGGATGGGATCAGCCTTCCTTAGCCAAAATGGAAGTGTCAACATAAGTGGAGGTCCGTTTTTTAGCGTATGGAAGGAACACTTAATTCCTTGTAAGCGAACACATCCAGCAACCTATTGGAATTGGGGTAACAACTTTCCAGGGGCAAATCAAGGGGTATACTATCAACTTGCCCGTCCGGTGTTTCTAGCAACGAGGCATCCAAAGGATTTTACGTCGCGAATCGGTGCGGATGAAGACAGTGCTAGGAACCGGGACCATTTTCGTAATTCTTGCATCCCACCAGAAGCTGTATTGTATAAGGTTTTTCCGTGGAAAGAAGGCTTGAGCGAGTATTGGTTTGATTTAAAGGGAACAAAATAATGTCCGGGAAATTTGTGTTTAACGGACAGGTTTCTTTTGAGATATTTCGTGATATCAATGAAGCTGTAAAGGCAGCGGCAAAGTGTGGTTATCGTTTTATCTGTTGGAACTCTGACGTATTCTTCATTGATCATCAAGGAGTATACCACGAAACAGGAATTAGTGCAGATGCATTGACTTAAGAGGAACAAAAATGACTTTTTTACAATGGTGTAATAAAGAAGGTGTACGATATATTCAGGATTTAGACAATTTAAATTCTCACACCATTTCACCCTCTTACGGTTTTAAGTTTCAAACTGATCGGATGGAAGAGCTTAATAACCTAGAAGATTTTGAAATTGCTCATGTAGATAAGGTTGGTACTATCTATATGAGGAGTAAAGTTTTAAAGAAAGGTTTGCACATGTGTAATTCAAGAGAAGTGAAGGAAGTGCTTGATTCATTGGAAGAGGTAGAATATGTTAAGGTTACAGCAGAAACATGGCAAGAGCTTGAAAACACACTTAATCAGTGTTTAGTTGAAATTGCAATCAGTTGGCAACAAAGGGAACCTCCTTATTTATTAGCGGACCTGGGAATCCTGGTCGCAGCACGTAAATTAAGGCAAACATTGTGTAAGTATTGGAAAGGAGTTAAACAACAACCTGAAGAAGTACATAAACTTGGTGGAGTTGAAAAAACACTTTTAGATCGCATTGCAGGAAATATGTGATTGTGCAGGTGCTTACGGAGGTAAGCAGTCTTAACTTTTCTTCCCAATAGTAGCAAAACGGCCTTAAGAAAAGCCGTATGATTGGAGTATTACTAGGACCGCTGAAGAGTCTGGGTAAGTAATAATCCACCTGATTTCAAAAGGATTGTATAATGCGATCAAGTACATCAAAGCAGGTGTGGAATGTTTGTGAAATAATAGGAAATCAACTTGAGATTAGTAAGTTTCAAGTAAATAAATACCTATACAGCGAGTTGAAGTCTCTTGGATGGATAAAGTACTTCACAGCACCTACATTACTGCTTGACCTTAATTTGGTAAAGGCACTTCCAGGATATAAAAGAATGCTGGAAGCTCAAGAAGCGATGCAGGAAGAGGAAAAACGGCGACAGTTAGAGGAATTGCAAAAACTTAAAAAAGGGAATGTAGTAAAACAAGATTGTTCAGATGAGGCAAATAATGCTGTAACGGAACCAGAAGCTCAGATTAGGGTTGCAATGTGGTTTATTAGGAAGTTAGGATCAATAGACATGGCAAGGAAAGCAATGGAAGCAGCTTCTATGGCAATGCAAGCACTTGCACAACTTGAAAATTGATAGATAACTATGAAATCTTTTTGTAGTATGGAGGAATTATGGCTATCGAGTTACCGATCCAACGCGGTCAGAAGTTTCTGAGCAAAGATGAAGTTGGGGAAGTCGTCAGCATAACAAGAAAAAACATACGATGCGTCGTGTGGATTGGCGAGATAAGCGGAGACATCAGGTTGTTTCATTCGGACGGAAAAGTTGATTGCGGCAGGGTCGATAATTATGACCTGCAACCGATCCCAGCGACGATCGAAGAGGGCGTCGAGTTCTGCGGCGAGCAATACCGCTCAGAGTTCGAGCGGCTGACGAAAGAGGGGCGTGAGTTTGAGTTCGTCAATAGTGACGATCAGCTTGAGCTAAATGGAAAGTTGAGTTTTTCGGCAGGCATTGTTTACCGCCTATTGCCCCAGCATCGCGACGTGGTTGACAATCCGTTGACTGTCGGCAACAGGGTTGAGTATCGAAACACTAGGTGTACTGTCTCTGCCGTTGATGGCCAAATTTTGATCAACGAATTCGGTAATCCGATGCGACCATCTGACTGCCGCCTGCTCACGACGCGAAAGAGGCCGCTGTGCAAAAAAGACCTAGAAAAAGCGTCGCATCCATCGTTTTTGAATTCATTCGGAAGCCTTCTATGGCCAACATTTGCGGGAGATGTCGAGGTCATTTTTGGACACGATAGTTTCAAGTACCAAACCATGATTGATCGTGGCTATCAGTGGCGACCATCCGCCGATCAGCCGTGGCAGCCGTGCGAAGTTACTGAGGAGGTGTTGGCATGAATAGTACAGAATGTTTTTGCTTTGGCGTGTTTTGTGGTCTAGTGCTCGGCGTGCTGATTGCGATTGGTGTTCATGATTCCTGGCGCACTGACTCAGTCAAACGCGGACACGCTGAATACAGCCAGACAACTGGCAAGTGGCAATGGAAGGAAGTAAAATGATTGGTGATTCATTTGAAGCAGAATTGAAACAGCTAATTAATAAGCATAGTGTAGAGAATGAATCGGATACGCCCGATTTCATTCTCGCTAAGGCAGTTTCTGGCTTTTTAGATCTTTATAAAACAACTGTGAAGGAGCGTGATTTATGGTATGGGTACAAACCCTTTCACACTGAATTAAGGGAAAAAGTTTAGATAATTACTTAGTCTGGTAGTTCAATTCGGTAGAATGTGTTAGTTGCAAGATTAGCCTGAAAAAATCAATACTACTTAAGGATGCTGCGTTCGTACCACACCAAACCGGATAAGTAGAACGTATGGGAGCCATTGGCAAACGACCTTAAATAGTATAAAACAACACAAGATGTGGGTTCAAATCCCACCCAGACTACTTTCTATGAAGGAACTAAATATGTCAGCAAATACCATAACAATTATGATGCCAAAAGAAGGTGAAGTATGGATATCAAAAAGCAGGATCGGCTCTGAGTACGAAAAACAAACTTCTCGTAGGTACTGGCTTATTATGCAAGATCGTGTTGTGCAGATAAGTCCCGCGAGCTTAGATGCGTCTAAATTTGGTGAAGTTGGAGGATGCACACGTGGGCCAATTACATTAGATTGCGTAACTAGGACAACTCTACAGTGGGAGAAGTATGCAGATACTTTTGCAAGTGGACTAAAACGACATTTGCAAGAATACATGCACGAACAACGTGTAAGTATGCAAGACAATCATCAAGAATTAATGCAAAAACTTGAAAATATCCTGGCAAATTCACTTAAAACCTACTCGCGGAGCAACAAAGGAGTTGATCATGTATATGGATAACCTACAACCAGGTGATAAGTTTATACTGGTAGATGATTTAATAGATAATGATCCAGAACATTTTCCTCACCAAGTGGATGTGTATACAAAAACCACACTACCATCTGGGATGGGAGGGGTGCGAGATAAAGATGGGACTGCTTTTACTCTTAGATCAGATCTTGCTGTGATACAGTTAATAGGAAACCAGATACCTTCATTATTACAATTTTCCCAAGCAACTACACAAAGGACAAGCTGCAATGAGCAAGTACTTGATAATATTCCTTCTGCTTTCGATAGGCTGTAGTCAGACTTCCTACAGTCCGGGACCAAAAGATCCTGCATTTAAGCCAAGGGAAATTATTATTGACGGGTGTGAATATTTAGAAGTGAATGTAGGATATGGTAATAGTCAAGTGTACTCCCTTACACACAAAGGCAATTGCAGTAACCCAACACATTATAGTAAAAAGGCACCATTCAAAAACCTTCCTCAACCTTAATGGAACACAGTGCAAGTGCTTGCACAAGGGAGAATAAAATGCACAGGGAACGATGTCAGAAATTATTAGAACACTTACGAAGTATTCCAGATGAGCGGTTCATATATGATGAATACATGAGGGTACAAGGACGCCCCGTTGACCTTGATATGCACCTTAATGAACCAGAATGTAACACCGCTGCGTGCGTTGCAGGACATTGTTGTCTATTATTTAAAGAAGATTATAAATCTCATATTAGCATTAGCGGGCTATATGCAGTCCCTGCAACATTTGCCAGAATTTGGTTGGAGTTGAATGTTGTTGAGGCTGATAGATTATTCTTCGAGGGCATGTTGTGGGCAACAAGACAACATGCTATTGCTAGGTTGGAGTATTTGTTGGAAAAAGACACATTGTTAGGGTATAATTTTGATGGTGAAGTGTAAATGCTTTCGATATTTTTCCTTATCATCGACCTAGAAGCAGCTATCGGCCCTAGCTAGGTGCGTCCAAGATGCTAAAAGTTTTTAGGGTAGAGTAAGGATCAATTGCTAGGCCCAAATTAATAGACTCACTTGTGCCGCACAGTAGGTGGGCATACAATGTGTTCCGTGGCCGAAATTCTCAGAAAACTAACCGAGGTGAGAAAAATGCGAATACAAAATCCTCACAACAATCCAGAGCACATACAAGCGATGGAAGCGTATAAAGCCTTGGATGAAATCAAGGAAAAGTTTAGCAACTTTTGTAGTAAACTGTTAGTAGAAGATGCTGTAGATGAAGCTATTATTAACTCAGTACATCGAGGTCTTCGACAAATTGGTTTACTTCTTCCACCCACTGAGTAATTAGAAAGCGAAAAATGTCTGCTCCAGTAAGTTTCTTTGGGTCGCCTCGTCTTTATGTTGTTCGTGCAGCAATCCGAGATGACTTTGGTGGAGTCCATTCTGTACCGATTCCCGGCAGGCATCACGATGTTATTAGGCAGATGAGAGATGCTGGATATAAAGGACCAATAGGTGGAGATCATCAAGGATTCCTTTTAAATGATGGTCGATTCGTGAGCCGAAAGGTTGCGGGTGCCTTAGTGCGAAAAAATGGGCAACTTGGAAGAGCACGGATGATCGGTAGTTTGCTGACAAGTGAAGACCTTTGGTAGTTTAGTGCAAGCGCTTGCACTTTTTAAGGAATATGTGATGAACAAAGAGCGAGTTCAAAAGTTGTTGGAACATCTAAAACAATTACCAGATGAATTGTTTACATATGATGAGTATATTATAGCGGCTGGAGGAGTTTTTGACCTGCGTTGTTACAAATTTCGTAAGGAACCTCCTCCTTGTGGCACGGCCGGTTGTGTTGCAGGTCACTGTTGCTTGTTGTTTTATGAGGAGTACCTACAAGCTCCAATGGAACTAGCAACTGTACCTATATTTGCTCGAAACTTCCTGGAATTGGATTATTTTGTGGCTCATGCTCTTTTCACCAAGTACATGAGTGTGGCAACTAAACAGGACGCAATCCGGCGTTTAGAGTACTTGTTAGAACATGACGGAAGTTTACAAGGCTATAACTATTTATTTGAATCTCACCAAACTATGATTCAATTCCAACCAAAACAGCCTTAATAAGGAGCGTGTGATGAACAAGGTGATTCATATTTTCGGTGGCGGAACAGTATATCACATGAGGTCACATCTGGCACTCAGTGCTCCTGCATATGGAACACTGGCAAAGCAGATTTATGATGAATGTGTCCGACAGGGTAAAACGCTAACATCTCGCTGCTATTTAACAAAAATGGCTGGAGGTTATCACTTAGAGACAAACCAAGATGTTGAAGTCTTTTTACGAGGGGTGGTGAAAGAACCAAGTGCTAAGATTGTGTTCTTCACTGTAGCAATGTGCGACTTCACAGGTCAAGTCGGGGAAATCCCCGGAGACAAATATGGAACGCGACTAAGCAGTAGCGAACCTCCGGAAATTACACTCCACACTGCTCCTAAAGTAGTCAAATTGATTAGACAGCACCGAAAGGATATTTTTGCGGTTGCTTGTAAAACAACTTGTGGAGCTACCGAGGATGAACAATATATTGCAGGGCTGAACTTATTGAAAGAAGCTAGCCTTAATTTAGTGGTAGCAAACGATGTGAAGACAAGAGTGAGTATGATCATTACTCCAGAAGAGGCTCGGTATTGTGTTACCACAGATCGAGTCCGTTTGGTACAAGAGTTGGTAGAGATGACGCTGAAGCGGAGTCATCTAACTTTCACTAGGTCAACCGTTGTAGCAGGTGAAACAGTTCCTTGGGATTCACCGGAAGTTCCAGAAGCACTAAGAGCAGTTGTTAATCACTGTATTCAGGCCGGAGCGTACAAGCCTTTTCGAGGAGCAACCGTAGGCCACTTTGCTGCAAAAATAGGAGAAAACACGTTCCTAACTAGCATACGCAAGACAAACTTCAACGATTTGGATAAGACTGGATTGGTACGAATTGTCACAGATGGGCCGGACAGCGTCATTGCTTACGGGGCGAAGCCCAGCGTAGGAGGACAAAGTCAAAGGATAGTATTCCATGATCACAAGGACTATGATTGTATAGTACACTTTCACTGTCCTATCAAACCTACTTCACAAGTACCACAAGTGTCCCAGCGAGATTATGAATGTGGATCTCATGAGTGTGGAAGAAATACATCTCAAGGATTACAAGTATTTGGAAACTTGAGTGCTGTGTACTTACAGGAACACGGCCCTAACATAGTCTTTCACCACTCAATCAACCCACGGGAGGTAATCGAGTTTATAGAAGACAACTTTGATTTGGATAAGAAGACTGGTGGATATGTCAATCTAGGCCAAATACTGAGTACACCAAACACACTAGAAACACTTCATGAGGCACTGCGTCAAAGGAAGTCTCCTTATGAGCAGGAAAACTGTGCAAGTGCTTGCATTAAAAAGAGGTCATGATGATAGTTGAGTATGAAGAAAAAAGCAGTGATTTTGGGAAGGCGATAAGGATAACAGCAACTACCAAGCTGGAAAGTTTTCGGTTAGGTGCATTATTTCGACAGCTAGTAATTGATAATAAACAGGTAGTAGTAGGCGGCAATACGAACGGTGGAGAGGCTAAAGACCCTTACATATGCCTACCAGTAGTATCAGCGGAAAGAGCAGGGAAACCTATCTCACTTAAAGGATCTTAGTAATGAGCAAAACATACATAGGTGATGGTGTATATGCAGAAATAGATCCTTTTGGAACTCTAACACTTACAACAGAAGATGGAATACGAGTAACTAACACAATCCATCTAGTGCCGGAAGTGATGGAGGTGTTGTATCAGATACTACGGAAGAACATAAAAGGCCTACAGGAATAAACTATGGTAGTATTAGATCAAGTAACGTGGAATGCTCATTTTGACGCCTTAATATGGGGTAGTTCCTATACACCAGCACATCCTCAAGTATTCCAGGCAATTGTATGGGATGAAATCATAATCTCACATCAAGGAAAATATCAATTTGGAAATCTAACACTACGAAGGAAATGCACCACTGCACAATTTAGTAGGAAATCAGAAAATCGTCTAGCCCTAGTTCAAAGGAATTAATAATGGATCACTTGATACAGGTATTGACGAAAAGTGTAGAGAAACATGGAGCCACAAAAGTAGTTACGTTAGGGCACCTGTTGAGCTTAGTGCGATTAGCAGACAGATTGAAAGAAGCAGAAGCGAATCGCTTGGAAGAAGCACACCAGGCAGCCTATAATGATGCAATGGCAGATTATCATGCGTATGGAACGGGAGATTAGTGTGACATCTCTTCCAATGGAAATAATACTGCCTTGTCAACATTGCAATGGAAAAGGAGGATATGGAGCAAAGTACGATCCTAACGATCCAACAAGGTTGCCTATTATGTGTGGGTATTGTAAGGGTACACGCACAGAGAGATTGACTTGTGCCCCAGCAAAAAACCGTCTAAACCTGATCCAATCGAGGAATTAGTATGAAGATAAAATTGCGTAGGGTGGAGTATCCCTATCATGTCATACATTGGAAGAAATCACTCCCTTTCTTTTTCAATCATAGGGGAGTGCTTATCCATAGGGTGCATCATGTAATAACACACACAGATCGAATTACAGGAAAACCTCGGCATAGTTCTGTGGGATACTGGTGTGGCAACACAGGTAACTTAAGTAAGGGTGAGTTACTATCGGAGCCACCTGAAAGCAGGCTACTGTGTACTCTATGTGAAGCAAAAGCGACTGCTGCCGGAGAACTGTCCGCAGATATTTTGGTAGGCCATCACGTGCATTTGGGTAGGATGAAACCCGTCAAAACATGCTGCCAGGACAGCATAAACTAAATTTAGAAAACCGTCTAACCCTCAGGAAGAAATTATGGATATCCTTGCAATTCAACAGCGTGTGTTAGATGAAGGTTTTATGTACACAGAGAGCGTGACAGATAAGAAAGCACCTCGTAATTGTGTGATTGCAATACAATCTCAAACTACTTTAGGCACAATAGTCAACCCTGAAAGTCACATAGGGCCAATTCAATGGAATAATTTAACTCGTGAGGAAGGATGGCATAAAGTAGCTGAGTGGTTAGATGACCAGGAAGTCTCCTAAATCTGGGTGCAGCGGAACAGGCGAAGGGACTGAGCCAAATGATTAGGGTTTACCAAAGACATGGACAGCAAACAACTATTATATGGTCAAAGATCTGGAATAGGCTTATTATTGATTGTGGTGCATACTGGTTAATGCACGACAAAACTAAAAATCTATACCATGAAGGCTCTTATGATTCTGCTGGATATTTCATTTCATTGAGGTATGTTAGTAGGGAGCACTTCAAAAAAGCTATGACAAGATGCATACTAGGTTTGCTTCGAGTAGATTCAAGTAAATCAAGTTGTGTAGAAAATGGCCTAAATCTGGGTGCAGCGGAACAGGCGAAGGGACTGAGCCAAATGAGTAGTAATGTACTATAAGCATATGGTAATATCCTATAGCATATCCTAGTACTACTATAGTGTATGTAATGGGTGTTTCCTCATGCTTCCCACATACAGGATTAATGCAAGTGCTTGCACTAATACAAGATGTCATTTTCATGCTCCATCACTCCCTTTCTCATCCATTTCATACCCTTCCCCATCGACCAGCACAGAAAACATACCCTTCCCACTCCCTTAGTACAGAAAACATGCCCTTCCCACTCCCTCAGCAGCAGTCCTATGTGTGGTTTTCTCCTTTTTCTTTCCTAAAAAGGGAAATTTGCTGTATAAGGCTTGACACGCCTCCATTTAGGTGCTATAATATGCCCCGACAAGACAGTAAAAGTGCTTGTTTCTTGACCATTTCCCTGGGAACTCGATCTAAACACCCAAGAGGAGATGTCCTTCATTACTTTTCGGTAGGTTAGAGTACCAAAAAGCAGGACTGAAGGGAAAATAGTGCAAGCACTTGCACTTCTTGAATGAAGAAGAGTAAATTGACATGACAGAAACCGGTTTCAAATGTCCCAGGGTGAACAGGGTATGAAATTCGGGTAAGTAGGGTGTTATGAGGTGAAGGGCACGCACCACTACTTCAGGTTAAGTGAGTATCAGAGCTGCTGACCAGCGGGAACTGACAGAACTTGCTTCCATGAGGTGCTAGAGAAGGCAAAGAGCCACTTATGGAGACCCCATAAGGCTATAACTATTTGTACTTGGAGAAAAGTATTATGATTGCATGGTACAGGAAACACGAACAAGAAGTAACAATCTTACTATTCCTATTCATGCTTCTAGGCTTCTTGATAATTATAGGGATTTCAGAAGTTAGAAAGAAACCTGCTCTGCAAAAATGGTGGGACTCAGGATTTATTAATGATGATGGAAGTAAGATAAACCATCTTAATACTTTTCACTGAGTAGTTCTTCTTATAATATAGGGCCAGTACCCTAATGATTTGAAGATAATAATATTCTATATCGACCTAGACCAACGCCTATTAAATACACCTTCCTCGGTCTTTAAGAAATCCTGTAATTTGGGCCTCGGCAGTTTTTGCCAGATAGATTAAAGGTGAGCAGGTGCCCATCAAGGTGGCCGCAGCCAGGCTAAAGCCTTTATTCCTTTCCTTGAGCCTTTTCTGGGTTCTTTTTCTCCTTTCTGAGCCTTTTCTGGCTCTTCTTTTCTCCTTCTGCACCTTTTCCTTCCCTGGATTTCTGCAAGTACTTGCACTAGGTCCGAGCTAAAAAAGCGGACCAAGACTCACTTGTACGCAAATTGAGGTGGGCATACACTATGTTCCGTGGCCGATTTTCCCAGAACATGAACCGGAGAGCATGATGACAGAGCAAATGAAAAAGCATGTAGAAGCAATCATAGCAGCTATCAAGAATATTCCATTCGACGATGGAGACGAAAACACAGGCAATGTTTGTGATATTGCTAGGGCTGTGGTTAAGGCGATGGAAGCAGACGTAGTAGTAGACACGTTTATGGCAGCATGTTACGATGCAATGTGTGAGAGTCAAGCATTGGGCACAGAGAACGTAGAAGATTACTCAACGTTCAATAAGAGTAACATACAAGGGTGGGTTAGTCCGACCGGACAGATGTATCAAGACGTGAACTTGGACACTAACTCAGAGGACTATACAGGCTACCCAGATTGGCTAGAAGGTGAACTGCTTGCGGTTGTGGAGTCACTTCCAGAAAAGTTGGAGGATGTGTATGAGGTGTGCAACCCAGGTGATAGTGCGTCGGAATTCATATTGCAGATGCGACGAAGTAAAAAAGCGGGCGTACAGGAGTTTTTGCGAGGGTTAATGAAGCAAGCTAAGGAAATCGAGGCTGGGGAGTTGAGTATACTTGTAGATTAATCGAGAGCTAGTTCTAACGACCCTCATAGTCACTAATGTGACTAGCGAGGGCTTTTTTATCTCCATATATTGACCTGCAACCTGAACCTTATCTCATTAGTTTTAACTGGATGTCTTGTATCTACACCTCACTGCCCCCATATCTGGATTTGCAAGATATAACACACCTATATTGCCTTAATGAGTAGGCCACGCAGGAAGTGATCTCAATATTTTTCACTGACTACAGACTTATACCTTGGTCCCGCCCACCTTCGGTGGTCAGCCTCGCCTGCCGCCTTGCCATCAGCCTGCTCTGTGCAAGCACTTGCACTGGGTCAGGAAAGGTCGCTAGGCAAGGTGGAGGCAGGAAGACGCGGTGTGGGTAAAGGTGCTCATGTAGGCGGCGGTCAGGCCAGGGCAGGTACAGAACGCCAGACCAGATCGGATCAGGTTCGTACACCAGCACAAACGGGATGCTATATAACATTCCCACCCGTTCACTATGGCAAACTATATATGGCACTAATGCAACATGATGCCGTAATGTTATGCTATAACATTGCATGAGTTTGACATACTGGCTTAATTGTCAGCGATTATACGCGGCACATTGGCACTACTGATCAAACCACAACGAAACTGTCGTTTTGGCAATTACCAGCGAATTAGTAGTGACTGTCAAAATGGCAAAACTCAATTGGGGCGAAATTCGATCCAACCATCAGCCAACGACTGCAACCGCTCAAAACGTATTTGGTGCGGTTTGGGAATGATTGTGAGTTGTTCCCGTTAACACACCCACAACAATCGGTAGCAATTACAATTTCAAACAACATTGAAAAAAATTCATCCCGTGGGATTGCAAACGCCGATTGTGCTGTTATTGTATTGCTTACCGCTGCGAATGGTTCGCAGTCGGAAACAGTAGTAACTCAAGTTTGGAGTGTGTGAATCATGGCGAAGCAAAACAGTGCGGTTGCAAGTGGCGTTCAAGTGGCGGGAACTCAAGCGGTTGGAATTCGTCGATTGGCTTGCATGGTTGCTTGTGCTCCCGGCAAGTGTCGTGAAACGGCGGAAGCAAAAGCCACCGCTTGGAATGGTCGAGTTCATTCCGACATGGGATGCGGTCCACATTCAGCCATCGTCAAGCTGGCGGACGGTCGGGATCAAATCGTTGGGGGCGAAAGTCGTATGTACATTGTGACGATGTCAAGCTCCGATTTTGTCGCAGTGTATACCCCCGAATTTTTGGCAACGCCATTGGGCAAGTTGTTTGCCAAGTTGTCCGCTTGCCGTAAGCGTGACGAGTTCGTTGAAGCAATGCGGGAATTTGCCAATGACGATACAGCATTCGATCCCGAACGGCTGTTTTCGGCTAGTAAAAACCGCAACTGGCAAGCAAGTCGGTCGAATGGCACAAAAGCGGCTTGGCGAATTGGTACTACTGGCGGAGTGATTTTGTTGCCATTGGTTGCCGAGTGTGCCGCTTGCTACAAACTCGGCAAGCGTGGCGGATCGTCCAAAGTGGCCACCACTAGTGCCGAATCACTGGCAGCAACAATGGCCGATTGTATTTGATGCCGTGAGCAGTCCGGGGGCTGAACTGTTCAGCCCCCATTTTCAAATCAAAGTGAAACGGAGTCAGTGAAAATGTTCGGACGTGCTAAACAGTTGGTGATTGAATATCGGCAACAGCGGGGACGATGGCCAATGCCGCAAGTAATTGCTGGACAGTTGCAATGTACGCTGTCAGTTGCTAGTCGAGCAATCAACGTGGTCCAACGCTATTGGTAAGCGGTAACTTTTCCGGGTGAATGAAGCTAATTCATTCGCCCACTTCCCACGAATGGAATTGGAGTGAATGCAATGACCGCTACCGGGAACGCAATGCGAGCGATTCGGCTAATGACCGCAGCAGTTGAAATGCTTGACGGTGATGAATATGACTTGATTCAAGTTGGCGTTGACTTTGTCCGCCACTTGCAACAATCGGAACATGACAATTGCGGGCCGTTCATTGACGGGATACGAAAGCAACTGGGCATCCCCCCAAAGTGAACGGATCGGAATGAATGCTACTGGTCAAAAGTTATAGCTAGTTTGACCAGTAGTGTTCACAATGCCCCCACCCCCACGCCCGCTGCCCATACAGCCCAACCCACACTCCTAGATCATTTATTTTTTTTTATTTTTATACACCGATTTTTTACCTGACCCATAACCTAGATCATTTATTTTTTATTTATGCGTACTAAATGATATGCTGGGTAAAGCAAACTTAGATCATTTATTTTTTTAAAGGGACACAGTGGGACAGCATAAAGTATGATGTAAAAAAGGGACACAGCGGGACATGTTGGGACAACACCATATAAGTGATATAAGAGGGACACAGTGGGACAAATACTGTATAATGTATAACGAGGGGACAAATAAACCCCCACCCGAATCCCCACAGTGAAAGCACATTACAGCAAAGACTACAATGGGACAAATAGTAAGCCAGTGCAAGCACTTGCACAAAATTTGGGACAAAGCGGGACAAAAATGCAACCACTAAAACATTTCGCGAGACACAATGCCCCAACTCTGCTATAATTACTACGCGGGAAAAAACTACATAGCGATTCAGTGCAAGTGCTTGCACAATACACTAACCCTAAACCATTTTTGAAAACACTTGTTAAAGGAGATTGGTATGTTGTTTATTGTGGTGTCAGTATGTATTATCTCACTGTACGCAGGGCTGTTCTCCCAGATGGTATTACAAAAGCGGTTGGAAAAACAACTAAACCGGAGGATAGATGAGCTTAAGATACACCAATTGGACATTTTGGTAGAGCTTCGCGAAACACAGGCTGCAATTGAGCAAGTGATTGAAGCGAGTGAAAACTAAGTGCAAGTGCTTGCACCAAAAGGAGAGTGGGATGACACCATTTATTGATATTTGGGTTGCTTGCATTTTAGTAGTGATGGAATTGCAATTGTCTTTTGTATTTTCACAGATGGCGAAAATACAAAAACGTTTGGAAAAGATTGAACGTGAAAAGGAATAATGGTGGATTCGCTGTTTGCTGTGTATGCACTTTGTAGCACCGCTGTTCATATTGTGGCTGCGATACAGATACAGCTTTTGCTCAAAGTGACGAAGCATTTGGAAAAACGACTAACAGAGGTTGAAGAGGAATTGGGGGAAGGAGAAGTATGATGGAGGTTAACTTAGCTATTTGTTATATTTTGGTGTGCCTGGTAGGAAGCATATTGGCTATTTTTGCCATAGCAGTTGAGCACAAGCTGGATTATTTAAAATCCTCTGTGGACACACTAGAGAAAAAAGTGATGCAATTGGAAGAAAAAGCAATAAGGAAATAACGATGAGTCCTTACAAGCTACTTGAAAAAGCATACATTGGTGGGTGGTTATTAGTACTAATAGGTGTATTGACTAAAATTGCTAAGGAGATACATCATTGGAACAATTAGTTTAGGCAGTACGCCTCCCCGGAAAGGTGTGCCATACAGTGACAACACACAGTTTCGTAAAAGGGCGTTAGCAAGGACAATAGATTCTGATCTTGATGTGGTTGTTAATGAAGAGGTAGTCAAGGCTTTGAGTCAGTTATATCACTCAAGCACGCCTTCAAAAAGTTCGGAAACTAAAGAACTAGCAAAGGATCAAAGCTCGTCACTTCCCCCACCTTTGGACGACTCGGAGCGGCTTTGGAAAGATACTATTGATTTGTATGCAGATGCATTTGAAGAAATGAAGCCACTGATAGGGCCAAATGAATGGGATGCTGTTAGATATACAATAATTCGATTGTTAAGCAATTGCTGGTGCGTCACTGTATTTCCCTACGATCATAGTGAAATGATTTTTAGCAGATCAGAACAATTGCTTCCTTATCCGGGAATTCCTGAGGTATACAAGCACTGCTTTTATAACTACGCTACGGCGAAGGAAGCAATAGAGCAGTTTCTTAAAGCAGTGCAAGTGCTTGCATACAAAGCAAATTTGGACAATATCGCCGGGGTCACTTCAATTTTGTCTAGCGAGTGTTCAGAGGTAACTGTGTGATGACGAAGTTTAACATATTTGAAGATCGCAAAAGAAGAGGGTTTGCAATCGAGTTTGTTCCTTTACACAAAGCACGAGGAGTAGGCACGTATTTAAACAATCGTATACAAGTCACCTCGCCAGTAGTAGATGTTTTAAAGATACCAGCAGGTCAATCAGGTAGCATATGGTTTCATACTCGTGACGAAGCACAAAGTGCCATAGATATGTGGCACTTACAAAATCCTCCAGCCAAGCCCTCGGATGTACTAATACAAAGACCTACATACTACCCACCAGCAGACGGCCCTGAAACCGCCATTGAGGTCAGTGGTGTGCTCGCTATTCTTACTTCAGAATATCAGGCAGTGCTGAATAATTTTGGAACTGCTGAAGGTGAATTATGTAATAGGGATGGGTGTGAAGGAAACCTTGAATTCACACGTTCTATAAACTGCTCCTGTCATCTAGGCTGTGCTCCATGTCCCTCATGTGAAGCAATTCATTTATTTTGTCCAGAGTGTGGATGGGTACCAGAAGGTATTTCACCTTTTTAATTATTATGCGAGAAATATGTTATGAGTATCTTCGTCGATCCCAAAGCCGACTTAGCGAAAAGAATGGAAGGAATTATACCATCTCAATCACTACCTTCTTGGATACTTCCTACTCAAGCGTATGCTCCGCTGTCAGAATTTTGGCCCCAGGAAGAGGTAGTTGATTATGTAAGGATTAATTGGAAGGACGCTCGCTATGTACTACGAAAAGAAGTAGCAATATTTAGAGTATTTTGGAGCATCCACTTTGTTTCTCCTGAATCTCTTTACAGTTTATATCTTACAAATGCTGAGCCATATACTGTTTGTACTTGGCATCCGAAAGAAATGTGGAATTTAAGAAAACTAGGGTTTAAGTCTTCTAAGGATGCTAAGGAAGCAGTGCAAATATACTTGGCTCGAATGCGTTCCCCCTTACAGGGGAAAGTGGAAGTAAATGGAGTACTTGATACTCTAGTATCCAAGGAACAAGAAATGCAGCAGCCATGAGCACCAGAAAGGAATGTAATGAGCATAAGAATGTTATTACAGGATGCTTGGGTAGGAAAACCATTAGTACCTCGCAGTCCTAAATGGCCACAAGTTAGAGCGGAGTGGTTGTTAAATCATCCAAGATGCAGTGTTTGTGGAGGAACTACCAGCTTAAATGTACACCACATTGCACCCTTTCATTTGTTTCCTAAATTAGAGTTAGAGCTTACTAACCTCATCACGTTGTGTGAAAAAAGCATAAGGAACATAAATTGTCACTATGTAGTAGGTCACTTGGGATTAAGTTGGAAAGACTACAACCCTAATGTAATACAAGATGCCAAGTACCTTTACAAAATGTTCTTTGTAATACGAGGAGTCTAAAATGCCTAAACCACTTAAGGCACGTACAAGAACACTTAATCAGTTACAAGTCAAAACAATCAAGGTACTCAGTAAAATACGAAAGCACTTAAATACACCAATAGTGCTAAATAAAATAACGGACACAGAACTAATTGAAGAAGTGATAAATCCTTTTATCACGGAAATTCAACAAGACATAAGCATACTTAAGGAAACTCAAAATGAATGAAGTGCTTCCAACCTATAGGTGCTGCCCTGTATGTGGTCGAATAACAGAAAAAAATTGTTATCATGGTGCATTAATCGCATCTGTTCCCATGACGTTAGACGGTGCGATTAGTGTGTGCCAAGAGTATAAACGTGTCTTGCAAATTAAGGTAAATGCCGTGGAAGGCAGACTCCGAAGATACGCACAGCTACTAGAGAAACAAAATAAGGGAAACAAAAATTAGGAAGTACTATGCAAAACGATCAAAACGGAGCACGAAGTAACGAAATGTTTCCCGGAAATGCAAGTGCTTGCACTGAGACGGTAAAATGTGGGCACTGTTTTGATTCCCCACAATGGTGTGTGTTACATGGCTGTAGACAAGATGATCCAAACCATGAATATGATTATCATACTTGTGAAACAAAGCTTATTGAATTAGGTTGTCGTTTTTGTCAAAATCAAGCTTATGAGGAAAGCAAAATGTCGGATGCACAATTATTAGCAATGTTTATGTGCCATATATCTATGATGGAAGCTGAGGCTATTATGGGGCCTTCTGGTGCTCAAATGGAGGAGTTTATTGGGGTAAGCCCAGGGGAATTTGAGTATTCAAAGCATTTTTATCTCGCAGTAGCTAAAGCAAAACGTATAATGGCACAGGCACTGCTTGAAGAATATAAGAAAGGGATTGCATGATAGTACTTTTTACAGACGGCGGCTGTCACAATAACAGCACTAGGCTAGGAGCATACGCATTTGTTTGCGTACAAATCGAAAATGAGGAGGCAATTTATTCAACCACTAAGCAAGGTGAGTTACTTTTTGGAGCAAGCAAATCACAAGCAGATACTACAAATAACATAATGGAATTGCTTGCAATTAGCAAAGGATTGCAGGAGTGCAACACTAGAGGAACTAAGCTGGACGTTATCATTACTGATAGTCAGTACGTTCAAAAAGGAATAACGGAGTGGAGTGCTAATTGGAGGAAAAATGGATGGAGAAATGGACAAAATCAAGCAATCGCCAATAAGGAAATTTGGAAGGACTTATTGGATAATCACATGCAATATACTGTAAAAGTATGGCATGTGCGAGGGCATGAGGGAGTCTATTGGAATGAAGTATGTGACAAGTTATGCACAACCGCAATGCAAAGTAAGGTGTGAAAATGGAGTACACAGACTTAGTGAACTTACGAAGTTCTTTTTTTCAGCAAGCTTTTGCAAATAATTACGATCTTGCAGCACTTCCTCAAAGCTTGTTGGGAGTAAAAATAAACTTACAATCCCTGCATAATTTTTTACAGGAAGTGCAGTCACACATTTTCTTTACTAGCAAGATTTCAGACAGAGGTACAATTTCTTCCTTACGAAATGAGTGCAATTTTCCTATCCTTGGTAATCTTTATTCTACAACAAAATCAGTCGTAAATTCAAGGTATCGAATATCTGTAAAAGAAAAGCAAAAAGTTATAAGAGTTGCAGAAGTTCAGACTATTGATGAGTTGAGCTTACCTGGCACTCATTTAGTAATATCTACAAAGGAAAAGAACTTTTGTACCTTATGCGGGATGATAAATGAAGAAAGAACTAGTGGGGACTTCGCTAATATATTTGTTCCGCGAGAAGCAAATCAATTCCTACATTATGTAAGGAACTTGGCGTTACTTTTTCCAGAAAAATGGGTAACTTATTACGTTGATATCACACTAGCAACTAGCTACCTTGGACCTCACTACACAGATATTGTTAATCAAGTGTTGCAGGAGTTTATTACTAGGATTTCTGATTGGCCAAATTTTCCTATAAAACTGAATACCAAAATATTTTCAAACGTTCAATCATTAATACAAATAGTTTGTCCTGGAGTAGTAGTAGGCTATCTCCCTGCATTACTTATTTATGGCGAATTATTGGGCGAAATTATGACCATACCTAAGTACGCTGGAGGTAAATAATGTATTTTTCATATAAACGAACTAAATACTTTGTGGATGTCCCCGCTGAGGATTATAAAAAAGACCCAAAGCCTATTGCACTCCCTGATACTTCTACATTTATTAAGTTATCTAATTGGTTAGGTAAAAGTCCACAAAGAGTAGAAGAAGTTGTAGCTACTGAAGGAGCATTTTTGGCACAGCCTTGCACTTTTGCAATGCCTGGATATATATTAACACCGCCAAGAATGTGGGAATCATTGATTCAGGAAATTCACAAATCACGAACTGTAAATTTTGTTACATTTGTATCTTTTTCACGAGATGCTTTAGCACACACTGATAAGGGATTTAGGGAAGAGTTAGTTACAAAAATATTAATAGATGAAAAGCATTGGGGAAAGGTAGAGGTATATAAATACAAACTCATTGGCATTCAAATGCCAGATCAACTAATTGTTCAATTTTCCGTGGGACTTCGTAAACGAATATAATTTTTAATAAGGGTGCTTGAAATGCTTTCAAGGAGCGACTATACTATCATTGCAATAAACTTTGCAACTACTTACACAAGTGGAACTACGCCAGAAGCGGTAGAAATCGCCGCAATCAGGTTTTCCAAAAATGGGACACAACTGGGTAGGTATGAATCATTAGTGAGGTTAGAATATAAGGAGGATAGAAGAGAGGGGGACTGGATACAGTACGAGTTGACCGAAGCAGAATTATTAGTAGCCCCACCATTTTATAAAGTTTTTGAAGAGGTGCAAAGTTTCATTCAACAGAGTGACTTGATTGCATGGCAAGGACATGATATAATTCAATACATACAGCAGTGTACTAGAGAGTGCACTACAGCTTTAGGTGCGTTTGGGAATGCAAGGATACTAGATTTACGAAGTTACTTGTGTGGGAAGTACAACAAGAATTTTTCCAGTAAACTAGGAAAGGCTTTACAAGAGCATCAAATTTCAAGTGAAGGACTAGTGCGGCCCGTTGTACGGTGTATGAGGATGGCATTATTGCTTCAACTTGTCCAAGAGGCTGAAGAAAGTGTTGAAATGGAGGGAACTAGCTTTGGAATTTTTGAAGTATAAACAAGCTTCTGTAATTCAAGTAGGGTTAGTGAGAAAAGAGACACCACACATATTACAAGGAATATATTCTTTTTTAGACAAAAAAGAATATATTCCTGCCAGAAGTGCAAGTGCTTGCACTACAATGACGAAGTCACAGAGGATTGCAAAAGAACGGCGAAAATTTTGTATCGGTCAACGAGTTTATAAAGTAGTTGACGAGCTTCGATTAAACTATATCGTACACGAAGAACAGTTACGAAAACAGCTTGTACATGTTAAGGGAAGCATTCAAGTTGTTCAAGCTTTTTTAACAATTCGGCAGCATCCTAAGTTTATTGAATTGCTGCAAGAACAGCAACGGCTGGTTACTCTCTTAACTCAACTAGCTTTAAAACGTAGCCGATTCATGCACAAGGTTTCTTTTTACGAGCAAACGATTCTCAGCTACTTGTATAAGGAAAATTTGCATATGGATAAATTGTTGGGTGTTGACCTAGCTATTAGTCAGTTTTGTATGGAGTACGGAGTCTCTGGAGATATTTTTCATAAAGCAGGAAAACTAGTTGGAGCACTTTGGGGTCACACTACTAGGCAATTATTACAAAAAGTTGGAAAGGATTGACATGCAAACTAGGTTTGTTGAAATGTACTCATTAATTCCTTGGGACAGTAAACTGCGAAGGATGTTTTCATTAGGGTACGATCCTTATTTTTATGAACAACGTACAGTAGAAGGAGTAGCCGCAGATAGGGCACGAGAGTTGCTGAGTAGCATAGGCTGTTTTTACTATCGTGACAGTGAGAATGGTCAGAGCAGCGTCATGCTTAAACCTACTTGTGGAACAAGGTACGAGGAAATTACAGGAAAACATGTAATTTTTGAAAATCCATTAACTTGTTATTTCTTTTCTGCTCACGTTGCATATCCAGGAATCATACCATTAGATCACGTTCCTCCACGACGTATAGCGGAGGCAACTAAGTATGAAGAATTCAGAGCTAAGTGGGGTGATACAAAACAATGGTTACATTGGAATGAGCAGCGAGAAATTATTGAAATTGCACCGGGACACATTAGGCACAAAAGGACACAACCAGTCATCCTTCCAAATGCAGAACCAATCACAATGATTTAACTTTTAAGGAACAAATTATGCCCACAATTAAAAAAGCAGGAATTGATTTCGCTACCGCAACTGTTGAAGAGCTTACGCAACACTTGCTTAAATTGAAAAAAGATGAAGCTCGTTTAGAGATAGCATTGACACTTAGAGACTTTCCTCAAACTGAGGATTGTTTAGTGCGATTAACCACTTGTGTAGTTGAGTTAGATGTTGCTGAAAGAGCCATGCGTATGGAAGCATCACAAACCAGTGCTGCGGAAATTCAAAGTAAGAAAGATGGAATACAATCTCAAATTGTTGGTATGGAAGCAAAATTAGTAATGCTACCTGATAACGAAGCAGGAAGGAAGCTTAGGGATTTCTACACTTCCTGTATTGCAAAGTTGAAGACGGAAATACATACTGTTGGTTTAAGCAAAAAGAATGTTAAGTTCTTGGAGCATTTTGAGGCTACTTTACGAACGCTTCGACGACTGTTTAAACAAGTAACCAATCAAAATTTTCCAGAGAATTTTCAAATTTTTGACCACATTCCTGGACTTGCTAGGTATTTGGAAGTTGCGGACAGCCTAGTAGCTCAAAAAGGAGAATAGCTATGAGGAATGTTGTGTTAGTACATGGAGATAAGAGTGGCATAGGTAAGGATTTTTTTACTAATCATTTTGTGCAAGCACTTGCACAACGTAATATCTCAACATGTGCATTTAGGATAGCTTTTGAACTAAAAAAGCTGTGTAGGCGACAATTTAACGGCGTGTTAGAAGATTATGAGTATGACAAAGACAGGAGCCTACGAGAACGCCCCATCGAAGGAATTAACGTAAAGAATGTGGTTGATCTTTGGATTAAAGTAGGAGAGTTTTATCGAGGACTAGATGAACTTTACTGGATTAAAGAAACTGCTTCCAATATAATTAAACAGGGTAAAACATTTTCTATCATTAGTGATTTTCGTTTTAACTGTGAGTGGACCTATTTAAACTCACTGAAAGAATTAGGCGTTATTGATAATATAATTGTTGTTAAAATAGTCGCACCTCCAGGAGTAGGAAAACAAAATCAAAGCGACGGACTAGTTTCTGCCCCGATTAACTACGTGGTTTACAACGATTTTACTGACTCTTTTTTACGTGACATTGAAACATTAGCAGACTCATTTGCTAATGCGGAGAAGTGCTGATGAATTTGTTTAATTTAACGTCAGATACCTGGAGAAGTTGTGAGTTCACTAGGAAAGCTAGTGGGCAAACACAAGTCCTTTTTGGCACGATGCTTTCACCTGAAGATAGGAAGCTACGAGCAACTATCATACTCGAAGAGGCGTTAGAAACTATTGAGGGCTTAGGATTTGAAATAGCACAACACGAAGACGGACGCCTGAAACTGTTAGATACTCTACAACCGGATATGGAAAAAATCATAGATGGTTGTTGTGACCTAAACTTCGTGTCAGTTGGAACCTTGAATGCCTTGAGTATTCCAGATATTCCGCACATGCAAGAGGTTTGCAAAGCTAACGAAGCAAAATTTCCTGATGGAAAAGGAGTCCCCCATCCAACTATTCCAGGAAAATATGGAAAGCCGGAAGGGTGGACTCCTCCAAATCACGCAAACGTAGCAGCAAAATACATGCAGCAAACTCAAATTACTCCTCGTATGACAGAACAAGAAGTAGACACGTTTTTAAATTCATTTCAAGTAGGGACATACTCACATGGCTGAAGCAGTCAATAGACATCTTCAGGCGTTACGGAATCAACAAAAGCAAAGTTATTTACAGAAAGCTAGAGATTCCTTTGAAGCTTCTTTAGCCCCCGTAATTGCACAGTTGACAGCACTTATCTGCAATGACATAGCATTTGATACTAGAGCTAAGGCGTTGGAAATTTTGCTTAAGCGGGTGCGAAGGAGTTACTTAGAGTTACTAGACGAGCTTGGGGCCGAAGAAAGAGAAAAAGAAGCACTAGCTGCTGGAGAAGCTTGGCGTAAAAACCTTACTAAACAAGTCCTTGACACATATAAAGCAATGGGGTACAATTTATGAGATCATTAAACGCACAAGAAGTATTGCAAGCAACTGACCTGAATGGGTTAATTGAAAAATCTTTAGATTTGTTAGCAGATGCTTCAAAAACTATTAGGTTGCCGGTGAACGCACAGGGTGTAATTAGTCCAGAGCATATTGCATACTTGACATTAAATCTTAGGATGTTGGAATATCGCATGATGCTAAATGTGTTTAAATTGCAAGAAACAATTGCCTGGACAGTTTCTGAACCGAGGCCAGACGTAGTTGACTTAGCTGCAATGGCTGCGTGGACGGATAAATTGTGCAAGTACTTGCACCCACGGATCACTAATTTTACATTAAATTTATTGAAACAAGTCCAAGAAGAGAACATGCCAGTATCTAACTTAGTCCTGCCAACTGGTTTGGAGAATCCCGCAATATTTAAGCCGAGGACATAATGGAGCTTTTATTAGGTTCTGGAAGGATTTACAAATTTTTGGCAAATAAGTTGTGGCCACTTAATCCTTTACTTATACAAATAGGGCCAAATTATGAAGGCCCGCCAAATTTAAGTAGTCCAAAATCCTGGGTTCCTATGACTTCTCTTGCGGATGAATTAAGTCAAATTTCAAGTGAACTTGCTGAACTAAAGGAGAAGGACTTTCAGCATATTTATTTTTGCCTTCCTACGTTTGACATTACAGTGGGAGAAGGCTTTTTTCCCTCATATACTTTAAGTCAGCTTTTTACTTTACACTTGCTTCCTTATGTTCCTATCATTAAAGAAGTGTGTGTGGAGCATTTAAATTTGCACGTTTTTGTAGACTGTGACAACACAACTTTTATTGAACGGCTGTTTGTCAATACAATTAGACCACAGCTAGTCACTGCTATGGCAGGCGTACCAAGTAAGCTATGGTATATGCGAACTGACAAAATAACAGAGCAGGGACTCGAAGAGTGGTGGAATAGGCCGGATATACAGTTCAATTGGCGTCTTACTTTAGAAGGTAAATAAAATGTCTCAAGGTATTCCAAGTTTACAGGGTTTTCAGGTCTCTCAACCGCAAGTTTTTAATGTCGCAGACTTTGAAGAAGATGAAGGAAATGTCAACGAGCACAGTGACATTGATCTTAAAGCTACTGCTAACAGTATGGAGCAGTTTGGACAGGTCGAAAATCTTGTAGTTGACATTGTGAATAAGAAAATAATTGGAGGAAATGGCCGCTTTAGGATGATGAAAGAAAAAGGATGGAAAACTTTCATCGGAGTAGCAGTGTCTGGCACGGAGAATCAATTGGCATCACTTGCTATTGCATTAAATAAAACCGGCAGGATGTCCGATTTTGATTATTCTAAACTCACTGCAAAGTTACAAGAACTGCAACACGGAGATGTGGAACTCCTCGCATTAACAGGCTTTCAAGAGCACGAGCTAATTCCATTATTATCGAGCGAAATTCCTTTAGTAGATGATCTTAATGAACTAACAGCATTAGATGAACCAAAGGAAACAAAACAGGAAAAGACAAAAGATTTAGATGCACGAGGAATCACATTACAATTTAACGTACTACAAAAGAAAGTAGTAGATGCTGCAATTTTAAAATATCGGACAGAGTCAGGACAATTTTCAGCGGAGCCAACAGAATGTTTATGTCAGGTTCTTCAAAAATATGTGGCAAAAGGATTGGAGCAGGAGGAATGAAGACTGAAATAGCAGTAGAAAGTGGGGAGACACTAATTTTGGATGTTCCTAAGGACATTCGATTTAGTGATCTTCCCATTGTTTTTGTTAAAATACTTGCTTTTTTGCGAGTTGCCTGTGCTAGCAACATAGTGAGTGCAAGCACTTGCACAAACGGTCTTTTGGAAAGCACAAATGAGAAGTAAAGCAAAGTACCAACCGTATATCAGGCTAGCGAATGGACGAGAAAGGGCAAGTAGTCATATAGTTGCACTTCGTTTAGCATATCGACGCCTGCTAAACAAGCCTTTTTATGTGATGGTTCAAAGGGGGTTTCCTAATTTAGTGGTAGCTGTAGACACCTCTCGTAGTGCGGTAAAAAACACTATCTTGTATGTTTACAGTAAGCGAGCCACTTTTAAAGAATGGAGCAGGGATATTAGGAAAAAAGCTCATAAAAAAGGAAGATGCAAAAAATGAGCACGCGGATCAGCAAAGCGGCTTATCTACGATTAATTGATGAGGATTTGGTTTGGTTATTACGGCAGCCGAGAACACTTGAAAGGAATCACATTGAGCAAATACTTAGACAGTCAGTCGAAAGCTATTACCCCACAGGGAAAAGTAATAATTCAGTAGTAGTAATTTCAAAAACGCCTGATCCATCTGTAGTTAAATGTGTGATTTGTCGTAACTGTGGTGTTAAATTGCAATATGTGCCCAACGATGTTAAAAGGCACGACGGCAAGGATTATACAGGTGGTGCCGATGGCAGAACTTGGGTTGACTGTCCAAACTGTAATAAAGAAGCAGTATTAACTCGATGGTAAGGAAGTATAATGGCATTAGTTTACCTTGCTTGGAGTAGTGCCGGAGTAGAAACCCTACAAAAGCATTATCAAGATGGGCCAGTTAATTTACTAGCATCTTATGCAATCTGGGATCAGTTTACGAAAACTAGGCCAGAAATCAACATTGGCAACTTGCAGATGGACTCCGGTGCTTTTAGTGTTAAACACAGTGGTAAGGTCATAGACATCAATCAATTCATATTTGCAGCGAAGCATAGTGGAGCAAAAGAGATTTTTAGCCTAGATGAAATAGGCAATTGGCAAAGATCTCAACTGAATACTTTGAAAATTTGGAATGCAGGTGTTCCAGTAATGCCTGTGTTTCACATAGAAGAGCCACTTCGATACTTAGATTGGTGTGTTGAAAACACGCCTTGTGGGAAAATAGCAATAGCAGCAAAGCAAAAATCAGGCAGCCGACTTACTTGGGTAAAACAGGTTTTTCAATACGTTTGGAAAAAATATGGCGGAATCAAGATTCATGGACTTGCAATGGCTTCATCCAAGTTCTTAGAAGCCGTTCCTTTTGATTCTGTGGACGCATCTTCCTGGGCAACCGCTCCGGGGAGATTTGGACAATTTTGTGGCTTTACAGGGACACAAGTTCATTTAAAATCAAAAATGAGGAAAGGAGTCGATAGTGACTTATGGGTGGAAGTAGTTGAGCATCAACGAAGGGAGCAATATTCAGAATTTATTTGGAAGGACGAATTAGCTCGGATTAGAGACCCTCAATATAAGGTTAAAAAATGAAGACGCAGATTAAGATGCAAGAAGTAGCAGAATTTAAATTTACAGCAATTCACTATAATAATAGCCCTCCTCTTTCTACTGAAATTGAAGGAGTGGAACACCTGCATGTCTTTGAGTTTGTATGTAAAAGAGAATTGCTTACCGCACCAAAAAGTTGGTCGGCAAAAATATTTCAAGAGATTTGTGAGTCCTTCATAAAAGATCAATTTTCCGATCACCGTTATGGTGTGCTCGACTTTGAAGGTAATTCATGTATTTCTTTGGCGGAGCTATTAATTAGTAGGTTATCTCTTTCATACTGCTCTGTGCGGGAAGCAGGTATTGGAGGGGTTGAGATTTCTGTACAACAAAACCAAGGAAACAGTCCTGTGGTGGGACATCCCTTATCTCCTACAGAAGTAATAAAAGTATTTGGAGGGCAGATTTAACATGGCTCAACAAGAAGATAAAGTGCAAGCACTTGCACTAGAAATCGCCGCTCGATGCTGGTGTGATGAAGAAACAAAACATATCACAATGAACACAGCACTTGCTAAAGCATTTGCAAAGCGTCTTATTTTAGCATGTGGTGGAGAGTTGGAACACCTGGAAGCACTTGCAAGTAAGTGCTAAGGAAATATGGAGTGGCTGACTTTCTAAGAGATCCTTAATTCTGCTTACTTCAATGTGGCAGGTAAAAGTCGGTCGCTCCACCATTTTTAAGGAACTATCATGACCAGCCAAGTAATCCTATTTTCAGGTGGAATAGATTCGGCAGTACTAACTGTAGATATGCTTCAACGAGGAAATGAAGTAGCACTATTGGCTATCAATTACGGGCAACGAAATAACATAGAACTTAGTTTTGGAGCTACTTTTGTTGCATACCTCGAAGCCCGCTATGATAAATCTATCAGCTATACGACTTGTCCTTTGCGAAATGTGACTCCTTTGATTAATCAAAGTAGTTTAATGGGAAATGCTCCTATCCCTACTGGAGATGAAAATAAGGAGTCTGTTATAGTTCCTAATAGGAATATGATACTGATTTCTATAGCCGTGGGGTACGCCCTTAATCTTGAGTATGAAGAAGTGCTGATAGCAAATCATTTACCTGGACAGTTTTCTATGCCGGATTGCAGGGCGGATTTTGTGCAAGCAATGCAGAACGCAGTTGAGATAAGTAGTGAAGCAAGAGTTAAATTAGTTGCACCTTACCAAGAATTTACAAAGGCTACAATTGTTAAGAAGGGACTTGAGCTAACTGTGCCCTTTGAACTCACATATTCGTGCTACAATGGATTAAAAAAACCTTGTGGAGTTTGTAAAGCCTGTGTGGAACGCAGGAATGCTTTTAACGCATGTAATTGGGCAGATCCCTTGCTGCTCCCCATGTTTAAAAGTACTGATACTCCGATATTAGGCCCATGTGTGGTGTAAATACTCAGGAATCTTGACACAGCTAACTAAGGATGTTACAATATGTTAGAATGCACGAGGAGATTACAATTTTGTGCCGGACATCGTGTAATGGGGCATGAAGGAAAGTGTAGCCACTTACACGGACATAATTACCTAGTAGAGATTACGGCACGTGCGGATAAGGAACTGGATAGTATCGGAAGAGTGGTTGACTTTGGAATACTCAAACATGTTTATGATCCTTGGATTCAGGAAAAATGGGATCATGGGTTTCTCCTTAATAAAGATGATAAATACGCACTAACAGTAGTAACTGGACGAATCCCTGAGCTAGAGGTTCCGCAAAAGCTCTTCATACTTCCGTATAATCCAACGGCAGAAAACATTGCTCACTTTCTGGGAACAGCAACAGTGTTCCTTGATGCAATCAACTGTTATGAGATTTCAATTGTGAAGGTAGTTGTACATGAGACTCCTAATTGTTCTGCAACTTGGACAGCATAGCTCACGAGGATAGTGCAAGCACTTGCACTATCCTTTTTTTACCTCCTTATAGATTAAGGCCACTATTAAGATGTACTACATAAACGAGATATTTTTTTCAATTCAACCGGAAGGAGCACGGTCAGGAACTCCTAATGTTTTTGTGCGTTTTTCTGCTTGCAATCTTAAGTGCAACTTAAAGGAACATGGATTCGATTGTGATACTAACTACTCAGGAGCACAACCTTACCTACTGGAAGAATTGATAAGCAAGATTCAAGAAGTGGGTGGAAACTGTAAAAATGTAATTTTAACAGGTGGAGAACCTACCTTACAATATGATGCAGCACTTTCCAACAGGCTGCGAGACGAAGGTTACTTCATTGCAATGGAAACCAATGGAACAAATGCGATTCCTTTGGATATTTACCCTCACTTTGTTTCATGCTCGCCCAAGACAGCAGAACATACTTTACGATTGCCTCTTTCACCGACTGAATTACGGTATGTTCTAGCGGCCAATCAAGCACTACCTAAGCCGAGCCTTGAAGCAGGGGAATATTACCTTAGCCCAGTGTTTAACCCAGATGCAACTATTGATTATGACTCATTGATATGGTGCATAAACTTGATTAAGGAAAATCCAAAATGGAAACTAAGTGTTCAATGGCACAAACTCCTTCGACTACGTTAGATGTAAGGAGAAACGATGTCGCATTTGAGAATCAGTTTGAAGTACTTTTTAAAGACTTTTTTACTCAGATAGCTCTTGAAGACGAAGAAGTTTTTAATAACACTCCAAAGCGGTTTTTAAAAGCACTTCGAGAGATGACGGAGGGATATAAACAAAACCCTGCTGAACTACTATCTGTGAAATTTAAAAGCGACTCACATGATTTGGTGATAGTTAAAGACATTCCATTTAGTAGCTTATGTGAGCATCACCTTATGCCCTTTTGGGGCGTTGTACATATTGGATACATTCCTAGCGGTTTTGTTGCCGGATTAAGTAAATTTCCACGAGCAGTGCAAGCACTTGCACGAAGGCTACAAATTCAAGAGAGGCTTACCAAGGAAATCTTACAGGCTATTCAAACAGCGTTAGGTCCACTAGGTGTTGCAGTAGTAGTTTCTGCTACACATAGTTGTATGCGATGTAGGGGAGTAAAATCCACTGGAGAGATGACAACTAGCAGCGTAAACGGGTTTTTGAAGACTAGCGAAGCTGCACGAGCAGAATTTTTTAATTTATTGAAAGGAGTTTAATGTGAGCAACATACTCGCACTCCTAGATAAAGTAAAGACCGATCTTCCTGGAAATTCAGAGGAAGACGCACAAATACCAGCAGATAAAGTTGCTAAAGCTTTTGAACTATGGGTAAAAAAAGTACCCGTGGCCAACATTGCACGCACCTTTGGAATATCAGAAGCTACTGTTTACCGGTGGATAAATAAGTATAAAGAGACCTTTGACGCGGATCTAATGGGAAAACCTCGCTCTGAGTTGTTATTAGACTCCCTTAGGTTTTTACGTGTAGTCCGAGACGTTTCAATGAGTCAGGTACATGAAATTGACTTAAATGGTGTTAAAGTGATGCCAGATGGGTCAGTACAACGCAACCCAGATGCGGTTGATCTTAAGGCAAAAGGAACTTTTTTAAAGCTAGCATTAAATGCCGAAGAAAGTTCCTTTGAAATGTTGCGAAAAACAGGAGTACTACCATCCGCAGTTAAAGAGATTTACTACTCTTTGCAAGAAACTAAGCCAGTAGATAAGGCAGTTAGCAACACTCCTACACGAACGCGGGAAGAAGTAATTGCTCACATAGAAGAGTTACTTGTTGGCGGACGAGTTTTGCCTAAAATACCAGATGAAGATATTGTAATTATAGAAAAGAATAGCGTATGAGCGACATAACAAAATATTTTAAAAATGAGGATGAATTAACCTTGCACAAGTGGAGTAAGCTGCTTGAGCTAAAAAATGCACGGTTAAATTTTGCACTAGATCACCATGTTAATACACGATTAGAGAGTTTAAATTTTGTAAGGTTCCCGCACATTCGAGAAATTTACGAAACTTGCTCTCCTTGGCTAGTATTACAAGGCTCTGTCCAATCTTTTAAATCCGAGTTTATTATCGTAGACCACTTGGCAGCCGCATTTTGCGGGCTTGCTGTGTTTTTTGTTATTCCCAAAGTAGAAACACGCACAACCTACGTTCAAAATCGTATTGATAAATGTGTTGAAAATGTTCCTTATTATAAGGCAATCGTCGGAGAGGGGTTTTTTAACTCAGTTTTTTTAAAGTCTTTTGGAAAAGGAACCATTAAATACACAGGGAGCAACACCTTAGCAGACTTCAGGGAGTACCCAGCAGATATTATTTATGTAGACGAAGTGGATGAGTGTAATCAAAAGAATCTTGTTTACGCCGCAGACAGAATACGAGCTTCTCCGTATCAATTCTATCGCTATTTGGGAAACCCTGGACAACCTAATATTGGTATCAATGAAAAATTTTTAGAAACAGATCAGCGAGAATGGTTCGTTCCTTGTAGAGCATGTGGAAAATACCATGAAACAGACTGGTATCAAACAGTTGTTAAGGAAATTAGGGATAAGCAAGGAAATGTTGTTGAATACACTCTACGAGACACTGAGTGGCGGCAGGGAGTAAAGAGAGACATTCATTTAATTTGTCCTTCATGCAATGGAATTTTAGATAGACATAGTAAAAAAGGAATATGGGTTCCAAAAAATCCTAACAGTGAGAAAACAGGCTATCATTTGTCTATGGTGGCTAGCTTGTTTAATGAAATTGAAGGAATGTGGGGGCGTTTTCAGTCTGCACAAGGCGACTTAGTTAAGTTAAGGCAGTTCGTGACATCTGAATTAGGTCAACCTTTTGCAACAGTCGGAAATAAATTAACTGACAGTACCTTAGCTGCTTGTGCAATTCCTAATTATAAGTTAGTTATTAAGGATGATTGTGCCCATATTAAAGATGATAAGCACAACGGACCATGTAGCATGGGAATAGATGTAGGAGCTAACTTTGATGTTAGGGTATCTAATTTAACAGCACGAGGAACAAGGCAAATGGTGTTTGTTGGAAAAATCCGACAACAGAGTGAGCTTTTTGATATCATGAGGCGATATAATGTTCAAGTAGCTGTTATGGATGCAGAGCCTGAAGCTGCTATTTCTCGTGAAGTACAGGATGTGGCAGCAAGCTATGGCACCACGGTTTGGTTAAATAAGTATAGATATAGTGAAGGTTTAACTACTTCATTGTTGGTTCATGAGTCAGACTTAACGATACATGTTGACAGGACAGAGGCATTAGATAATACCTTTAGTGCAATTAAACGTAAGCGGAATTTACTGCCAGAAAACTTTCGAGATCTACTGAGTGGGGAGTACTTAGCCGAAATGTGTGCATCTGTTAGAGAAACAACAGATGATGGCAAGGGCCGCCGACGAAATATTTGGACAAAATGTAAAGATCACCAATTTCACGCGGATAACTTCGACAGAATGGCAAGTGAACTTTTGATGGACGGTCGTCTCGAAGTCATAGTGGGTTAACTCAGTGCAAGTGCTTGCACTTTTTTAAGGATTTAAGATATGTCAGAACAAATTGCCGAGCTAGCTACTGTGGAAGAGGAGTTGCCTGAGTTGACTTGCTATATTGTTGGAGATGAGGATAATCCAGGAATAGCAACAGGTGCGTCAGTGCTTCGCAGTATTTTTGATAAAGTAACGATGAAAGGGTATTCCAATGATCGAATAGTACAAGAATCGTCTGATTTAGCAGACATTCAAAAATCCATAGCTGGCAGTGCTCAGGAAAGCACTCTCTCTCGCGAACGAATGGCATTACCTTTAAACCAACTAAAGGTAGTCGAGCCTCCTTTTCCTCCAGAGTTACTAAAACTTTTTTCTCGCACAGACGAAACTAATTTTAGGTGTATTGCTGCAAAGGCTCAGGATGCAGTAGGTCGCCCGTGGTCTTTAGAGGCCGAAAAATCTAACAATTTGACCCCTGATATCTACGACAAGGAAGATTTAAGTGATCCAGAACGACTTAAAAAAGTAGCTGCCGAAATATTAGAAGCAAGTACATTTTTTAAGAATTGCAATTCTCTTTTTAAACTGGAAGGTGTTTTACTTAAAGCTGCACTAGATTTAGAAAGCATTGGGTGGGCTGCAATTGAGGTTATCCGTTCAGCGGATCTTAAGGTACATAGTATTGATTACGCACCGGCGGATCGGTTTAAAGTGCTTGAAGGATGGAAAGGTTTTGTAGAGGGCACAGAGAGTGGAACGAAAACATATTATCAACCTTTTGGACATAAAGTTGTTAGTAAGAAACGAATAGACCCAAATACCCTTAAGCCATATCCATATTCTGCTGAACTAGACGGAGAGCTTACGTTAAACAATGCACAGTTTTCTTTAATTGATAGTAAAACAGGGGAACCGACTAGTTCTTTTCAAAACTCTGCAAATGAGATTATCTGGATAGTTAAACACCATCCCTCCACATTGTATTATGGAATGTCAGAAACAGTTCCAATTTTGCCTAAAATATTGATTAATATGAATATTAATCAATACTCTTTACAGTTTTTTGAGCACAACACTGTGCCAAGATACGCTGTTATCATTAAAGGAGCAAAACTTTCGGAGGAGGTTAAGAACGCTATCTTAACTTACTTTCAAACGGAAGTTAAGGGACGAGCACATAAAACAATGATACTACCACTCCCTACTGGCAAAGGAGAGGTAAGTGTTGAGTTCAAAAAACTAGATGCAGATAGTCAAGATGGCTGGTTTAGGGAATCGTATAAAGATAATGCAGATTCAATTAGGATTTCTCACGGAGTCACTGCTGCCGTTGTAGGACAATCTGAATCCGCTAGCCTGGGGTCTGGCAAAGGAATGTCTCAAGCAGAGATTTATAAAGATCGAGTGGCCATACCTAACCAAGACAGATGGGCAAGTGAGCTTGTAAACTTACTTCGACTAGGCAGAGGGTTGACACTAGTCCAAGTAAAGTTTGCTGAACTAGATACTCGCGACCATGAAACAAAGATGCGAGAATTCACAGGGTATCTGGATCGTGGAGTAGTTTCAATTAATCAAGTACGGGCTGCTTGTAGCCTTGGAGGTCCAATAAAAGGAGGTAATCGTCCTTTTATTAAAGTAGGAAACTCTCTTGTGTTTATTGATGAATTAGAAGATATGAAATCAACACTTCCGCCTGTTCCTAAAGGACAAGCTGGGGGAGACACGAGGGCAAATATTCCCCCAGCTAATGCACCTGAAAATAATGCTGTTACGACTGTTCAGCGTGGACCAAACTAGTGCAAGCACTTGCACAAAAAACTTCTCAATGACCTTGACACGCCTTACTACTTAAGGTATAATAACTCTAGTCACGCAATGGAGGAGTTCTCATGTCTACGGAAGTTACTGATGTAGTTAGCTATCAAGCAGGCAACAGGTTTGTGTATACACCTGGGGCTGCTATGGATGTAGAAGATGAAGATTGTTGCATTATTAAAGGGTTTGTTTCAGTACAAACTCCCGATCGTTCTAACGATCTAGTAAAGCCGGAGGCGTTTGACATCGCTTCTTATATGGCCCAACCTGCTGTATTGGTAAATCACCAATTATGGACCAATCGGCAAGGTAATCAAGTTGGCGTTGGCGTTCCAATTAGTTTGCATGTTGTAAAAGTTCGCACCTCTGATGCACCAGGAATGTGGTCAATTTATGATGTGGACGCAAAAAAGGAAGTTGACTCCTTTCCAAAGGACCGTAACCCTAATATTGGCATAGGTACTCGTGGACTGTATGCTTTTATTAAGATTACTGATCCCGATGTCGTAGAAAAGATCAAGGATGGAGAACTCACAGGCTTTTCTTGGCGTGGGCTATCAAAACCTCAGTATGTACACGATGAAAAATCTAATCAAACACATAAGAGCTATTCTTATATTGACTTGCTAGAGATTACATTAGCAACGGCTCCAGATAACAGAGCAAGTTCTTTTGTAGTTTTAAAAGATGCAATACATTCTTACAGGTTTGATAAAGATTATTGTACTAAAACATTTGTTGAAGAACAATTACGGAGGGAGAAAGCAAATGACTTTAGCATCATAGAAGACGATTCTACTTACTTTGCTTACGACCCAAGTAGGGAAGTAAACGAAAGGAACCTACTAGTAGTAAAAATGGCTGGAGGAATGTCTGTGATTATAGGCAAACCTAAACCAGAATCTACTACTTCGATATTGAGAGATGAAGAACGAAATCAACTTTTAACCGCCATAGCAAAAAGTAAGGAGATTCCGATGGCTACAGCAACCACGCAAGCACCGCCTACACCCGCAACAGAGGAAGAGGACAAGAGCAAAACAACTCCTACTGCACCGGCAGAACCCACTACTCCGGTCGCGACTCCATTTAATATGGAAGAGTTTATTACTAAAGCAGTCTCAGCAGTGCTTGAAAAGGTGAATCCTATTTTGGATACACTTGCTGGCAATGTGCAAGCACTTGCACTAACTCAACAAGACTTGGTATCAAAAATGGCCGCTGCCTCCGTGCCAGAAGAGCCTGTTGCACCTCCCGCTCCGGCAATCGAGCAAACTCAGTTGCTAGAGGTACAGAAAAAGTTGGAAACTTTTGCAAGCACTTTGGAAAGCGTGCAAAAAAGTTTGGGCGGCGTTGTTCCGCTTAAGGCACCTCGATCCGAAACTGTCCCAGTGCCTCCTAAACAACCAGTAACTCCTCCAAATCCTAATGATGTGTTTAACAATCTATTTGGGGCGTAACTAATAGTAACTTTTCAAATTTGCAAGAATTTTTTTTTTACGAAGGGTTTTAACATGGCAGGACTACTGAGCGGAATACCTCAATTTATCGAAGACATTAGCAAAAGCGTTATTGACAACACATCTTTGCCGAATAGTATACTAAGCCGACAGCAGGCGGACAGATTTATTGACCTGCTGGTAGACACTTCGGTGCTATTGAAGCGAATTCGTAGAGTGCGTAAAGACAATCCTAAAGGCGAAATTAACAAGCTTGACCTCGGCACCATCGTTACAGAAGGTGCAAATGCTACTAGTCAAGCACGCACTTCAGTTCCTACAGAACGAGTGACAACTTACGATATGGTTAAGTATCGTAGTGCATTTGACATTCGTTCAGATTTCCTCGAAGATAACCTTGAAAAAACTGCTGTGCGAGATCGCTTGCTCAATATGTTTACCAAGGCCATGACAATCGACGCGGAAATGGCGGCCATTGAAGGTAATGATGACTTGCCAACAGGAGATGATCAAACAAATGAAAACAATCTCCTTGGCGTCAATGATGGGTTCCACAAAATCCTTTTGGAAAATGTTCCGGCAAGTCAAATTATTGATGCAGACGGTAAAGCTCCATCAGATGACCTATATTACGAAATGAGACGACGAGTTTCTAAGCGATATCGTGTTGCAAAACCTTTGTACCGGTTTATTGCCCCCTCCGGCCCTTGTGATAAGTGGGTTAAAGATTGGGCAGGTCGTCCTACAGTTGGAGGGGATTCAGCATTGCAAACTGGCGAAGCTCCAGGTCCGTGGGGCGTACCAATGCTAGAAGTTCCACTCTTCCCTGAAAACCTTGCTTTTACTACTACAGGAAACGTAGACAAAACAGATGGAAGTTTTATTTGGTATACACCCTATGAAAATTTGATCTGGTTTATTCAGCGGGAAATCACGATTGAATTTGATAGGAAACCTCGTCAGGATCTATACGAGGCTACTATTCACTGGCGATGTGATTTTGAAATTGAAAACGAGGATCTTGTTGTCGTGGCAAAGAATGTCTGCATGAGTGGCGATGATTACACTTCGCCATAATTATCAGATGAAAGTAAATAAAAAGGGTGTTCAGTAAGTGATTGCATAAAACGTGATGACTTCTGAACACCTTTTTTCTTATTAATGCAAGCACTTGCACTACTTTAAAATAGGGAGATTTTTAAAGAATGCCAACAATTACTCCACCTTCAGCGATTAAATTAAGCACTAAAGTGGATATTATTAAATATCTTGCTAATTGGGGAGTGGCTGCAATACTAGTAGGGTACATTTTTGTTGTAGAGCTACCAGCTTTACGAAAAGAAAACGCAGCAAGAGAAACAGCCGCAGCAACTAGGGAAACTGCTAGAGAAACAGCCGCAGCAGCGAGGGAACAAGAGAGATATAAAGAATTTAGGGAAGACAGGAAAGCAGGACTAGCTCATGCTGAAAAAGCAGTAGATGGGATTACTGGAAAGTTAGGCGAACTAAAGGAAGCAATTCAAGAACAAACGTCAACTTTGGTGAAGATCCAGGAAATAACAAATAAAAACCAGGAAAGGTCATTAAAGTTTCAAGAGCAACTTGCGGAAGACATGAATAAACACAGTCGATAGGATTTAAAAATGCGTACACTTTTTACTCTCCTTTTTTGTATCACTTTATGTAACTCGCGAGCTAACGCAGATTCTTTTGTGTATGTTACTAAAGATGCGTACAAAGCACAAAAAAGTGCTCAAAAGCACGAAGAAAAACTAATGAAGCTTCAACAAGAACATGCTAGGAAGCTTGCTAAACAAAAAGTGCAAGCACTTGCACATTCACGAGTACTTATTATTCAAAAACCAGAAACTCCTAAAGTTTTCTTTTACTACTCGAAGTAATTGAGGAAAAGCATTATGATGAGATTTATATGTGTATTTGCATTGCTTTGCGGTGTTTGTGCCGGAGCCGAACCAGCGATTAAGTTACCTGTAAGTGTGTTTCCAGAAGCCCCCATAGCAGTCACGGAGCTAAAAGAAGATTCTTGGTTTGTGATAGAGGCGGACATTCCTTGTATTGTTTTGGCATCAAGGAGCGGTTTTGTTTCAGTTGTGCCAGAAAAAGGTCCACTGCGTCTTCGTGGTAAATTCGTAGACGGTACAGGTAAGATAGAAACTAGGAACTACACAGCCAAAAATCTTTGGATAATTGAACCAGTAGCAAAAGGAGAGGTAGAGCTACTAGTAGTTCCTAATGGAGCAGTCGATGAGCAAGCAGTAATTCGTAGGACGGTTGTTGTTGGAGGTGTCTCTCCAAAGCCAGGCCCAGCACCAGTAGACCCCACTCCACCAAACCCACCAAAACCGGACGTCGTTACTGCAACCTCCTTAATTATGGTTATTGTAGAAAACTCACTAGAGCGAACAGTAGAAACGGCTAGTATCTTGGCAGACATTGGGTACTTTAAAAGCCTAGAGCCATTTGTTTCTAAAGTACATATCGTGCCAGCAGATAATAAACTTGCCGCACAGTATGATAAACAAATTGCAACGGCTGGAGGAAAATTACCTGTAGTAATACTGATGAATGCCGAAACAAAGCAAGTACTTACGGCAAAACCACTTCCTGCTGACAAGGTTGCACTTTCCGCTCTTGTGAACTCCTATATAACGAAGAAAGAATAATATGGCTATTTCAGAGATAGTAGATCATACTGGTGTAACTAGGAAATTGGGCTTAAATCAAGTAACTTCTGAACATTTAAAAATGCGTGCCAATGTTCAAAGTTTTAAGGCTTATCTTGAAAGTGTAGGTAAAGGACTAATTCCAAAATCACAGTGGGTTCCTATAAATCGAAGGAACATCTTAGATAAGAAGTTTGTAGTTAATCAGCATAGTTGCAGTGGTTGTACTGGGTTCTCTGCGGCACACTTGTTGATGCGGCTACGAGCACTAAGGGGGATGACTTTTCAAGAGCTTTCTGGAGCATTTGTCTACAGCCAGATAAACGGTGGGCATGACAATGGTAGCGTTATTGTTGAAGCCCTCTCTGTTTTAACTGAAGTAGGAACCTGCCTAAGATCAGAGTTTGATTTTCCAAAAATCTTTGATAATCAAGTCCCTGCACAAGCAAAAAGGACGGCAAGCAGGTTTAAGCTTGCAAAAGGTATCACTTTTGATACTTTTGAGGAGGCTGCAACTGCAATTCAAATGGGTTTTGTAGTGCAGTTTCCCATTCAAGTAGGAAGCAACTTTGAAAAATTTTCTAACGGGATCGCAGGATATGCTAATGGATATGGAAACCATTCTGTAGGAGCAGATGGAATGGATTTCATAAATGGTCGATGGGTACTAGATGTACCCAATACTTGGGGAGCCTCCTGGGGACCATTTGCTAATGGACGAGTCTACATACTTGATAAAGCAGTGGCAGGTCAGGGAGGTTCGGATGATAGCTATGTGTTAGTGGATGCTGAGTATGATCCACAAGATGAAAATTTACCTCCTGCTCCAAAGGAGTAGTAACATGCGATGGTTTTTACTGTTTTTAATGTTTCCTAATATCTGTTTTGCAGATGTTGTTTATCATTCAACAAGCAAAGTAGCTGAAAAGAAACTAGCTAGAAAAGTGTACCCACTTCGTGGAAGTTGGTGGACAGGCTGTGATTCTTGGCAGCACTTAGCAGTTGGAGAACACACTGGAAAGTTTGATCCCACATGGCTTGCATCCCTTTCTAATGAAGAACTCCAAAGTCTGCACTCTGATGATCATGAGAAAAAAGTGAAGTGGGATTTTGTAGTTCGTCCAGCGGTTCAAAAAGTTCAAACAGGTAAACAGGTACAAATGCGGTGGTCTGTGCGTACAGATTGCCCTAATGGAAGGTGCCCTAAGTAGGAAAAAATCATGAATAAAGCTGTTCAAATACAAGCACGGGAAATTGCACAAAAAGTAGGTGGGAACAGAGTGGGTTTTATTGAAATCCTCATTCCTATTATTTCTGCACTGATTCCGGCACTTATTCAAAAATTTACAAGCTGCATTGAAAACAACCCTGTGCCTTCAAGTCCTCAGGATTTTGTGCAGCACAGATATGATGAAGAAAAACAAGAATATGATCCACGTTTGTTAAGACTTACGATTAAAGAAGTTAGAGAGAAAGCAAAAGATAAAGGAACTAAGTTAAGCAAGGAGGATGCGAAAGAGGTTGCTATCAAGACACTAGATCAAACAAGACTAGCAGAAGACAGGGTTGTTGGAGCCTGCTTTCGTAGTAATTAATACACGAGTGCAAGCACTTGCACTACAAGGGGAGTAGCAATGGCATTTCGACTTGGAACAACGATGAGGAATAATGCAACCAATGCGGTTGTAGATACTATTGATCAAGGAGCCGGACCTGGATGCACAAAAATTTATACTGGTTCTCAGCCAGGATCAGTTGGAGGAACCTACGGCACTTTGCTAGGAACACTTCCTTTTTCTGATCCTGCTTTTGGAAATTCAGCATCAGGCGTTGCAACGGCTTCTGCTATTACTTCTGACACTAGTGCGGATGCTTCAGGCACGGCAGCTACATTTACTATTGAAGATTCGGATGCTAACGTATTAGCAGATGGTACATGTGGTTTGGGATCGGGAGACCTTAGTTTTGATAACAATGTCATCGTTGCTGGGGGCGTAATAGCTATAAGCTCGATGACTGTCACTACGCCTATTAGCTAGTGCAAGTACTTGCACTAAGAGGGAGTGCTTCAATGTCCATTAGGAAAAGTACTGTTTCACATCTGCCGGTAGCTTGTTTTGCTCCACCGATGTCAGATGAATTATTCGCATCTTATGAAGCAGAGATTTCTTCATTATCAAATGTAGAAATAAAGGAAGCTCTTACTACTTGTTTAGCATGTGTTAAGGCATGGTGGGCCGCCCCTGACTCAACCGAGGAAGGAGTTAAGTGGGATATAACTCACCAAGGAAAAGCACATAGCTTTAAGGAAATACCACTTTCGGAAGATCTTATTAAAGCCCTTTGGGACACTACTCCTTGGCCCAGCGAATTGAAAAGATTTTCAAATGAGATGGGAACTGGGTTGTTTGACACTTTAAGTGGAAAGATTAGAGACATAGCATTCCATTTGCTGTGGCACTGCAATGAACTCAGTATTGATCGAGAACCATTGACTGTGGACAAGCTATAAATTGCTCAGGTTTTATATAGTGGGAGGTAACTAACCACTTTAAGGAACTTTATCGTGGCAACACGTTGGTTGATAGCTTCAGGGAACGTAAACGACCCTACTAAATGGGATGGTGGAGTTTCCGTGCCTGGAACTGGAGATACTTGTGTTGCTAATGGTTTTACAGGAACTATCAATGTAGACTTTACCTGTGCTGAAATAAGAACGCTAACATTAGGCGGAGGGGCAAGTGGGGGCGGTTGGACACTTTCCAGTGGTGTTACTCTGACTGCTAATGTTTTAGCAGGAACTACTACTTGTTTAACTGTATCTGCTGGAACAAATGCAATTATAGGAAACATTACAGGTGGAGCTACCGATGGTGCGTATGCAGTTACTAAGACAACAACCGGCACATTGACTGTTACTGGAAATGTCACAGGAGGGACATCAGCTACAGCAGGAACAACACACGGAATTAACCAAACAGCGGGAACAGTAAATGTTATCGGAAACGTTACTTCTGGAGTAGGGACTGTTGGGGGAACTGGAATAAAGACAACAGCCACTTTAACAATAACAGGAAATGTTTCATCAGCAAGTTCCTCTAACACTCTCTACGGCATCTCAATGTCTGGAGCTACCGTAACTATTAATGGGAATGTATCTGCTGGAAACCAATTTGCTCTTGACATAAGTAGTAGTACTTTAACCATAACTGGAAACGTTACAGGAGGAGTACTTGCTAGCGTAGTTGGTTTTTCATTTTCCTCTGGTTCTGTAACAGTAAATGGAAATGTAGTAGGAGGTAGTAATACCCTTACTCACGGGATCTCCTTTTCCGGAAGCACAACAAATTCATTGACTATAAATGGTAATGTGACAGCAGGTAATTCTACTGGAGCGGGCCTTAGTTTAACTGGAACTGGTAGTGTTGCAATTGTTGTAAATGGTAATGTAACTGCCTCTACTACTGCTAACGGAATTTTGCATACATCTACCAGTTCAATTAAGGTAAATGGAGTGGTAACAGCCGCAAATGGTTTTTCTGGTATTAGGAGAACCTCAACGACAACTACGCACAAGACGACTGTTAATGGAACTCAGATATCCAATGCAACATCGGGGCATCAGGCAGTTCAAACTTTGGGAATCCTTTTAGTAGGTAAAGATAAAACGCAGCAGCAGCAATTTGCTACGGACGCTGGCGGAGGTTCAATTGGACCTTTTAGAATCCTTTCCATTACTAATGGAATTTCCGGTGTTTTAGGTGCAAGGGGCAGATAATGGCCACCAGATGGGCGATAAAAACAGGAAATTGGAGTGACTCGACCGTTTGGGATAACTCATTAGGTTTACCCGATACGGGAGACACCGTAGTAGCCAATGGATTTACAGTTACAATAGATCAAGATGTTACTGTGGTTGAAATTAGGACACTTGCTTTAGACAGTGCTGCGAGTGGTGGTGGTTTTACTTTATCTGCAAATAAGACACTAACAGCAAACTGCCTCGCAGGGACAACCACTTGCGTTACAGTGTCAGCAGGGGATAGTACGATTAACGGAAACCTTACTGGAAGTGCAGCTACAGGAAATGATAAGTACGGGTGTCAAAAGTCAACAACTGGGACTCTTACAGTAAATGGGAACTGTCAAGGAGGAGGAGCCGTTAGGTCTTATGGACTATCAGTAACTAGCTCTGGAAACGCAGTTGTTAATGGTAATGCAGTTGGAGGGGTGGGCTTTACCTCATGCAGCGGAATTTCTACTGGCGGGACTGCTACATTGACACTCTCTGGAAATGCTATAGGCGGTTCATCTGGTTCGGTAATTGCTTGTGGGCAAGGACTTGTCCACAATAGTTCTGGATTAGCAACAATAGGAGGTTGTGTTCCAGGAAATTCCTCGGCGGCTTCGGCAGAGGGGGTTTCACTTGCATTAGGGACTCTTGTAATAAACGGAAATATTCAGGGGCTGTACTTACATGCAATCTCAATGTCAACAGGCACCCTAACGATAAATGGAGATGTCAAAGGTTCCGATGTTGCGTCAGGGGTCTATGGGTTAAACAAAAGCAACACTGGTAATTATACAGTAAATGGAAATGTCTTGGGGGGAAGCCAAACAACCACACATGGTATAAGGGATTCTGGAAGTGGAACTAAAACAATCAATGGCAATGTGACGGCAGGAAGTTCCACTGGGGAGGGAATGAATTTAACGAGTCTTGGTGCATGTACTATTACTGGAAATGTAACAGCATCCTCGACAGCTTGTGGAATTACCTCAACCTCTACAGGTGCAATCACTATAAATGGTATTGCCACTGCTGCGAACGGGTTTTCGGCAGTCCGAGCAACTTCAACATCTGGTTGTCGCATAAACATGAATGGAACAATGATTTCAAATAGCACTTCTGGACATCCAGCAATTCAAACTCTTGGCATCCTTTTAGTAGGAGCATCAGGGACTCAGCAATCAAAGATGGCTACTGATGATGGAGCAGGTGGAATAGCTGCTTTACAAACTCTAAGTACCAATATGGTTTTGTCTCAAAGTCGTTTTAAGTGGAGATAACTAATGGCTACAATTACTATCACGGCTCCTGAAGAGCAAGTAAATATGACAGTAGATGCTCTTTGTCTTATTGGTGGGTGGGATGGCATTACTGGAAATAAATATGACTTTGCTAAGGAGCAAATGCTTCGGTGGTTTGGAGAAAAAATACAAGCAGCAGCAGAGATGCAAGCCAGGAACCTAGCACAAGCTGCCGCTATTCAATTACAGCAAGCATTATCTGCTGCACATGATTTAACTGTGATAGAAATTACCGGAGTAACTATACCAGAGCCGCCTCCATCTCCAGAAGAAACGGTTCAAGAAGAATCGGTTCAAGAAGAATCCAATGATACTCCAACAGAAGTAGTCCCAGAAGAACCAGCACAATCTGAACAAGGAGTTTAATCTTGAGAGGTGTATATAGAGCTAATTTTAGAATAGCGGCAGTCACGTCTGCAAGAACATTGTTGTATATTACCGCACCTGCTTCAGTTTGTGTAGATATTTTGAATGCTCGAATTACCAACGAAAGTAATGAGACAAATGAGCAGCTTTTAGCTGCTTGGCAAAGGATAACTACCCTTGGTACGCCTACTGCGACCACCATAACACCTACTAAATCTGAGTCTGGTGATCAGGCGGCAGCAAGCACAGTTAAGGCTAACGTAACAGCAAGCGAGCCTACCTATGGGGCAAGTGCTCAAGGAGCCGCAATCGTTGATGTTGAGGGTTTGATGGGGTTTGCATCGTTATCCGGTTATTTTTATCAACCAACACCGGAAGAGCGACTTACTATCAAAGTTGGAGAAAGTTGGGGGCTTAGACTACTTGCACCTTCTGCTCCAGTATCTTTTGATTTGTGCGTGGAAGTAACTTTTCAAGAGAGAGGCTAGTGATGGTGTTGAGATTAAATCGACAGTTTATCCGTCAACGCTTATTCCAGACATGGGATAGGACATTGCGTCGATTTAATCCGACTCCACAGGATTTCCCACTTCCTCTAGCATGGTTTTATGCAGGTGACACAAGTCATCTTTGGACAAATCCAGTAGATGGTGGATCTCATACAGGCACTCCAACAGACTCTGGTTTAGTAGGAGTTTGGCAGGATAAATATACTCCAGGAGGGCATTCACTCGCTTTTTCAGGATCTGCTGGGGCTACAGCTAATCAACCACACTGGTTTTCTTCCACTGGAATGTACTTACCCTCACTTTATTTTGATGGTGGGGATTCCTTAAATGCTATTAATAATACACTTAGCACTTATCAACCATTAAGTGCTTTTGTAGGTGCAGCAAATAAAACAATTATTTTTGCACTTAGATTAACAGCAGCGGGAACAAACTCAGCGAATATTTATGATAATACTGGCATACTTTCAGACAGTGGCGGGTATTTTGGATTGCACCTTAAAACAGTTTCAGGAACGCACACATTGTATGCGTATAACTGGGATGGTAATGCAGATTCAGCAGGAGTGACTGTCTCATTAGACACTGATTATGTAGTAATGATTCGGCATAATGGAAGTTCTCTTTCATTAAGTGTATTATCCGGTGCTCTGGGAGTCACACGATCTGATGCAAATACGTCTAGTGGAGCTACTTCAAATGTCACCGGAACACTTAGATTAGCTAAAAATTATGCCAGTGCGATGTGGACAGGATATATTGGAGAGATTTATCTTTCTAATTGTTGCCTATCTTCGACAAATGCAGTGCTTACCGATTTTGTGAGTAGGTGGCTACCCGGAACAATTACTTATACTGCAACTGCGGGATGTGTTATAGGAGCAGTAACGGCAACAGGTTCGGGTACTTTTGTTCCACCAACTTACACGGGTGCAAGTACTTGCACTGTGGGTGCCTTAACATTAAATTCTACAGGAACATTTGTAGGCACTACTTATACGGGTACTAGTGCAACTACAATAGGTTCACTGTTTTTACAAGCAATCGGTACTTTTGTTGTTCCTACTTACTCTGGCTCAGCTACACTAACTATTGGCCCACAAACGTTTGTAGGTGTAGCCAACTTTAGCAGTCCTACTTATTTAAGCACTTTTTCTGGAAGTTTAGGGGCAATTACTTTTTCTAGTAGTGGGATGTTTACTGCTCCGGCATATTCAGGTACAGTTAGTATTATACTTGGGGCGGGCACAATAAGTGCATCTGGCTCAGTAAGTGCCCCTAATTATTCTGCAATAGCATCACTTCAAGTTGGTTCAGAGATTTTTAGCGGAGCAGCCATTGTCACTTCACCGCAGTATTCTGCAACAAGTGATCTAGTTGTAACACCTAGCATACTTACAGGCAGTGGGCAAGTTATTGTTCCTGTATTTTCAAGCAGTGGAAACTTGCTAAATCCCACAGTAGTCCTTAATTCATCTGGAACTAACACTCCTCCTTCTTTTTCTGCAACTTCCTCAATAGTATTGGCTCCTGAAGTGTTGCTAGCCGCTGCTCAACACATTGTACCTAGCTACTCTGCTGAAGCTGCTGCCGTACTTCCTGCTGTTGATATAGCTGCTAGTGGATCTTTTTTACCTCCTACTTTTAGTAGCTACACAGAGCTGCAAGTATCAAAAGTAATTTTTTCTGGGTTGAGTAATTTTGAGCCTCTGAGTTACACTGGAAGCATTGTAACTATATTGCCTTCCATCGTATTACAAGGACAGGGGCAGTTTGCTGTCTCTTCTGTAATCGCAGTCAGCCAGCTTACGTTGCCACCAATTTTAATTAACGCAATAGGGCAGTTTTCGGAACCTGTATATATAGCTACAGCGGGATTCAGTGTAGCTCAGGTTCAAATTGCCGTAATTGGGGCATTTATTAAGCCACAATACACGAGTGCAAGTGCTTGCACTTTAGGCAGTGTTTTAATAGTTGTCACTGCATCAGCGGCTCCCCCGGAATACGCTGGAGAAACATCACTTGCAGTAGGTACAATCGTACTTAATGGAGTAGTTATTTCTTATGGTAAAATTACTTCAGCGAAGTACAGGCTTTCCTGTAGAATAATTACAAGTGACTTGACACGGGTACAGATTAATGCTAAGATATACACAAGGAAGGCACACTTTTCTCAGAGTGCTGACTAAAGGATGAAATCATGTCTTGTGCGGTTGAGATTTTTAATGAAAATTCAACGGGATATGTAACTTGGACTTTTAGAAATTCTGATTTACTGTTGGAAGTCCCTTTAACTATCTCATATCGAATAGATAATCGTGAGGATGGAGCAGTTATAGTTCCTCCCACGAGCGTCAGCCCAGCTAGTTCCGTAATTATTACGGTGACACCTGCACAAAATGCAATAATTAATTCCGAATTAGAGTACGAAGAGCATGTAATGACAATTACAGCTACTTACGGAATTAATGATACTTTTTCCGAAGAATGTATTATTAAAGTAAAAAATCTTCAGTTTGTTGGTTAGTGCAAGCACTTGCACAGCTTCGCATAGGAAAGAAAAATGTCACTGCACTATGCTACTGTGAATAAGCTGAGGAACTACAAGGTTGGGGGTCGGCCCATTGATTTTTGTAGGTTGACTGATGCGGAATTAGAAGAAAATCTATCACTTGCGGAAACTATAATAGAGTCCTATGTAATGACTCTATTTTATACAATTACTAAGACTGTCTATTTTAATGGAAATGGGAACCAAAATCTATATATTGCTCCACAACTAAATTATCCAGTAATTTCTGTAAGTAGCTGCACAGAGGTTAATGATCTTGATGCTGTATTACGAACATACGAGCAACCTCAAGATTATGTAGTAACTCCGTGGTACTTATCAAAAAATTGGACAAATCAAACAGCAAGGTTAGGAACATCTACTTCTGGCCCAACTTGGCCCAGGGGATGCAGGAATATAAAAGTAGTAGGAGTTTTCGGTAGAGCAGAAGTCCCCGTTGAGGTAACACGATCCTGTATAATTTTAGCCGCTGAAATGAGCATACCAGGAAGTTCAGGACTAATTGCTGGAAATATTTCTAAACGAGAGTGGGAAGACTTTAAAGTACAATATAAAGGGCAAACTGCCCCCACTCCTTCGGATTCAACTGGATTTGAGTTTGTAGATAGGCTACTAGATAAATGGCGTATTTCTCCAGGCATGTTTTTAACTCCCGATGAGCACATGCCTCAATTTACCACCTCTTTTGCAAACGCTTTTCCTGCATCTCCTTATCCACTAAATTAGAAGGTGCATAAAAATGCCCATAACTGGACTACCGGATTTAGTGGATATTTTTCAATACTTGCCTATCTCAGACGGAGCCGGGGGACTCAAGCAAGGGTCTAAAAGTTACTTGTGTAAGAACACTCCCGCACGTTTATCTAAAATGGACGCTTCTTCACAAATTAAGGAATTCGGAATCGCTGGAAAAAAAGCTTGGAGGGTGTTGCTCCCTTACCTTGAAGCACTTACAAATACTGGAGATTTCTTCTTATCCTTAAGTGTTTCTGCACCAAAGAGTGTTGTCGAGCCGACAGAAATCTTTCGATTCCTTTATAGCAGACCACAACGAGATGATAACGGCGTTTATCATCACACCACTGGTTTCTTGGAAAAAGATGAACAAGCAGAGGCTCGATAATGTTTAGAGTATCTGTTAGTAAAAACTTGACTAACCATAAAAAGTTTTTAAAAGACTTGTTTGATGCTATAACGGTGCAAGCATTAGTGCAAACAGGTTTAGTTCATTTTAAAAAGGCCATGCACGATGAGATTGACACAATAATTATTGAAACGTTAAATAGCACCCTGCTTCCCGCTATTCGACAAAATTTGATAAATAACAAATCCATATTTACCTCAACCTTGTATAACAGCTTGCATTTTAGCTCTACTAAGCCAGGGCAAGTTGTGTTGGAAGCATCAAAAAGCACAGGGAATAGAGAATACGCAGTGATCTTGGAACGAGGTTCTAAACCTAGAACAGTAGATCAGGCTGAAACAGATAACATAGTTCGTTGGGTTTTGTTTAAACGAAAAGTTTCTGAAGAACGGGCTATATCTGCTGCAAATATGGTGGTTCGTAAAATTCAAAAAACAGGTAATGTTCCTCATCCATATATTGAACCGGCACTACAACTAATGATGCCTATAATTAAACAGGTAGTTGCTGAAAGGCTGCGAACAACTTTTGGAGCAGTGTAATGTCTGGAGATGCAACATTTTTAGCCGCATTAGTTTCTGCATTACAAACAGATGTTGGAGCAAATTCACTGGTTGCACTAACGAAACATACCCCTTCGGTTCCCAGAATTTCAAGGGGAAGGCCGTTAAGAGCGGAATTGCTTCCATTTTTAGGGGTGATAGATTCTCCAAGTGTACCAAACATTTCTGAACACACTTTTATTAAGAACTACTTTGTTTCTATTGTTGCATTTGCAGCAATAGAGGCAACTGCAATTCAAATATCAGATAGGGTGGAACATCTATTTCACCGAATGGGAAATGACAACAAAGACTATTATAACTTTAGTACCTCAAATATTACTGTGTATAGTAGTTTATGGCAAAATAGAGTAAAACGAAAATTAGATGACGATTTAGACTGCTACTCCGATGAAAATTTGATTAAGATTGTGTGTAATCCGTTTCGAGGACCGACCTAGTGCAAGCACTTGCACTAATTATTGAGGAGAGTAGTTATGTCAGGAACTCCAGGAAATATCATCATTGGAGCCGCAGTCGTCACTGTAAATGGTGTGGATATCGGCTACACGCAGAATGGACAAGTCGTTAGGTACAAGCCGGAATTTGTATCTGTTGTTGCAGACCAAGCAAATGGAGTTGTTCGCAAAGGTCGGAGCATGGAGTCCATGTTTGTTAAGTGGACTTTGCTTGAAGTTAGCTTGGAGCAACTCCGTCTGGCAATGATGCAACCAACCGCAAATTTGCCTGGTCCATACACCACACTGACTTTGGGGTACAGCAACTCTTGTTGGACTGATGAAGTGGCAATTGTGTTGACCGGACCAGGCCCAGATTGCGGAACACGTACTTGGACCTTTACTCGTGGAGTTATCACTGACAGTGAAAAACTTTACGAAATGAAAAGGGATCAAGCGGTTCAGTTTGACATGGAGTTTGAACTGCTCAAAGATTCTAGCGGACACTTTGGTACAGTTGCAAATTCCTAATTATTTTGACGTTTTTTAGTGTTCCCATTTACAAGAAAAAAGGAATGAGACATGGCCCACACTTACGCAGCAGTTGGTGGATTTGGAGATTTCACTGTAACAGTGACTAACCCCTCTGGCAATATTGTTCGATTTACTCTAAGTGATTCAGCTAATAAAGTGACTCAAATTCGACTAATCCAAGCTATTTTGAGAGCTGCTGTTACGCAATGGTTGGCTCTACATCCAACAGCAGAAGCAGATAATGGAGGCACACTTGCTCCAGAAAGTCGTTTCCCAGGAGATGGGTACAGTGCCTTGGTATACAATTATGGAAGTAAATACTGCCAAGTTACTCTTAGTACTTTGTATGGAATTACGCCAGCGGCGACCCTTACTGTTTCGATTCCTTATGCAGATGTAACCGGCTAATAATACTTTTACAGATGGAGGATGTTATGGAAAACCCTATTGAAAGTTCTTTTACTACTAAAGATTTTAACTTAGCTGCATTCCTTTGGAGCTATAAATATCCAAGTGGTGCAGCAGAATTAGATGCAACTACTCCAACACCAGAAGGGGACAATAGGCGAGTTGTTCTTTATTTTAAATTTAAGATACCTTTAACTAAAGAACAAACAGAGTCGCTCGTAATGCAGTACTTAAATGGCAGTTGCGTAGTAGAGCCACTTGCATTTATTAATTGTCAGGGAAAGTTGAAAGATATTATTCATTCACGACGTGTTTAACAAAATGAAAGAGTAAGAAAGGTAAAGAAGAAAAATGAGCACAGTATTTGTACCTGCCGTTCAGGAAATTACCATTAAAGGTGAGACAGTCATTGTACAAGACCCACCTTTGCACAAGGTTCTTAGACTACTTCGAGAAGCTAAACCAGTGCTGTTTAGGTTAATGGATTTATCAAAAGATCCAGGGGAAGTAATTGATAAATTTACAGAATTTCTAGGAGAAGAGGAATTCTACAAAGGCTTTTGCCTTTGTGCAAGTGCTTGCACTAATAAATCAGAAAAGTTTTTTGAACCCGATGAGCAGGGAAATGGAGGCATTTCTTTAAGTGAGTCTATGGACTTACTTAATAAGATGCAGGTAGCAGTTAATTGGGGAGTGCTGAAAGAACTTTTTCTAAAGCTGATTCCAATGAAAGCGACGCAGATCCCGCAGCAGTAGCTGCCAGGAGGATTGATCCAGTAGGACAGCTTATTGATGTCCTTGCATCTGCGTATGGTTGGAGTCAGGAATACATATTAGACCAGCCGTATACAAAATTAAAAGAGTTGTTAGCGGCGATCAGGTTAAGAGAGCACGGAAGCTACTTAAAGCAGTTCAAGGTGCTTAACTTAGCTCAAGGTGGTGAACTTGCACAAGTTCAGGAGTTCTTTAACAGTCTGCTACCCAAGTCCACTACTACTCAACCATCAAGTAGTAAATCGGAAAGAAAAATCGTGGGCACTCCATCCACACCAATGGATTTAACAGGTATAGACTTTATAAAAAGATAACTGAAGGTACGGTAGTTTATCTACTACCGTACCTTTTTGCACATATAATGACACAACTTAGCTAGGAGTAAGTTATCATGTTTGGTCAGTATCTTCTCGAATTTGTTGCAAATATTGATAACTTTATTACCGGGCTAGGACAAGTTCAGACTGCCTTTAACGGAGTTAGCAATGGCGTTAAAGCATTAAACCAACAAATATCTACTGACCTAACTAATCGTATTCAAGCTGTGCAAACTCGAATTAATGAGTTGTCTCGTGCTTTGAGGACAGGTCAGCTTAATCCAACTGCAATGACCGCAGTAATGGAGATGACCCGACGTACTCAAGCCGAAATGACTCGGTTAGTAGGAGTCCTGGCTACAGCACAAACTGCTTTTAGTGCTTTGAGTGCGAACGCACAGCGATATTCCACAGAAGGGCGATCTCTCAACGCTATTATCCAAAGCACTAATTCGGAACTTGTAAATTTACAGGCACGCTTGAACGGTTTACGAGATACAAACACACTAGATGCCGCCCATAGGGATGTATTGAGGCTAACGGATGAACTTCGAGATTTGGATAGGCAATTGGCTGCAAATAGGGCAGCCCTTGCTGCAAATCCGAGAGGAGCCGCACGAACTGCATTACGAGCAGATCAGACAAGAATATTAAATGAACGCACAGTTCGCATGGATGAACTAGATAGAGTATCTGCCACCACTCGCGACGCTACACTAAATGCGTCTGCACAGTCCGCTTTAAACAATGTTAGAGCAGAAGAAATCGGATTGCATCAGCAGCTAAACAATGAACTTAAAGGAACACACGAAGCTACAGAAGCTATTGGGAAAGCTGCAAAATCAACCTGGGAAGTCCAACAAGCGGGAGTTAGAGCATACCTACAAACTCTTATTACTGCTGGAGCACAGTTATCTCAAATTGGCGGTCAGATGCAAAGAATAGGTACACTGGCTATCGCTGCCGGAGCACTTTTCTTTGCATTGGGTGTCAAGATAGTAAATACCGGAGCCGCATATCAACAATCTATGGATACTGCCCGTTCCGTTATTACTAATTTAAATACAGGAACGGCAGAGTCAATTCGACTATTTACTGAATTAGAAAAAACAGTCCTTAAGTTAGCTGCTACTACAAAATTTACTGCATCCGAAGTTGCTGAAGGAGCAAAGTTTTTAGGTCAAGCTGGACTATCTGCACAAGAAGTTATTACATCCCTTCCTGCTGTTTTAAACTTATCTATGGCAGGCTTTGTTGATCTTGGTAGATCAGCAGAAATAGCTGCCGACTTTATGAACGGTTTTCAGCTTCGAGGACAAGAGCTTAGCAGAGTCGTAGACGTGTTGACTAAAAGTGAAGTTGTGGCAAATACCACGCTCCTTCAGTTAGCGAATGCCTTTAGTTTTGCTACTCCTGTTGCGTCTGCATTAGGCCAATCCATTGAAGACACTGCAACAGTGCTTTCTTTATTGTCTAATAGCGGTATTAAAGCTAGCCGGGCAGGAACGGGGTTAGCCCAGATTTTGTCTGGGCTAATTAGAGATACTGGAAAAACTGCTGCGTTGATGGAGAGATATGGGTCTTCATTTGAAAAAGTGAATCCACAAGTAGTCAGCATTATTGATATTTTGAAAGAATTTAAGGCAGTAAATGTTTCTGCTGCGGATATACTTGAGCAATTTGGAGAGCGAGCAGGCAGAGCCATGCTTGCTCTTATGAATGCTCCCATAAGTAAAATAAATGAAATCTCAGATGCAATTGACAATAGTTTTGGAGAAGGACTTCGTCAAGCAACTCTTCGTTGGCAAAATTTAAACGGCGTGTTGGTTGAGTTTACTTCTCGTGTGGAATCCATTCAAGTAGCATTGTTTAAGAAAATTGAAGGTCAACTTTTTGCAGTCGTTACAGCACTTACGCATGTTTTAGACTCGGTTCTTGCAGTGTTGAACAACCCTGCATTTGACCAGACAGCGGTTACGGTTATTTATGTTGTAACCACCTTTTCTGCTTTGCTTGTAGTAGTTGGTACGTTGACCATAGCACTAGGTACATTGTATACCTTTATTGGTGGTGCAATGACAGCTTGGGCCAGTCTAGGTTTAAGTGCCCAGGCTTCTGCCGCGTCTTTGAATGCTGCTGGAGCAGCAGCAGTTAGGGATACGGAAGCATTGTTAGCTTTAGCTGCTGCTAATGGAGCAGCCGCAGACGCGGTAAGGGCATTAAATGCTCAATTAGCAGTTCAGCGAGCTAATTTAGCTGCAACACAACAGCGAACAGCAGCACAGTTAGGAAACATACCAAATACGTTGGGAGAAGCAAGGCAAGCTGGGTGGGCCTTTGTTGTTGGGTTAATTCGACAAGGGGCAGCCACTCTTTCGATATGGGCAACCGCACTAGCAGCAGTAACCACTGCGGTTTATGGACTTGTTAGGGCTTGGAAACCAATAGAAGGTGCAGCAGATAATGTTGGAAGTGCAACAAAATCAGTGCAAGTGCTTGCACAAGTCCTTAAATCGGCTACCGAACAATCTGAGAGTTTAAATAAGTCACTTAAATCGAAACCAGGAGATGCTTCAAATCCGGCAAATAGTTTTGGCACACAGCTAGAATTGGCGAGTGGCTGGGGAGAAGTTACAAACCAAATTTATCTATTAGAAGACGCCTGGAGATCATTGCTTAATTCGTTTGACCAGTTTACTTCTTCAATTGGCATAGGTGTAATAGGTGTTTTTTCTACGATCGGAAAAGGAATTAGGTATGTCGCCGACTTAATTGGTGCTTTTTTTGTAAGTGCCGTCAGGTTAGCGGTAGTGACTTTAGATATACTTGTGCGGACATTAAATGTAGTGGTTGACGTATATCATGCACTCGCTCGTGGAATAATAGGTGTTTGGGCGGCCTGGAAAAAGTGGGACATTAATGCTGGCAAAAAGGCAATGGATGAATATGCGGAATCAGTAGAGAAAGCAGCTAAGAGCTTAGAGAAAGTAAATGCCGCAAATGCAAAAGCTAAGGGACTTCCATCCATTTCCTCTTTTATTGAGAGAAATCAAGCTAACATTAGTCACGAGGAACGAACCGTTAAACAAGTTAGTGAACTTTTAGGATTAATGAAAAATGAAGCTAATGGGCAACTGGGCGAGGGACAAATAGCTCGACTTAAGAAATTAAAGGAAGCACACGGGGACACTTATGAGTCTATTCAGAAAAAATTAGATGCCGCTAGGACTAGTTTAATTGCTTATCAAAAAGCGGGAGAAATAAACACCTCTGCTGAATCAGAGCAAAATAAAATCACTAAGCGAGCTTTTGCGGATGAAATGAAGGCCCAAATAGAGAATGCTCAAGCTGTCCAAAAGGAATTACGAGAAGCTCAAGAAGCAGGAGTTGTTTCTTCCTCTGTGGATGCCCTTGGTAAAGTACAAGCACAGTTAGCTGCGGATAGGAAAATCCGTGAGGAAGAAAAGAGGCTTTCTGATGATCGTACTAACTGGGAAAAGAAAGCCCAGGAGGAATTTGAACGCATCACAGAATCTCGACTATCTGGACTAGAGAAAGAAGAAAAGAAAATAGCTACATTGAAAGCTAAATGGACTGAGTATTACGAGGAGCTTAACAAGCAGAGTCAAGCTCACGAAGCTAATATGCAACTAGCATTAGAGGGAGCTACGAAGTTAGAAAAAGAGCAACTTGAGGGTCGAGCAAAGTACGAAGCGGAGTTAAAGAAGAGACACGAAACTCAGCTAGCTACTGCAAAGCCAGAAAGAAAAGTAGATTTAACTAATGAGCTAGCACATGAGTTTCAGGTTAAGATGGCTGACTACGATAGGGTAACTCAAAATGCTTCCGAAAGGAAGATGAAGGCACAAACTGAACTACGTTTACTTGAAGAGAAGAAGAAGACACTAGCTGCACAAAATGCAGAAGTCAATAGTAAGCTTGCAGAAGACATTAAAAAGGCTCAAAATGCTGAAATCAAGGCACGGAAAGACTTTTTAGACGATCAGAGAGTCAGAGAGGCAAAAGCCCGTGGAGACTCTCTCACGGCAGCACGACTAGACATTGAGAGAGATTATGAGCTAGAGAAAGAAAAGATTGAAAAAATCTTTGTTATCAGAGATGCTGGAAATCTTGCATTAAAGCAGCAAGCTCTTAAGGCAGCAGCCGATGTGCGTACTTCTAGGATTGCTGAAGCAGAGAAGGAAGCCGAGGAAGAAGCAAAGCGAAACGCAAAGAAGGAGCAAAAGGAGCGATTAAAGGAGCTTAAGGAAGCAGCAAATCCATTGCTTTCAGTTCACGAAGAAGCCGCAAAAGCATTAGCAAAACAAGTAAAATCTTTGCACGATCTGATTTCACTCTATCGAGTGCTTTATCAAATTCGCATGGACCAAGAGCGTCGTGCCTACATGTGGGTAAATGCCACTAATAAGGAACAGCGTAATGCAGCAATGCTTGCACAAAAAGCAAGTAAAGATCCAGAAAACATAGGGCTGCAAATGGCTGCATTGAAGGCCAAGCAACTCTGGAATGCAAAAGCATTGTTGACTGGAAAAGCAATGGCGGATGCAGGAATCGGAGAAGTTCATAAGGACATGGCAATGAATGCTTTGAAGATCCCAGGCATGGAGGCAGTATCGGGGATCACTGCTGGGATAACTTCACGACTTGATACTGTGATTGAAGTACTCAAAGCAATAGAAGCCTGTGGATGTGGAGGAAGTGGCAAACGGGAGCGAGTTGAAGCCACAACTAAACACGCTCCTGGGGAACCAGTGCAAGCACTTGCACCAGAAGCCAAACAATTTCCAAAAGCAGTTATACCTAAAGTACAAAAAGAAGCTAATTTTAATCCAGAAGAAAAGTCTGGCTTGGATGACTTGTATAAGGCCGCAGTGGATCTTCCCAGTGAGCGAAATAACGGTAATGTAACGCTTGCTAAATCCTTGATTCAAGGAATGGAGGTTACAGCAGCCGGAGGCAATTCTACAAACAATAGTGCTGCTAATATGGAAACAGCCTTAGGGCGACTTCGTACCAAGATGGAAGCAGTTCGTAAAGAGATAGATGCACAAAATGAAGATAAAGTTACTGGTAAAGAGGGCATTTATTCCTCTGAGACAGTAAAAGAGCTAGAAGCCACTTTACAGGAGTATGCACAACTCTTGGCTAACTTTGAGAGCGTGTTAGAAGTTATCCAAAAAGCAGAACAATCTGCCGTCAAGGAAGCACCAAAAGAAGCTCCGAAGAGCACAACAGTTCCCAGTAAAAAGGCTCCAAAACCTTCTACTCCTTTTGTGGGGCCTAGAAGATACAAACTTGCACCTGAGTCTGACTGGGCTGTTGATGAATCTAGCCTTACTGAAGACGAAAAAGCAGCTAAAAAAGCACGAGTAGATAGTGCTAAACGGGCAATGGGGCGAACGCCCTTTGAAAGTGATCGGTCGAAAGAGATAAAGAAACGACTAGGGCTTGGACAATTTAAAGGAGTGCCTGTTCCGCCTCGGCCGGGATTACCAGAAGAAACACCTGCTATTCCAGTTCCTCCAGAACCTTCTCCGGCTATGGAAATTCCTCCGGCTCCTGAAGTATCTACAAAAGAGGAACTACTTCGTCGTGCTCAAAAACAAGTACGAGAGGAGGAAGCAATTAAGGCTAGTCAACTTCCAGTACCTCCATTACCTGAAGATGTTCCTAGCATGTCTGTGCCTCCGGCTCCTGAAGACACTTTTGTAGCAGTCCCTAAAGTTATTGTAAAACAAGCAGGAGAAGTAAAACCTGTTGAGGAAAAACTTCCTGTAAAACAAGCAGGAGAAGTAAAGCCAGTTGAGAAGGATGCTTTTGAAGTTTTGCAACATGCACGAGTAGCAGCCAAAGAAGCAGGCGAAAAGTTTGCGGATGCTATGGAACGTATTGCTTTAGGGGAAAAAGACCAACGTCCAGAAGCACTTGCTCGAAAAGCAGCTTTTGAGGAAAAAGTAACTCAAGAGTTAAAACAATTGCAACTCGTGGACAAGGCTAAATTAATCGAACAAGCAGATGAAAGTATTGGAAGCCTTGCTAGTCGTTTTAGAGGGAAAGATGCACCCAATACAAACGTACCTTTACTTCCAGAAGAACTATCTAAAGCCTGGAAAAAGGAATTTGGCACGTCCTCAAGCAACATGAAAAAAGACATAGAAAGTAAAGTACAAGAAGCAAGAGGAAGGTTAAACACTGAGCTTACTCCAGAGGCTGCCGAAGCATTTAGGAAAGCAGTACAATGGCAGCAATTATTGCAAAAATCAGTGGAGCAATTATTTAAAGAACGAGATGCAGAGTTAAGGAAATTTGAACAACCTTCTCAGGACATGAGCATATTGCTTGAGTGGAAAGAAGGTATAGTCCAATTCACTTCAGCAGTGCAAGCACTTGCACTAGAGCTTCCTAACATAGCTGCACGGGCAGGTGATGTCAATTATCAAAACTTTAGCAGTAACTTAGGAAAAGAAGTAACTACTCCTCCGTCTGTAAATCGACGGGACCGGAACGTTACCTCAACTAATGTGTTGACCGACAACAGGGTAGTGAACATAGATGTTAAGAGTGATATTGATATAGATAGGTTGCAGCAGGTGCTTCAAAGAGAGTTGACTAGAACCGGTTTTTCTGCTGTAAATGTATAACGCCCTTGACAAAAAAGTTTTAGGCGTGTAAGATATGTGACAGCACAGGAGGATTTTAAAATGCTGCAAGTTGCCAAGTTAAATGGAACAGATTTGCCTATTTCTTTCAAATATATTCCATTTATTGTGAAAAAGAGACGTAGTGTTAAAAAAACTGCAAATGCCGTAGTCACACAAGTTTCCTCACCTAGTCAAATAGTGATAGGAGATGGAATCCTTCCTTGGAATATTCAAGACGCGAGTCCAGAAGAGTTTACTGCTTTATATACGTTGTATAATACAACTGGAAACACAGCATACACCTTTGAAGGTTACTGGAATGATAAGCTGCATGTTTATTTTAGTGATTTTAAAGTAGACAAAGTTTTTGGAAGGTTTTTTAGCTTATCTGGGGAGTTTCAAGTAAAAGATTTGGATGGAATTGCTGCACCATACCTTTCGCTTACTTGCGTTCCTTAAAGATAATGCAAGTGCTTGCACTTTGGAGAAGCTATGGCAAGTATTTCACAAGAAATTGAAGTTGCTGTCGATCAACCTGGAATTACGTGGCGACAAGATGTAACATTGGCTGAGCCTTTATTAAGGTTTCCGCTGGATGAGACACATTTTTGTCCCCAAATTTATTTAATGTATGGGTACTCCGCAGGGGTAACATTATATTGGACGGCTGTCTCTGGAGCTACCTTTTATGTTGTTCAAGTAGGGGATAATCAAGCTTTTTCTGGCCCAGACGTTAATGGAATAAAAACTACTAACACACAGCTAGAATTAGACTATTTAAAAAATCTTCGAGTAGGGGATCAAGTTTTTTGGAGAGTTGCTGCCTATAACTCAACCGGTGGTTGCTCTGTAATGTCAGAAGTTCGCAGTATTAAAATCACTTGTCCTAACATGCGAGGGATCTCATATGATGCCGAAACTGGGTTATACAGTGACATAGAGTCTCCACAAGCTTGTGACAATCTTGGTGTTGATATTCAGTTGCTTGGACCAAAAACAGTTAGGAAAAGTGACTCAGACCGTACCTTTGTTTTAAACATTAATTACGACTGTGAGTCTCTACAGGGACAGGCCATCACAATTAACTCAGTGATTTGGGAGATACGACAATCCTCTGCAAGCCCAATTACTACTGTTTCTAGTTCTGACCAGTATCTTAAGATCGACGTTGACTCAGACAAAGAGGAGTGGTTTGAAGTAGTAGCACATGTGCTATTTAAATCTGGTTCTAACACTTTTGAATGTAATAAGCATATTAAAGTACTAATAGAAGGAAGCTCAGCAGGAGGTACTGAGGTTATTCATTTTGAAGTGTTAGCAGCTTGCCCTGGGCTAGACGCTTCCATAGGCAATAGATGCCCTTGTGTTCAAGCGGTTATACGAAGAGTTCCATGTGTTTCTGCATTTAAAAAAGGAGACTTCATCACTGTATGGGATATAGATTCTTGTTATTTTAATATCCCACTTTCAGTATTGATAGGTAGGAGAGGCACAGCTATTTTAATGCTAGTAGGTGAAGACGATAATGGTCAAGTAAACTGTAGTGGATATGGAGCTATTCGCCCAGGTGAGTGCTTTTGGGCGGTGGAATCCTTGTGTTGTGCCGAGGAGGAGGTTTATACAGCATGAGTTCTTTAATTATCATAGGTGATATGGAGTACTCGGATGGTCCAGACCCTAACAAGGGAGGATATCAATGCACTCAACACCATGAGGGGATACGAACAGGAATAAAAGATTACTGTTGTTGTTGTGACCCTTGTAAGTACATTCGGCCTCCACTTTCCATACAAGTAGCATCTTGTTGTCGATGTGTGCCTAAAATGCTTTGTATAGTGTTTACTCCTGACAATGTTGCAAATTCTTGTTGCAAAAGCAATAGCCTTTCCGTTACCGCTGAATTTTCTTCCACACCACTTACTCCAGACGGCCCTGCCGACTACCGAGTTAATTATACTGGCACAATAAATGGAATTGATTTTACTTTATTTATTGCTCATGAAACGACCGCCTATGGTGAAGATGAGTGTTACTGGGGTTTCGAGACTAGCAATGGGTATGTCGCAGAAAAAATTTATATAGATCATGTAAATATCTCTTGCCTATCCATTCCTGATGTAGTCATTACAGGAGTAGTGGATTCTAGTGGTTGCACAGGTTCTGTAACGTTTGGAAACTCTGATTTAGTTAAAGTTCCTTATCAGCGAGCATTGAGTAAGGAACCGATGAAATTCTTTACTCCAATTGATCCTCAGTGCGATTGCGTAGAAGTGCCTCAGTTCTTATGTGTTGATGGAATTAGACATAGTGGTGAAGCTCGCGAGCAAGTGCAGTTTGAGTGGAATCAAGATTTAGGAGATCGTTGGAGTTACCTACCTTGTGGTGGAAATGTGACCAATGATCAAGAGCATATTTATTTGCGTGGTGATCATTATGGAAATTGCTATCTCGAATTTGATTTTGAACAGTCCGGCATTTGGACAAACGATTGGGGAATACCTCCTAATACGTTAGGTGAGGATATTCATGAAATTCGTGAAGGAATGGTGGCCATTAACTCTTGTGGCTGTGATCTTGCTGCATATGACTTAAGACCTGAATTTACTCCTCAGTTAATGGGAGACCCTCCTCCAAGATTTGTTTACGTTTCCGCTGGGGATTGTTCTTGTTGGAAGTACCGATGTGGTTCTTGTCGGTGCGTTGTTAGGAAAGTTTGTATTTCTGGAGAAATAGATGGTCAGTTGTTACGAGGAGTAGGAGAGTGGAATGGATTTGAGTGGGTGTTTACTGGAGGAGACTTTAACGAATTTACTAGTTCCCTTAGCATTGAACTCACTTCAGGAGAATGTGGTGATTGTGTACTTAGAGCAAAAGGAACTTTTACAGTTCCTTTTGAGGATAGTATACCTGTTGATTGTGGGGAAGGACTTGCTGGAGAATTACACACTGAGTTTAGTGCAGATTTTCCAGAAACATACAACTGGTTGTGGGTTTCTGCTGCTCCCTGTGATTGCAAGATTACTCCATGTTTTCTCTGTGCTGAGGAGCGATGCGGAGGAATGCCTGAGTTACTTTATTATGAGATAGAAACTCGTCCATATCATTTGGAACCCTATGTTACTCCAGAATACTGTAATATCACAGTTGAGTTACATTACTTTAAACGTTTTTTTGCAAATAGGCCAAATAACCCTATTATTTGTGGATATATAGGACATACAATTGTTTCTTGCCCTCCCGATGAGCACAATGCGGAGGCACGTAATTTTATAATTCGAGTCTCTGTAATGTCTGGCGGTCCTGGTGCATTTAATTATCAAGTAGACAGGGCGGAGCTTAATGGGACACCAATAAGCTTTAGCCCTGTTTTTATCGGGGTGAGACCTTTAGCTACTATTCAAACATGCGATCCCTTTTTTGCAGACAGTGGTTGGAACATAATGACAACACATTGTCGTTGGGGTTGTGCAAATATACCTAGTTCATTACAACCATCAGAGATGCGAGAAACATTCTTGGAGTAACCATGCTGACAGATTGTTCCCAATTTTCATTAGGTTCTCGGCAAAGACAGGTTTGCGAAGGAGAAGCCGGATGGACTATTCAAAGAGTAAATGTTTTTAGGGAAATGCACGGTATTGTTCCATTGCAATCTTTGGAGCAAGGGCCAGTACTTAATGTAGGCGAGCCTACTATTGCAATTATTCATACTCCACCACAAAACATTTCTGGCAAAACAGTTCAGGGATGTTGTGGGGGAAAAGCACATACTCCTGGCGTTGCGGCTCAACGAATGGTAGAAGGGACTGGTGTTGGTGGAAGGTTAATAAGTATTTTTAAGTCTTACGGTTTTGAAGCATGTGAAGCTTGTTATGATCTTGCAAGGCGAATGAATGAATGGGGACCAGCGGGTTGCAAAGAAAAAATAGATGAAATAGTTATGGATATTTTACCAAGAGCATTGGATTGGGAAGCACAGGCTCTTGGATGGTGGAAGAATTTATTACCAACTAAAGTTACTTCACTTGCAATTAAGCAAATAGTTGAAGGAGCTATCGAAACCGCCCTTCCACTACAATGGGAAAAAGTGGGAGCAGATCCCACTAAAGCAAAAGAGGTTAAAAAAGCATCTCGAAGAAGCAGAGAAGTAAATAACTTTGCTGGAGAGCTTTTACTTGAACAACAACGAACGCTCCAAACGGCCGCACCTCTTGTCGGAATACCCATTGATAGGGATAAAATGCAGTCACATATAATTTATCATGTGATGCCCTTACAAGGAGAGACGGAATGGGTTTGGAGAAGGCATTGTGCTTGGTTAAGGGAAGTGCGAAAAAACTTTAATGGTAGGATGTTAATTGGAGTGGTTACGGCTGGAAAAGAGGATCTATGGAAGTACTTTCCACCAGAGGAAGTTCAAAAAGAACTAATCGGGCTTGATGCAGAATTTATTACAGCACCGAATGAAGTAGTTAGAAAAGCGGAAAGGCAAGGAAGAGGAGAAGGAGTCCTATTTCCCTTATTGCTAGAAAAGTTAATAACCGACGACCCAAATCAAGTCGCGTTTTATGGGCACTGCAAAGGAGTAACTAGGAAAGGACTAGATACTCTAAGTCCTCCACATCTTTGGGCAGATGTGATGTTTGAAACTGTTTTTCGTAATCAAGCTAATGCAATTGCTGATTTAGATACACATGGGATTACCGGTTCTTTTTTAATGCGTGGAAATTTTCCTGCTGGGTTAGCTGGGTTAGGGCCCAGTTGGTTTTATTCTGGTACATTTTTTGCAATGCGGCTGATTGATGTGTTTAGAAGAAACTGGAGGAAATTACCAAGGCATTATGGTTGCGTAGAGCAGTGGCCTCGGCATAATTTTGTAATTGATAAGGAAGCGGGATGTTTATTTTTTAACGGGGTCACAAACCTGTATGATAGGAGCTATTGGGATGCGGTAGTGATTCCAGCATTTTTAGAGTGGAAAGCAAAAAATAAAAGGTAGTGCAAGCACTTGCACAAAGGAAGATTTGTTATGGTTCATACCTATCCTTTGATTTGTACTCTCCCGTTTAGCGAAGAAGTGACTAAGCACTTACTTTATTATGTTTTGCCACTAGGTGGCGATCATGAGTGGGTGCTTGATAAAAATATTAAGAAAATCTGCGAGGGGCTTGACCAGTTTAATGGCAAGCGAATAGTAACAATAGCTGTTAGGGGTGCGGGTGATCCTAATTATAATTACATTTCACCTGATGCGATAATCAATAAGTTTAATAGGGCATATGGTCAAGACCCTCAGATAGATTTTTTAATAGTCACAAATCAACGAAAGCTTTGGGAAGTCTCTGGATTTTTACCTATGCTTAGTCAAGTAATTTCTCCAGATCCTAACCATGTGTTTTTTTATGGGCATTGTAAAGGAGTCACTCATCCAGACCATTCATTGATTTGCCATAAATGGGCAGACTGCATGTATGAAACTGTTTATAATAATTGGAGCCAAGTAAAGACATTGTTAGAGCAATTTGCCACAGTTGGCTCCTTTAAGTCATATGGTGAATTTAAAACACCAGGAAATCATCAATGGTATTATTCAGGCACTTTTTATTGGGTTAGGAGTGCAAGTGCTTTTGTAAGGAACTGGATGCGAGTAGACCAGATTTTTTATGGCACGGAATCCTGGCCCGGACTACATTTTAAGCCAGATGAAGGAGCGTGCATAATAGGAGATGGAATTGCTGATATGTATAAAAAGTCTAGTGCAGAGTTGGAACAACTTTTAGTCGATTGGAGGTCTGCAAAATTAAATAACGAGTTTTGTTTTAAGAACCCTATAGACTACTTACAAGAACTAGTAACTAAACAATATCCTTGTATCCTACAGCATTAAAGGAAGATATAATATGCTTTGCCAAGTATGCAAATCTGAGATCATTGAAAACGCAGAAGATTCAGATAAAGAAGTGATTGTTATTTGCACTTCCTGCGGAACTAGGATTAATCCGCAAGCCGCCTATACCGCTCCGGAAGTTTTACTAGCTGATCAGGCAATGTTTCATTTTAACTGTCTTTATAATGCAGTTTCTAACGGAATTACACAATTAGGAGTTCCTCTAAAAACCGCAAAGTTTTTAGATGTCGGAGGTACTCTTAAAGAATGCTACCTTCAGGCAAGTGCGAAGCTCCCAGCAATCTTTCCATATTTTCCTGAAGCATCTGCTATGGATCTTCCAAAAGATAAGTATGATTTTATTTATCTTTCATCAATGCTTTTTCAAGTGGAGCGGCCCAGGGATTATTTAGGAATACTTCGCACTAGCCTTAATCCAAAAGGTAAAATTCAAATATTTATGCCAGAAAAACTGTCGGCAGAAGTAACACGCAATTACTTTAGTATGCCTGCACTTTATCAGATGCTACAGATGTCTGGATTTGTACTAATCTCAAGGATGTTTATAACAACTGCTGAAGGTATTTTAGTTACTTGTGAGTAGTGCAAGTGCTTGCACAAAGGAAGTAAGAATGAACTTACAAGATTTGTATATTACATTATCCTCCTTTCCAGCACTCGTGTTTGATAATGTTTTTGCTCCTTCTTTACTGAGAGCCACGTACCATACTTGGCCTAGTAAAGATTGGGACAATTGGATTACTGTAGGACATGCTTCTGTGGCCCATCATTTTCAATCTAATGCCGGACGGTCCCTTCCTCCTGCTGCTCTTCTTTTATTAGAGAAGATGAGCAGCTTTCCATTAGAAGATTTTTATGGTCCCTTAGCTTTATCTACATTAAAGTTTTTTCCTGACTTATCTTTTCATACTGGAGGGATGCAAGCTATTCCACAAGTAGAAGCAATACCCACTTCTTACAAATTAGAGCATCCTACTAAACGCTGGAAAAAACTAGTTAATCTTGTTTTATTTATTACGCCAGATTGGGAAGAGGAGTATAATGGAGAGTTAGTTTTTCATGGAAGCAAAAAGACCTCAATTGCTCCTTTGTTTAATAGGTTAATCGTGTATACAGCAATCAATGCTCGACACATTTCTATGAATCCAATTAATCCAAATGTGCATAAAGAGGTGAGAAAGCTTCATACTTCCTTTTGGACTTATTTAGATGGAGATTAACTTGGGTAATAAATTTGAATACTTTGTAAGGAAGCTTTGGGAAGTAACAGGTTGTCCACAGATAATAAAAGACACGATCTCTGCGGCTTTAGCTGTTAAGTCCGCAGATAAGGTAAGTGATGATCGTATTCGCAAGCGTATTGAATTGTGTGGTTCCTGTGAGCATGTTTCAGTGGCAGGAGAGTCTGATCTTGCATGTAGTATTTGTAACTGTAAAGTTACTGAAAAACATTTGATTTTAAATTTAGCTCTGTATGAAGAAGATACCAATACCCCTAAACTTTGGGGATGTAAATTTCCTGGCCCCACTTCAAAGTGGCAACAGCATGGAGTGTAATAATGCCATCCTCCCCTCTTGTATCAACTGACTTAGTTTCTTGGGACGCTTCTTATGCTTTATCCGGGGGGTTTTCTGGTAGTGCCGAGTTTACTAATCAGAATCTTCAATATGGAGTTGACCTGCTTTGGACAGTAGTTAGTATTTCCTTAAATACTACCGTTACTTCTGACTTAGTTGATTCAAGCATGTTTGAAGGCGACATTTTATGGTTTCGTGGAGTTGTGCATTCTGTGGATGATGGTTGTGGAGATGCAAGCAAGGAATTTAAAATTAATGTAGCCTCTTTTTACAGCACTCTTGTAAATAAGGCTATAAACACACATTTCTACGATACAACCGCAGGGACGGCGTTATTAGATGTTTTGCAAGTATATTGTGGCATCCCTGTGGGCATTATTTCTATTGTTGCTGGAGCCGCTCCTCCTGTGAGGGCAATTGTACAAGGAGCAAATGTTTGGGAGGAATGTTTAAAATTATCTCAATGTTGTCACAGCGATCTGTTTATTCAAGTAGGTGGAATACTGACAGTTGCTCCTTGGAAAGATCACAACAGTTCAGTTGATCTTGTTTTGCCTGTAGAAGCTGTATTTAGAGTAACACGAGTGCGTAGTTCAGAAAAAGGTCCATCAAGGATTAGGGTGCGGGGCCGGGCGGCAAGCAGGTATGATTGCGGGCCGCATATTATCTCTACTGGCCCACTTCAGGAACCTACCAAAATTACAAAAGATAAATGTTATAAGAACGGGTTGGGTGAGCCTTCTTCAGAACTTGTTCTAAAAAATTTAGGAGGATCAAAGGCTTCTTTAGTTAATGCAAGTTATTTGTTATCAGGGGATAATAAATTTGATAGTATGGACAGCAGTCAAATTTCTGAGGCTTCTGTAACGATCAATACTATACCTTCTGTTGGTACTTATGTTTCGCCAGCTACTAACTCTGTAACAACCTATAAAGTACTTAGTAGAAGTAGTAAAACAGGTGAATTAAGTAATAACACTGTTGATCTTAGACAGCAAAAAAGCCATTTAAAAGTACACGATAAAGCCCTTGCAAAACTTGCAGGAGTTCCGCCAGGAGTATTTAGTATTTCTGGAAAAGATCCGCAATTGGGAGGAGAAGCAGGCGATCGTAGTAGAATGGAGATGATCATAAATGATTTAGATCTTCAATCGGAATTTGGAATAGTTACTGAAGAAATAGATAATCCTTATATTTCTTCAGGAGTAAATGCGTTATTTATTGGTATTAGGAAGATACAAGAATTTTTAATGGGTAGGAATACATATAAGTTACTTACCCCATATCTTCCTACGTTACAAATAAATCAAGTTATCACTTTCACTGTGCCAGACACTCTTCAACAAATAACAGGGAGGATATCACTTTTACATGTTGCGTATTCCGCAGACACTTCAGAAGTTACTATGGAAGTCACCGTTGAAAGTTTTTCTGAATTTGCAGGAAGAACCTATTTAAGCGGTAATTTGCTTGTTTACCCAGAACTTTGTGGAATTAATCAAGTCAACTGGATTTCAACCGGAGGTGTGTATGCACTTTCTGGCTATTTTGGATTTGAAGCAGGGGCAAGTGTTTATCAACCTCTCATGCTAGTAAGTGGTTTGATTTTTACCTTTACCGCAGAGGTAAAATTAGTGAGCACATTAGGTTCCTTTAAAGTGGAAGAAACTAGTAGTGGAACAAGCGTAACTGTCACAGCTAGTGGTACTATTACGTTGGTTTTTACTCCCTTAGCTACTAGTGGAAATCTTGTTTTTACTGCACTATCTGGTGAGTGGTTTTTGACACTTCCTACACTTGTTACTACTGTTACTACTTAACAAAAAAAAAAAT
>JACCDR011484374.1_pt1 | contig 105459 bp, 74 predicted proteins | sample 7446431 | NCBI WGS metagenome assembly JACCDR01 (sample SAMN15323443, study PRJNA562643) | freshwater metagenome | isolation source: river surface water | place: USA:Blue River Watershed | collected 2017-08-17
CAGGAATGTGCTGCGCCACCAACTTATCTTGATGCGCCTGTAACTGCTCAGCTTCGGCCGGAGCAATAATCGACGGCAGTTTATCTGACAACAGCGTAAAGGCTTGACGGAAAAATGCCACGCTTTGTTCAATCGACAACGCTTTATTACGATGACGCAAGAACCAACGCGTCGCGCGGCGCATGGTGCGACGCAGCTGGAACAGCAGCTTGGTTTGCACATCTGCTGGAATTTGGTTATCAAGCGCTTCTAACTGCGACCACACAGCGTCTAAATCAAATAATTCGCGTGCAATGCTGTAGCTATAGGCCACTTCAGCCACCGATGAACCTGTCTCTTCCATCATGCGTTGCACGAAGTTAGCACCCATATCGTTCACCATCAAATTGGCTAACTTGGTGGCAATAATTTCAGCTTTCAGCGGATGCTGACGCATTTCATTACCGTAACGCTCTTGCAGCACTTTAGGGAAGGCAGTGATCAAATGTTGTTGGAAATACGCATTGTCCGATACTTCCGGCAGAACCAGTAATTCCTTCAGCACCATTTTGCCATACGCGGTCAGGATAGCTAATTCTGGACGGGTTAAGCCCAAGCCTTTTGCCATCCGATCCGACAACTCTTCATCCGATGGTAAAAATTCAAGTTCACGGTTGAGCTTGCCATCTTTCTCCAACGCATGAATAAAGCGTGTGTACTCTTTCATCTGATCTGCGCCCAGCAAAGAGGACACAGAAATCGACTGGGTTTGACGATAACAATCATTGATCACAATATTCGCCACATCATCGGTCATGGTGTACAGCAATTCGTTACGCTGTTTCAGCGTCATATCGCCGCTGGCTACCAAGGCGTTTAACAGGATCTTGATGTTTACTTCGTTGTCAGAACAATCCACGCCACCTACGTTATCGATGAAGTCGGTATTGATACGACCACCGGCTTGCGCATATTCAATACGACCACGTTGGGTAGTCCCTAAGTTACCACCTTCACCAATAATGCGGGCTTTGACATCTTTACCATTCACGCGTAGCGGTTCGTTGGCACGATCACCCACTTCAGCATGCGTCTCTGACGTTGCCTTCACATAAGTACCGATACCACCATTCCATAACAAATCAACCGGCATCATCAAGGCCGCTTTGATAAATTCATTCGGCGTCATGCTGGTTTGATCGGTACCAATCATCTGCTGCATTTGCGGACTGAGTTTGATGGACTTCGCACTGCGCAGGAAAATGCCGCCGCCTTCAGAGATTAATGATTTGTCATAATCATCCCAGGTGGATGTTGGTAATTTGAACAAGCGATCGCGCTCAACAAAGCTGCGTGCCGCATCTGGATTTGGATCAACAAAGATATGCATGTGGTTGAAGGCGACTTGTAAACGAATGTGCTTCGATAACAACATACCGTTACCAAACACATCACCCGCCATATCACCAATACCGACACAAGTGAAATCAGTTGTCTGACAATCAATCCCAATTTCACGGAAATGACGTTTCACCGATTCCCAACCACCACGCGCGGTAATACCCATGCCTTTATGGTCATAACCATTTGAACCACCAGATGCAAAAGCATCACCTAACCAGTGGTTATATTCCAAGGAAATGGCATTGGCGATATCAGAGAACGTTGCAGTCCCTTTGTCTGCCGCCACCACCAAATATGGATCGTCTTCATCCAGGCGAACCACGGCTTTGGGTGGCACAATCTGGCCATGTACAATGTTGTCAGTGACATCTAACAGTGCACGAATAAAGATGCGGTAACATTCTTTACCTTCATTCAAGAAGGCGTCACGACCACCAGTGGTTGGCAATTTCTTACAAACAAAACCACCTTTGGCACCCACGGGGACAATCACCGTATTTTTAACTTGCTGCGCTTTGACCAAGCCTAGGACTTCTGTACGGAAATCTTCACGACGATCAGACCAGCGTAAACCACCGCGCGCCACTTTGCCGCCACGTAAATGCACACCTTCAACACGAGGTGAATAGACGAAAATTTCAAACGCTGGCAGTGGTAACGGCATATCCGGGATCAACGCCGGTTTCACTTTAAAGGAGATATACGATTTTTGTTGGCCTTGTGCATCAGGCTGGAAGTAGTTGGTGCGCACGGCCGCTTGAATCATGGCTAAGAAACGACGAATAATCCGATCATCATCTAAGTTGGCCACATGTTCAAGTTGCGCCAAAATGTCGGCTTCCAAAGCCTCAACTTGCGCCGCTGTAGCTGGCGCTGCTGGGTCAAATTTTGCGTTAAACAAGTTGACCAGCGCTTTGGCTAATAACGGATAACGGCCAAAAGTCGACTCAACATAGCTCTGACTAAAGGTGCCGCCAATTTGACGTTTATATTTGGCAAAGGCGCGTAGTAACGATGCTTCGCGACCTGTTAAACCCGCACCTAGCACTAAACGGTTGAAACCGTCATCTTCTAAAGCACCACGCCATACTTTGGCAAATGCATCTTGGAACAACTGCTGGGCGTGTTCAAAATCTGCCGGAACGGCGCCATTTAATTCCATTGTAAAGTGCAGGATCCACCCCACCGACCCCTCTGGGCAACGCACGGCAAACGGAGTCTCACCGATCACGCGTAAACCAAAGTTTTCCAGCATCGGCAACACATCGGATAAATGGATCGGGTGATCTTTATGGAATAAGTTCAAACGAACCGCTTTGCTTTCAACGCGCTCTTCTTGTGGCCGGTAGAACAGCATTTCTAAAGGATGATCATCACTGAGCGCCTCTAACTTGGCAATATCAACCAAGGCATCACTCGGCATGGTTTCTTCTTTGTAAGAACGTGGGAATGCATTGACATACTTCGATGCCAATTCACGTCCTTTCAATTCACCATAATGACCAACCAAGGCACTGGCCAGTTTATCTTCCCAGGTACGGGCCGCTTCAATTAAATTTTGTTCGATGTCTTTCACATTAAACTCGATATTGTTGTCGTTGATCCGGACTAAATAATGCGTACGCGCCAGTACGGACTCAGAGAAATAAGTGGTAAATTCCACAGGCTCAGTGGTGCCCAAGAATTGTTGTAGAATTTTTTGCGTATCGATACGCAGCTGCGTGTTATAACGCTCACGCGGGACATACACCATGACGGAAACAAAACGACCGAAGGTATCTTTACGCATGAAGACGCGTGTCATATCACGCTCTTGCATCTGTAATACACCGGTCGAAACTTCAAGCAGCTCTTCCACACGCGCTTGAATTAATTCATCACGTGGATACGTTTCAAGAATATTCAGTAGCGCTTTGTAAGCATGGGTGCCGGTGGCAAAACCTGATAATGCCATCACACGCGCTAATTTACTCTTCAAAAGTGGAATGTCAGCCGCACTGTTGTTGTATAACGAAGATGAGTATAAACCGATAAAACGATCTTCACCGATGACCACGCCATTGGCATCAAAACGTTTAATGCCAATGTAATCGATATAAGCTGGACGATGCACACGGCATTTGGAGTTAGTTTTGGTTAAAATCAGTAGATTGTCACTAGTGGCTTGTTTACGCGCCGCTTCGGGTAACTCAGATAATAATAAATCGCGCGCAGTAGAACGACGCATTAAGCCAAGACTGGTTTCTGCTTTGCCTTCGATACGATAGTCGCCTTGCACAGGGGTCATATCGTATTGCCGGTAACCCAGCAGCGTAAAATTGTCACGGACTAACCAGTTTAAAAAGTCCAACGATTCTTGTAACACATCGGCACTAGCATGCTTGGCAGTCGTTGGCAAATCAGCAATGACTTGCTCTAACTTCGTCTTGGTTGGCTGCCAGTCATGTACCGCTAAGGATACATCTTCCATTACCGACGTTAACTCAGCGACCAACTCGTTAATACGCTGCGTATCGCTCATCCGGTCAATTTCAATGTGGAATACGGTTTGCTGCGTAGTTGGATGTGGCTGAGTACCTAATTTATGGAATTCTGTGATATTGCCTTGAGCATCACGCCATGTTTGCAGTGGATAGTGCAATAACAAATGGGCCGTGATGTTGTGCCGATTGAGCGCGATGCGAACCGAGTCGACCAAAAATGGCATATCAGTCACCACCATCTCAACGATGGTGTGTTTAGATTCCCAGCCATTTCGGCTGATCTCTGGATTAAATACACGAATAGCGGCTTGTGTGCCGGCATTGCTATTGAAATATTGCCAAAGACTCAAAGCCGCGCCATATAAATCACTGTCATTGCGACCTTGTAAATCATCGCTGGCAACATTGCCGTATAACGTGAATGCAAATTTCTCGACCAAATCAACTTGGTCTTTTACTTTTTGACGAATAAGTTTGCTTACATTTTGTAGAAGTACAGATGGTTGACCGTCTATCAGTGCCATTTTTAGATCCTTTTATTAATCACTGCATGGGGATGGCAGGATTTGCGAACATACAGAGCGCGTCAGGTGCGAAGTTTATTGCCAATTCTAGAGCTTTTCGAGTTTTATTTCCGCCTTTTTAACTGGTTGTACCAGCCCTGAAAACCTTATTTGACCGGATATTCACCAGTTTTAAATAAGAAAATGGCCCAGAGGGCCATTTTCAACATTTCACTGCATATTCATGCGTTTACTTAATTAGCGATTTTTTGGCCAGAAGAATGCCGCCAAGGCTGGCAATACCAAGATCGCGCCTAACATATTCACCACAAACATGAAGGTTAACAGTATGCCCATATCAACTTGGAACTTGAGTGCTGAAAACACCCAGGTACTGACGCCGATAGCAAGGGTTATACCGGTAAACAATACCGCACTGCCGGTGGTTTTTAACGCATTAAAGTAAGCACGGCGCAGTGGCACACCATCGCGCAGCGGTTGTGTCATTTGCGTCAAAATATAAATACCGTAGTCGACGCCGATCCCTACACCTAGCGCGATCACCGGTAAGGTCGACACTGTTAAACCGATCTCAAGCTTGGTCATCAGCGCGGTCGCAAGCACGGTCACAACGTACAGTGGTATAACCACGGCCGCGGTCGCTCGAACAGAATGGAAACTCAATAAACACAATACGATAACGGCACCATAAACGTAGAGTGTCATTGGATCTTGTGCCGCCGCCACAGCTTCGTTGGTGGCGGCCATCACGCCCACCGGACCTGACGCTAAACTAAATTTAACCTGATCAGTTTCGAGCTCTTTGGCGACTTCTTTGGCTTTAGCAACCACACGGTCAATCGTTTCCGCTTTGTGATCTTCTAAAAACAAAATAATAGGCATGACCGAACAATCACTATTGAGTAAACCGGTACTGGTCTCAACCCGTGATGAAGCTTGTACCAGACTTTCCGTAGTGCGTGGTAAAACACGCCACTTCATATTGCCTTCGTTAAAAGCCGCATTAATGGTTTTTGAAACTGATGCCAACGAAACAGCACTCTGTACACCAGGCACGTTTTCCATCTGCCACTGAAAGCGATCAATACGATTCATGGTGTCAAAGAAGGTACACCCATTGGTGCCAGTTTCCACCATGATGTTGATATAGTCCACTGAAATGGCATAACGGTCTGTGATCAAGAAGGTATCCTGGTTATAACGCGATTCAGGATGCAATGCGGCTGCACCAGGGTGTAAATCCCCAATTTTCAGCTCCTTACTTTGCTCGTAACCTTGGTAGAACAAAAACGCTGTACCGGCAAGGATAATAAACGCATAGCGACGCATGGCAAACGCCGATAACATCCACCAGAACCGATCGGCAATCGGCGTTGGCGCTGCGACGGATTTGACAAATGACGGACTAAATTTGATGTAGGACATCAACACAGGTAACAGGATAAGGTTGGTTAAAATAATAACGCCAACCCCCAAACTGGCCGTGATGGCGAGTTCTCTGATCACACCAATGTCAATCACCAATAACGTTATAAAACCAACCGTATCAGATAGTAATGCCACACCGCCAGGGATCAACAGACGACGGAAACTTGCCTGGGCAGCTGTTTTGGCATCTAAACCTTGCGCCACAGCTTTACCAGTTGCATTGATCATCTGCACACCATGACTCACACCAATCGCGAAGATCAAAAATGGAACCAAAATCGACATAGGGTCAATGCCAAAACCAATGCTAGACAATAAACCGATCTGCCAAATGACTGCGATGATGGAACAGGCAATAGGTAACAAGGTAAGCTTTAACGACCCAGAAAAAATCCAAACCATGATGGTGGTAATCGCAATCGCCACGGCAAAAAATACCAATACGCCTTTGGCACCGTTTGCCACGTCCCCCACCATCTTGGCAAAACCAATCACGTGAATACTTATACTATCGGTTTGATACTGGGCACGAACATCGGTTTCAAGCTGAGCGGCGAATTTGATAGTATCTAATTTTTGCTGAGTTTGTGGATCGACATCTTGCAGCTGAGCCGTCACCATGGCACAGCTGTAATCATCGGCGACCATGCGACCGACGATGCCTGCTTTGTCGATATTTTCTTTCACTACGGCAAGACCATGATTATCCGGGGTAAAATCGGCAGGAATAACAGGCCCACCGGCAAAACCATCTTCCACCACTTCGACAAAACGTGTGCTTGGGCTAAACAGCGATTTAACCAGCACCCGATCTACCCCATTCATGTAATAGACTTGATCATGAACTTTTTTTAACGTATCAAAAAACGGCTGATTAAAAATAGAACCTGACGAATCACACACCGAAATTAAAATGTTATTTGCACCACCAAAATCCTTTGCATGCTTAAGGTACGTCTGCATGTAAGGGTGTGCCAATGGAATATTCTTGGTGAATGCCGCATCCAATTTAATTTGGGTTGCTTGGTACATCAGAAATAAAGTGGCAAGGATAAAGGCAATAATCACCGACATGCGGTGACGAAACAATGCGACTTCGCATTTATTTACAAAACGATTGGTACTCATACTTACTTCTGCCCAGTAGTTATTTGTCTGACGCCAGCTTCACCAGCAATGACTAAGCCAGTCGGCACGACAATCGCATCCATCAATGCTTTATTATCGCCAGCCACTAAAGATTGGAAACTCAAACCATCATCATGACTAACCAGTAGTGTCCCAGCATTTCCCACCAAGTACACAGGGCCTTTAGGGTCAGAAATAACACTGTTCAAGGTAATTTGGACCGGCAATTCAATTTGTTGCCAAGTTGCACCATGATCGTTGCTACGAAACACGTGACCGCGCAATCCTACTGCAATCAAACTGGTTCCCGCCGTCCGAGTAATGCCGAATAAAGAACCATTATAAAATTCAGGTAAGCGCTGCCAGGTCACCCCAAAATCTAAGCTCTTGGCGACAAAGCCAGCTTCGCCCACCATAAACAGAATATTTCCGTCGGCATAAACACGGTTAAAATGTGGTAAAACCGAATTCATTTCGATTTGGTAAGCATCAGGGTCGGTTTCTTTTAATTCGGCTAATAAGGTCTGATCATCCGGACTGGCGAGCTCCAAGTGATATTCCTGCACCCATTGCTGACCACCATCGGTAGTTCGAAAGAACAATCCATAAGCACCAACAGCAATACCTTCGTTTTCATTTCGGAAATAAACATCAAACAAAGGTTTATCTAATTCAGGCTTCGCTTGCTGTAATTGCCACGTTAACCCTTTGTCTTGGGTTGATAAAATCGTAGCATCATGACCCACCGCAAAACCTTTATCTCCTGATGGAAAATACACCGAGTTCAGCATGGCTTGGGTTGGGACCATCGATTGCTGCCAATCAAGGCCATTCTTGCTTACTAAAATATGACCGCGCTCGCCGGCCACCACATAACCATCATCCGCACGTAGTTCAATATCGATCAGTAAACTTTGCACCGCTTTCGGCACCTGATATGAAGCTAACGAAGCCTCAGCTGCCATGGCAGTAGACATTTGTAGTAACAATGCCGATAGCGACGCGACATATTTCAATTTCATTAGAGTAATAACTCAGCTAAGTCTTAGAAACAAAAACGGTTGGCACCAAGCCAACCGTTTGATACACATAAAAATTAACGCGTGCCTTCACGGCGCAGTGCGGCCGGAGTGAAGTCTTGGTCGGTTAATTTCACGCCAAAGTCGTACATTTTATCTTCATTATCTAAACCAATCGCAATGTACCGACGCGAGTTAAGATCATGATAGACTTCCAAGGTACTCCAATGGGTTGGCACTTCGTAGTAGTTCAGGCCATGTGCATGAGCAACACGGTATAACTCGCCACGGGCGTCGTACAAGTCAGCAACATGGATCTGCCAGCTGTCTTCATCAATGAAGAACACACGTTTACCGTAAACATGACGCATACCTTCTTTTAAGGTCGCCTCAACCACCCATACACGATGTTTTTCGAACCGCAGGTATTCTGGATTTAAATGACCTGGTTTTAGTAAATCAGCATACTTCACATCTTTGCTGTGCATTTTGTAGCTGTTATACGGAATAAGCATTTCCTGCTTACCCACTAATTTCCAGTTGTAACGATCTGGCGAACCGTTAAACATATCGAAATCATCGGTAGTACGTAAACCGTCAGAGGCTGTACCTGGTGCATCATACGCCACGTTAGGCGCACGACGAACCCGACGTTGACCGGTGTTATAGGTCCATGCCTGACGAGGGGTTTTCACTTGGTCCATGGTCTCATGGACCAACAGTGCAGTACCCGCCAGACGTGCAGGGTTGGTGACGCTTTGCTTGAAACGGAACAGAATGTTCTCTTTTTCTAAGGCTTCAGCACTGGCGCCTTGCTCAGAATATTTGAACATAATCTGTTCATCAAAACCGATCATGGTATAGCTACCATCTGCGGTAGGGGCAGCTTGACCACCATTACGCGTTGCAGCAACACCACGGTAACGCAGGGTATGGTTCCAAATGGCCTCTAAACCGTTTTTAGGAATTGGGAATGGGATCCCAACAGCCGCGCCTTTGATACCATTACCACCTTCGATTAATTCGGCTTTACCGGCAATCGCTTTGGTTGCGTCATAAACATACTGCGGGAATGACGCACTACGACGCGTTGGGTAAACATTGATTTTAAAGGTTTCAGGATAAAGCTTGAACAACGCTTGCTGACCTGGAGATAACAGCGCTTTATATTGTTCTAAGTTCTTACTATCAATGGTGTATAGAACTTTATCGTCTTTAAACGGATCCGGGTGATGATCACCTGGCTTATAACCCGCTGGAGGCTTGGTAATACCACCTTCCCACGCTGGAATACTACCGTCTTTGTTACCGGCTTTTTCCGCGCCAAGCGGTGTTAAATCCGCGCCTAAGCGGGCAACTTCAGCAGGCGTCATGGCAGCCATGGTGCCACAGCTAAACATTAACGCAATTGCACTGGATAATAGGGTGAGTTTTTTCATAAGACGCTCTCGTCCCTCAGAGTGAGTATTTAATATTGAATGAAACAAAGTCACGGTCTTCAGTATTATTGGTCGTGCCTACACCGTCAAAGAATGCGTTGTAAGATAACTCTGCAGACCACGCGTTTAGGTAGTCAAAACTTAACGCGTAACTGATGGACTTTTTATCTTCGGAGAACATAAACAATGGGTCCGGTGTGATACCGTTCACATCATGCGCAAAACTGATACGTTGCGACATATTTACACCCGAAAAGACGTTGTTATAGTCCGCTTTGGCAACCAAGCGATAACCCCACGCCGAAGCGGTTGGGAATGGGTTAGTTTCAGAACCATTTGATAACGCGATGTGAACACCATCTTTATTCACTAAAGGACCATTGGCGACTAAATTACCTAACATTGGGCCGCCGCTGCGATCCGTACCTGGACCATTTAAACGAAGGTCAGATTGCTCTGGCATATCTTTAATGGTGATACCGCCAACTTCAGCCAACAAAGTTAAGTTATCTGACCACAGTGCTGGGCCGAACAAGTGAGTAACCGTAAACTGCGCTTGCATCGTATCGTTGAGGATGTACCCACGTACATAATCACCGCCTTTGGCTTTGGTGCCATAGGTACGACCGATTTGTGAAATACCTGCCAATTCACCACGCCAACCTGCATTGGCTAATTGTTCAGGCATGCCCGCGTAAAGGATTTCAACATCATCAATCTGCAATGGTTCGTCTTGACGGTAGGCAAATTCACCCGCAAGTGAGGTCCCATCTAGGGTTGTGTTGAAGCTAAAACCTAACAGCTTAATATCTTCTGGGTATTCAATCCGACTTTTTGAAAGCGCCTTTAATTCGCCGACGTTATCACGCGTTACCGTGCCAGCCGCTAGCCGCTGAATATCCGCTTGCAGTGCAGCTAAAGAGAAATCAGAGGCAACACCCGAGATCACTGGGGTACGGCTGTGATAATTCATAAAATAAAGTGCAAACTCAGTATCATTCAGCTCAGGAGCAAAGTATTCGAGTTTAATACCGTATTGACCGCCATCTTCCGGCTCAAGCTCACCCGCATCACCATAAGGACGCAAGGTGACTTTGGTTGGGTACGATTGCATATAACCTGCGGCTAAACGGGTTAACTGCTCTTGTTTTTGTGCCGCAGATAATGCTGTATTACCAGCAATAGCACGCGCCATAGCACCAATGTCATTCAGACCTTTCAGTAAGGTGGCTAAATCAATATCAGGGTTTGAACCAAAACCAAGTTGGATATTCTGCGCATAACCGCCTTTACCGGCGAAATCATTGGTAGAGAAGTATGAGCCTGGGACTGGTAAGTAACTGTTTTGCCAATCATATTGGTAAAACACTTCGGCAGATAGCTGCTCAGTAATACCCAGCGATGCCCAAAGCATCCCTACCGGAATGTAAGCTTCTTTTAAATCCGCACCAGGCAGACGGGCAATACCTACGTCGATTGGGGTTATATTGATACCATGCTGAATTAAGGTACTTTCACCCCAGCTCAACACTTGATTACCCAGACGAACGGACAGCGGGTTGGCACCATCATTCAACGCGAAGTTGGCAAATACATACGCATCTAACAAACGCACATCGCGGCACGCCAATTCACGAGCATCTTTGTCTGCACATGCATCAACCGGGTTGCCAGATACTGGGTTGGTGTAACGCCCCTGTTTGTCCATCAGGGCAGCATCATAAAAATACATAAAGCGGCTAAATGCACCAAAATCACCTTTGGTGATCGACAACTCGTGCGTGCCTTTAAATAATTTGGAAAAACTGTCGCCTTTGTCGTAATTTAGGTTACCCGCATCACCATTGCCTGAATAACCACCTGGGGTTTTCCAAATTTCAGCACCAGTATATTTGGTATTATTAAACGCGTTGTAGCCAGTCCAATCCAGACGTGGATGGTTTACTTTTGAAATGGTTTCCCAGTCACGATCTTCTGCACGCCAGCTTTGCCCGTAGGAGAAGGTGGAGTCAAATACGACTTCAACATCATCACCAAAGGTAAAATTGGCTGCTTGCAGCGATGTTGCGGAAAACGCTAAGAGTGCAATTGCAACACTTCGTGCCAGAGGATTTCTGGCAAAGGTCAGCGGCCTTTTATTCATCGTTTATCTCCCCCCCTGTCCCTACAGGTCATTTTTTTATGATTTTTGTTAGTAGTGAGTGAGTAACTGCTCTGATCTCTTCTCACATCTGCGAAATAATTACATCATTTTTATAAGCGTGCAAGCGGTCTAAACTGTTAAATCCGTTGATTTGTATTCAGTTTTTACAAAGTTCGCGCAAGAAAACAGCATTCAAAGCTAACCTAAGTTTAACCATTAACTGGCATATGCCAAGTAAGCAATGTAACTATTTGAAAAAAAACACGAAAACAAATTTAAAATGCAAAAAAAGTTTAATTCATTGTTTAAAGTACATACTCTAATTTATTTTTTCTAAACGTTCTAACTGCCCATTTTTCGTCATAATCAGCCGAAAATGCCCGCGGATCCCACTGTGTTGGATGTAAGGGCGAAAATGCTTCAGCGGTAACTGGATTTTGGTTCCGTCGGTGGCTTGAACAACAACATCAGTCACAAACCCTTGATAATAATCAAGGATTTGTTCTCTGTTTAGCCAAATTGAAAATTCGAACATGCGGATCAAGCTAAACTCAGCTCCACTTTTTCAAAAAGATCATCACTCAAATTACGGGTTCGTTGTAAACGCTCAAGTTGCTGTTGCAAATGCTGTTGACGTATGGGGTCATATCGACGCCATGCCATCAGCGGAGTGATTAAGCGTGACGCTAACTGCGGATTAATGGCATCAATCTGTAGGATTTGATCGGTAAGGCTTTGGTAACCCCTGCCACTGACTGCATGAAACTGAGTTAAATTCAGTTGACTAAAACTACTCCAGACGGCGCGAACACGATTTGGATTTTGCAGACTAAAATGCCGATCTTGCATAACCTGCGTGATCCGTTCATACACCTCGACCGTCGGCTCTTGTGCCAAGAGTGACGCCCACTTGTCAAAGGTTAACCCATCAACCACATAATGCTCATAGAAATGTTGGCAAAGCTCATGCCGACGTGGATGCGCTGCACTCATCAATGCTTGTAAAACCGCCATGCGGTCCGTCATATTATCGGCTTGCATATAGTGCTGGACGAACACATGGCCCTGCGTTTGGTGAGGCGCGGCACTGTCGGCAAATGCCAGCCAGCTCAAACATGTCGCACGTAATGCACGACGACCAATCTGATCCGCATCATATCGGTAGGCTTGTGTTGACCACCGATGATAAGCATCCAACCAGTCATCCCGCAGTAGCGTGGCAAATTCGTGTAAATACAAACGCCAGCGCTGTGACATTGCGTCAAATGCCAAGGGTGTTGGTGCTTGTTCAAGCCACACATTCAAGGCCGGCGGCTGCAGTAATTCGGCTAAAAAGGCGAGATCAGTGGGTTGGCTATGCAGTAGTTCACGCAGTAAATTCTTCATATCCTTCGCTAGATCCGATTGCACAGGACTGAAACCCAGATCTTGCTGCAACCGCAACCACCATAACTGTTGCATCGCATCCCAGCGAGCAACACCGTCATTTGCCGCTCGTACAATGTGTAACAGTGCCTGTGGCTGATAGTTCATCTCTACCTTGACCGGAGCCGAAAAATCAGTGAATAGCACTAACGTAGCCAACGGATTTGGTCGTTGCAATTGAAAGGATTGCCGGGATTGCTCGAGGACGAGCAAACCTGTGTGCCCCTCAGTGGCTGATTGGGTTGATTCCGGCAACACCCATTCGTAACGAACAGGGATCACCAAAGGCTCAGCCGCCACGAGTTGCTCAGCGTGACGTTGCATAGGAAGCTGTTGTGACAGGGTCAACGACAGGATATTGTCCATATCCTCCATATGAACCGTAACGGTTGGAGTGCCAGATGTACTGTACCAGCGTTTAAACTGGGTTAAATCTTGCGACGTGTGTTGCTGTAATGCCCAGATAAAATCATCACAAGTCACAGCTTGACCATCAAAATGCTGCAAATAAAATTGAATGCCTGCGACAAAAGCCTGCTCGCCCAACAACGTATGCAACATTCGAATCACTTCCGCACCCTTGTCATAAACAGTCACGGTATAGAAGTTATTCATTTCTAATACGACATCAGGTCGGATGGGATGTGCCATAGGCCCTGCATCTTCGGCAAATTGCGCAGTACGAATGGTCTTAATGGCATCAATACGCGCCAGGGTGGCTGAGGCCATATCCGCACTAAATTGTTGATCACGAAATACCGTTAGACCTTCTTTAAGACTCAATTGGAACCAGTCGCGGCATGTCACACGATTGCCCGTCCAATTGTGGAAATATTCATGGCCGATGATACTTTCAATCAGATAATAATTACTGTCGGTGGCGGTTTGCGCATCCGCAAGTACAAATTTACTGTTAAAGATGTTCAGGCCTTTGTTTTCCATGGCGCCCATATTAAAAAAGTCGACTGCCACCACCATGTAATCATCTAAATCATACGACAAGCCATAGCGCTGTTCATCCCATTGCATGGCGCGCTTTAAGGCCGCCATCGCAAACTGCGTTTTAGCGGCATTTCCCTTATCCACATAAAAAGCTAATCTAACTTTTCTACCGTCTTTAGTGATGTAATGATCGGTGATTTCATCCATATCACCGGCGACCATGGCAAATAAATAACAAGGCTTGGCATAAGGATCAAACCATGTCACGTGACGACGGCCTTGTTCATCTACTGTGTCATGAATTTTATTGCCATTGGCTAACAGGTAAGGGGTATTTTCCGCGCCACTGATGATGTGCGTCGTATAAATTGACATTACATCTGGTCGATCTTGCCAATAGGTAATACGACGAAAACCTTCCGCTTCGCATTGCGTACAGTAGATGTCACCCGCGCGGTACAAGCCTTCCAGAGCCGTGTTATTGCTAGGATCAATTTTTGTAACTATGGTCAGTTCAAAGGTTTCAGGCAGTTGCGTAAGAAGGATACCATGCGGTTCGATCTTAACATGGGGCCAGGCCTGGCCATTGACCAATAACTGCACAAGCTCCAACGCATGCCCATCAAGCCATAAGGTGTCAGTTGTAACACTACGACGATACTGGCTTTTGGCCGTCACCATAGTCGCGTTAGGATCTAATTCAAACCATAACTCAACGTTAGGAACTACATAAGCTGGTGCTTGGTAATCGGTGCGTTTTTTAGCGATCCTTGAGCTTGACATAATGGCTCCTTACTCAGTGATTGACGTATGCAATAGCATAAAAAACCAAGTGCGGCGCTGACAACGCCGTCACCCGTCAATTAAATAGGTTAAATACCAGAAGATCGTCAACAAATCCAAATGAAGCTTGAGACTTGTTGACGACAAATTGTTGAAGACTTAATTTGAACCGTGCTGTGGTTTGAGCATGGCTTGAACTGTACTTGGTGGCGTTAGTTTTAATATTTTAATCCCTAGGTAAGCGTAAATAATCGCCAGTACTGGATTAATTAAGTTAAAAAACGCATAGAAAATATAATCCAAGGGGCTGACGTTTAACACGCCTTGCATATAGGCACCACAGGTATTCCAAGGCACCAAGGGGCTGGTGATAGTACCGCCATCTTCGAGGGTTCTGGACAGATTGACTGGCGCTAAACCGCGGCGAGCATATTCTTCTTTATACATGCGACCAGGCATCACAATGGCCATATATTGATCGGCCGTTAGAATATTGGTAGCGATGCAGGTTAGGATGGTACTGGTAATCAATGAGCCGGTACTTTTTGCTTTTGCTAAGATGGCTTGGACAAAACGCGCGAGCAAACCAGTATATTCAAGGACAGCACCAAACACCATGGCTGAGATAATGAGCCACACGGTATTCATCATCTTGGCCATGCCGCCACCGGATAACAATTTATCAAGTTCAACCAAACCGCTTTCAAACACAAAACCACCATGCAAGGTGCTCCAGATGATTTTTAACTGTGCAGCTGTGGTCGATAAGGATGAATCTTGCATGCTTGTGAGCAACGGTTGCTGAAACATAACAGCCCACAACGCGCCAACCAAAGCACCAATAGCCACCGTTGGGAAGGCGGCAACTTTTTTTGCCGCCATTGCCATCAACAATAACATCGGCAACAGCATCCACAAAGAGATATTAAATTTTGCCTTCAGCTCGGTTGAAATTAAGCTAATTTTCGCTGTATCTGCATGCCCATCCGCTTGCTGACCTAGAATCACAAAAATCAGCAGAGCCAGTAAAAAACTTGGAATGGTCGTCCACAGCATATGACGGATGTGATCAAACAATTCTGAACCTGCCATGGCCGGCGCCAGATTGGTGGTATCCGATAGCGGTGATAACTTATCACCAAAATAAGCACCAGAAATGATAGCGCCGGCGGTAACCACTACTGACATGCCAAGCCCGGTCGCAACGCCAAGCAGCGCAACGCCGATAGTTGCCGCAGTGGTCCAAGAGCTGCCAATAGCCAAGGAGACAAACGCACAAATCAAGCAGGTTGCTGCATAAAACCATGCGGGATCTAGGATTTGAAGACCATAATAAATCAACGAAGGTACAGTGCCGCTCAGCAACCATGTACCTATTAGAGATCCGACCGCTAACAAAATCAACACGGCGCCAAGCGACAGTGAAATACCATGAATCATGGCTTTTTCAAGATCCACCCAGCGATGGCCGTTTTTTAAGCCAATGATGATGCCCACGCCCGATGCTAGGAATAACGCAATCTGATTGGGTCCGTACGAAGAGTCGCTACCGTACAAACCGACCGATAATGACAGTAAAACAATAAGGGTAATTAAAGGAATGAGCGCATCCAGCATTGAAGGCGCTTGAATAGTCCGGGTCATGTTCTGGCTCTTGGCACTGTTCAGCAGTGCTTTATGGTTATAATTGATACTTTCTCTTCGCTATAACAGCCCTAGCAAGTTGAGAAAGACAGCGCATACCGCCACTGGCGTGATCCAGCGGATACAGAAGCGCCAAATAGTATAAGTTAATGGATTGCTATTCAACTCTTGTTCCGAAACCTCACGTTTTAACATCCAACCGACAAAAACTGCCACTATGAGGCCACCTATCGGCAACATTATGTTCGACGTCAGATGATCAAGCAGCTCAAAGCCATTGTGGATGTCTTTACCTAGCAAATTAACATCCAATTTGGCCCAATCAAAACCTGCGAAGGAGGCGACCGTCAGTGTTGATAATCCCCACAACACCAAACCGGCTTCGACGCACGCTCTTGTACGCGAGATCCGACGAGCTTCCATCTGCCATGCCACCACCGATTCGATCATCGCGATGGTCGAGGTAAATGCGGCAAACACCAACATCACAAAAAACAATGTGCCAATAATTGCACCGCCCGTCATGCTGCCAAAAGCGACGGGCAAAGTTACAAAGATCAAACCTGGCCCTTGGCCTGCCACTAACTCATGAGCAAATACTATGGGGTAAATGACCATAGCGGCAATCATGGCAACCATGGTATCGGCGATCGCAATCCAAATAGCGGTTTTTACAATAGATTCTTTTTGCGCCATATAAGCGCCATAGGTCATCATCACACCGGACGCTAAGCTTAAGGTGAAAAAGGCATGCCCTAACGCAATAAGCACCGAATTCATCGTCAGCTTAGAAAAATCAGGATAAAACACAAATCGCAGTGCTGTTATGAATTCACCGGTGATGCCGGCATAAATTGCTAGGCCTATCAATAATATAAATAAACCTGGCATCAATATTCGAGCCGCCTGTTCCAGCCCTTTTTTTACCCCCAGCATGACCACGATACAAGTTGCGACTATCACTAAACTGGACCAAAAAAACAACCGGACCGGGTCGGACGTTAACTTCGCAAATAATTGACCTATGTGATTGGCATTTTGACCATCAAAGGCACCACTCAAAGACAAAGGAACATAAGCAAAAGCCCAGCCTGCGATCACAGCATAAAACGATAAAATCAGAAATCCGGCAACAAGACCAATCCAACCTGCAACTTGCCAGATCGATGACACATCGGATTCAATGGCCAAGTAACGGGCACTTAAACCTGGACTCATACGGCCACGACGGCCGATCAGCATTTCGGCCATTAAAATCGGCAAACCGAGCAAAAGAATACAGGCAAGGTAGACCAACACGAAGGCGCCACCGCCATTCTCACCCATGATATAGGGAAACTTCCAAATATTACCTAAGCCCACCGCAGCTCCGGCGGCGGCAGCAACAAAACTAAAACGACTTGACCATTGGCCATGCATCGAAAGCCGTGACGAACTCATAACGCTTTTACTCCAAGCGACACTGAGCCTGATGCAATCCCATCAGTTCAGCCAACAAAAAGAAAGGACTGCAAGCAGTCCTTTTCGGAATTTTAACAAGGATAGAGTTAACGCTTTTGCAGGGCTGCAACCAGATCCTTGGTGATTAATACCGTTTCTTCAAGGAAAGGATCTAGTTTTTCCAGCGCCTCAGGCAGATCATCCATCGATGTCACCGCAGGTAACTTCAAACGCGCTAACCGTTCGTTTACACGTGCGAGATCACGCTTGGCGATTTCATCTTTTTTCGCTAAACGAACTTTTTCATTCAGCGAGATGGTCTTTTCATCCTTTTCGCGCTTGTATTCAGCAATATCCAACGCAAGATACTTAAATTCTTGCTCTTTAGCGATACGCTCTTGGTGCTTTTTCCTAAGCTCTGGTAACAATGCCAATAAGGTTGGATTGCTGCTAAAGGCCGCAGGGCTGATAGAATCCCAAGGTAGCGCATTGTCTTCTTTGCTTTCACCCCAATCCTCAGGATCTATAGGTGTTGGATAACTGATATCCGGAATCACACCTTTGTGTTGGGTGCTGCCACCATTGATACGATAGAACTTGGCCATGGTGTACTGCACACTGCCCAATTCACCTTCAAAGGTATCATATATACGACCTAGGCCTCGATGCTGTTGCACTGTGCCTTTACCGAAAGTATCTTCACCCACCACCACGGCACGCCCATAATCCTGCATGGCGGCGGCGAAAATTTCGGATGCTGACGCGCTGTATCGATCGACCAATACCGTTAGTGGGCCGTCATAGAATATCTCACCATCCATATCGTCGCTTTGGGTAATCCGATTGTTGCTTTCGCGGATCTGTACCACGGGGCCTTTGTCGATAAATAAACCGGTCAACGAAATCGCTTCTGGCAATGAACCACCGCCATTACCGCGAAGATCAATCACAATGCCTTTCACATTTTGTGCTTTTAATTTCGTCAGTTCCGCTTTGACGTCTTGGGTCAGGTTATTGTAAAAACCTGGGATATTGATCACACCTATCGGCTGAGCATCTTTAAATAACAGAGATTTAAATACCTCGCCCTTGGCGGCTCTATCTTCTAGCCGAATTTTGTCACGCACAATCGACACGATTTGTGGTGTTGTGACAGAGCTTTCGCTTGCACTGACCACTTGTAACCGTACCGTTGAACCTTTCGGACCTTTGATCAATTCCACTACATCATCGAGGCGCCAGCCGACAATATCAACAAACTCTTCGTTACCTTGTGCGACGCCGATGATTTTATCTTTTTGTTTCAGCTTTTTCGATGAGTCCGCAGGACCGCCCGGCACAAGACTTGAAATAACCGTGAAATCATCATCACTCTGCAACACAGCACCAATGCCTTCGAGCGATAAATTCATCTCTTGTTGGAAGCGATCCGCAGTACGCGGTGACAAATAGGACGTATGCGCATCAATACTGCGTGTATACGAATTCATAATTAACTGAAATACGTCTTCACTTTCAGTCTGGGCCAAGCGCTTTTTCGCGCTTTTGTAGCGTTTAGTCAGAATGTCGCGGATTTCGGCAGGCTTTTTACCCGTTAACTTTAGATTGAGTGCATCGAACTTCACGCGTTGCCGCCACAACTCATCAAGTTGCGCCTGATTTTGCGGCCATGGCGAATCTTCACGCTCATATTCGTAAAAATCATCTTTGGTAAAGTCAAAATCTTTGGCCAACAAACTGATCGCAAAATCAAATCGTTCCGCCCGACGTTGTAATGTCAGATTGAACATATCAAATGCAAAATCAAAGTTGCCCTGACGAATCGCATCGTCAAATTTTTCTTTGTGCTGCAAAAAACCATCCACATCAGATTTCATCAGCACATTATGAAAATAATCAAGACTATCCAGATAACGGTCAAATACTTTTTTGGAAAAGGCGTCATCCATCGTGACTTGCAAATAGTGGTCGCGTAATAAACGCCCCTCGACCCGTTTTGCGGCGGTAAAATGCTGCTCAGCTTGTGACAGCTTTGGCATAGTAAGCTGTTCAGGAACAGCGGCTAACGTGGCAAAACTACAAACCCAAAGTACCGAAACTGCGACACTGGATAATCTCATCATAAACAACTCTTCAGTAATTAAGCCTGGTAGATGTTCAAACGTGGTGTTTTCACTACCATACCGGATGCCAATTGAACGGTCACGTCATGTTTAATCACTTCGACCACAGTCGCTGGCATTGGTTTCTGACCTAATTTCACAAAAACCTGACTACCGACTTTCAAATCTTCAGCGGCCACAACTTTCAAATCCACCAACGATGATGTGGTAGGCTCGGCAGCCTCGGTCGCGTTGGAGACACGTGCATGACCATTGGCTTTATCTTTGCCCGATTTGTGGTCAGCGCGCGGGAATTTTTGTTTAGCATTGGCACTCGAAACCGGCTTCACCGCTCGTGCAGGACGAGCTTTGTGTGGTTGTTTTTCGCTCAAACCTTGCTCAGTCGCCGCCGCATCTGCGGATTCGGTGCCGATAGTGCTGACGCGCTGTGGTTTCTGCTGCGCACGCTCTTGTGCACGTTGCTGCTTTTCTTGTTCACGCTGTGCCAACAGCCGTGCTTTGCGCTGCTGAGCCGCTTTTTCTTTACTTTGTGCTAGTTGTTCGGCCGCATGTTGCGCCTGTGACGCGTCAATCAAATCGCCCGCTTGACCATCTAAATCAACCCGAGCAACCCCCTCTTTCACTGCGGCTAAATAACGCCAGCTGGAGGTATAAATGCGAAGCGCTTGACGAAGCTGCGTTTTACTAACGATGGATTCGTCTTGCAAGCGAGCGACTAAGTCTTGGAAAATACCGATTTTCAGCGGCGATGCTGGGCCTTCAACTGAAAAACACTGTGGATACTGGGCCACTAAAAAAGCAATAATGTCTTTTACAGAGGTAGGTTTGGTTTGTTCGACTACAGTCGTCATTCAATAATACTCTTCGTCATCGTCAGTGTCAGTATCGTCGTCGTCGTCTTCATCGTCTTCGTCGTCACTGTCACGTTCTTCTAAGCGCTTCATACTAAATGCCAAGGCCCAGTCAATGAGTTCATCTTCATCGGCCTCAAGCAAAACGGTATTGCCGCGCAGTTCATTCCACAGTTCATTAAATAGCTGATCTGCGGTCGCAGGGGTTATGTCATCATCTAGCTGCAGCCAGACGGCGTGAAATATAGCATTGATGCGATCGGCAACCAACTCTTCTTCGCCATCCCAGTCACCAACATCTGCAACAGCAAACAAGTAATCGTGTAAATCGATCAGTTCTTTCATAACGTTTGGGCCAAGCGCTGCTCAAAGATGTCAACAAGTGCCACCAGCCCTTGCTCATCATCCGCATCAAAATGGCTTAAATGTGGGCTATCGATATCCAGCACGGCAATAATCTCACCGTTATGCCGAATTGGCAAAACGATTTCTGAATTACTTGCCGCATCGCAGGCAATGTGACCCGGAAATTCATGCACATCAAGCACGCGCTGCACTTGTCCAGTGGCAACAGCGGTACCACACACACCCTTACCAACTGGGATCCGCACACAGGCTGGCTTACCTTGGAATGGGCCCAATACCAGTTCACCGGCACGCATAATGTAAAAACCTGACCAGTTTAATCCCGGCATTTCGTTGAATAATAAGGCACTGATATTGGCCATGTTGGCAATCAAATCAGTTTCATCCGCAATCAGCGCTGCTGCTTGCGCATTTAAGGTTTGGTAAAAATCGTGTTTTGGACTAGGCATAACAAAAAAATTTAACTTTCGGAGGGTGTTACCTTACTTGGTTTAGCAAGAAATTTAAACTCCCCCCGCTAAGTTTTATTCGGCATCCTGTAGCAAAAACTCAACACTGAGCTCAGCTTGCACTTTATTGTTGGAAAATTGCACAGCTTCGGCGGCCATCATTGCCATTTTCATCCGAGGTGCCGGCGAACTCCCCTGTTCCGATATGTTCAGGACCGGCCCTAAGGTTCGACCAGCCGCTTTTGCCAGTAAGTTCGCTTTGGCTTTCGCGTCGTTAAATGCCAGCTGCAACGCTTTATCATACAAAGGTGCGGCATTGGCAATCATGGGTTCTGGCGTCTGAACTTGGGTCACACCAGGTTGACTGGCAAACGCCATGATAGCGCCGTATTTATTTAAATCTCGTAACAAAACAGTGACGTCACGCTCAACCCGAAAGGTCACCAGATCGGTGGGTTCATTACGGTGTTCTTGATAAACCCGAATACTGGCGTTATCCAGATCGTCCTTGCCGATGTGTTGCTGAATTTTTTTGACAAATTGCTCGACATCCGAATTCATTGATTGTTGCAGTGGGGCTATCTCCCTGCCACTGCGCCCAAAAGTAAAGGTAATGCGAGCTTGATCCGGTTGCTGTTCCGCCATGCCCGATCCTTGCACACGAATGGTCTGCGGCGCATTTTGCTGACTAACTGTTTGTGCATGCACGCTGGAGGTGAAAGGCAGCGGCGATAGTAACAGACCAACGAAAAGTAATGAGCTTGCTGTTTTCATAAGATATCTCTGGAAATTTATGATGTTCTGCATCATAGCAAGTGTTATCACGATGAAGACACGCTGATATTGTAAAAAGATGTACACGACAGCCCACATGATGGCAACGTGATGGGCAACCTTTAATTTGTACCTACGGCTGTCGGATCGGCGGGGTAATAACAGATATCGGGCTGCAATTGATGCTGAAAAAAACGTGTATCTTTATGAGGTAATTTCATAAATCCCCCGACTCCTTCCCCAGTGATGTCAGGCACAGCGGCCAAAATGGTCTGGAGCAAATGGGTAAATCGATGCTGTGCACCAGAGTCATACAGTAAAAAATAACTGTGAATTTTCATATGCAGTTGACTCACTTCAAAAATAATACAGCCGCTGTGCCGGATTAAATTCAGATGTGCCAATGCCGCCATAATGGCATCAGGCAATTCCAGTTGCTCATCTGGATCTTTACCATCTTCAAAATACGAATGCTGTTTGCTGGATAATTCCTGCCAAGGACGCGATTCAAGTTGGTACTGGATCTGGGTATTTGCCGGTACCGTAAAAGGCGCCGCGATGGAGGTTCGCGACAGATGGATGGTTTGCCGTGCATCAAAAAAACATGCCTTAAACACACCAACTTTACTAATGGCCCTAGCAAGTGTGACCATATTGTTGATGGCAACAGCAAACGCATGTTTGATGTCTTGATCAGCGACGTTTAAATTACAATCGATATAAATCCCCTGCGCCATCCAGTGCACCACTAAACCACCAACCAAGGGGTAACGCGCTAAACGACTGACCGCCGCAATAAAGGCTTTTTCGGTGTCACCCATACCATCCAGAAATTGCCGATAATAACGCTCCAATTGGACATCATCGACATGGGTTAACGGTTCATTCAGGCTGTGCTCACGTAAAAACGATTTTCGTGACGAGTAAACCACGGTATCCATTATTTTACGTTCGGTCTGCCACTGCACGGGTAAACAGGGAGTATCGTCAAACAGCGCCAGATCTGGTGTTACCAAGTGCTTTAACCGTGGCATGGCTTGAATAAAATAGTCACCCGCACGGCGCTGCAAGTGCATATCATCACTAAGCATACTATCGAGGATAGTGGCAAATTCACGCGGCAAGCCTAAGCAACGCGCAGGTATTGCCTTATAACCAAATCGACACGACTGACCTGACGCCAACGCATACAATGTCCCCGCCACGCCTTGTTCATCAAACCGAGGGCTTGATAACGCACCTTGTCGCTGCTGTTGGCCGATAAAATACACATCCCCCATCCGCGCGTTGGAATGCTGTAAATCAGCTGACATCAATTGCATCACATTGTGGCTGATGTATTGCCCCTGCTCATCAAGCTGGGCAAACACGGAGGAACCCCAATCTACCAAGTGAATATGCCCAGTGGTCGGGTCATACACCACATTCGACGGTTTAATATCGCCATGCACTATGGGTGACGGCAGCTGGTCGCGCTGATGGCGACGTAGATACAGCAGTAAAGCAGCCAACTGGCTGGCAATATTGAGCACCTCACGCACACTGAGCCGGCCCTTTTGCAGGCTGTACTGCTCCAGATCAACCCCTGGCGCACGCCCCATCATCAAGATGCCTTGCTTCCCGACCATCTGGTAGGTGTAAAACGGCGGGATCTGTGGATGCTGGCACTGCGATAACATAAAAGCTTCATCCGCCAAGCGTTCTTGAATATGCAGCGGTAGATTTATCCGCGAAAATTTAAACACACATTGCCGCGCTTGCGCATCAATACCGGCAAATGCAAAACCATAAGCACCCTTACCCACCAATGCAATATTGCGATAGCCCAGTTTGCTTAGTTCGGAAATACATAGCGCCACCCAATCCCGCATCTTTTGCGCATCATTGGTATTGAGTAGATAAAATGACTGCTCTTCAGGAATGTAGAAATTTCGCAGTTGGTGCCTGTCCAATCGAGTGGGCCTTACGCGTGCATGGAATACAACAAAGTGTGCGCAATCTGCTTCATGACCGCAAGCGCTTTATGACGGCTGGATATGACAAGAAAGTATTTTTAAATAAGTCAGCCCACATACGGCTAGAATAAACCCGAAAATAAAAAGCCAGTCCGAGGACTGGCTTCATCACAGATACGAGAAATTATTTCGCGCGGCTGCGGTACTCGTCTGTACGAGTGTCGATTTCAATCTTGTCACCGATTTCAACGAAATCTGGCACTTTGATTTCAAAACCATCGTACATGTTTTTGATCTTGGCCGTTTTCATCACTTTACCTGAAGTATCACCACGCACAGATGGCTCAGTGTAGATCACTTCACGGACAACGATGGTTGGCAAGTCAACAGAGATAGCGCGCTCACCGTAGAATACCACTGAACACTGCATACCATCTTCTAAGTATTTCAGTGCATCTTCCATGTTTTCGGCTTCGATTTCATACTGATTGTACTCAGCATCCATGAACACGTACATTGGATCTGCGTAGTAAGAGAAACTTACTTCTTTGGTTTCCAGCATGACTTGTTCAAATTTGTCATCGGCGCGGTATACAGTTTCAGTACCAGCGCCAGTCAACAAACCTTTTAATTTCATTTTAACAACAGCGGCGTTACGGCCTGATTTGTTAAATTCAGCTTTTTGTACAACCATTGGCTCGTTGTTGACCATGATAACTTGGCCAGCACGGATTTCTTGAGCAGTCTTCATCATAAGTGAAATATCTTCTTGTTAGGAAAAATTGCGCGACATTATAAGTTTATTTTCACAAAAACGCACGAGGTTCGATGCAAGATCTTGCTGTTGATGTAACTGTGTCAACCATTGGTGCTGCCAAGCCCGCCATAGGTCGAGATGTTGTAGTAGCCACAGCCAAGGCAAACTGATATCCAGTTCATCGTCCCAGCCATGGAATAATGCCCGCAGCTGAGTCGCTAACTCTAGTGGTGCACCATGTAAATACTTGTCTAAAAAGGCATCAAGCTTGATCCGATGCGCGCCTTCGTCTTGTCGATAAATTTGCCAAACAAAAGGCTGCGCAGCCCAATGCGCACGAATAATCGAATCTTCACCCCTGACAAAATTGATGTCACACACCGCCAATAACCGATCGTAATCTTGTTGTGGTAAAAACGGCATAATAAACAGCGATAACGCACCTCGTTCTAGCGGTTGCTGCGGCGTTGCGGCCGCCAATTCAGGCCAAAGTTCACATAATTGGTTTGCCAATACACCTTTGGGAACCAGCAGCAACACCGGCTCCGTATGCTGCGCCAGCGTGTCTAACCACGACGCGATATGACGTTGCCCGTAGCCAAATAGGCTAATTTTTAGACCATAGCGCGATGGATCTGCCACCCCTAATTGTTGCCAAATCGGCGTTGTCGCCGTGGGTTGATGGCGATAGTCGGCCAAGGCGGTCATCATATGATGTTCACGCAGTAGACCACCGGTATGCTGAGTAAAGCCTGGAAAAAAGAAATACTTCGGTAAGCTAATGCCTGGTTGAGGTGAAGGTAAGCCATGGCAACCTTCAACCCAATCCTCCGCCGATAAATACTCCAAATTCAGCCATAGCGCCGATGGATTGTGCTGACTGAGTCCATGCAAATAGGCGCGGGGTATGGTACAGGCTAATCCTTCGATCACCACATCGGCGGTGGTCAGGTTAGAATTGTTTTGCGCTGTTGTGGCTTGCGCTATGGTGTGCTGAGCAGCATTGTCATCGAGATCCCAAACCCAACCATTGGCGAGTTCAACATCCGCATCGTGCGCCAAAGGCAGACGATTGACCACAATATTCGACTGCCAGTATCTGATATGCACACCGTGGTGCTGCTGTCGCCGCGACTTAGGATCAACGTCCGGGCAAATGGTGGCAAAACAGATTAAATCGTCAACCCATAGCCGAACCTGCCAGCCATGTTCCAGCACCAGCTGACGAGCCAAGCGCCAGCAAATACCAATATCGCCAAAATTGTCCACCACAGAGCAAAACAAATCACATTTTATCGGCGTTTTTTGCAACAGTCACAACTCCCATCATCAATATCGAACCTTTGCTACATGGGCAACCATCATGCAAAGGCCATGATTTACAAAGGTAAGCATTTACAAAAGTAAGGGTTTACAAAGGCAATGGTATAGCTTTATTGCACTTCATTCTTGTCAGATCTGATAGCAACAGGCAGCACGAGGTTGGCATCTTGCTTACCATGCCACAAGCCCAGCCATCACCCCCCGCAGCTTGACTAAGGTAAACAGCAGGACGAACGCAGCCATGGTCATCCCCAACGCAATGAGATACCAAAGGACCCAACCGCCCCACCACTTCAAGCTTTGAAGCCAAGCAGGATCGGTTGCGGACCAATCTGGCTGCCATGCCAGTAGATAGCCCCATAGCATAAACCAACTGACCAGTAAGCAAAGATAAACCGGTATCACCAAGACATCACCCGGATATGCCGACCACAGGCCATAAAAAAACCAAAGCAGTAGTGCGCACAGGACGGCCCAGCAGGCAGAGCGCCAACGTAGCGACCAAATCACACACCAACGACAATAGCGCTGCCAGCGATTTAGCATAGATATTCCTCGGCTTCAGAATCTAAGCGTAAGATACCTGTTTTGCCTTGAAAATCCGCCACTAGCCAGATTTGTTCAAATACGTGATGACTGGGCAGCTGCAATAAATGCCGATGCGTTAAAAAATCAGCCGCTTGCCATAACGGATTGGCATTTCGGATCACCAACCAGACCCGGTGACTTTGGTAAAATTTATGCGATTTTTGCCAAATAATACGATTTAAACCGGCGATCAGGCGATCAACCGCGGGCATCGCTTGTAATTGTTGTAAGGCCTGTTGTGTGTCTGGATGCAGTGCTCGCCCTAGGATTTGCATGGCTTCGAGTTCGCTACCGTACAAATGGGCAATCTCGAGGTCTAGCCGCTGACCGTTGATATAACAAGAAACATCTGGTTTCGCCGGACGGTTATGCCAAATATGACGCATCTGACAATGAAAACGATCTTCGTACTGCCGCATAAACAAACGAGCGGCTTGATGCTCAAGCTGAATTTTTTCATCATCGCTAGTCATGCGGAGCCTTTCGCGCTGGATTTCGCTAACAAAGAGGGTGATTTTTATAGTTCATGAACTGGATCCCCCCATACCACAGGACTGATGTCGCCTAAAGGCGCCATCGTGTATCGTAAGTAGAAGCTAGGTCGCTAAACTTCACCTTGCGTCATAGTTGCTTGCGGTATGGTTGGCATACGTTATAGCGGGCTTGCGTCATGGTGAGCTTGCATCGTGGTGGGCTTATCAAGCGATAAACCCACCGCCTTCGTCAACGGTGCCGAGACTTACGCCTCGCCGGCAAAACTATCACGTAAGCCTACCGTGCGGTTGAACACTAACTGCTGTGCTGATGAGTCTTGGTTGTCGGCACAATAATAGCCTTCACGTTCAAACTGATAAGCACGTTCAGCCACTGCATCTTGCAACGACGGTTCGACAAAACCATGCTTAACCACCAAGGATGCAGGATTGATGACGGTAATAAAATCATCTTCCGCCGCTGGGTTTGGCACGGTAAATAAGCGGTCATAGACTCTAAATTCTGCTGGTTTGGCTTGTGATGCCTCCACCCAGTGGATCACCCCACGCACTTTGCGACCATCGGCAGGATTTTTACCCAAGGTATCAGGATCATAGCTACAGATCAGTTCTAAGATAGTGCCATCGGCCGCCTTGATCACTTCATCTGCACGTATGACATAAGCACCACGTAAACGCACTTCACCACCAGTGACCATCCGTTTGTAGTGTTTGTTGGCTTCTTCTTTAAAATCCGCACGGTCGATGTAGAGCACCTTACCAAATGGCACTTTGCGACTGCCCATGCTTTCATCTTTCGGATGATTTTGTACATCCAGCCATTGCACGCCATCATCAGAATAATTGGAGATGGTGATCTTCAACGGATCCAATACCGCCATCGCACGCGGAGCATGCGCATCCAGATCTTCTCGAATACAGGCTTCTAAAGCACTCCACTCGATCATATTGTCTTGTTTAGTGATGCCGATACGCTTTGCGAATTCACGCAGCGATGCCGGCGTGTAACCGCGACGACGTAGACCGGCGATGGTTGGCATCCGTGGATCGTCCCAGCCTGAAACATGCTTGCCTTCGACCAAGGTATGCAGCTTACGCTTACTCATCACTTGGTATTCAAGATTCAAACGCGAAAACTCAATTTGCTGTGGATGACAATCAATGGTGATGTTATCCAAAATCCAGTCATACAAGCGACGATTATCTTGGAATTCCAAGGTACACAGTGAGTGTGTGATGCCTTCTAACGCATCTGAAATACAATGGGTAAAATCGTACATCGGGTAGATGCACCATTTATCGCCAGTTTGGTGGTGATGAGCGAACTTCACCCGATAAATCACCGGGTCGCGCATACAAATAAATGGCGACGCCATATCAATTTTGGCGCGCAGTGAGCATTCGCCTTCGGCAAAACCACCAGCGCGCATCTTTTCAAATAGCGCTAAGTTTTCCGCCGGCGTGGTATTTCGCGTCGGGCTTTCTTTCCCCGGCTCCGTCAAACTGCCACGATACTGGCGCATTTGCTCGGCATTTAAAAAACAAACATAGGCTAAGCCTTTATTGATTAACTCAACCGCATAACCATAGAGTGCATCAAAATAATCCGAAGAATAGCGCACCGCACCATCCCACTGGAAACCAAGCCACTTCACATCGTTCTGGATAGAATTGACAAAATCAATGTTTTCTTTTTCTGGGTTCGTATCATCAAACCGCAGGTTACATTTGCCTTGATAATCTTGCGCTATGCCAAAGTTTAAACAGATGGATTTGGCATGACCAATATGCAGATAGCCGTTTGGCTCGGGTGGAAAACGCGTATAGGTCGATTGATGTTTACCCGATGCCAAGTCCGCATCAATAATTTGCCGAATAAAATTAGTGGGGCGATGTTCAACGTCCGCCATAAGAAGATCCTTTTACCGATAAAAACGAGTGATCGAATAGTACGATGGTGTCGCCGCATTATAACACCCAAGACCGATCTGACCAGTCTTGATCAAAACATCAGGACTGCTGTGATGCACCATCGCTGCAATAATACGCAGCAAAGCTAGAAAGCTGTCAATGCTGCGGCAAAAAAACGGCGATAAAATGCTGTTTGGCGCCTGTCGTCCCAGTAAAAATAAAAAATGCCAGCTTCCAAGAAGACTGGCATTCCATAGGTTTATGTAGGTTATCGTTACGACGAGCGCAATCAACATGCAGCGCGCCATAGTGCTGCATCAAAGATGTCGGAAAAATTATTCGTACTTCGCCGCCCCGGTTGGCAACGTCGCTTTGATAAAATCACGCACATCTTGATTTGATTGTTTTAAATCTTCGTAGCGTAAATACATCATATGCCCGCTTCGATAGCCTTTAAAACTAAGCCGATGTTTCATTTTGCCACTGGGATCTAACTGCCACATGCTGTACTTGGCATCAAAGTAATTGGTGGCGCCATCATAATAGCCGGCCTGTACCATAACGTGCAGGTATGGATTTTCCGCCATGGCTAAACGAAGCTGCTCACCGGTTTGATCGCGGCTAAAATCCCATGGATGGACCGAACCGAACATGTTGTATTTCACATCGGTGACATATTTTAAATCATGGCGCAGATAATGATTGATCGCCGGCGTGAAGGAATGCAGCCATGAACTGAGCTCCGCATTGTAATCCGGCTCACTACCCGCTTCGGTACGGTCAATACCGATATAACGCGAATCTAACCGCCCCACCGTTTTACCTTGATCCCGCAGCAGTTCTTTCCAAAAATACTGCGTAGGGATATCCAAATTCAGCTGCAATACCACCGCGGACGATAAGCCAGAATAACGCGCGACTTTCGCAGCAATATCTTGCCGAACCTCTGGCGCTAAAAACGCACCTTTACTCAGTGCGGGTAAATACTGATCGAGGCTAAAACGCTCGACTTCATCCAGCACCTCAGGTAAATCTTTGGCTTGCAAATCGGCAGGTAAGCGTTTGTGATACCACGCGGTTGCCGCATAATACGGCAGACGATTCGCCGACTCGACTGGCCCTTCACGCTTAATGCCAAGCTCGGTCGGCGATACCAAAATCACGCCATTCAAGTACATCCATTGCTGGCTTTGCAAAGCGCCCGCAAGACCGGCCACTCGGGTAGTACCATAACTTTCACCAATCAAATATTTTGGCGATTGCCAGCGTCCTTCACGAGTGACAAAGGTGGTAATCCAATCGGCGAGATATTTCACATCTGCATTTACGCCGAAGAACAATTCTGCTTGCCGATCTCTGTCCATCGGTTTGCCGTCTTTATCAGGTAAGGCACGGCTGTAAGCGGTATTCACAGGGTTAACAAACACAATATCGGCCGTGTCTAGTACCGAATATGCATTATCTTTCACACCATATGGCTGCAATGGATAGCCTTCCGCATCGACATTCAATGCTTTCGGACCGGTATAGGCGATTTGCATCCACACTGAGGCTGAACCAGGGCCGCCATTAAATGAAATCAATAACGGACGTTTGCTTTGATCTTTAACGTCGGTGCGCTGATAGTAGGTATAAAACAGGCTGGCGATGGCGTGACCTTCGGCATCAAACACCGGCATGGTGCCGGCGGTCGCACTGTACGGAAAATCCACGCCATTCACGCTGGCCTGATGGCGGGTGACCACTTTATCGTCGGCTTTTAGCTGCGCGGTTGGCGCTGTTGTTGTATTAGCCATTACCGGAGTGGCCGACAGTGGTAACAGAATGGCAGTCATCGTTAATGCAAGCACATGTTTTTTCATAATTATTCTTTTTGATGGGTCAATGACAACATGGCACTCCCAAAACCAACCGCCGTTATGGGGGAAACCACAGGCTTAAGTTGCAGCAACGTCGTGTGCTAAATCCTTGCGCGAGAGCATCAGAATGGTGTCAAGACATGCTGGCCGTAGCACTTGTTTTTAAACGATGTAACAAGTAAAAATAAGCTAACAGTGAACCGCTAACACAACAATAGCCTTGCGACTAAGTGCCATGTTCGAGCTATAAGTTCCTTTGCTGAAAACAATAAAGCCAGTCATAAGACTGGCTTTATCACAGGATGGGAGGTCAATCCACAGGCTACAACGGCATGAAACCGCTACAGCTGGATAGATTGAATTACCAACCGGTCAATTCACGTAATGCTTTACCGATGTCAGCCAGTGAACGAACTGTCTTCACACCTGCATCTTCTAAAGCACGGAATTTGTCGTCAGCAGTACCTTTGCCACCAGAGATGATAGCGCCAGCATGACCCATACGCTTACCTGCAGGGGCAGTTACACCGGCAATGTAAGACACCACAGGCTTAGTCACGTTCGCTTTGATATAAGCAGCCGCTTCTTCTTCTGCTGTGCCACCGATTTCACCGATCATGATGATGGCTTCAGTCTGTGGATCTTCTTGGAACAACTTCAGGATATCGATGAAGTTAGAACCTGGGATTGGGTCACCACCGATACCAACACAAGTTGATTGGCCGAAACCTTCATCTGTAGTTTGTTTAACCGCTTCATACGTCAGAGTGCCTGAACGTGAAACGATACCTACTTTACCTGGCTTGTGAATGTGGCCTGGCATGATACCAATCTTACACTCACCTGGCGTGATCACACCTGGGCAGTTTGGCCCGATCATGCGTACACCTTTACGATCCACATACTCTTTTGCAAACAGCATGTCGATCGTTGGAATGCCTTCCGTAATACACACGATCAGTTCCAGACCGGCATCCGCCGCTTCGATGATCGCATCTTTACAAAATGGTGCAGGTACATAGATCACAGTTGCAGTTGCGCCAGTGGCTTCAACAGCTTCTTTCACAGTGTTAAACACTGGCAGACCTAAATGCGTGGTGCCGCCTTTACCAGGGCTAACACCGCCAACCATTTTAGTACCGTACTCAAGCGCTTGCGTTGAGTGGAAGGTACCTTGGCTGCCGGTAAAACCTTGACAGATGACCTTAGTGTCTTTGTTGATGATAATAGACATTATTTGCCCTCCGCGGCTTTCACAACAGCTTTCGCAGCTTCAGATAACGAGGTTGCCGCAATGATGTTCAGGCCAGAGCTTTGCAGCTTCTGCGCGCCCAATTCCGCGTTGTTACCTTCTAAACGCACCACGACAGGTACGTTTACGCCCACTTCTTCAACCGCACCGATAATACCTTCAGCAATCATATCGCAACGAACGATACCACCGAAGATGTTAACGAATACCGCTTTTACCGCGGCGTCAGACAGGATGATCTTGAACGCTTCAGTCACGCGCTCTTTAGTTGCACCACCGCCTACGTCTAAGAAGTTAGCTGGCTGGCCACCGCTTAACTTAACGATGTCCATGGTACCCATGGCTAAACCAGCACCGTTAACCATACAACCGATGTTACCTTCTAAGGCAACATAGTTCAGTTCCCACTGCGCCGCACGAGCTTCACGCTCGTCTTCTTGTGACGGATCGTGGAAAGCGCGCAGTTTAGGCTGACGGTATAACGCATTGCTATCCGCAACTAACTTGGCATCTAAACAGTGTAAATTGCCAGCCGTGGTGATAACCAATGGGTTCACTTCGATCAACGCAATGTCCAAATCAACGAACATTTTCGCTAAGCCTAAGAAGATCTTAGTGAATTGTTTGATTTGCTCTTGAGTCAAACCTAATTTGAAACCGATTTCACGAGCTTGGAATGCTTGCGCACCAACCAGTGGATCAATCGCCATCTTGATGATTTTTTCTGGCGTTTCTTCTGCCACTTTCTCGATGTCCACACCGCCTTCAGTCGAGGCCATGAACACGATACGACGGCTAGAACGATCAACCACAGCACCCAAATACAGCTCTTTTTCGATATCTGTACAGGATTCAACCAGGATCTTGCTAACAGGCTGACCTTTTTCGTCAGTTTGGTACGTAACTAAGTTTTTACCCAACCACGTTTGAGCAAAGTTACGGATTTCTTCTTTGGAAGAAACTAATTTCACACCGCCCGCTTTACCGCGACCACCAGCGTGAACCTGTGCTTTAACTACCCACTTGTTACCACCAATACGATCTGCCGCTTCAGCAGCAGCCTGTGGAGTTTCTTCAGCAAAGCCTTCAGACACAGGTAAACCGTATTCGCGAAACAGCTGTTTTGCCTGATATTCGTGCAAATTCATGGCTTATTTCCGTTTTTCTTTATGTTTGAAGCAGGCGATTGCCTGCCTGACCCATTGAACAAAGTCGAACTTTATTCAGTGATTTGAAGGGGATCGTTACCTTTCCCCTTCGGCTGCGTGTTATTAGATATCCAACAAAATACGCGTTGGATCTTCCAATAATTCTTTTACTGTAACCAAGAAACCAACGGATTCTTTACCGTCGATAATACGATGGTCATATGACAGTGCAAGGTACATCATCGGCAGAATTTCCATCTTGCCATCAACGACCATCACACGGTCTTGAATTTTGTGCATACCTAAAATAGCTGATTGTGGTGGGTTGATGATGGGTGTCGACATTAACGAACCAAACACACCGCCGTTGGTAATGGTGAAGTTACCACCGGTTAAATCATCAATCGCCAACTTACCGTCACGGCCTTTTAACGCTAAATCTTTGATGCCTTTTTCGATTTCAGCAAGATTCAGTTTATCGCAATCACGCAGCACTGGCGTCACCAAGCCGCGTGGCGTCGATACGGCAATGCTGACGTCGAAGTAATTGTGATACACAATATCGTCGCCATCGATAGCGGCGTTGACTTCTGGGTAACGTTTTAAGGCTTCAGTCACCGCTTTAACATAGAAGGACATAAAGCCTAAGCGGATACCATGACGTTTTTCAAACACGTCGGCATATTGCTTACGTAAGTCCATGATAGGTTTCATATTGACTTCGTTAAACGTGGTCAACATGGCGGTAGAGTTCTTCGCTTCCAACAAACGGTTCGCGATGGTTTTACGTAGACGTGTCATAGGCACACGTTTTTGTGAACGGTCACCCACCACAGCGACAGGCGCAGCAACCGCGGCGGTAGCTTTCGCTGGCGCGCTTGGCGCTGCCGATAAGAACTTTTCTACGTCCTCTTTGGTGACGCGGCCATTCTTACCAGAACCTTGGATTTTGCTGGCATCTAAGCCTTTTTCCGCAATCAAGCGACGAACCGAAGGTGTTAAAACCTCGTCCGTATCTGCATTCGCAGCGGGCGCAGGTGCTGCAACCGCAGGAGCTGGCGCCGCAGCGGCAGATGCGCCTGCATTCAAATGACCAATAACTTGCTCTGCTAACACCGTTGCGCCTTCTGCGTGCAGGATTTCACCCATCACACCATCGGCTTGTGCGACGACTTCAAGCACAACTTTATCAGTTTCAATATCAACCAAAACCTGGTCGCGGCTTACCGCTTCACCAGTCTTGACATGCCAAGTTGCGATGGTGGCATCAGCAACAGATTCCGGGAGTACTGGGACTTTAATTTCCACGTTGTCACCTTTTACAGAGTTAGACAGTGATTAATTTGGCGCTACAAAACCAAAGTCAGTGTGGTCAAAAACCACACTGACTGAATATTCAACAGCTTAGCTGGTCTATTATGCCAGTGTTAGGGCAGCATTGACCAATGCTTGTTGCTGTTTATTGTGTACAGATAGATAACCCACCGCCGGTGAAGACGACGCATCACGACCCGCATAGCTCAGACGAGCACCTGCTGGGATCGCCGCATGGAAGTGGTGTTGACTGCAATACCAAGCACCTTGGTTTTGCGGCTCTTCCTGACACCAAACGAAATCTTTCACATGCTGGTACTGGGCCAGAACCTGCGACATCTCGTGTTGTGGGAACGGATATAACTGTTCAACACGCACAATCGCAATGTTTTGGATATTGCGCTTACGACGCTCTTCCAACAAGTCAAAGTACACTTTACCACTACAAAGAACAACACGCTCCACGGCGGTTGCATCTAGCGCATCAATTTCGCCAATCACATTGTGGAACACACCATCGGCGAGTTCTTGCAAAGATGAAGTGGCTAATGGATGACGTAGTAACGACTTCGGTGACATCACGATCAACGGCCGACGCATTGGCCGCACCATCTGACGACGTAACATGTTAAACACTTGCGCCGGCGTTGAAGGCACCACCACTTGCATGTTGTGGTCAGCACACAGCTGTAAGAAGCGTTCTAAACGCGCTGATGAATGCTCAGGGCCTTGTCCTTCATAACCATGTGGCAACAATAACGTTAAACCACATAAACGACCCCACTTTTGCTCGCCAGAGCTTAAGAATTGGTCGATGACAACTTGGGCACCGTTGGCAAAGTCACCAAATTGACCTTCCCAAATCACCATTGCACGCGGCTCGGTGGTGGCATAACCATATTCGAATGCCAACACGGCTTCTTCTGATAACGCCGAGTCATAGACTTCAAATGGGCCTTGATTGGGCGACATATTTGCCAGCGGCGTGTAAGTGGAGGCATCTTGCTGGTTGTGCAACACAGCGTGACGATGGAAAAAGGTACCTCGGCCCGAGTCTTGCCCAACAATACGAATGCGTTGACCTGCATCGACCACACTGGCATAAGCCAAAATCTCGGCAAAACCCCAGTCGATTTTCTTATCACCTTTGAGCATCAAGGCGCGGTCTTCATACACCTTACCCACTTGACGCTGCAGTGTGTGTGAAGCTGGAACCTTGATTGCTTGCTCACCCAAGGCAACCAATTTTTCCACGCTCATCGATGCATCATAAGCCGTGGTCCAGTCGTGGCCGATATATGGTGTCCAATCGACGGCAACTTCCGTCATTTGACGCCACTCTTCTACCACACAGTTGCCTTCATCCAAAGCCGCGCGGTAGTTATCGACCAATGCTTGAATTTCGGTCGCATTAAACACGCCTTCACGGATCAGACGCTCTGCATAAAGCTCGCGTGGTGTCGGGTGCTTTTTAATCTTCTGGTACATCAACGGCTGAGTTGCGTTAGGCTCGTCCGCCTCGTTATGACCATTACGACGGTAACATACTAAATCAATCACCACGTCGCGTTTAAAGGTGTTGCGATAATCCACCGCCAATTGCGCAACAAATACCACAGCCTCAGGATCATCGCCGTTGACGTGGAAAATAGGCGCCTGCACCATTTTGGCTATATCAGTACAGTACTCGGTCGAACGCGTATCTTCTGGGTTTGATGTGGTAAAACCAACTTGGTTATTCACCACGATCCGAACGGTACCACCCACTTTAAAAGCGCGGGTCTGTGACAAGTTAAAGGTTTCTGCCACAACACCTTGACCGGCAAAGGCAGAATCACCATGAATTGTAATAGGTAACGCTTGCGAGCCATCCGTACAACCACGACGGTCTAAACGGGCGCGTACAGAGCCGATAACCACAGGATTGACAATTTCTAAATGCGATGGGTTGAACGCCAAGGCTAAGTGAACATTACCGCCTTTGGTCGCAAAATCAGAGGAGAAGCCCATGTGATACTTCACATCACCAGCACCGACCACCTCGTAACGACCCGCAAACTCATCAAACAGCTTGCTTGGGTTTTTGCCCATGACGTTGATTAAGGTATTCAAGCGACCACGGTGCGCCATACCAATGACACAATCCTTGGCGCCTTGTTCACCGGCACGGTGAATCATCGCCTTGAGCATTGGGATCATGGCGTCGCCGCCTTCTAAACCAAAGCGTTTGGCACCTGGGAATTTTGCAGACAAATAACGCTCTAAACCATCAGCAGCCACTAAACCTTTTAAAATGCTTTGCTTGGTAGCTTTATCGTAGGCCGGTTTGGAACGCACACTTTCTAAGCGCTGTTGGATCCAACGTTTTTCGTCGGTGGATACGATGTGCATGTATTCAGCACCGATAGAGCCGCAATAAGTTGCTTCTAACGCCTGAACCAGATCACCTAGTTTCATCGTATCAGTACCTGCGAAGAATGAGCCAACGTTAAATTCGGCATCAAAATCGGCAGGACTTAAATCATGGTAGGACAATTCGAGATCACGAACACGCGGCCGTTGCCACAATTCCAGCGGATCAAGCTTTGCGTTTTGGTGTCCGCGGAAACGATATGCGTTAATCAGCTGCAGTACTTTCACCTGCCGACTATCACCTTGACCGGTCGATACAGTCACCACTTCGCGGTGTTTGTTTTTGGCCAAGTCAGCAAATTGTTGACGAATGTCAGAGTGACGGGTTTCAAGGTCAACCCCATTGAGCTTCGGCAACTTGGCAAAAAATTCGCGCCACTCGTCGGCCACACTGCTGGGATCAGCTAAGTAGGATTCATAGAGTTCATCGACGTAGGCCATGTTGCCACCGCCAAGATGAGAAGACTCTAACCACGCCTTCATTACACCTTCGTGCATTTACGTTCCCTTATCTCGAAGCACCTGAAATAATTAGCAAAAAAATAGCCATGACACAGGTTTTATGGCTATTTTTCTGGGTTCGACTTTCACGGACGTCGTGAAAGTTTATGCCTTAACAAATGGGCGCTTTACAGCGCCCGGTTGAGTAACATAGATTTGATCTGACCAATGGCTTTGGTCGGATTCAATCCTTTTGGACATACGTTGACACAGTTCATGATACCGTGGCAGCGGAACACGCTGAACGCATCGTCCAGATCGTTTAACCGCTGCTCGGTCGCGGTATCACGGCTATCCGCTAAGAAACGGTAGGCATGTAATAATCCCGCTGGACCGATGAACTTATCTGGGTTCCACCAGAATGACGGGCACGACGTTGAACAACATGCACACAAAATACACTCGTACAAGCCGTCTAATTTAGCCCGCTCTTCAGGCGACTGCAAATATTCACCCGCTGGTGGTAAACCATCGTTGATCAGATATGGCTTCACTTTTTCATACTGTGTATAAAACTGTGACATATCGACCACAAGGTCACGCACCACGGGTAAGCCTGGTAATGGACGGATCACCAGTTTGCCATCTTTGCCTTTACCTAAGGCAGACAATGGCGTGATACAGGCCAAACCATTTTTACCATTCATATTCAAACCGTCTGAACCGCATACACCTTCACGGCAACTGCGACGGAATGATAAGGTTGGGTCTTGCTCTTTTAATTTCAATAGCGCATCAAGCACCATCATGTCGCGACCTTCCGGATTATCCAAGGTGTAATCTTGCATCCGTGGTGCCGTGTCCACATCAGGGTTGTAGCGATAGATAGAGAATACTAACTTACTCATTCTGTATCCCTCTTAGTAAGAACGGGCTTTCGGTGGGAAAGCTGGACGGAACTTAGGTTCCATATTCACTTTCCGCTTAAACATGGACTCAGTGTCCGGTGTGTAGACGCTATGGCATAACCAATTTTCGTCGTCACGGTCCGGGAAGTCGAAGCGTGCATGGGCACCACGACTCTCGGTACGGTAGTTAGCGGCTACCGCGGTCGAGAATGCAGTTTCCATCAGGTTGTCCAATTCCAGACACTCGATACGCTGGGTATTAAATTCAGCGCTCTTGTCATCTAGGCGAGCATATTTCAGACGCTCACGGATCACCTTCAACTGTTCTAAGCCTTCAGCCATTGCCTTACCTTCACGGAATACCGAGAAGTTCAATTGCATACATTGCTGTAAGTCTTTCTTAATTTGCGCCGGATCTTCACCCTGACCTGGCTTGCTCGCTTCCCAACGTTGTGTACGGGCTAACGCAGCTTGTAGATCGGAATCAGATGCTTGACGATACTCTGCCGTTGCCGCCAGCGCTTCGCCTAAATGTAAACCGGTCGCGCGACCAAATACCACCAGGTCAAGCAGTGAGTTACCACCTAAGCGGTTCGCACCGTGCACAGATACGCACGCAATCTCACCACAAGCAAACAAGCCAGGTACTACAGTCTCAGTACCATCTTCACGTGGGTGAATTACTTGGCCATGCACGTTGGTTGGAATACCACCCATCATATAGTGACAGGTTGGAATAACAGGGATAGGCTCTTTCACTGGATCGACGTGCGCGAAGGTGCGTGACAATTCACAAATACCTGGCAAACGGCTTTCCAATACTTCCTCACCTAAGTGATCCAGCTTCAGTTTAATGTGTGGACCCCAAGGACCATCACAACCACGGCCTTCACGGATCTCGGTCATCATAGAACGTGCAACCACGTCACGACCGGCTAAGTCTTTGGCATTCGGCGCATAACGCTCCATGAAGCGCTCACCGTCTTTGTTCAGTAAGTAACCGCCTTCACCACGACAACCTTCGGTCACCAGAACACCGGCGCCGGCAATACCGGTTGGGTGGAACTGCCACATTTCCATATCTTGCAATGGAACACCGGCGCGAAGTGCCATACCAACACCATCACCAGTGTTGATGTGCGCATTGGTCGTTGAGGCGTAGATACGGCCGGCACCACCAGTGGCAAGCACCACAGCGCGCGACTTGAAGTAAACAATCTCGCCAGATTCAATATCAATGGCCGTACAACCGACAATGGCACCATCTTGGTTTTTCACCAAGTCTAAGGCATACCATTCAGAAAAGACCTGTGTCTTATTCTTGACGTTTTGTTGATACAGCAAATGAAGTAAAGCGTGGCCTGTACGGTCAGCTGCCGCTGCAGTACGAGCCGCTTGCTCACCACCAAAATTTTTAGACTGACCGCCAAAAGGACGTTGATAAACACGGCCATTTTCAAAACGTGAAAACGGTAAGCCCATGTTTTCTAATTCAGTAATAGCTTCAGGGCCGGTTTTACACATGTACTCAATAGCGTCTTGGTCACCGATATAATCAGAACCTTTGACGGTATCAAACATGTGCCATTCCCAGTTGTCCGGGTGAGAGTTACCCAGTGCAACGGTAATACCGCCTTGTGCCGACACTGTATGAGAACGGGTCGGGAATACTTTTGATAACAAGGCACAGGTCAAGCCTGATTCTGTAATTTGCAGTGCAGCACGCATGCCTGCACCACCTGCGCCGATTACAACGGCATCAAACTCGCGAACTGGAATATTCAATTAAGCACCCCACAATACAAACAGACCAACGGCGACATAGCCAAACGCTAAGCTGTACAGTACGAACTGAAGCACAGCACGGATCCGCGCGTTTTTGACATAGTCTGTCAATACTTGCCATAAACCGATTTTGGTGTGAACTGCAATACACACCAGCGCCAGCAGGGTAAATGCTTTTACCAGGATGTTAGAAAACAGTGCTTTCCACACGTCGTAGGTTACTTCCGGGGTAACAAGGAAAAAACCTAGGATAAAGAAGGTATAGAGCGTCAGAATAATAGCTGTGGCGCGTAAGGATACATAATCCTGAACACCGTCACGCTTCAATGATGCTTGATTTAGAACCATAACCAAACTCCAGCTAATACAGCAACCACAAGCCACAAGCCAATCGCGGCTTTCGCACTGTCGTTACCTGATTTCAATTCTTCCCAATGGCCCATGTCCATGATCAAGTGACGGATACCGCCAATGATATGGTAGGACAACACCGTGATCGTGCCCCACGCGATGAATTTGGCAACAAACGATGTCATTACCTCTTTCACTTGTGCGAAGCCTTCGGGTGAAGACAATGAGACTGCCCAAGCCCAAATCACGAACACCAAGGCGAAAAACATCGCCACGCCGGTGACGCGGTGTAGGATTGAAGCTTTTGCCGTAGGTGGCATGGATATAGTGGTTAGATCAAGATTTACAGGTCTTTGCTTTTTCACAGTTTCTTGCCTATCGACGCCCTTTCTGAGCTTTGTTGTCATTATCGTTGCTGTATTTACAGTCAACACCCAATGGATATACAGGCTACAGCGTGTCGTGGTTCATCCTGAATTTATATCTATCGGTCAGTGAACTGATTTCGAACCCGCGACAGTATATATTTCACGTGCAGGGATTACAATTTATGTTTAAATTTCGCCGTTAAAATCAGTATGCGCTACAGTAATCTGACAGTTATAGATTGCAATACGACCAGAGTCGAATACTTATTAATCAATAGCGCATTAAAATTGACTTTTAGACCCCAGTTGCAGGTAGAATAGAAAGTCCTACCAGTTAAACCCATAACAACACAGGAGAAATCCAATGGCAGATAAAAAAGCTGTCGTGCACATCGAAGGCTTAGCGCCTTTTGAACTGCCAATTTATTCCGGCACGGCAGGCACTGACGTAATTGATGTACGTGCATTGGGTCAACAAGGTTACTTCACATTTGATCCAGGCTTTATGTCCACCGGCTCTTGTGAGTCTAAAATCACTTATATCGATGGTGACTTAGGTGTGTTGTTGCACCGCGGCTATCCTATCGAACAATTGGCAGTCGATTCTGACTACCTTGAAGTCTGTTATTTGCTGCTTGAAGGTGAGTTACCGAACGAGTCGCAGTACATCAACTTCACCAAAACCATTACACGCCACACCATGGTGCATGAAAAAATTGCATCATTTTTCCAAGGTTTCCGTGTTGATGCGCACCCGATGGCAATGTTGTGCGGTGTGGTTGGCGCCATGTCATCGTTCTACCACTCTGACCTGAATGTCAACGATCCTGAGCAGCGTAAACGTTCAGCGCATCGCTTGATTGCCAAGCTGCCCACTATTGCTGCGATGGCGTACAAATACACTGTGGGTCAACCGTTTGTGTACCCACGCAACGATTTAAGCTATGCAGAAAACTTCCTGCATATGATGTTCTCCGTGCCAGCCGAAGAGTATCACGTCAGTCCAGTACTGGCGAAAGCAATGGACCGTATTTTCATGTTGCATGCGGACCATGAGCAAAATGCATCAACCTCTACGGTGCGTTTGGCGGGTTCGTCAGGTGCTAATCCATATGCGTGTATAGCGGCAGGTATCGCTTCACTGTGGGGCCCTGCACATGGCGGCGCCAACGAAGCGTGCTTAAAAATGTTGCAAGAGATCGGTTCGGTGGAGCGGATCCCTGAGTTTGTCCGTCGTGCCAAGGACAAAAACGATACGTTCCGTTTGATGGGTTTTGGTCACCGTGTATACAAAAACTTTGACCCGCGCGCTAAAGTTATGCGTGATACCTGCCATGAAGTGCTGAAAGAGCTCAATATCAAAGACCCATTGCTCGATGTTGCGATGGAATTAGAGCGTATCGCATTGGAAGACCCGTACTTCATCGAGAAGAAGCTTTATCCAAACGTCGACTTCTACTCCGGTATCATCTTAAAAGCTATTGGTATTCCAACCAGTATGTTCACGGTGATTTTCGCCATGTCACGTACTGTGGGCTGGATTTCGCACTGGGATGAAATGTTATCTGACAAAGGCCACAAAATTGGTCGTCCACGTCAGTTGTACACCGGCTATACAGCGCGTGATTTTATTAAGAAAGATCAGCGTAGTTAATCGCCGTCACATAGCGAGATAACCGTAATCAAAAAAAGCGACTTAGGTCGCTTTTTTTATTATGCATCTTTGTTGTGCGAATTTTTGTGCGCATTGAGGTGTTTGCTGGGGTTTTTTAACGCCGTTTATAAAGCATGGCCCGCTCGAATGCGTCATTTTATTTGTACACTTAGTGGCTTCACCACAATGTTTTTTTATGAATAAACGCGGCAATACCCCAAAATAAACCCCGAATGCACTGCATAGATCTTTCAGACAACCCGCGTTAAACACCATCCAAGCAGGTCATTGCCCTCCGTGGCTGTGATAAAATTTTCGGCAAAGGATCACAACTACAGCAAAGCGCTGGCCGATGGTACAATGGTATTTTTGCCTGACGAGTGATGTGGCATGGCCTTGTTTGATGTTGATGCATTTCGCCAACAATTCCCTTTTTTTTCTGCGCATCCTGATTGGGTGTATCTCGACAATGCAGCAACCAGTCATAAACCACAGGTGGTGATCGACAGCGTGCAGCATTTTTATCAGCAGCTAAACAGCAACGTCCATCGCTCTGCCCATGGGCTAAGTAATGCCGCTACCGCACGCTTTGAACAGGCGCGGCAATCCGTGTTTCAGTTTCTTGGCGCTGCAGCAGATTATCAGGTGATTTGGACCAGTGGCTGTACCGCAGGATTTAATCTGGTGGCCTATGGGTTAATGCATAGCGTGCTGCAACCTGGTGATCGTGTACTTATTACAACGCTGGAACATCATGCCAATATCGTGCCTTGGCAATTTCATGTGGCGCCACATGGCGTCAGTATCGATGTTGTGCCTTGTTTGACCGATGGGCAATTGGATGAAGCTGAATTTCAGCGCTTACTGGCACTCAAACCCAAAGTGGTCAGTATCACGCAAGCCTCGAACGGCTTAGGTCAGCAGCTGCCACTGGATCGCTTACTTGCGGCCGCAAAAGCCAGTGGCGCCATCACAGTGGTGGACGGTGCACAGGGTGTGCTCGCGCTCGATGCCGTCCCCGCATGTGATTTATACCTGTGGTCAGGGCATAAATTATATGGCCCAACCGGTATAGGTGTGCTGTATGGCCGCACCAGCGTATTGGAAATGTTACGACCGCTGCATTATGGCGGCGAAATGATTTCACAGGTGAGTTTTAGCCACACCACACTCAATCAGTTACCCTATCGATTAGAAGCTGGCACACCCGCCATTGCCAGTGCCATTGGGCTTGGCGCTGCGGTTGAATTTATCCAGCAATTTGATGCAACGGCCATGCGGGCACATAAACAGCAGCGTTTACAACAACTCGCCGATGGTCTAACACTGTTGCCACAAGTACAGCTGCTTTCCAGCACATCGCATAATGTCGGCATTTTGACGTTAAATGTGGCTGACCAGCACCCCAGTGATATCGCGTTACTGCTCGATCAACGCAAGATCGCCGTGCGCGCGGGCCGCCATTGTGCCATGCCGTTGTTTGCCTCGTTGCAGCAACCCGGTGCGCTACGATTTTCGGTGGCTGCTTATACCAACTCGACCGATATCGAACGTGCCATTACGGCCATGGCGCAGATCCTCGGCCATCAGCCATCGATTGGATTGTCTTCGCCCAGCGCCGACGATGCCAACATTACTCAGATGCAAAGCGACCTCTTCCAAGTAATGTCGCATGACATAACGCCAGCGCACACCCAGCACCAGCCTGCGATTGACTTGAGACACACAGTGGATAGCTATCAGCAGCAGCTACATGATGTCTGTGCCCGTTGGTGGCAACGCATTGATGAAGCGGCGCAGCAACAGCGGCAATTGGGCAGTGCGCTCTACCCAGAATTGATGAAATTTGGCAAACATTTGCAACAGGTTGCGCAAGGTGATGGTCTTTGGCAAGCACAACGGCCAGCCATTCAAGGCTGTGACAGCCCAGCATGGCTGGTGCACCAGCCGCAAGGGTGGTTGTTTTATTCCGATGTTAGGCTGATCAATGCGCTGATGGCACTGCTCTTGTGGCAATTGCCGACGCCCATGCATTATTCCAGCCCTGATGGCCACCAAACGCGGAGCGTTAATCAAGCGCAGAGCGTTAATCAAGCGCAGCGCGTAAAGCCAGTACAGATTAACGCCCAACGCCATCCATCAACGCCGCTCGAGGCACAGCCCAGTGCTTGCGCAGCGGTATTGCGCCAGCAGCTACAGCAGCGTCGCGAAAAGCTAACGGCCGTAGGATTGCTTACCCAGCTTAGCCAATCACGGCAACATGGTATGCTGGCTATCTTGGCTGAATTAGAGCTGCAACTCGGCAGTTAAGCAACATAGGCGCGTTCGTGGCACAATGGGCATCGAACCTCACGTATGCCTTAAAACATAGCAACGCCAACCAAGACGTTTCCATCACAGCTGAAACGTCTCATTCTCTTAACGGCGTAAAACTGCAGCTAAAACGTATCGTTGGCGTGGGTCGCAAGCGTAGCTGCACCCTGCGCTGTCGGACGATTGGCTTTTTCCATCAGCTTTTGCAGTACCCGACTGACCGCAACAAAGGCAAAGGTGCCGGTAACCACCGTCACAGCGCCAAAACCACTGGCACAGTCCAGCCGCTGCGCAGCGCCATCGGTTGGCTTGGCTAAACAGGCTTCGCCATCGGCTGCGGGATAGCGCAATTGCTCTGTGGAATAAACCACATCCACGCCAAAGCGACGCTTTGGGTTTCGACTGTAATGGTAATCGCGCCTCAAGTTGTTGCGCACTTTCGCCAATAGGGGGTCATTGGTGGTCAACGCCAAATCGGTCAGTTTTACTTGAGTAGGATCGATTTGCCCACCGGCACCACCCACCGCAACCAACGGGATTTTGTTACGTTTGCAATGCGCAATTAAACCGGTCTTGGCTTTTATCGAGTCAATACAATCAATCACATAACTAAATTCAGGTTTCATCAGGTCGAAAAAATTATCCTGACTAACAAAATCTTCCACCGTATGCACCACAATCGAGGGATTAATATCACGCAGCCGCTGCGCCATGACGTGGGTTTTATCTTGGCCAATGGTTGTGCTTAGTGCATGCAGTTGACGATTGGTATTACTGATGCAAATATCATCCAAATCAATCAGGGTAATTTGGCCGATCCCCGAGCGCGCTAAGGCTTCGGCAGCCCAGCTTCCCACCCCACCAATACCGACCACACAGACATGCGCCTGGGCAAACGCCGTTAATGCGCGCGTCCCATACAGCCGTGCAATCCCGGCAAAACGTAATTGATAATCGGACATCAAAAATTCCTAACTTAAAAAACCTGTTCCATCACCTGAGCCGAAGCTACACCACCTTGGTGTAGCGCCAATGTGATGACAATGCACTGACAATGCACTGACAACGCGCTGACACACAGTGATGGCAACTAAGTACGGCCTAAACGTTATGACTTAGCTGTTATGACTAAGCTGTTATGACTTTGCTGTTATGATGCTGCTTGCCACGACGGCCAATCGAGCGCCCACGGCTGTGGCATGGCCGTCGCAAGCCACTGCTGAAGCTCAGCGCTGGCAAACCACTCGCCTTCGATGGCCGCTGTGGTTAAGGCAAATTCTTGGCCTTGATACTGAAATCGCAAGCCAAACGCATGAAGATACACCCGATCCGCCGGCTGTGCCTGATACAGGCTATCGCCCAAAATCGGACTCCCATTGCTTTTAAGCGCCACGCGCACTTGATGGGTCTTACCGCTAAACGGCTTTACCATAAAGATCCGTGGTTGCGGTGTAGCATCTGTGCCCATTGTCACGGTCTGCTGTGCCGGCCAGCCAAAACTGTAAAAGTAGCTCACTGCGGGCTGCGTCATGGTGGGGAGCAATTTCCATGCCCCACGGCGAGCCGGCTGCATATCGCCTTTCACCCAACCCTGTTTTCGTTTTCCTTTGGTATGGCTCAGCGCTAAATAATATTTTTCGATTTGATGTGCACTGAACATGGCGGTAAAGCGAGCGGCACTTTGCGCATGGGTCGCAAGCAGCAATAAGCCGGACGTCGTCTTATCCAATCGATGCACGGCAAACAAAGGTTGACCGTATAAGGCCTCGGCCAGCACCACCATGCCTGGGCCTTGCTCCGAGTGGAAGCTCAGCCCCGCAGGTTTGTAACACACAATAAAATCAGGATGCCTGAGCAAAATTTGCAGCTGCGGCCACGCCGCCGGCGCAATCTCTGTGGCAACACTACTAGGGATCACAGGGTGCTGCATTAGAATGCCACTGTCGCATGCGTATTCAATTGCTGTGCATGGGCGCGCGCCGCCGCCAGATCGGCGGGCGTATCCACTCCAACCGGTGGCACCACAAGTGCATCGGCGACATGGATCGCTTCCCCATACCACAGCACGCGCAGCTGCTCGAGACATTCGATCTGCTCAAGCGCGGTCGCAGGCCAGTTGACATAACGATGAATAAAACCGGCACGGTAGGCATAAATACCCAGATGGCGCCGATACACCTTAGCCACCGGATGGATGTGGCTGGCATGATCCGTTGGTTCCACAGCTGAGGAATGCAGCACACCATCACGGTCAAACGGGATCCCTGCGCGGCTAAATAACAACGCATAACCGGCATGATCAGTCACCACTTTTACCACATTGGGGTTGGTCACCTCGGCCAAATGCTGGATGGGAACTGCGAGCGTCGCCATCGGCGCTTTTTGCTGCATGGCCAAATTGTCCGCCACTTGTCGAATCAGTGATGGCGGAATAAAGGGCTCATCACCTTGCACATTGACCACCACCATATCTGCAGGCAACGCCAGGCGCTGCACTACTTCGGCTAAACGCTCAGTACCCGATTGATGATGTGCTGAGGTCATCACCACCTCGGCACCAAAGGCCTGCGCGGCTTGCTGTACTTTGTCGTCATCAGTTGCAATCACCACCCGCGCCGCACCGCTTTGCATGGCTTGTTGCCACACCCACTGAATCATCGGTTTGCCAGCAATGTCGGCGAGCGGTTTGCCCGGCAAGCGTGAGCTGGCATAACGGGCGGGAATCACCACTACGAAAGCCATGGCTCTACCTCTGCGGCGCTCAGTTCACGCGCTTCTGGCGTTAATAACACCGGAATGTCGTGGCGGATCGGGTAGGCTAATTTATCAAAGGTACAAATCAGTTCTTGCTGAGTTTTGTCCAGCTTCAGGCGTCCTTTGCACAAAGGACAAGCCACTATATCTAATAATGCGATGTTAAAGGCCATAACGACTCCGTAGCGATGCGATCTGCTGATCGATCAAGGCAAGTGTGCTCGGCGCAAAGCGGGCATGCAGTGGCAAATAATACCAATCTGCTTGCGCAAAACGCCGACATTTCACCGCATCTTTTGCGGTCATAAGAACAGGGCCTGCGATGGCTGAAAAATCGCTGGCCGTAAACGCATAATGATCTGGAAAAAAATATTCACCAGCCACAGCATAGCCCTGCTGCTGGGCGGAGCGGACAAAGCGCTGTGGATTACCAATACCGGCGACCAGCTTCACCTCGCAGGGGGCGAATAACGCTTCGGTTTCTGCGCCGCTCATCTCATCCGCGACTAAACTGGCGACAGGCAGTGCTGGACCGCTATGAAGCCACATGTGGTGTGCGGTTAATGACGCTGCCGGGGATTGCTCGGCGACCGATGTCGCCAGCACCACATCGGCCGAAGCCAACCGCCAGCGGCCTTCGCGCAGTGGGCCAGCCGGCAACAGCAAACCGTTGCCGATCCCGCGTTGGCCATCAAGCATAATGATTTCCACATCGCGGGCAAGTGCATAATGCTGCAATCCATCGTCACTGAGGATGATATTGGCATCGGTGTGCTGGCGCACAAAGGCGGCGGCGGCTGATCGATCCGGACACACCACCACCGGCACTTTTGATAAGGTCGCCAATAACAAAGGTTCATCACCGACATCGCTGGCGTGGTGCTGGCGCGCGTCCACCAACAATGGCTGCCGGATCTGTGCGCCATAGCCGCGGCTAATAATGGCAGGTTTTAAACCTTGTTGCTGCAAGTGCTGACATAACCATAAGGTAAAAGGTGTTTTACCGGTACCACCCACGCTGATATTGCCAATCACCACCACCGGTATACCAGGATGTGATGACGCCAACCAACCACGGCGGTACGCCAAACGTCGCAAACCGCTGAGCACAGCCATCAGTAAACTCAGTGGCCATAACACATAACTCCAACCCCAGCGCTGGTACCAACTACGCTCTAACGCGTTCATCCGGCCTCACTAAATTGCAGCTTGTACAAGGTGGCATAATAGCCATCCTGGGCCAATAGCGATTGGTGGGTACCGCGCTCCACAATTCGGCCTTGATCCATCACTAAAATCAAATCGGCGTTTTCAATGGTTGATAAACGGTGCGCAATAACAATATTGGTCCGATTTTTCAGTAGCTCATCCAGCGCCGCTTGGATTTTGCGCTCAGACTCGGTATCCAGCGCCGAGGTGGCTTCATCCAACACCAAGACCGGTGACTGCCGCAACAAGGCGCGCGCAATGGCGATCCGCTGGCGTTGACCACCAGAGAGCATCACGCCATTTTCACCGATTTGTGTATCCAAACCGGCCGGCATTTGACTGGCAAATTCCATCACATGGGCTTTTTCGGCAATGAGTTCCAAATGAGCGCGGCTGAGCTCGCCTTTGTAACCGTAGGCAATGTTATTGGCGATAGTATCGTTAAACAGCATCACCTGTTGCGATACCACGGCGATTTGCTCGCGCAGCGATTGACGTGTGACGGTGTCGATCGCAACACCGTCGAGGGTAATTTCACCGTCAACCAAATCATAAAACCGTGGCAATAATGCAGAAATCGTGGTTTTACCGCTGCCGGAGCGGCCGACCAGCGCCACGGTTTGGCCAGGTGCCACCTCAAAGTTGATGTCATTTAATACCAGTTTTTGATGACCTGGATAGCGGAAATTGACGTTTTTAAAGGCGATGGCCCCTTTGACATCCTGTAATTGATGGGTACCTTGATCAAGTTCCGGCGTCTCGTCCAGCACTTTAAATACCGCAGCCGCCGCGGCCATTCCGCGTTGGAAATCGCTATTGACGGTGGTCAACTGCTTTAATGGCTTGAGTAATAACATCATCGATACCAGGATCTCTGAAAAAATCCCAGGCGTTAAGGTATCGAGCATGGCGGGAAAGCTGGCCAGATAAATCACAAATGCCAAGGCAAAAGATGCGATCACCTGAATAATAGAAACAGACAAAGACCGCGTCGCTTCTAACTTCACGTCTAAGCGCCGGTTATTGTTGTTCACTTCAGCAAAGTGACTACTTTCTAACGCTTGACCACCAAAGGATAAAATAACTTTATGGCCATTAATCATTTGCTCACTGCTACTGGTGACAGCCCCCATTGCAGACTGCATATTTTGACTTAATTTGCGAAACCGACGGGATACTTGCTGAACCAAAAATGCGATGATGGGGGCGATTAATAAGAAAATTAAACTCAGCTGCCAACTGTTGTAAAACATAAGCGCTAACAAACCAATAACGAAGGCACCCTCATGCACCAACACCACTAAGGCTTTTGACGATGCTTGCTTAATTTGTTCGGCATCGTAAGTAATTTTTGAAATCATAGCGCCAGTGGTATGCTGATCGTAGTAACTCACAGGCAAGCGCATCATTTGATCAAATAACTGCTGACGAATATCTTTAACAATATGCGAGCCTGCCCAGTTCAGGCAGTATGTCGACATAAAATTAAAAATACCTCGTAAAATAAACAGTAAAATCACCACGACGGCAGCAATTTTTAAAAAAAGATAATCCTTTCGACCAATACCCGCGTCAATAAACTCGTTGAACTTCGACAAGAAGAAAATATCGATACAGGCAAAGCCGATCATACCGATAATCGCCAACATGAAACCGCCACGATATGGCCGTAAATAGGTCATCAACCGTGCAAAGGTCGCTATAGCCCCAGTGGTTTCTACCAACGACTCCGGCTGCCCATGCGCATCATGTGGCGCTGCAGGCTCGTCTGCCGATGTAGGTTGTGATGGCGTATGTGAAGACGTAGGTTGTGTCAAAATAGCACCCAATCGCGTAAAAAAAAGTGCATTCTACTCGTTTCATCGCCTTGTTTCAGCACTGTTTGTGAGTTTTTCCAACCATCGCGGCCAACGCTGCTGCCGATATGACCATATTTGCCAATGCCCTTGTTTGATCGCTAGCACGATAGCGCCAGCATCGGCGGTGTTTCGCCATGGGATCTGCAGCAATGCTAAGCGCCCCATGACCGCGGGCGATGGATGGCCATAGCTGTTAAAAGCACCACTGCTGATCAGTGCCAATGCCGGCGCTTGTCGCTGCAAATAATTAAGCTTGCTAGAACTGTCACTGCCATGGTGCGACAGCAATAGCAGTTGATGCGGCACAGTGTTCAGCTGCTGTTCGATATGCGCGCTGATGTCACCACTAAGCAGCAATCGCACGCCTTGCCAGTGAATGGACAGTACGCAGGAACTGTCGTTGTCACTGAAGACCTGAGGGGCTGAGCTTTGCGCAGGTGACAAATGAGTCATGTTCGAAACCGCATTAGCGCTATGGCGGTTGGCGGCTGAGGGCCAAAGCACCTGCAGCTCTGCACCCTGCCAGTGCCTCGGAATGTCATGACAGCGTAGCGGGGATGCCGCAGGGTGGTTGTAAAAGATCGCGCTTGGGTAAGCCTCGGCAATCACACGCCAATCTCCACTGTGGTCCGTATCCTGATGACTCACCACCACCGTCAGCGATTGGATCTGCCAAAGCCGAAGATAAGGCAACACCTGTGCTTTGGTTTGGCTAAAGGTGCCATAACGTGGCCCTAAATCATACAAAAGGCCATGCGAGCCTTGTTGCAACAGCACGGCATTACCCTGCCCCACATCAATAATATGAAGACGTGCCGGAACCTCTTGCCACCGATGAAACAGCCAAGGGCTGACAAAACACAGCAGCAGCAAACTTTGCCTTACCACATCAGAATTTAGCCATCTGAGCTTGTATAACAGCGGCGAGGCTGGCTTTGTTTGCTGGGAGATAGCGACCTGCCGCTGCAGGCGCAGGCACGGCATAAAGGCCCACCATCGCCAGAACCACAGTAAAAACAGCGACAATAGTAGTAATTCGGCACCATCTAACGTCGGCCAGCTCCACCAATAGGCGGGATCGGCGGCAAATTCCAGCCAGCGCTGCAGCGGGTAAAATATGCCATCGAGCAGTGCCCACAGGTGTGGCAAAGGAACAGGACTTAGCTGTTGCAACAAAAACACCAGTAACAATAGCGGGATCCCAATCAGGCTGATCCAAGGCACAAAAACGATGTTCGACAATAACGCCAGGGGCGCTACGCCATGAAAAAACAGCAGTCCCAGCGGCACCATCGCCAAGGTAAAACCAATCTGGTAGCGAAAAAATAACCAGATCCGTGGCCAAAAGCCAATCACCTGCTGCAACGACCAGCCAAAGTACAACACCAACGCCATCGCCAACATGGATAACCAAAAACTGATACTGAGCATAAAAAATGGTTGCCACAGCAACAGTAGCGCCATCACTAACAGCAATTGGCTGGCCGGACGTGCACGCCAATGCCATAGCGCTAAGCCACTGATAAGTAATAAACTTAATAATGCGCGCAGCGTTGGTAGTGCCAAGCCCGCCAGCCAGGCGTAGCCGACAGCCGCCGTCATGGCGAGCACCATGTAAAACACCTGTCGCCATGGCTGCGGTAAATAACCCGCGGCCAACCATGGCCGACAAAACCACGGACACAGCCAAAGTACCCAACCAAACAGCAGTGCGATATGCATGCCGGAAATCGATATCAAATGCCCCAGGCCGGTGGCCTGTAACCCTTGCCACAATTCATCGGAAAATGGCCGCTCCCCCACGGTTAACGCCAAAAGTAATGGCGCTGTACTGACCCCCACCAATGAACGGTTTAACGTCTCGACCACCTCGGATCGCCAATTGGCACCACCACCTTGGTATTGCGGTAGGTATCGATGCTCGATGGTGCTGGGTTCCAGTGTTGCGATGGCGGCGACATAGCGCTGGGGTTCATGATGTGATGACGGCGACCGTCGAGGTGGCAACGGCATGAGCTGTGGCGGTAACTTGATGCTGCCACTGGCAATCAACCGCATGGTGAGGGCATAGGCTTCTCGATGCACCGAGCTGGGATTGGCTGGGCCGTGAATGGGTTTTAACTGGGTATGAAAGCGCCAGCGCTGGCCGCTGACCAGCGTGATCGGTGCCGCCGGCCAGCGCAATTGCACCAGGTACTGATGCCACGGCCGCTCGGGTGCATCCATCCGTAGCCGTAACCACACATCGCCCTCCGCATTGGCGGCAGATACCTGAACCAGCTCGCCCTCCACCGCAACGATACCGGCCTTCAGAATACTGTGCTGTGCCATTTGATAACGCTGCCATTCAAGGCTTAGGTGTAGGATGAACAAGCCCATCCCGGCCAGCAATCCCACGATGATCCGACAGCGCGTCGGCCATGAGGTTGTGCCAGACCGAGGCGCAACCAGCGAAGCGCATTGAACTAACAGCGAAGCGCATTTAGAAAGGAGCGAAGCAAATTGAGAAACTAGCGAAGCGGCACCATCAACATCGTGCGCCCGCACTTGAAAATCAGTCTGCGGCGCATCACATTGTTTGCATGTCTCCGATGTTTGCGCGGGTGCGAGCACACCTGGGTGATTAGCCGCTTTTGTATTGGATGTGCGCCATGCTCGGATCAACGACAACGTGGCCAGCACCATGATAAATAGCAGTACCAGCACCACACCTGACATCAAGAGCCCAGAAATTAATGCCGCAGGCGGCGGAATTTCCGGTAGAATAAAAGCCAGCACACTGGCAACAACTACTCCGAGCATCACATTAAACATGTTGCAGCTTCGTAAATAGGATGTAATGGCTAAGAACTTTATAAAAAAATATCTGCCAGATCCAGATATAATTCGTCAGCACAAATCCATGCGCATTTTTGGCAGCTTATTGCACGATCCCAATTTGTGGCATTTACACCGTCATTCCGCTCGTGGCGCCTTTGCAGCGGGCATATTTGCCGCACTTATGCCCATGCCTGGGCAAACTATTTTGGCAGCGGCGTTGGCGATTTTATGTCGCGTCAATATTCCCATCGCAGTGGCACTTTGCTGGGTCACCAATCCATTTACCATGGCCCCAATTTTTTACATTTGTTACAACATCGGCAGCTGGGCCATGGGCAACCCGCCGGTACCGGTCGAGTTTCATGCCACCACCGAATGGTTGATGGCCAGCATTGATACCATCGGCAAACCTTTTTTGTTAGGTAGTTTGATTTTTGCCGTGATGGTCGCAACTTTTTTATATTTTGCCGTGGATTGGCTGTGGCGGTTAAGTGTATCGATCGCATGGCGACGGCGTAAACAGCGACGGCTCGCACTGAAAGTAGCAAAACCACAGCAGTCTAATCCTGCGCAAGCTAATCCCGTACAGACAGAAGCGGCCAATACCTCAGATACGACCGACAGCAAACGCAACTGAACGCAAGCGGCTGTGGCTTGGCGACATAACCAGCAACAAAAGCGCAGCCTCAATGCGACATGATTTCGCCATAGTGCTTTTGGCGGTATAGTTTTTTGGCGACACAGTTTTTTGGATAACACCGTTTTTATTAGTTATTGTTTTTATACGGCACAGTTATTTCGCCTGTGCATCATGCAGCAAGGACAGAGTTCGGCGACATGTCGTCGGTTGTGATGTACTTGCTGATCTTTAGCGGCACTCGGTTGCGTACTCGCTATTCATATTCAACAGCTCGAACTTAAACCACCATGACCAAACACTTAAACTCGGCCCAGTTGCCTGACAATCACGCAGTTTCTGCTCCAGATCCCATTGGGGAACCTTGGCATGACACTGAGCAGATGCATGACACTGAGCCGATGCATGCAGCGCAATCATCATCTGGCCCAATATCATGTGTTGCCAACAGCGCCGCAGCGCCGAGCGCAAATATTCCACCCAACGAAATGCTTCGGTCGAGGGATGATTACGCCGTGCAACATGGCGATACCACCATGGATTGCCACAGCCGCACCACAGCCACCACCAATTTTCATCAGCGACTAAGACAGCGATTGGCACAGATCAAGATGCCAAGCGCCGCGCAATTGGCACAATCTCGGTGGTTAAAGCCATTTGCTCGCCACCTGCAGCAGCCGAGTTTTTGGCAATGGCAGGCCGATAATGTCAGTCGTGCCGTCGGTATTGGTTTATTTTGGGCATGGCAGCCGCTACCACTGCAAATGGTAGGCGCGGTTTGGTGTGCGATTTACTTTCGAGCCCATATTGGCCTAGCCGTGGCCATGGTGTGGGTCAATAACCCGTTCACACTGGGATTTATCTTTTACGGAAATTACGCCGTCGGCGTGTGGTTATTTAATCGATGGCAGCCGACAGCGATGCTTAGCCTCACCGAACTCAACTGGACGGTGCTGCCACCGTTACTGCTTGGCAGTGTGGTAGTGGGTTTGGGCATTGCACTCCTGAGCAGCGTCTTGGTGCGATGCGGCTGGCGAATATTTAAACCTGGTATTTAGCATGGCCACATCTGTGCCACACTTGTATTAGCACCGTTCATGCCCTGTGCTGAACAGCAAGGGCATAAGCGATGCAAAGCGAGCACAACGTTCGGCAAGCCAACCTAATACTGACCTAACACCCGCGCCGGATCGATATGTGCAGCGCGACGCGCCGGATAAATCGTCGCCAACAAACTCATGGCTAAGGCAATGCCAACGGTAATCACCACATCGAGCCATTGCAGCTCACTTGGCAGGTAATCGACAAAATAGATGGTTGGGTCGAGTAACGTCAGGCCCCATTGTTGATGCAGCCACTGATAAAAAGGTGATATCGTCAGAGCCATCGCTATACCGACCACGCCGCCCCACAGCGCCCCTTTGGCGCCATTGAGCCATCCTAGCCAAACAAAGGCGTAAATCAGCACGCGGGGCTGGGTTCCCATCGTTAATAAAATGGCAATATCGCCTTGTTTTTCCCGCACCGCCATCACCAAGGTCGCCACAATGTTTAAGCTCGCCACCGCAATTACCAGGGCCAGTACCAAGTACAAAATCGAACGGACTAACTGGATATCTTCATACAAATGCCCTTGGCTGCGATACCAATCGAGCAGATAAACTCGCTGTGTCATTTGCTCACCCAAGGCACGGGCGGCATTGTGGGCTTGAAAAATATCATCAATGGCAAAAGCTAGGCCTTCCACACTATCAACCGGCATCGACATCCACTGCGCCATCGAAGGTAAGGAAACCCACACTTGTTGGTAATCCAACTGGCCCCCCATGGCAATCAAAGCACTGATGCGCACGGTCACGGTTTGAAAGCCATTGTTCTGACCTTGGGCTTGCTGCTCAGGCAGCAGCAACGATAACTCATCACCGACCTTGACGCCCAAGCTGTCAGCAACCCCTTTGCCGACCATAATGCTGTTGCCGCCAAAATCCTGTAAATTCCCTGCCACGACATAACGTTCCAGCTTCGAAATGTGCTGTTCATACGCCAAGTCGATGCCCCGCACTTGTACACCTTTGGCCTGAGCACCACTGCGCAGTAAGCCATTGCTGCGAATAAAAGGCGCCCCCGCCCGAATGCCGGGTGTTTGCTGCAATAAGGCCAGCGTAGGTTGCCATTCGCTAATGGGATCGTCGACCGCGAGCAATTCCACGTGCGGGATCAAATTCAATAAATTATCCCGCAGTGCTTTTTCAAAGCCATTCATCACCGACAGCGCTAAAATGAGCACGGCAACACCAAGCCCTACGCCCCAAGTGGATGATGCCGCGATAAAGCGGATAAACGCACTGGTACTTTTGGTATGCCGATAACGCTGTGCCAACTGCCAGGATAAACTAGCCATGCTGCGGCTCCGGCATGGTGCGTGCTGACAGAGACTCAGCGCTTAAATGGCCATCGCGCATCAGCAATTGCCGATCTAATTTGGCGGCCAACTGTCGATCATGCGTGACCACCAAAAAGCTGGTGCCAAGCTCGGCGTTTAATTCCCGCATTAAGGCATAAATCATATCCGCGCTGTGCTGGTCCAAATTGCCGGTCGGCTCATCCGCCAACACCAAGGCTGGACGAGCCACCATGGCACGTGCGATCGCCACCCGTTGCCGTTCCCCGCCGCTAAGTTCAGCCGGTCGATGTGTCATACGATGGCCAAGCCCGACTCGCGTTAAAAACCATGTTGCCTGCTCGATGGCTTGCGCCTCTGGCGTGCCTCGGATCAGAAGCGGCATGCAGACATTTTCCAGTGCGGTAAAGTCCATCAATAAATGATGAAACTGATAAATAAAGCCTAATTTTTGATTGCGTAAGTCGGCTTGTTCGGCCCGAGATAAGCGACTGATTGCAATGTTATCAATCAATAATTGACCGCTATCCGGCTGATCTAGGGTACCAAGGATATGCAACAAGGTGCTTTTGCCCGAACCCGAACTGCCAATAATCGCCACCATCTCGCCCTGCGCTATGGTCAAGGACACCTGATGCAGCACCTTGGTGTGATGCTGACCATCGCGATAGCTTTTACAAAGTTCCACTGCCTGTAACATCGTTATTCATCTCGTAAAATTGTCGCAGGATCTACCCGAACTGCGCGCCACGCAGGGTAAATCACCGCCAGCGCGGTTAAAAACAAAGCACTGGTTAAAATTAACATGATTTGCAGTGGCTGCATTTGGACCGGCAGATCCATGCCCGGCACCAACTGCAGTCCGAGCGCAGCTAACAGCGGATTTAGCTGCCAACACAGTAATACGCCAACCACCACCCCACTGAGCGCGCCGACCACGCCATGACTCATCCCTTGGATAGCAAACACGGCAAACAATTGACTATCACGCATGCCTTGTGTTTTTAAAATCGCGACTTCTCGTTGTTTTTCGGTCACCATCATCACCAGCGCTGACACTATGTTAAAGGCAGCAACGGCCACAATAAGTAGCAGCATGAGCCACATCATGGTTTTTTCCATGGCCACGGCGGCAAAATACTTACCATGCACATCACGCCAATCCTCGAGGGCATCGATATCACTGCGCGTTGCCAACGCCTGTCGCAGTGGCTGCATCTGAAAGGCATCCTGCACTTGAATACGATAAGCATCTCCTAGCGCAGGCTGCGTTTTATTTTTCGGTAAAAACTTCATCAGGTCTTGATAGGCCACGACCGCCAACAGCTGGTCGACCGCCGAACCCGTATCCAGCAGCCCTGCCACCGTAAATTGGCGCTGGCGTGGCATCCAGCCTAGGGGGGAAAAGGTACCGCCGGCAGGCAAAATTAAACGAACTTGCTCACCTACGCCCACGTTTAGCTGGTCGGCCAAAGCTGTCCCCAGCAACACGTGATAACGCTGGTCAAATAAAGTCGACCATTCGCCCATCACCAAGGATTGCTTCAAAAACGTAGGGATACCATCGGCCGTCACAGCTTGCAGCTGCGCGGCGTGCATGTGTTTGCCGGCTTGTAACAGTGCTTCGGCGTGTAAATAGGGGCTGACATGTTGCACGGTGGGCAGTGCGCGCAGTTCGGGCATCAGCGTGGCTGGTGGCGTATTGGATCGGACCACCACATGCGGCACCACTCCCAAAATACTGTCTTTGAGTTTGCTTTCAAAACCGTTCATGACGGAGGTCACAATCGTCAGTGCCATCACCCCTAAAAAGATACCGGTAATGGAAAACATAGTGATAAATGACAGAAAACCTTGGCCTTTACGGCTACGGCTGTAGCGAAGACCAATCTTCAGGGCTATAGGTAATTGCATCCTTTTCTCAGGACATCACTTGAGGTTATGGTAAAGTGGTTGGATGATAGAGAGAAAGCCCTGATCTGACAAGCAAAAGCATGCATTCGCTAAGGAACCCTATGACATCTGCATTTGATATGTCGGCGCTGCCAGAACTACTGGCGCAGTACCATGATTATTTTTTAGTCGAACACAGTATCCCTGTCAGTATCAAGCCATGGCCTGAGCAACAAATCCCCAGCCCTGAGCTGTTTGAAGCCATGATCCCGGAGCCATTTCGTATGGCCAGCGAATTTAATACGCTGGAGCAATCGATGTTAAAGCCATTGGCGAAATTGGGTGATGTCGCGCATGACCTGAGTTTATACCTGAAGGCGCAAGCGCGAAAAATTGATACCCTCATGCGCTATGTGTTGTTGCAACAAGACGATCCTGCGTATCGTCATTACACCCAAAGCTATGGCGGCGGCGGCCTTTGTGTGCTCGCAACGTCAGCACTGGAGCTGGGCCAACTGCTTGAGGTAAAATTGTTTTTAGCAGGCAGTGATGGCGCGGTTTACGCTATTGCCCAGCTGATAGAACAACACCATATCAGCAGCGACAGCGATAGACCCTGGCGTTTAAAGCTGGTGTTTCGCCAAATTCGTGAGATGGACCGCGATACCATGGTACGCGCTAGCCTGCATGAACAAGCCCGCCAACTGAAGCTACGGGCTGAGCAGCGACAACAACAAGGAATTAAATAACAGTGGCCAACTATGTATTACCCGCCGAATGGACCCCTTGTGATGGAGTGTTATTAACCTGGCCACACGCGGCGACCGATTGGGCGCCACAGCTGGCGCAGGTCGATGCGGTATTTGTCCAACTCGCCAAGGCCATCCTCGCCATTCCCAACACGGCCTTGGTGGTGGTATGTCACGATGCATCTATTCAGCAGCACGTGTGGCAACACCTGGGGCAGCACGCACAGTTATTCACCGCCATTATCCCCAATAATGACAGTTGGGCACGGGATCATGGTCCGATATCGGTTTATGATGAGTCCGGTCAGCTGCATTGGCACAATTTTACCTTTACTGCGTGGGGCGATAAATTTGACGCTGAGCTGGATAACGCTATTAACGCGGCATTATTTCAGCAGCCATTTATCGGCGCCACATCCTGTCTGGAGAACTCGCTGGTGCTCGAAGGTGGCGCCATCGAAAGCGACGGTCTGGGTCGGTTACTGTTGACCCGGCACTGCCTGTTAAATCCCAATCGCAATCCAGGTCTAACTCAAGCGCAGCTTGAAGCCGCGCTACATCAATGTTTTGGAACTAGCCAGTTTTTATGGCTGGATCATGGCTATCTGGCCGGTGATGATACCGATGCCCACATTGATACCTTGGCGCGGTTTACGCCCAGCGGCGGTATCGTGCATGTCGCCTGTGATGATGCCACCGACGAACATTATGCGCCATTGGTGGCGATGGCAACGCAGTTACAAAGTTTTCGCCGACATGACGGTGAGCCGTATCAATTGTATGCCCTGCCATGGCCTGCGGCTAAATATGCCAATGAAGAGCGTTTACCCGCCAGCTACGCCAATTACCTCATTATCAATCAACGGATTTTGGTGCCCACCTATGATGATGCGGCCGATGAGCGCGCGCTTGAGGTCATTCGACAGGCGTATCCAGGCTTTATAGTGATCGGGATCCCTTGTTTACCGTTAATTGCGCAGTACGGCAGTTTACATTGCGTCACCATGCAACTGCCTTGTGGCGCCTTACGACGGCAATAACGATGACCGCCTATCCGATGGTAAGTGCATACAGATTGCGGTGATATTCAAGGAAACTGCGCGGCAAAACAGCAGATGGCAGCGATCGCCATGCCATCTCAAGGTTAATCTTCAGGGCAATATAGCCGCCGCTACGTTATGGCGGCATTAGGAACAGTACGTATGACAAACAACGCCGCCACCCACGCTTCAGCCGCATTGACTGCATGGTGGCCAAGCTTGCCCAGCCTCAAAGGGCAAGATGATCAAAAAGCCATCGGCCAATTGGTCGGGCTTGCCTTACCACTGACCGTGGCGCATTGGGTCCAGCAACACCAACAGCCATGTTTATTGGTGGTGCCAGATACCCAAACCGCACTGCGCTTAGAACAAGAAATCGCCGCCTTTTTACCCAGCGATTGGCCACTCCTAAGTTTTCCGGACTGGGAAACCTTGCCATACGACATGTTCTCGCCGCATCAAGATATTATTTCGCAGCGCCTTCACACCTTGGCCTTGTTACCGCAGCTGCGCCGCGGTGTGGTGATAGTCCCAGTCACCACGCTGCTGTTGCGGCTTTGTGATCGTAGCTACATCGATGGCCATAGCCTGCAGCTGCAACGTGGCCAAATCATTGATAGCAATGCGTTAAAACAACAGTTGGTCCGCGTGGGCTATCGCGCCGTCGACCAGGTTATGGCGCATGGCGAGTTTTCTGTCCGCGGCTCCTTATTGGATTTATTTCCCATGGGCAGCCACGAGCCCTACCGTATCGATTTTCTGGATGATGAAATTGATGGGATCCGCGTATTTGATCCAGATAATCAGCGCACCTTGCGTCAGGTCGATGCCATTGATTTATTGCCCGCGCATGAATTCCCGACCGATAAAGCCGCCATTGAGCGCTTTCGCAGCGCCTATCGGGAACGCTTCCCGGTGCGGCATGAAAAAGAATCCTTGTACAACCAAGTCAGCCAAGGCATTTTACCGGCCGGTATCGAATATTACTTGCCGCTGTTTGCTGAACAATTAAATAGTTTGTTTAGTTTTTTCCCTGCCACCACCCAGCTATTACTGTTCGGCGATATCGAAGGTAGCGCCCAGCGGTTTTTACACGATGTTGAGCAGCGTTATCACGATCGCGGTGTTGACCCACTGCGGCCGCTGTTACCACCTCGCGAGCTGTATTTGGCCGTCGACGAATTGTTTGGCCTGATGAAACAATTTGCTCGCCTGCGCTTATCCGCGGCCACCTTGCCCGATCGTGCAGGCCACATCAATTTGCCGGCGCAATTGGTGCCGGATGTTGCGGTCAATCATCAAAAAGCAGACCCTTTGGCGGCATTCACCACGCAGTTGCTCGACATCAAAGCCAAACAAGGCCGTTTGCTGCTGGTGACTGAGTCTGAAGGCCGCCGGGAAAGTGTGCTCAGTTTATTAAGCAAAGCGCAGCTGCGGCCACACAGTGTGCAAAATTATCTTGATTTTCTCACTTGTGACGCGCAATTTTGCATCATGCTTGGCCAAATCGAGCAAGGCGTGTGGCTTTCGAGTCAGCCGCCCTTACTCATCATCAGTGAAAATGAGCTATTTGGCCAAAAAGTCAGCCAGCGGCGTCGCCGTCGGCAAAAAGAGCAAATCTCCGCCGATACCATTATTCGAAATCTGGCCGAATTAGCGCCGGGCCAACCTGTGGTGCATTTGCAGCACGGTGTGGGGCGTTATGAAGGTTTGCAAGTGCTGGATGCCGGCGGCATTAGTGCAGAATTTGTAACGATATTATACCAAGGCGGTAGCCGGCTTTATGTGCCGGTGGCGTCCTTACACCTACTTAGCCGCTACTCCGGCAGTGATGCCGAACATGCGCCGTGGCACAAATTAGGCCATGATGCCTGGGAGAAAGCACGGCGCAAGGCGGCGGAGAAGGTTCGCGATGTGGCCGCCGAATTGCTGGATATCTACGCCAGCCGCGCCGCGCAAAAAGGCTATGGTTTTCAATTGGATTTAGCCGCCTATCAACAATTTGCTGATAGCTTTCCGTTTGAAGAAACCGCCGATCAGCAAGATGCAATTGACGCCGTTTTACGCGATATGCAAGCGCCCACAGCGATGGATCGGTTGGTCTGCGGCGATGTTGGCTTTGGTAAAACCGAAGTTGCGATGCGGGCCGCCTTTGTCGCGGTGCATGATCATCATCAGGTGGCTATTTTGGTGCCGACCACCCTACTCGCGCAGCAACACTACGAGAATTTCCGCAATCGTTTTGCCAACTGGCCGGTTCGGGTCGAAGTATTGTCGCGTTTTGTCAGCGCTAAAGCGCAAAAAGACATCTTAGCTGATGTCACCGCCGGCAAAGTCGATATCCTCATCGGCACACACAAACTGCTGCAAGACGATATTAAATTCCGCGAGTTGGGGTTATTGATCGTGGATGAAGAACACCGGTTTGGTGTGCGGCAAAAAGAAAAAATCAAAGCCTTGCGTGCCAACATTGATATTTTAACGCTCACCGCAACCCCCATTCCGCGCACCTTAAATATGTCGTTATCCGGCATGCGCGACTTGTCGATTATTGCCACGGCGCCATCACGCCGACTGGCGGTAAAAACCTTTGTCCGCGAATACGACATAGCGCTGATCCGCGAAGCGGTGCTGCGGGAAATTATGCGCGGCGGTCAGGTGTATTATCTGCACAACGAGGTGGCGACCATCGAAAAAACCGCGCAAGAGCTTGCACAATTACTGCCCGAAGCCACCATTGGCATTGCCCATGGCCAAATGGGGGAGCGTGAACTGGAGCAAGTGATGGCAGATTTTTACCATCAGCGCTTTAATGTGCTGCTATGTTCTACCATCGTTGAAACCGGTATTGATGTGCCAACGGCCAACACCATGATCATTCAACGTGCCGACCATTTTGGCTTGGCGCAGCTGCACCAGTTGCGCGGTCGGGTGGGTCGCTCACACCATCAAGCCTACGCCTATTTGCTCACCCCACCGCCGAAGCGCTTAACCACCGATGCGCAAAAACGCTTGGAAGCCATCGCCAGTTTGGAAGATTTAGGCGCAGGTTTTGCGTTGGCAAGCCACGACTTAGAGATCCGTGGTGCTGGTGAATTATTGGGCGATGACCAAAGTGGACAAATCGAGTCGGTCGGCTTCACCTTGTACATGGAGATGTTGGAGCAAGCGGTCAATGCCCTCAAACAAGGCAAGGAACCTAGCCTGGATCAGCTGCTGAACCAGCAAGCCGATATTGACCTCAAAATCCCTGCTTTGCTGCCGGATCACTACATTCCAGATGTCAATTTACGCTTATCGTTTTATAAGCGCTTATCCGCCTGCCAAAATGCCCAAGCCTTGGATGATGTACAAATTGAATTGATTGATCGGTTTGGGTTGTTACCTGATGCGGCAAAAAATTTAATTAAAATCACCGAATTTAAACAGCAAGCTCAAGCACTTGGCATTCGCCGATTGGATGTGCAAGCCCAAGGTGGCGTGGTAGAATTTGCCGATAGAACCTTGATCGATCCGGCTTACATCATTCAGTTGATCCAAAAGCAAAGCCGGATTTTCAAGTTAGAAGGCGGCCAAAAGTTACGCTTTACTATTGCCAGTGCCGACAGCGCGCAGCGGCTTGCCTTGGTGGAGCAAATGCTCACTGATTTTAATCAACATCGATTACCGAGTTAATGCCGTATGAATAGTTGCAAAGATACAGTTATCGGGCGCATCTCGCCTTTGGTTTTATCGCCAGACGATGCGAAACGTCGATTGGGTTCGCGAGCGTTTGCTGCGGCTTTAGCGGCGTGTTTATGGTCAGCTCTCGCCCCAAGTCAAGCATCCACGGTCGATAGCAACTGGTATGAAATTGAGCTGATTGCTTACAGTCAAACGCCGGACAATCTGCTATTTGAACAGTTTCCCCGCCAGGCGACCTTGATAAATACGCTCAATAGCCTAGATTTACGCGGCGCCAGTGTGACCCCTGACATTCGCCCCTTGTTGGCCGCCTTGCCCAGCTGTAGCGATATCCAGGCTTCAAACAGTTCGAGCGAGCGCATGGGGCCGGCATCCGCACAAAGTCAGCAACAACACTTATTGGGTCAAGCATGGCTGCCAAGCCCCTATCCCTCGCCGCATTATGCCTCTGACGCGCGCTTGGATAGCGGCCTTGGGATCCACCGCTACCCCGCTCGCCCAGCCGTGTACGTCGCCGAGGTTTGGTCAGCGCTGTGGCCAGCCGAATTTAAGGTGGATTTACGCTATCGCATGCAGGCTTTATGGGCCGACGAAGATGTAATGGTGGCATTTAGTGCCGAACAGCGTATTTGGCAGCAGCAGCTGCAGCGCTTACCTTACAAAATCTGCCAGTTTGAACAGCTTGAACACGGGCTGGTATATGCAAATTTGCCGTCCCAAACTGCGCTACAAGGACAAACCGCAGGCACAGACCACGCCATACTGCGACTACCCATTCTTAGTTTGAGTGTGATTTACAATGATAGCCTCAGTGGCCTTGAACGCTTGCCAACGGTGGTCGATGGCCAAGAGCAACATCAAGCCAGTGCTTATATTGCCAGCGCGCAATCGCTCAAAATGCAAGATCTGGCCTATCAGATCAAACATCGGGGTGGCCATGATGTGTTGCTGCATACGGTATGGCGTCAACCGCTACAATCGCGCAGTCAGAGTCGACCACTGCGTTGGTTTGCCGGTCAAAATTACAGCAAACATTATCATCCTAACGGCCAGCTGAAGCAGCCTACGCCACTGGCAAATGGCTATATTTCGGCACAAAGCATTGACAATCTTGCCGCCTGTTTGGCCAGCCCACAATGTGAGTTGGCCGACAGCTCTGCGACTATCAGCCAGCAAAGTCATCAGCCGGTGTGGCAGCTTGATGGACTGGTGCATCTGTATTTGGATCGGATGATTTTTGCCCGAACCGCATTTAACTTGCGTCGACAAACCAGTGCGCAGCAACCACTACAAGTGCTGTACAGTGCAGAAAGTACGCGTATTTTGCTCGATGAAGTGCATTATATTGACCATCCTTACCTAGGCTTGGTACTGCAGGTTCGACGTTTCACCCCGCCGCTGCAAGCAACCACCGTGGTTAATTCGGGTATTTAAATAAAAATGTAGATATCAAACCAACTACAAGGCGAGATAAAAATCATATCGCCGCTTAAGCTTGTGCTTGGCGGCGATGGTGTCATCTCCGTTGATAATGCGGCTCCCACACTTAACAAGGCAGTACATATGATAACCAAAAACGCACTCGTAAAAGGCAGCCTGCTGCTGTTCACAGTCACGCTGACAGCCTGTGGTGGTTATACCAAAGCGCAGTATGAACAACTCAATGTCGGGCAGAGCCGAGCTGACATCGATACGATTTTGGGTAAAGCCAGTGAATGTAAAAAAACCTTAGCCACTGAACAATGCCGTTGGGGCGATGAAAAGCAGTTTATTGAGGTGATTTTTTTAGCCGACCGCGCGGTGGCCATGCAGCATCAAGGTCTCGATTAATCCGATACGACTGATGGCAAACCAACCCACAGATGCGGTGCACAGCGCTATGTTAAATACGACGTCGCCATCCTTGCCCACCACCGAGCAAGCAGCGGCACCACATCATGCTATCTCATCGGTTCCCCAAGCGACAGCAGCAACCCAACCATCGGTTGTGCTGCGGGATTATCAGCAGCATGCCGTTCGAGCCGTGGTGCATTATTTTCGCCGACAAAGTGATCCAGCCGTTTTAGTATTACCAACCGGTGCCGGAAAATCGCTGGTCATTGCAGAATTGGCCAGATTGGCGCGGGGACAAGTACTGGTATTAACCCATGTCAAAGAGTTGGTAGAACAAAACTACCTCAAGTACTGCAGCTATGGTTTAGACGCGAGTATTTTTGCCGCAGGCTTGGGCCGCAAGGAAAACCAACATCAGGTGGTATTTGCGTCTATCCAATCCATCAGCCGCAACTTGGCCGAATTTGCCAATACCTTTAGTTTATTGGTGATTGATGAATGTCATCGCGTGCCAGAGGATACGGATAGCAGTTATCAAAAAACCATCGCACATCTTAAGTCGGTCAATCCAAACCTGAAGATCCTCGGTTTAACCGCAACGCCTTATCGTTTAGGCACCGGCTTTATTTACCAATACCATGCCAAAGGCCAGGTCAAAACCGATGAGCCACGGTTTTTTCGTTTTTGTATCTACGAATTGGCACTGAAAACACTGATTGATCGCGGCTACCTGACGCCACCTCAATTGCTGGATGCTCCCGTGCTCAGTTATGATTTTTCAGGGCTCACCCCAACATTGCAAGGGTTTCGGCCCGATGAATTGGCACAAGTGATTGATCGGCAGAAAAAAATCACGCCACAAATCGTGGCGCAAATCCTACATTACAGCCAGCAGCGCCATGGAGTAATGATTTTTGCCGCCAGCACCTCGCATGCGCGGCATATTCTGTCTTTACTGCCCGCCCAGCAGAGCGCTTTAGTGTTAGCGGATACCCCAGCCGCTGAACGACGGCAGATCATCGAGAATTTTAAACAGCAGCAGTTAAAGTATTTGGTGAATGTCTCTGTACTGACCACTGGCTTTGATGCGCCGCATGTGGACTTAATTGCAATATTGCGCCCGACGGAATCGGTCAGCCTGTATCAGCAAATGATTGGGCGCGGTTTGCGACTAAGCCCTGGCAAAACGTCATGTTTAGTCTTGGATTATGCGGGCAACTTGTATGATTTACATCAGCCGGACATCCAAGAACATGCGCCAGATCCCGCGGTGAAACCTGTGATAGTGCCCTGTCCGCTTTGCCAATTCCAAAATGAATTTTGGGGAAAAGCCGATAGTAACGGATTTGTGATGGAGCATTTTGGCCGCCGCTGCCAAGGGTTCCGTTTGAATGAAAACGGTCAAGTACAGCGCTGTGATTTTCGCTTTAAGGCCAAATATTGCCTCGAGTGTGGCACCGAACATGATATCGCCGCTCGGCAATGCCGACAGTGCGGCGTTGATTTGGTTGACCCAGAAAAAAAACTCAAAGAAGCACTGGGGCTGAAAGATGCGCTTATTTTTGCCCCGCACCAGATGCTGTTCAGTCGACATCAAACCGATAAAGGCGCTAGTTTAAAAGTGAGTTACATCGGTGCCGAAGGCGAACAAATCCATGAGTTTTGGCCACTTAAGACACCAGCACAAAAAAAAGCATTTGCCACTAAATTTGTGCCCTCGCATTTGAATGACAGGTTTGCTCCCTTTACAGCGTCAACCATAGATGCGGTGATCGCGCAGCAGCATCGCTTGCAAGCACCCGCGATAGTGATTGCCCGTAAAGAAGGTCGGTTTTGGCGCTTACGCGATAAGCTGTTTGCACAAAGTTTTGCCACGCCGATCGCGCAGCTATGGCAACCATCATCCACCGCTAACTCATAAAATGAATTTTAAGCAATTTTTTTAAAAGGAATCGCTATGCTTGACCGTACTATCGATAAACCACGTTATCGCGCTCACCTAAAACGTCTGACGATCACGGCCATGCTGCTGCTGTTGTGTATCTCCTTGGGCAGTTCCACCTTGTTGATCACCTTGTTCGGCGGGCCCAGTGGCAGTAATTTTTGGCTCAATGCCGCCGGTGTATTGATTGCGCTGGTCAGTTTAATGATGGTGTTTCAGCGCCTACGCAATAGGCCATGGTTTTATGAAATCGACTATGTACTTCGCATAAAGCAGCAACTGACGGCGATTCAACGACGTTTACCACTGATTACCGAAAGCGCCAACTCTGGGGATATTAATGCCTGTATCGTGCTGGCATTTTACTACGAAGCCAGTGCGCAAATTTGGCAGTTGGACGACAATACGCTGCTTTTGGCTGATTTATTGCAGCAGCAAACCACATTTTTGACACAGCTCGACGAGCGGCGCTTAACCATAGATGCCGCCGCATTTAACCCTAACTTATTGGATCAGTGGCAATAAGAAATTTTCATAAAGTCCTGTTCAGATTGGAATTATTGGCTAATACTCAAATGCAGTAGTGCTAGAAAATCAATAATCGTCGTCACAGGGTTACTTATCATGCCAGTAAAAAACGCCTTACTCACCATTTTGACCGAGAAAATTCGTACTGACACCTTAGTACTTCCTAGCTTACCGGAGGTTGCGCTTAAAATTAGAAAAATGGCGGACGATCCCAACGTGAATCTTAATCAAATGGCGGAACAGATATCTCATGACCCTGCCTTGTCGGCACGCATCATGAAAATAGCCAACAGCGCCTTTGTCGGTCGAACAATTCATGTCAATACCTTGCAACAGGCCACCACCCGTATCGGTTTACGCTACATCAAAAACGTGGTGACCGCGATGGCGATGGAGCAGTTATTTGTTTCAAATAACCCGCTGATCAAAAAAGCCATGAATCAAGTGTGGGGGCAAACCATCGAACTCACCGCGTTCGCCTTGGCTGCCATGCAAAAATACAATGCACAGTTTAAATACACGGCGGTTAATTTTGATACCATGACATTGGCCGGACTTATCCACAATATTGGCGCCCTTCCAATTCTAACTGAAGCAGAAAAACATGCCGATGTGTTTGGCAACGAGCAGTTTTTGGTAGACGCTATTGATAGTTTATCGGAGAAAATTGGCGGATCCATACTGCGCAGCTGGGGTTTCCCCAATGAGCTGGTTGATGTGGCCGAACATTGGCACGATGCTGACTACGAAGCAACACACCCCTCTTATATTGATTTTATCCGGATCTCCGCCTTCACATTGGGGCATTTACACACCGACGATCCACATGCGATCTTAAAACCCTACGTTGAACTGGGTCTTATTCCATCCACCGATTTTAATCGCTCACCCGAGTTTGTCGCGTCGTTTAATGAAATCAAATCACTGTTAAGCTAACTATATCATGGATGACAGAGATAAAGCCTCATCCAAAAGTTGAGGCTTTATCCATTTGATTGGGCGTGCAACAGCTAAGCACGCATTGACTATGCGATCGACGATCGTTTGCCATCAACATCCTGCGGAAATAACGCATGATGCAGTTCACGTACCACTGCGGCCGCCTCCGCATCTTGCACCAGGAAACATAAATTATGCCGTGATGCGCCATGGCAAATCAGCCGCATATTGATTTTTTCCAAGGCGTGAAACAAAGAGCCCGTGATACCTTGGCTACTGTCCAAATGATTACCGATGATCGCTACCAAACTTAATCCCTGTTCGATACTTACTTCACAAAAACTGCGTAATTCCGTGAGCGCCGGTTCAATCGCCATGGCAAATGCACTGTGCTGCGCATCGTCCAATGTTAATGCCACGCTGATTTCGGAGGTCGTCACCAAATCTATTGAAATCTGATGCTGGCTTAAGATACTAAATACGCGTGCTAAAAAACCAGCTGCATGCAGCATAGCTGGGCTTTTGACGGTGATAAGTGTCTGTGATTTGCGCAGTGCAATAGCGCGGTAATTTGGTTTATGTTGCACCTCTTTGGCAATCCAAGTACCGCCGGCCTGAGGCTCGCGACTCGACCCCACAAACACTGGGATCCCTTGTCGCATGGCAGGGATCAACGTGGCAGGATGCAGTACTTTGGCACCAAAAGTCGCCATTTCGGCGGCTTCATCAAAACTAATCTCATCAATGCAGCGTGCTTGTGAGGTCAGTCGTGGATCTGTGGTAAAAATACCCACCACATCGGTCCAGATTTGCACCACTGAGGCGCCAACGGCCTCGCCTAAAATCGCTGCACTATAATCTGAACCACCTCGGCCCAAGGTGGTGGTTGCACCTAAAGCGTCAGCACCGATAAAACCCTGCGTGACAATAAGTTGCTCCTTTAACAGTGGCGATAAATGCTGCACGCACAAACTGGCAATGTCGGCCGTCTGTGGTTCTGCTTTGCCAAAGCGACTATCGGTGCGCAGCACTTGCCGCACATCAAAGCAGCTGACCGCCGCGCCACGCTCACGCAACACTTGGCTAAACAATACACTGCTGAGCCGTTCACCAAAAGATTGGACAAGGTCGAGCTGGGCATCGCTGTAGGGTTCACTCTGATACACCAGTGTTTTTAACGCCACCAGTAATTGCTCAATTGCAGGAGCGACCAAGCCTTGTTGTTGTAACTGTTCCAATACGGCATAGGTGATACGTTCTATGCCAAGATAGCGTTCAAAACGTTGTTGGCAATCGGTGAGTTTGGTGATATCAACCAACAAATTGGTAACGCCAGAACTGGCGCTCACCACCACCAGACGAATGGCAGGATTGGCCAGCACTATATCAGCGCAGCGCTGCATCGCGGCATAATCGGCGACTGAGGTGCCACCAAATTTGGCAACCACAAGCCCAGTGGTTGGATACGAGGATGAACGTGTCGTTGGAAATTGAGATACAGATGATTCAGACATTAGGTCTCTCCTTATCAAAAACATAAGAAGAGCATGGCATTTGCAGCACAACAAAAGACATCACTGCATGACGCAGCAATGACGTTGGAACAACAAAGGCCAGAAGCTCTCCACCACAGAGTCAGGTGACAGTCCTAGGGATTCAGCCCTAGCAACCGACCATACTGCTGCTATCACAGTACGATCTCGGCGTTCTACCCCCTGATTTCATCTGCGGTGTATAGCCACCTAAATGAAACTGCCTGGAGAACGCGCCTCTTCTGGTCTATCAGAATTGATTGACGCTATTACAATAACGCAAAACGATAGTTGTTGGCAACAGCCATCTGAATGGCTGCCACCAACGCCCATCAAGCGCTTGTCTTTCGCAAGATTCAAACGCTCGCGCTGCCAACCGCTTAAGAGGCAAATTGACCAAACATATACACACCGGCATAGCCTAGTGAGTAGGCAAACAACAAGTAACCTGCCATTTTAAAATAGCTACCAAAGGTGAGCTCTTTCACTTTACTCATGGCGATGATCCCCGCCGCCGAACCAATGATGAGTAATGACCCGCCTACACCAGTGGCATAGGTCAGCATCAGCCATTCGCCTTTAGTCATGACTAAATCCGCTTTTAACAATGCCGCCGTTAACGGGACGTTGTCGATAAGCGCAGAGGTAATCCCCATCAAATAATTTGCGTACATTGGCGCTAAGTGTGTATAGAGATTAGTGATATTGGTTAACACACCAATTTCTTTTAAAATTCCGACGATTAGTAAAACACCGAGGAAGAATAACAATGTTTCAAATTCAATATCACGCACATAATTTAAAATGCTTTTATTCGATTTTTTACGCAATAAAAACTGCGCCGCTAAAAACATAATTCCAAGACCAAACAAAAAGGTAAGTACGGGTGGAATTTGGAACCAAATATTAAAAACTAGCGTAGCGGCAATCGTAGATGCAAAAATAGAAGCAATATATTTATCTTCTTTATCAATTTTTTTGCTTGAAGCCTCAATCACTAAACGGCCATCCATACCGCGCGACAATAGAATTGCTAACACAGCCACGGCTACAAATGCAGGAATAACCAAGAGTAATAAATTGGCAATGGTTACTTTGTCGGCTAAGAAAAACATTAAGGTCGTGACATCACCGGTGATCAAGGAAACGCCACCGCTGTTGACGGCAAAAATAATCAATGTCGCATACTTAATCCGTTTTGCAGCGTCCATTTTAAGACCGCTGATCACGGCAATAGAAACCAGTGTAGCCGTCACATTATCGGCAAAGGAAGAAAACACAAACGCAAAGGAGGCAATAATAAACATTAACCGGCGCTCAGACAGTTCCGACGGTAATATCTTTTGCACCATATGAGAGATAAAACCTTTGCTATTTAAATAAGCAACAAAGGTCATGGTTGACATTAAAAACAGCCAAAGCGTGGCTATTTCCAGTAGATTATGATTTAACTGTTCGCTAATTTCGGCGCTACTGGCACCGTGCATAGGAAAAATAAACGCCAAAACCCAACACAAGGTACCAAAAAAAAGTGTCGTTTTTGCCTTGTTTACGTGGATAATATCCTCTATAACGATGAGCACAAAAGCTAGGATGGCCAGTCCAAGTATGACGGACGATAACATAGTAGTTCACCAGAAGTTATGAAATGGAAGTGCAGTCTTTGCGGGCGGGCATTCTAGCACCAGCCCCGAGTGAGCTCTACCCTCTCCTGACAGAATTATGAAAATTTTATGAATAAGATACAAACACATGGTATCCGCTAAAAAAATTATCCGTGCGCTTGATGAACAGTGGCCTGTACTAGAGGCGCTGGCAACGCAAAGTCAGTTCAGTAGTTTCAGTTTTCAGTTGGTGCAACAGCTGGTACAGCGGCAACAACCGCAGCTCAGTAGCGAACAGGTATTTCGTGAAGTGCAGCGATTAATGCAGTTGGAATTGTTGATCCCGCAAGCCAAATCTAGCCAATTGGAACTCAACCGCGCTGTGCTGGATTTTATCCAATACCTGACGCAAGAAGTAAAGCTTGGCACTGTCGGTGATATCAGCAGCCGCATCCAAGAGTTAGACCGCTTACGTGAAAAGCTGCATACCAGTGCCAGCCAACGTGATGTCATTGAAATGCGACGTTTCATTCGCCTGATGGATGAGCGCGTGCGTGAGGTGGTCAAGCATTTTCGCCACAATGAGTCGGCAATTTTACATTTGGTTGAGCAAGCCAAAGCCGATGATAGCCAAATGTCATTGGCCAAGCGTTATGCCGCGGTGATGGACGCCTTTGACGAGTACATTGAACCTGTTTTACAGATGATCGATATTCATGGCCCCTTTCAACACAGCATTTATGCCTGTGAGGCATTGTTATCTGATTTACTGCAACAAATTGAACTGACAGGTTTTATGGGCTCGGAAAAAGAGCCATTGATTCAGCTACGTACCCGTCTTTTGGAAATGAATCAGACCGGCCGCGAATGCTTGATCCGCAGTACCGATGTGTTAATGCCACTGCGCGAAGAGCTGCGTAAAAACTCCTTGATTGCCCGCAATGCCAGCGCATTGCTGGCTACATTACGTAAACGTGGCCTCGAGCCGTTACTCGAACAACTGGTGCCGGCTATTGCATCCGATTCACCAGGTTTTAGCTTGGGTACGGCGTCACAGTTAACCGGGTATATGGCCGAGCTTATCAACTATGAGCATCAGGATTATCAGTTACCCGAAACGCTAGATCCTATCGCGCAAGGTGCTCTGCGCGTCCCCGATGTGGCGGATGTGATTAAATCGGCACGCAGTGTCGCCATCAATACCGATATGTCGCGTTGGCTAAAAGAGCGCTACCCAGAATTACCCGTCGATGAGATGCTGTTTCTCTATCAAGAAATTAGCCGCAGCAGCAGTTTAAAACTGCAACATCAGGATCAGCCGCAGTCGCTTGAACTGCACGGCATGCGCCTCACTCTGCATCCTTTGGTGTCCAGTCACACCAGTGAGAATTAATTTATGCAAATTGAACTTGAACACCTGAGCCATTTGGCCGACATATACAAGCGCTTAAGCAGCGGTTACCACTTAAGTGAACATGATTTTGCCATGTGGCAAGAGCTTGATCAGCAAGAAGAAAGTTACAATGCGCTGTTTGAGCAGTTAGGGCATCGTTTAAAACGAGACAGCCGCGGTTTTTTCTATTTCGACATCGATGAAGCCACCAGCGGTATGGGCAAAATTACCCGTTTATTTGCCCTGACCATTTATGCTCTGGTCGAATATTTTGCCGATCAAGGCCAAGATCCACTGCGTGCGCTGTTTGACACCGAAATCAATCACGAGATTCTCGCCAGCATATTACAGCAGCAATACCACTTATTTGAGCAGCTGGAAGTGTATTCAGCCACCGATCTTCGGCGCGAAGTCGGCAATCGGATGCTGCGCTACGGTCTGGCCAAAACGCAGGGCGAACATCTGAAGTTATTAGCCCCAATTTATCGTTATTTAGATGCATTATTAGCGGTCGAGCATTTAGCGCTCAGCGAGGAGACCCCTGCCGATGAATGAGTTATACGGCTTAACCAAATTAGCATTATTAAATACCGCCGGCTATGCCAAGTGCGTGATCCCGCTGGATAACGCCGCCTCCATTTGTGCACCGAATAATACCGGAAAAAGCTCGGTCATTAATGCACTACAGTTCCCATTAATCAATGACTTACGTTTAACTGAATGGGATGGTCACGACTTAGACGAAACACGCAAATTCTATTTCGGCACCGATCAAAGTTACATTTTACTTGAAGCCAACCTGCCCGATGGCCCGGTGGTGATTGGTGTGGCCGGTCTTGGCAAAATCGCCGGTTATCAGTTCCAGTATTTTTGCTATAAAGGCAAATTAGATCTGAACCATTATGTGCAGCATCATAGCATCATTAAATACAGCAAATTAGATCGCCAGCTGCGTGAATTGGGCTTAGACCCGATTGAGGTCAAACCGTCGGAGCTCAATGCCATGCTCACCGGCGGCGCCACCCCCTACGATAGCCGAATTAATTTGCGCATGATCCCACTGACCAATGTCAGCGACGCGCCTGTGTATAAAGATATTTTCCGCCGCATTTTGAATTTACATCGATTAACGGCGCAAGATGTCAAACGCCTGCTATTGCCGGTATTTGCCCGCCATCTGAGCGATCCTAAGGTCGACTTCTACAGTGTGTGGCAACAAGCCTTTGATAAGGTCAACCGTGATCGGCGCGAGCTCAAAGCGCTTGAAAGCCAGCAACAAGCGGTCGAATCCTTAGAGAACTTACTGGACAACCGTGCGGTATTAAAAGGCCGACTGGCCGCCTATGCGCCGAAACTTGATACCGCCCTTATTGACTATCAGCAATATTTGGATGAGCAAAATCTGCAGCTTTTAGAGCAGCTCGATGGCTTGCTGGATGAAAAAGTACAGCTGGAAGAGAAACAAAAACTCTATGTCAGCCACATCAAAGAGCTCAGCAGCCGTCAGCAAGAATTGCAGCGCTGGTTTAGTGAACATGATCAATTGGCGCAGCGCTATAGCCTCACCAACGCCGCCACCATTGCCAGCAATTTGCAGCAAACCCGCTTAGCGTATGAGTCGCTAAGCCACAGCTTGCAAGGTGCCGCTCAGGTCAATCCGGTGACACTGGCGCATCAACAAGCACAGACACAAAAACAGCTGAAGAGCCTAAAACTGCAGCTCAAAAATCTCGAGTACAATTTATATTCTCGTTTGCGCGAAGATTTATCGCTGCCAGAAATCCAGCCGCTGCTAAAAGTCATCAATCCGGATTTGCTTTCGCTCTCCACCGCCAGTGGCGGTGACGTGGTGATCAGCGATGATGACGCCTTTGCCGAGCAATTGGGCCTGATCGCTGACTGCTTCCAAGGCGGTAAGTTGCATTTACCTGGCGTCACCATTGATTTAGCTGCGCTGCAAAGCCCAGATATGCAAAGTGCCGATGATAAAATCAATCTCAAAGCGCAAATCGATGCCTTGCAGCTCACGCTTGCCACCTTGCAACAACAGGCGGCCGTGGCCGACGACTTTGCCGGTAAAACCCGCGAGAAAGAGCGGTTATATACCGACATGCTGCAAGCAGAAGAAGATGTTAAGCAATTCCAACGTTATGAGCAGATGGCACAGATCCTTGATCAGCAGCAGATGATCAGCGAGCAGCTCAGTGACGAAGAAGATAAACTTCACGAACAACTCGCCATGGTGCAGCAACGTGCCAGCAGTTTATCCGACCGCCGCAACCTTATCACCAATCGGCAAGATATGCTTAAACGGCAATCCGAGCGGTTGGAACAAGAGAAAAAAGAGCGTATCGATCATCAGCTGGATTTTTTAAGCGGCAAAGTCATTCCTTATCCAATTGATATTCAACTGGAATTTGATGCGCTGGCCGATGAGCTTCGTAGTTTTAACAAGTACTGCCAAGAATTAAAGCTGCTTGATATCAACATTAAAAATACCTACTTGTTTATTTTTAATGCCGGCATCACCAAATTTGAAAGCGAAACTGATGATGATAGCAAGTACCAAAAACTGATCGCTGCTTTCCATCATTTATCGGACGAGCGCGCTGCTATCGAACGTCGAGCCCGAGTCGCCTTAACCGAGGTGGCATCAACGCTGAAGGGACTGCGCAGCGATTTGGAACGGTTACACCGCGAATTGAACAGTTTCAACCGTGGTATTTGGCGCCATCAAATTTCCAATCTGCAAGATTTTAAAATCGAGATTGTCGACCGTAAATTGTTGGTGGGTCATATTGATACCATTTTGACCACTTCCGAAGCCTACGAACAAGGCGAAACGCTAGACTTATTGGCCGCCAACCCCAGTGATGAACGGGAAATTCATGCCGCGCGTGATTATTTAATCCAAGCAGCCGCAGAAAAAGCCGGTCTGACCTTGTCCGATCTGTTTGATATTCGTTTTAAAGTGGTCAATCGTGCCGGCGATGTCGAGTACTTTGATAAAATCGATTCTGCCGGTTCCAATGGCACCCGGATCACCATTAAGTTATTGTGCGGTATGTTGTTTATCCGGCAATTACTGGCCGAGCGTGAGCGCGGTAAATATCGGATCCCAATTTACATCGACGAAGCGGCGGATATCGACCCGCACAACCAGCAAGCGCTGATTGAAACCGCGTTGAACTTTGGGTTCGTGCCTATTTTTGCCTCGGTCAAACCACAAACGTCTTGTCGCTACATAGTGCCGATCCGTACTGTCAAAAACGGGGCGCAGAACTGGGTGGACGAAAAAGACTGGATCTTGTGTGAACCTATTACGCAATTGGAGCAGTGGATCGACAGTGACCCAGCCGCCAGCGCGGAACAGCAACTGGCCAGCGCCGATAACGACGTTTAGCCTGTTAAAGCCCTAGGTAGATTGTTTAGCGTCGATACCATGTAGCGCATTTACATTGTTCAGCGACCACCATCAACAACAGCGCATGGAACTTGGCGCTGTTGTGGTGGACTAACGGCATGAGGGCACGCCCCATGGCATGTTCAGTCAAGGTAAAGCCGTCATGGGGTATGATGCCGTCTGTTATCAAACGAAAGGGATAGTTCTGTTGCAAGATTTCGCAAGCCGTGAGATGCATGTTGCCGCCGATGTACAGTGTCAAACACGTACGGATGCGGTATTTCTCTACCGCGCCAAAACATCATCGCGACACCCGCTCATCGTCGTCAGCCTATGGCTGATGCTTTGCGTTTTTTCGCTACCTGCACCTGCGGCATCGCGCATCGAGTTTACCGGCCTGACCGGTGAGCGCCGGGACAATGTGCAAAGTTTTTTAAACGAAATACCGGCGGCAGAAATAAATACCAGCGCCAGGTTTAAAAACAAAGTCAGTCGCGATATCAAACAAGCACTGCGAGCACTTGGCTATTATCAGGTGATCGTTGATTTTAAGCATCACATGGACGGTGATGATCTGGTACTCACCGCGCTGATTACCGCCAATAAATTTGTGCGGGTGCACGTGGCCGATATTCGAATTTATGGTGAGGCGGCTGAGGATGCTGACTTTAGCAAACTGATCGCAAAAAAGGCGCCAAAACAAGGCGGCCGTATGCACCACGGCCAGTACGAAGCCTTCAAGACGGAGCTGCTAAATCTCGCCAACCGCAAAGGGTACTTTGACGCAGAAATTAAAGTCTCACGGCTTGAAGTATTACCAGGCAGCCGCAACGGCACCATGCGCTTGCACTTTTACAGCGGCCAACGCTATCGATTTGGCCAAACTGATATTAGCGGGCATCAAATTGCCAAAGACCGCATGCTGAGCCTACAGCCATTTAAAGCTGGCGATCCTTACCAAGCCGAGTTGCTGGGCGAATTTAATCAAGAGTTAGCTGCCACCGGCTGGTTCGGCGCGGTCGATGTCAATGTGGGATTAGAAAAGCGGCAACAGGGGCAACTGCCGGTGGAAGTGCAAGTCACGCCTGCCATCCAAAATACCTTAGAAACCGGCGTCGGCTATTCCACCGATAGCGGCGGTCGTTTTAAAGCCAATTATGAAAAGCCGTGGCTCAATAACCGCGGTCACAGCTTAACGGCCAAACTGGAACTGTCGCAAATTGAACAAAGTGTGCAAAGTGGCTACAAAATGCCACTGCGAAATGTCAAAGACGATTTTTATTTGTTTTCGTTAGGTAGCAAACGCCGTGATTATCTCGATACCCTCAGCCGCCAATATAACCTAACTGCAGAGCGGCAGTGGAAACTGAGTAATCAGTGGTATCGCACCTTGTCGTTGCGCTGGCTGTATGTCGATTATACCCAAGCCGAACAACAAGATACCTCAAATTCTATTATCCCTGGCGTGAGTTTTAGCAAAATGGAGGATAGCGGCGGCAGTATGCCAAGCCAAGCCTATCGCTACTATGCATCTGTGGAAGCCACCGATCCGGTGTTGGGATCTGACAGTGATTTTGTGCGCTTATTCGGGCGTTATGGCCGCATCGGCAGTATCGGTGAGGATCATCGCTATTTGATCCGGCTCCACGCCGGAGCCATTTTGCAAGAGCAAGTCAGTTCACTCCCTCCTGAGCTGCGTTTTTTTGCCGGTGGCGATAATAGCTTGCGGGGTTACGCCTTTGATGTGATTTCCCCCAAAGCGCAGGACGGTAGCTTAACCGGCGGGAAATATATGGCGGTGCTCAATCTGGAGTATCAATACCGCGTGAAAGGCGACTGGCGGGCGGCCATTTTTTACGACATTGGCGATGCATGGGACCAACAATTTAATGCCAAACGTGGCATCGGCATTGGTGTGCGCTGGGCATCTCCGATTGGTGCCATCCGGCTTGATATCGCCCATGGCGCCGATGCCGCCCCACGCAATGAATACCGCATTCACTTTACCATAGGGCCAGAATTATGACGCTTTGGCAACGGCTGCGACTTTGGCTGCTCAGTTTCATCCTCTTGCTCTTTGGTAGCATAGCGATCTTGGGCAGCCAACCTGGGCTGCGATTGCTGCAATGGTGCATCGAACAGTACTGGCCAAGCATACAAATGAGCCCCATCGAGGGCAGTTTGTGGCGTGGTTTTGTCATCGCCGATATTCGTCTGCAATCCGATACACCGCCTGCCACCACCGAGGCACAGGATCCCGCCTCGAGCAACGCTGCAGTAAAGCATTCAGCGCAAGCTCAGCAAACCTTGGCTATGCAAGACACAAAGCCATGGTTACATATCCAAGGATTTCAGCTGCAGCTGGATATCGGCTGTGGCTGGCAGCAAACGCTCTGTGTTGAGAGTCTCATGGCCGAGGCTGTTCAGTTGGATGATACGCAGGCTCGGCCAGAATTTCTCAATCAGCCTGCTGCGACAACCAGCGCTGCGCCACTTCAACTGCCTATGCAATGGCGTCATATTGCGATACATCACCTCAGTCTGCACACCGCCGATCTACGATTAGAACTCGAGCAACTGCAAACGGCAGCCGAATTTAATGCACTTGACTTATCAACACCGCCTACTGAGCTCAAGTCTACTGGGCCCCAGCTTACTGAACCCCAACTTACTAGACCGGCGCCTTCGATGGCGGCGAACACCACGCTGCAAAAAATCGCGCCATCCTCAGCCATACTGATCGATGCTCCGCCGATGACATGGCAGATCGGCGCCACAACGCTGCATAACCTCACGCTATATACGCCCATCACGACAGACAGCAAGATAAAGGAAGGCAAGACGACTGGGATCAAAACGACTGGGAGCAAAACGAAGGCGACGCATAATAAGCCCAATTCGAGTCATCAGACCACAGCGAAGGCAGCGCCTACCCCATCGCAGCTGGCGATCCTGCAACAATTTCAGCGCTGGTTAGATGATCCGGCACAGCAGTTGCCGGTCATGGTAGATATCAGTTCGCTATCGATCCAACATGTGCAATGGCAACAGGTTCGTCGATGGCAGCAACTCGGCCACGACCGCTACGCGCAGCGTAAACATCACATCACGCCACCAAGCGCCGCAGATGCGTCGTCGGCAACTGGCAATGCAGCCAAAACGATCACCGGCAAACCGCGTCCATCCAGCCTCTATGATGTCGCGGGTCTGTGGCACGATATACAACTGCAGTTAACACTACAGCCGCGGCAACTTCAGCTGAAACAGCTCAGCCTCAGGCAATCACAGCTACTCGCCCATCAGCAGCAGATCAAACTTAGCGCTGATTTGCTGCTCAGCGCGCCACAGAGCGCAAAGGATGCGGGGCAGCTCAAACTACAGCTGACCGTGGACGGCGACAGCATTGCCACAGCGCGCGCGCAAGTGCCAGCATTTGCTTGGCAATTGCAAAGCCAAGGGCCGCTGTCGCACATCGCGCTGCAAAGTACACTTCACATCACAGGGCACAGCACGTCAGAAGCCAAACCGCACAGCAGCCTGCTTGCCTCTGGGTTGATGATTACAAGTACTGGTGAACTGAATTTACGCGCACCCAATTTACCCGTAAAACTTCACAGCCAGCTCCCAGCGCTTCAGTTGCCATTGGTACATTGGCAACATATGGACCTGCAGTTGGCGGGAGATCTCGCGCAGGTGAACACTACGCTGAGCACTGAATTTACCACCGAAAAAGGCATTAGCGGTCAGCTGTCATTGCAGGGCAGCTTAGACACTTTTGCCCAGCGCTGGGCCGTCGAGCAGCTGCGCATCCAAACGCTCAATGGTGAAATCACCGCAGCATTGCAGTTGGATCTTGCCAGTCAACAGCTGCAAAGCCAGTGGCAGTTTTTACAACTGCGCCCCGGTTTTTATCTCGGTGATGATAGTGCCCGCCTCAATGGCACTGTAACCCTTAACGTCGACCTCGCCACACAGGCGTTGTCGCTGCCAGCGCTCAACCTAGAAGGTGTGTTGTTTCAACAACCCTTCCACACCGAGGGTGATGTATCGATACAAATCACCAATGGACTCACCGCCCAAAGTATTAAAAGTAAAAATTTGTTGCTGCAACATGGACCGAACCGCCTAGAACTGCAGGGCGAATTTAGTTCCGGTTGGGCCTTGCAAGGTCGTTTGTCGGTGACAGATTTAGCACTGACGATCCCGCAAGCGGACGGTCAGTTATCTGCCACATTTAACCTCAGTGGCCAAGAACTTATCCCCGATCTGAAGCTAAACCTCAGTGCGAAAGAGCTGAACTATCAAGATGATTATCAGTTTAAAGATCTATCTCTGGCGCTGGATATCCATGCCATGGGCCACGCCCCAAGCGCTATCACCTTGCAGCTCGGTGCAAGCCAAGCACCTGATTTACAGCTAAAACAATTGATCTTTGAACTCAATGGCACTCGTGCTGCCCACGACAGCCATCTGCTGTTAGAAAGCCATCAACTGAACGCCGTGCTGCGCCAAAGTGGGCAATGGACCGAACAAGATTGGCGCAGTCAGTGGCAATCGGTGCGTGTGGCCTCTGACTTTGGCGATTGGCAGCTTAATGAGCCGATCGAAACCTTACTGCAACGCTCTGGCGATGCGAAAGCTAAGCCAACAGCCAATGCAAAAACGAGCCAGACCGCGTCCACTCCGAGCACCGCCGCGCGCGCAGCCACAAAAGCTACCACAGCCTCGTTGACTGCATGGCGGCTACAGCTACCGGCGCACTGCTGGAGCCACGTCACGGCGGCAGATAAAAACAACAAGCAAAACACAGTGACACATCCAACCGTCGTAGCGCCCATGGCAGCAACGAGCCAAACCTCAACCACCGAGCTTTGCCTTCGCAACAAGACCATATTGTCCAAGGCGCAAGGCGAACTGGCCGTGGTCCTGCGATATATTGATTTAGCCACGCTCTCATCGGTATTGCCCAATGCGCATAACCTACAAGGTCGCGCCGATGCGGACCTTACCTTGACCTGGCAGCGCGGCAAATTGCAACAGGCGCAGCTGAACGCCACATTGCGTCAAGGTGCGTATCAGTATCAATCCCTGCGCGAATTAAAAGTACCTTGGCAACAAGCGTCACTCGCCATCGGCCTCACGCCAGAGCAACTGGATGCGAATATCCAACTGCAATTTAGCCAAGCGGCGCATTTAAACAGCCGCATCAGCATCATGCAGCCTGGCCACCCGAACGCCACCATCGCCGCCAATGCGCAATTAAGCCAAATCGATTTAGCGTTTTTACATCCGTTTTTAAATGAATACAGCCAATTTAAAGGGCATGCGGCCGGCGATCTTCGCTTGCAAGGGGATCTATACCGCCCCGCCATTTATGGTGAACTCACAGTGGCTGATTTGGACTTGACGGGGAGCGAAGCGCCCGTGACGCTACAACAATCGAGCGCCACCCTTCGCTTTGATGGGTTTTCTGCCCAGCTGAGTTCAAGCTTAACCACGCCGGATGGGCCTATTGCACTGAGCGGGCATGCGCATTGGCAACAATTACCTTGGTATGCCAAGCTGCAGTTGCAAAGTGCAGGCTTTCAACTGCATCACAGCACTGGCACCTTGCGAGTTGCGCCAGATCTGAGTGCCGAAATCACGCCATTTGCGCAGTCGCTGGTGGGTAAAATTAGTATCCCGTCAGGTCAGATCAAAGTCAATCAATTGCCCGCAAGCGCCACCGGTGTCTCAGCGGATGAGGTGATTTTAAATGCCGATGGCAGCGAGGTGAATTTAGCTGCGGGGCCACAAACCGTGCAAGCTGATATCCGGTTGATCTTAGGGGATAAGGTGAAAATTGCCGGTTTTGGCCTAAAAAGTCAGTTGCAAGGTGAGCTTCGATACCGCCAGCAAAACCAACAAAAAATGTTACATGGCCAGATGCAACTGAAAAAAGGCACCTTCACTGCCCTAGGACAAGATTTGCAGATCCGTAAAGGCGTGTTGACCTTTAACGGCCCCGTGACCAACCCACTATTAACCGTTGATGCGATCCGAAACCCAGCCCGCACAGAAGACAATGTGATTGCGGGTCTACGTATTCATGGCTTGGCGGATAACCCACAAGTGCAGGTGTTTTCCGAGCCCTCCAAACCGCAAGCCAATGCGTTTGCCTACTTGTTAATGGGCCGTGATCTGAACCCAAGCAATAATTCCGATAATATGCTGGCAGGTAGTTTGATCAACTTGGGCATAGGTCAGAGCAGTAATTTAGTCGGTAAGGTCGGAAATTTGGTCGGTGTGGACGACCTGAATGTCGATACCAGTGGTAGCGGTAACAAAGCCAAAGTCGAGATCAGTGGCTATTTATCACCACGGCTACAGGTCAAATATGGTGTCGGTATTTTTGATAAATTTGGCGAATTTACCGCGCGTTATCGGATTGGTCAGAACCTGTATGTGGAGGCCGTGCAAGGGCTGGACTCCGCCCTTGATCTGCTTTACAAGTTTGAATTTGACTAAGCACGCTGGCACATACAGCCGTGCTCAGTCATACCAGTGTGCTGAGTCATACCAGAGTGCTCAGTCATGCAAGTATGCTTGGTCATGCAAGTGTGCTTACATGCACTCTGCGCGGCGTCGCAACATCGATAAACACATATGGTCAGGCACCATGGCGTTATGCATTGGGTTTTTGCAATAACACGTGCATGTATCGACCAATTGACGCGTACGGTTCTTGCCGATTAAAACGCAGCTCGGTTTCCAGTAATTGTGCATAAGCGCTGTCTTGTTCGCTACGATCACGCAGGTAATCATGAAAACAGCGCACGCCGGTTTTTTGCTGTAATACAAACCCCGCTTTGCGACACCAGTCGAGCACGGCATTCGGATCTAACGGTTGTTGTGGCGATAAACTCACTTTTTTGCGGTACGTCAAATCGCGCAGCACATAGTTAAAGTTGCCATAGATAATATTGGATAACCGTTTGCCATCAATGTTGTAAAACATCAGCGATAAGGTGCCGCCGGGCGCCAAAAGTGCATACAACTGTGCGATCGCCTCTTCCGGCTGCGCCAACCACTCCAACACGGCATGACACACAATCAGCGGATGTTGACCGCCTTGCGCTGCCAACTCTGCCAAACCCAGATTGGAAAAACGCAGTTTTGCCGCTATGCCTTCTGGGGCGTTTTGTTGGGCGATATCCAGCATATCTTGCGACACATCACACAAGTGCACGGGATGGCCGCGCTGCGCGAGCCAGAAGGCTAATTGCCCCTGCCCTGCGCCAATATCGAGCACTGGTGTCTGACCATCAAAGGCCGCGCATTCGGCCAGGTCGCGCTGCAGCACCGCCAGCCGGATTTTGCCTTTGCTGGTGGCATAAATATTTTGCTGAAATTTATCTGCGATAGCATCAAAATTTCGATCTTGTTTGGCCATGGTGGCTCCTGTCCTCTATACGCTCATGCTCTAGGTGCGGTTGTCGGCGTTTATGCGGGATTGGTAATATCCATAAATTCAACTTTAACCGTTGGGAATGCGGCCGCGATCGCCTCGCCCAGCGCCTTCACGCCAAAACGCTCAGTAGCATGATGCCCAGCCGCGATAAAATGAATACCCAGTTCATCCGCACTATGAATGGTTTGTTCCGACACCTCGCCACTGATAAACAGCTGTGCACCCGCCGCCGCCGCCGCATCAATGTATCCTTGACCGCCACCGGTACACCACGCCACGTTTTGCACGAGCAAATCCGGACAAGCACGACTGGCATGCACCAGTGGCGTTCGCGCCAGCACATTCGCAATGGTGGTCGTGATGCTTGACAATGGCTGGGCGTTAGGCAGCTGCGCCATTCTAACGACACCTTTTGGCTCCACAGTCGCAAGTTCTGAACCGGCCCCCAATCCAAGTAACAGCCCGAGCTGACTGTTGTTACCCAACTGAGGATGGATATCCAGCGGCAAATGATAGGCAAGTAAATTGATATTGTGCCCCAGCAGTTTGGCAAGCCGCTGCTTTTTCATGCCGGTAATTTCGTAGGCCTCACCTTTCCAAAAATAACCATGATGCACCAATATCGTATCCGCGCCGGCAGCGATGGCGGCATCAATCAGCGCTTGACTGGCCGTCACACCCGTCACAATGTGCCGAACCTCGGGTGCGCCCTCAACCTGCAAGCCGTTTGGGCAATAATCGCGCACTAATTTGGGTTTTAAGGTGGTGTCGATAAATTCGATCAGCGTCTGCCTTGTAATCATGCGGGCTCCTTGCTTGGCGTCGCCAAGTGTTTTAATAGCAATATTGATTTTGGCGGAGGATCCTCATCCGCAGCGGATCCACTGCCTTGACGATTTAAATGTAATGACTTAGTGATTGCGTGATAAAGCGCCGTTTAATCTTGCGGATGACCTTAGGATTGACCTTGCTGATGATCTAGTTCCGCACGTAGTTCCGCCAGTTGCTGTTTAACCTCAATCCACTGCGCCATATATTGCGTGCTACGCATATGGTGTAGCTGTAGCATTTGTCCGGTAAAGTTTTGCTGCCGATGCTGCAACAGCTGCTGCTGAACCGCCGCAATATGCGGCCAGATCCGTGCTTGCTGCTGCTGAGCATCCAACGGTTCCAGCATGTTCGAACAATGGGCCGCCGCGCTTTGCCATAGCGCGGCATCACGATACAGACGCACAGCGGCATCCACGAAGGCATCGGCATCATCGGCAATAGCGCCGGCAAATGAGGTGGGAAGTGCCAGCGCAGCCGAGCCCATCACCTTTTCAGCATCAGTTATCAAGTTGCCCATCTTAGTCACAAAACCTTCCGCGCCAATCGAGGTGGTCACCACGGGCGTTCCGACCTGCCACGCATCAATCAGCTTACCTTTTAACCCGGCGCCAAACGGCAGCGGCGCCAGTAACAGTCGTGCGTGCGCCAATACCTCGCGCGCATCGTCTGCCCAGCCCTTAATGTAAAACCCCTGACGGTTATTAGCCAAGGCGGTTAACTTTGGCGGTGGGTAAGCACCATAAATATGCAGCTGTGCCGTAGGCAGCTGGACGCGAATATCTGGCCAGATTTTTTGCAACCACAGCACCGCCTGCCAATTCGGTTCATGACGGAAATTGCCAATAAACACAAAATGTTGTCGTTCTTCATAAGGCAACACTGGCAAACAAGTGCGGATATTTGACGTCGGCAGCCGCACAGGCGTGGCCGCGGAATCAACAAAAAACGGGCAATAACAAAGCTGCGCCGGTGGAAAATTAAAATCCTGCTGTAGAATGTCCATTTCAGCCAATGAAATGGTCAAGGTGAGATCCACACGGTACATGGCGGCTATCTCGCGCGCTGCAAGTTCCGAATATAGCGCTGTACCACGCGTTTGTATCACCGGCAGCGTGGATGGCGTATTCAAGTGTGACGAGGTGCTGGATTGCTGTGCTTTCCAGCGCTGCTGTCGTGCCGCGCGCAAAAAGTGTAAATCTTCGCTATCGAGGATCTGCATCGCCGCGGGGCAGCATTGACGAACCCGCCAGCCAAATTGCTCTTCCAGCATAAAACGATCGTATAACACCATATCGGGCATCAGCTGCGTTAGCCACGCCTCGATCGCGCTATCATTGATGGCAACCTTGTGCGCGGTAATACCAAGCGCTGCCAAATCCACCGCATGCGAGCTGTGCTCGGCGGCACAGGCAAAATGCACCTGATAGCCGTTACCGATAAACATCTGCAGTAAACTCAGCATTCGCCAGCCCGCCGCCGATGATTGCGGCTCGGGCCACACATAGCCAAATACCAGTAAAGTTGACATCCGATCTCCGCCGTCTATGGTGCCTGTAGGTTCCAATTTTTCTGTTGGCACATTGCGCTTGGTTTTAATGTGTCTGGTTGTGATGCGTTACGGTTACCCGAGCTCGATTCGAACGATGTGATGTTCGGACAGCTTGATGCAACGCGGTAAAAGGCACCTTGCCATAGCCAAACAAAAAAACACAGCGTCAGTACAACTACATCAAAAAAGTGCGACATTCTATCGAAGAATGTTGGCTTGCGGTATGAAAACATGATGCGTCAGACATGCTTGTGACATATTAAAACCAGACACAGATACCGACCAACGTTGACGTTAACCAACGCTGACTATAACCAACGGCGGTTGGGTTTAGGTGATCATGAACGGCCAACCTCGGAATCGTCATGGCAGATGCAACAACACTGGTCCGGACTTGCGTTGTTGTATGGGTCCCTTAACGAAACAAACGTAGCCTCTTGCATGGCGAGCACAACAAATCGCCGATGTGGAGCTCGGCAGATTCTCTTTATAAAAAAACCGCCGATGCGGATCTCGGCGGTTGGGTCTATACCAACGCTACATAAGCGAACGCACGATTAACACTTATTGACGTTTAGGTAATCTACCGCTGCTTTGGCGCGCACAATACCAAAGCCGAACTGGGTATCTCGTCCTGCGGTACCGCGATCTTCAGCCGTGGCATTTAACGCCGCTCGGATCTTCGCTGGGGTACAGGTTTTATGATACGACCAAACTAAGGCGGCAACCCCAGCCACATGCGGTGATGCCATCGACGTACCGCTAAGTGACGAGTAAGTATTGCCCTTATAGGTCGACTGTACAGACACACCTGGCGCGGCAATTTCAACTTGGCTATTGTATTGTGAGAAGCTTGCCCGCGCTTTGCTGCTATTGACCGCAGCTACCGATACCACGGCGGGGTAAGATGCAGGGTAAGAGAATGAAGTGTTGCCAGCATTACCCGCTGCCGCCACTAACAGCATGCCACCATTGTAGAAATTCGCCATGGCATCGCGTTCGGCCGTGGTTGAGCTACTCCCACCCAAGCTCATGTTGACGACTTTAGCCCCAGCATTTTTACAGTTTTGGATGGCTTGAACCAAGTTAGATGCCGTGGTCCAGTTGCCTGAATCGTTAAAAATCTTCACGATATGCAGACCAAGACGGGCCGATGGGTTTACCCCAACCACACCGATGTTGTTGTTGCCAATCGCGGCAATAGTCCCTGCGACATGGGTACCATGACCGTTACCATCCGACGACCAACTGCCATGCCCCGAAAACGCATACCCCGTCACGCCGGTCGATGGTAAGTCTGGATGACCTAAGCTGTAGCCGGTATCGATGATGCAGACCTTCATGCCTGTGGTCAGACTGTCAGACAGTTGATTCGCTTGGACCATAGTGATGCCATAAGGGACGGATTCGGCCATTAAATAACGTTTCGCATCCTCTTCCACATACAACACGTCGGGATCTTTACGTAATTTCGCCAGCTGCGCATCGGTTAATCGGGTGACAGACATATTAAAGTCATCCAAGTGCCGAACTTGACTGGTGGTGACTTTTTTCAAGATACTATTGGCGCCAAAACGATTGAATCGCTTTTTATCTACCGCCGCAATCGATGCGCCCCCTTGTAACTGCAGCGCTTTTGTCGCAGTGGAGCCATCTTTAAATTTCACGATAAATTGTTTGCCTTCGCCTTCGATCGGACTGAAGTCAGGTTCATCTGCCGCATATGCCATTTGCATAGCTGCGGCAGTCACAGTTAATACCAGAACATTGGCTAAGGTAAACTTGGATTTTTTCGACATAACAAAACCTTCATTGGGTGATTGTTGTTTTATTGGTTATGATGCGTGGTGATAGAAACGCAATCGCTTAATAAAAAGCGTCGTGCCGCGCGTTGTTTTACACATTGAAACGGGTGGATAACAGACAGGTAGACTCATGCAGCCAAATAGCTTGTGCATCATCATGTTTCCCGACTGTAACTCGGCGTTTCAAATGCTGCGTTAACGGCGCATCATGCCACCATGCTACTTGTTGCATTTCGCGTCCTGCGATACAGCGTCCCTGCAACAACAACACTACCGTTCAAAAAAACACCAACCAAGTGGGCTTGTTGATAAAGCGGTGACAAACTTTTGATAAATTATTATTTTCTTATATATCAAAAACTTGTACCGATATCGATTCAAACATTATTTAAGCGGCACCCCTTGCATGGGGTAATAACGCCGTAGTTCAAACCAAAAACTGCTGCCGTGGCCCGCATCTGATTGAAAGCCAATGCGACCGTGATGGCTTTCAATAATTTGTTTGCAGATGGTTAAGCCCAAGCCTGAACCTTCTTTCGCTCGACTGTCCGACGCGTCGGCTTGGCTAAACTTTTCAAAAATCCGATGTTGAAAGGCCTTTGGAATACCAACCCCTTGATCAATCACTAAGACTTTGACAAATTCGTTATCACTGCTCAGGACAATTTGTACTTGCGTATTGGGCTTGGAAAACTTAATCGCGTTTGACACTAAGTTATCCACCACTTGCCGCAAGCGCATTATGTCTGCACTCACATATACATCATGGCTCACCAGCTGTAGTTTAAGTTGGACCTGATAGCGGTCGGCATAACTTTGCAAGGCGCTATGCGCTTGTAGCAATAAGTCGGCGATTTTAATCGGCTGCAGATGTAGCTGAAATTTCCCAGCCTCAAATTTTTGCACATCCAGTAAATCATTGATGAGCTGCGCCAATCGCTCAGCGTTTTGAACTGCGGTTCGTAACAATACTTGGTAGGTTTCAGAGCCCGCCGCCACCACTTGTTGCTCCAATAAGCCGACCGCGCCGCGGATGGAGGTTAACGGCGTGCGGAGTTCATGTGACACCACCGATATAAACTCATCTTTTAATCGATCTAATCGCTTTAACTCATGATTGGCATTGGCAACTTCGTGCAAACTTTGCTCGAGCTGTCGGGTTCTGAGCGATAAAGTTCGAGAACTTTCCTCCAAGGCGCGCGTGCGCTCCGCCACCCGATGTTCAAGTTGCAATTGTGCTTTTGAGCGTTCTTGCACCGACTGTTGCAATAAATGATTGATTTGTCGAATATGCCTTAGCCGATAGCGATGTGCGATATAAATCACGGCGCAGCCAAGTAACAGCATTAAGAGCTGGTGCAAAGGCTGTTGCCACCATGTCGGTTGCACTTTTATATGCACCACTTCCGGTTGTTCACTAAACAAACCGTGGTTGTTTGAACCGCGCACTTCAAAGTGGTAATCACCAGGCGGCAAATTGGCATAATACGCCGTACGTTTTTGCTGTAACAACACCCAATCAGCATCGACGCCTCGCAATCGGACCATAAATTGGTTTCGATCAACGTTATGAAAATCCAAACTTGCGATAGCAAATTCGATGCTGTTGTGGCCAGGGGGTAATTCTATCTTCGGCCAACTGGCTTGATGTGCGCCAAGGATATGATCGTGATGATCAATTCGAATCGAAGGAATGCTCACTTTGGGGGCGACATTATTAGTCCAGACCAAATCTGGCTCCATGATGGAGACACCATCAATGGTCCCAATATACATTTTGCCATCTGCAGCCAGCTGCATCGCCCGTAACACCAATTCTGATGCCACTAGTCCATCTTGCTTGGTAAAGGTAATAAAGCGCTCAGAATCAGGCATTTGTAGGGTCAGCCCTTGCGAGGACATTAACCATAGCCGGTTTTTTTGGTCAAGCAATGCACCGAGAATATGCGCACTGGGCAAGCCATCCGCGGTGCCTAGGTGCTGAGTAACCTGTCGGCTGGGCCAATAGCGCGTGACGCCTTTGACGGTACAAATCAGCAAGCCACCATCACGATCTTTGCTGAGACATTGCACATTGGATGAGGGTAAATCAAGGCCTCGAGCCGCCAAATCACTGGGCGTGGCTAATTCGCCGGCAGGGTTAATCTGATAAAGTCCCGCATAACGCGTACCGACCCAAAGTGACTGTCCATCATGCCATAACGCTTGTACGGCATCGCCGGTATGATAACGCGATAGTTCAGTCAAATGCCGCTTTACCTCGCCGGTGGCCGGTTGCCATTGCAACACGCCTTCGCCCCACAAACCAAGCCATAACTGGCCATCTTGGCTAATCACCACATCGCGAATACTGCGATTCAGATGTCCAGCACTGATAAATGGCGCTTCAACGCTGGTCAAAATGGGCGCAACCCTAGGTTGAGATGCGGCTGATTTGGCAACGTCTGGTGTCGAATGTGGGGTGTCCGAAGGCTTGGCAGCTGGCTGAAATGATATCGTCTTTCGTGCTGCAGATTGGAGTGATTCGCTGGACAATCCTGTTTGCACGAATCCTTGAGACGCCGCGCTGGTACTATCCGCGAATGAGACGATAACATCGGCTACGACATCCGATGTAGCGCCCGCATGGTCAGCAGCCACCTGAAATAGCCCGACATCGGTACCCACAAACACGGTGCCATTGGGTGCTTGGCGAATGGCATTGATACGACCACCAATGTTATAGCCGAAAAGCTGCCGCTGCTGATAGTCGATAAAATACAAGCGCTGTGCCGTACCCAACCATAAACCATCGCGTGGTTGCGAGTTCGCATGAGATACTTTCGCCGGGCTGGGCTGAATACTCAGTGCGGTTTGATCAGCGCTGGAAATTTCTCTATGTACACTGGTAATAGTGAGATTCAGGGCAGCGGCCAGGTCGGCACTAAATAAACCACTCAGCTGCGAAAACGCCGAGCGGCTATGCCTCGCAAAATACAAACCACTTTCGCGACTGCCGATCCAGACCACACCGGTACGGTCGACCAAAATGGCTCGAATATTTACCGTGGGTAATAACGATGCTTGCTGCCGAAAAGGTTCGGGTGTTGCCGTCGCCAGATCCAAGCGATATAACCCATTGTATGTACCAATCAATAATTTACCCTGCGGATCAGCCTCGAGCGTATTGATAATAGGTACATTGACGGTCGAGCCCGCACGCTCGTTATGGCTAAACGGCACTTCCGTCAGTTGTTCACCATGACGTAAGTAGAGTCCCTGTCGCGTGCCAACCCACAGTTGATCCCCCTGCGCATAGAGCGCTCGAAACTCATTGTGGCGCCGGTTTAACTGATGATCCGGAAATCGGATCGGGACGCCAAACCCATGCTGTTCCGTATAACGCCACAAACCATCCGATGTGGCCAGCCACACAGTGCCATCTTGGGTTTGCGTAATATTCCAAATCCGCGTATTGGGTATTTTATGACCTTGTTTGACAAAAGGTTGGCGCTGGCCACTGGCATCAAATCGGCTGACGCCATTGCTGGTTCCCACCCAGATATGCCCAGCCGCATCTTCAAATAATGCCTGTACATGCCGACCGGCAAGCGCCCCCTCTTGCGTGGCATCGGGTAGAAATCGCTGTAATGCGCCAGATTTACCGTCAATCCGACTTAAACCAAAACCCCAGGTTCCCGCCCAAATATTTTGCTGCCGATCGATCAGTACCTCGCCCACATCTTGACTGCCTTCCGTCAACATCTCTTGCGGACTCAACACCGGAAACTCGGTAAATTGATAGCCATCAAACCTTAATAGGCCGGAATTGGTGGTGGCCAACCATATATAACCTTGCTGATCTTGGCTAATACTGTAGATAGTGGCATTGGGTAAACCATCATCAACACCAATGCGCTTAAACTCGGCATACGCGTGCACCACCGGCGCAGCGAACAGCCACAACAGCACAGAGAAAGTATGAAGTAAGGTGAATCGCGAAAAATGAATGCGATCACACAGCAGCCAGCTTGCTACTCGCAGAAAAACACCAACCGGCCGTACAGCAAGGGATGCAGGCAAACCGTTGCATTGTCTCTTAACGCCGTGTTTCATGCGAACGCTATCCCCCTTATGCATTGAACATCAAGCTGCAACAAAGCTTGCCTGTGGCATCTTTATAGTTATCGATCTCTTGATAGCACACAATGATTTACACTCCAAATCAATTAATTTTCCTTGGATGCTTTCACCGAGGATTGTATTTCAATAAAATCGCCCCACATCAATGGTCTAATAAGACACCACGGAGCTTTTATGTCAAACGCTAAACACAGCCGTTTATTAATCTTAGGATCAGGCCCTGCCGGTTATACCGCCGCCGTCTACGCCGCGCGCGCTAACTTACAGCCGGTATTATTAACCGGTATGCAGCAAGGTGGTCAGTTAACTACTACGACCGAAGTTGAAAACTGGCCGGGTGATCCACACGGATTAACAGGACCGGCACTGATGGAGCGGATGCGTGAGCACGCCGAAACATTCAATACCACTATTATTTTTGACCATATTCATACTGTTGACCTGAAACAACGCCCATTTACCCTCACCGGTGATAGCGGTGTCTACACCTGTGATGCTTTGATTATTGCCACGGGTGCCTCGGCGAAATACTTAGGCCTTGAATCAGAGCAAAAATACAGCGGCCGCGGTGTGTCAGCCTGTGCCACATGCGATGGTTTTTTCTATCGTAATCAAGAGGTTGCCGTTGTTGGCGGCGGTAACACGGCGGTCGAAGAGGCATTATACCTTGCCAATATTGCATCAAAAGTGCATTTGGTGCATCGCCGTGATAGCTTCAAAGCTGAAAAAATCTTAGTTGACCGTCTGCATGCGAAAGTTGCCGAAGGTAAAATTGTGCTGCACACGCACCGTGAATTGGCGGAAGTTTTGGGCGATGCGATGGGCGTCAATGGCGTGCGTTTATCGTCAACTCAAGGACTCGCCGATGAACAAATTGCCCTGCAAGGCGTCTTTATAGCTATTGGTCACAAACCCAATACCGACATTTTTGCCGGTCAATTGGAAATGAACAATGGGTATCTAGTGGTACAAAGCGGCCTGCATGGCAATGCCACCCAAACCAGTATCGAAGGTGTGTTTGCGGCAGGTGATGTGTCAGATCATATCTATCGCCAAGCCATTACCTCAGCAGGCACCGGTTGTATGGCAGCGTTAGATGCAGAGCGCTACCTGGACGCGCTGCAAAAAGCCTAAGTAATAAACCTAGGCTCATGGTTCACCCAGGCTGTTTTGGAACAACGCTGGGTGAAACCGCCAACTGCTGTTGCGTGGAATGCTCTACCACTGCGCTAAGCGGCCAACCTGTTATATTTCCTCAGATATAACGTTCTCGAGTGACATCGCCATGGCCCATATTCAACTTGCACAATTAACATCCGATCGGCAGTGGTTTCCCGCCGTATCAAGTGCATTGGACGAGCGATCTGGGGCTGCCGGTCTGCTGGCGTTTGGTGGTGATCTGCATCCTGAACGCTTATATCATGCGTATCAACAAGGCATATTTCCGTGGTTTAACCCTGGCGAGCCGCCCCTGTGGTGGTCACCGCCAACGCGCGCTATCTTCCGACCTGATGCGCTAGCATGGTCACGTTCGATGTTAAAAGCAGTGCGCCAGCAGCAGTTTACCTTTAGTGTGAATCAATCCTTTGCCGAAGTCATGCAGGGCTGCGCCGCTCCTCGCGCCAAGCAAACGGGTACTTGGATTGTGCCTGACATTATTGCCGGTTATACCGGCTTGCATCAGCTAGGCCATGCTCATAGTATTGAAGTATGGCAACAGCAATCGTTGGTCGGTGGTTTGTATGGTGTGATGGTGGGGCAATTGTTCTGCGGCGAATCGATGTTTAATCGTGTGCCCAACGCAGCCAAAGCCGCACTGATGCTACTGCAACAACTGCTGCAAAACGCGGGTGGTGGTTATATCGACTGCCAAATGCCAAACGCTTTTTTATTGCAAATGGGCGCAGAACCACTGCCACGTACAGCGTATTTGTCGCTGCTTGCGACCTTACAAACACAGCAGTTGGCGGATGCTTGTTGGCAACCAGGTCCTCGCCATATCCATCGAACATGATTGAAGAGTGATTCAATGAAATTAGGCTTAAGTCATGCCAGTCCCTGCAGTTATCTGCCAGAGCAGCAAGAACGGCTCTTGTTTACCTTACCCGAAGAGCCACTATCGATCGCGATATACCAGCAACTGACCGATTATAATTTTCGCCGCAGTGGTGATCAGCTATATCGCAATCACTGTGATTTTTGCCACGCCTGTCAGGCGGTGCGACTTGAAGTTGCGGCATTTCGCCCATCCAGCGCACAACGACGTCTGCTACGAAAAGCCAAACAGCATGGCTGGCATTGGAAACTTGTTCAGCAGCCAGACGCGCAGTTATATTTCCCACTCTATGCCAGCTATATTGCCGCGCGGCATCGCGATGGCGTGATGTACCCTGCAACCCTCGAACAACTCGAAACCATGCTGTATTGTCAGTGGTTACCTGTGATGGCATTGGAACACTATATCGATGATCAGCTGATGGGTGTCATGATCCTCGATCCACTGTTGGACGGTTTCTCGGCTGTCTATAGCTTTTATGATCCGACCATCGAGATGGCAAGCGGTATTTTGGCTATCCTCGCGGCCATAGATGCAACAGCGACGCAAGCATTGCCATTTTTATACCTCGGGTATTTGATAGAAGGTTGCGCCAAGATGGCATACAAGGCCCAATTTCGGCCACAGCAACGCCTAAACGGCAACATTTGGCAGACTTTTGCGTAAAACTGACAGTGTTGCTTTACTTATGCGTTCGATTTCGGCAAAATCTGCGCAGTTTTTTACTGCATCATAAAACTTAAGAGGCTCGTACGCTGCATGGCGAAAGAAGACGTAATTGAAATGCAAGGCACCATTTTGGATACCTTGCCAAATACAATGTTCCGTGTTGAACTTGAAAACGGCCACGTGGTCATTGCGCACATTTCTGGCAAAATGCGCAAAAACTATATCCGCATTTTAACTGGCGATAAAGTCACTGTGGAAATGACACCTTACGACCTCACCAAAGGCCGTATCGTTTTCCGTCAGCGTTAATCGTCATTTCATGGTTGGTCGGCGCTGATTTTTGGCCATGTGCTTTATCTGCCCTTAGCGCTGATCTTCCCTGCTTCATCTCCGTTCTGGATTTGACCTCAATGCGACTGTGCTTAACAAACTGTGCCAGTTACGCCATAGTTCGATCCCCTAGCACCTTGCTCGCGCTGACGTTTAAAGTACGTTGACTTTGGTATTGTCCAGCTTAGATTCGTCGATGTAATCACCGATAACAACAGCTTGAAGGTGGCGATAATACTGCCATAGGACAGACAATGTAGTTTGGCATAACACCAATATGGGATATATCTTTCGATGTACAAACCGTGGTGCCCCCTGATCGGGAGATGATCAGGAGCCCACGGTATACAGTGGAGCCGAGAAGTATTCTAGGCTGGTTCTGCTGTTTTGATACGGCTATAGCTAAATTGCAGCTGGTCCTGCTGCACGTCGATGGTGACATCGCCGCCAAGTGTGAGTTTGCCGAACAAAATTTCGTTGGCGAGAACTTTTTTCACTTGCTCTTGGATCAGTCGAGCCATAGGACGCGCCCCCATCGCTTTATCATAGCCTTTATCGGCCAGCCACTGACGCGCAGGCTCAGTGACTGTCAATTGCACTTGTTTTTTATCAAGTTGTACTTGCAGATCACAGAGGAACTTATCCACCACCTGCAAGATAATATCGCTGGTGAGATGTTCAAACCAAATAATGCTATCGAGCCGGTTGCGGAACTCCGGACTAAAGGTTCGATTGATTTCAGCCATCGCATCATGACTGTGATCTTGCTGGCGGAAACCTATCGATTTACGAATCGTTTCTTGCACCCCTGCATTGGTGGTCATGACTAAAATGACATTGCGAAAATCGATTTTACGCCCATTGTTGTCCGTCAAGGTCCCATGATCCATGACTTGCAATAAAATGTTGTAGATATCGCTGTGAGCCTTTTCAATCTCATCCAACAACACCACTGAGTATGGATGCTTGGATACCGCATCCGTCAGAAGCCCACCTTGTTCAAATCCAACATAGCCCGGCGGCGCACCGATAAGGCGACTGATCGCATGACGCTCCATATATTCCGACATATCAAAGCGCAGTAATTCAACGCCCATAATACGCGCGAGCTGCTTCGTCACCTCGGTTTTACCTACCCCAGTAGGCCCTGCAAACAAGAAATTACCAATGGGCTTTTCTTCGTTACCAAGCCCAGAACGCGCTAACCGGATGGCTGACGTCAAGGCATCAATAGGCGCGGATTGACCAAATACCACCAGTTTTAAATTGCGATCAAGATTGGCGAGCACATCTTTATCCGAGGCGGACACAGATTTTTCTGGAATACGCGCCATTTTGGCGATGATGTGCTCGATTTCAGGCACATTTATCACCTTTTTCCGTTTAGATTGTGGCAACATGCGTTGACTTGCACCGGCTTCGTCGATCACATCGATAGCTTTATCGGGTAAATGACGCTCGTTGATATATTTCGCTGAAAGCTCCGCTGCCGCACGTAGCGCCTTCTGCGTATAACGCACACCGTGATGCTGTTCGTAACGCTCTTTTAAACCCAACAAAATTTGCGTGGTATCCTCAACACTAGGTTCCACCACATCAATTTTTTGGAAGCGGCGTACCAAGGCTGTGTCTTTTTCAAAAATGCTTTTAAATTCCTGATACGTGGTCGAACCCATGCAACGGATACGACCACTCGATAGCAATGGCTTAATCAGATTAGATGCATCCATGACACCGCCGGACGCTGCACCAGCACCGATCACGGTATGAATTTCATCAATAAATAAAATGGCATCTTTTTCACGCTCAAGCTCTTTGAGTAAGGATTTCAAACGTTTTTCAAAATCGCCCCGATACTTTGTACCGGCCAACAATGCGCCCATATCTAAAGAGTAAATGGTACAGCCCGCAATCACCTCTGGCACTTGTTGCTGCACAATACGCCACGCCAAACCTTCCGCGATAGCGGTTTTACCGACCCCCGCCTCGCCCACCAACAACGGATTATTTTTCTTCCGTCGGCACAGCACTTGAATGGTCCGCTCAAGTTCTTGTTCACGGCCAATCAATGGGTCGATTTGGCCGTTTTTCGCTAGCTGATTCAAGTTTGCAGTAAAGGTTTCCAATAAACGTGACTCATCAACCACGGTTTCGCCGTTTTCATCCATCGAGGATTCATCACTGGACTCCGGCTTATCAGACTTCACCACGCCGTGTGAGATGTAATTGACGATATCCAGGCGACTGATATCAATTTTCTTCAGTAAAAATACCGCCTGTGATTCTTGTTCATTAAAAATCGCGACTAATACATTGGCACCAGTCACCTCCGATTTACCGGACGACTGCACGTGAAACACCGCGCGTTGTAATACGCGTTGGAAACCGAGTGTCGGCTGAGTATCACGATCGAGCTCACCATCAGGAATTAATGGCGTGGTTGAGTCAATAAACGTGGATAACTCACCACGTAACTTATCAATATTAGCACCACAGGATTTCAACGCATCTGCCGCAGAAGGATTATCTAGTAACGCCAATAACAAATGTTCAACAGTCATGTACTCGTGGCGGCGCTCTCTGGCAAAGCGAAACGCCAGATTTAATGTTAATTCTAAATCTTTATTTAACATGGAGTGTCTCCTTGTCCACCTGAGTACTCGCAGCAGGCTGCCCGCGCTAACGAGATAATAAAAGCATTATTGTCATAACCCGTCACCCAAGCATGACGAAACGCCCATCGCTGTGCTATCACGCACGTTCCATACTGCACAGCAATGGATGTTCATGTTCTTTGGCATAACGTAACACTTGATCCACTTTGGTTTCTGCAATACCTGCGGTGAATACACCACATACGGCATGACCTTCATAATGGACTTTCAGCATCACTTCACTTGCCTGTTCAAATTGCATATTAAAAAATCTTGTTAACACATCAATAACAAAATCCATTGGTGTGTAATCGTCGTTGTGCAGAATCACCTTATACATAGCTGGCGGCTGCACATCATTACGGGTTTTATCGGCAAGACCAACGTCCTGCTGTTCTGAGTGTCGAGTATTTGTCATAAACTATAGCTTTGCCTTGCTGGTCTATCAAAAGATGTTGCGATGAATACACCGATTTTCAATGCATCCGCCTAAATATCGTTAAAAATTAGCAATTTCGAACATAGCCGTGGAAAAGCGTTACTAAATCACCACCTATATGGCTGCATTTATCGCCATGACCGCCAAAAATCCCTGATAAATATTGTTAATTATCAACAAAGTACCGATATCAGGAAATAATATAATCCGTTCGGGCTATAGCCCTGATGACAATTACATTACCCTCGTGAAAAAACTTGACTCGCTGCACAATTTATCTACATTAAATAACGGCGCTGCACAGTACAGCCCAACAGGGTCAAGCATACAAAATTTAGCTAACGAAGAGAAGGAAGTAAGTAGTATGGCTACCGGGAAAGTTAAATGGTTCAATAACGCCAAAGGATTCGGTTTTATTCGTGAAGATGGTCGTGACGAAGATATCTTTGCACATTATTCAACCATTAGCATGGATGGTTACCGCACCTTAAAGGCAGGACAAGATGTCACTTTCGATCTGTCGGAAGGTCCGAAAGGATTGCATGCCATCAATATTTCGCTACCTAGCACCGACGCTGACGAATAAGACAAATTAACGTTCGGTAATACATTTACGAAAACACTGGCTTTGCTGGTGTTTTTTTATCTTGAATACTCACCGGTACCATCTTTCGACTCGCAAGATCAGCATCGCAAAAAATGACCACGTTCGGCATCACTGTTGTAAAAACAAAACGGGTGACGTTTAGGTCACCCTTTTTTTGACAAGCGTTTTTAAAAGCAGTTTGATACTGGATAAATGGCGCAAGCTACTGTGCCAAGCTGCTGTGCCAGTTTACTATGCCAAGCTAGTGTGCTTAGCCGCGCCATACCCAATATCGTTCACAACGCGTTATAAAAATAACAGCCTATAACGATTAGAGCGCAGCCAATGCTTGGTTGAACAGCGCGCTTGGACGCATCGCTTGACTCGCCAACTCATCATTTGGCCGATAATATCCGCCAATATCCACCGCTTTGGCTTGCACTGAGTTTAACTCATGCACAATTTGCGCTTCCTGACTGGTTAAGGCCTTCGCCAACGGTGCAAATTGCTGTTGCAATGCGACGTCATCCGTCTGCGCCGCCAAGGCCTCAGCCCAGTACATCGCTAAGTAGAAATGGCTACCGCGGTTATCGAGCTGACCCAGTTTGCGTGTCGGTGATTTATCGTTGTCCAAAAAGCGCGCAGTAGCGGTATCTAAGGTGTTGGCCAATACTTGCGCGCGCGCATTTTGATTCACTTGAGCGAAATGCTCAAATGAGGCGGCCAGCGCTAAAAACTCGCCCAATGAATCCCAGCGTAAATGGTTTTCTTCGACAAATTGCTCGACGTGTTTCGGGGCTGAACCACCCGCGCCGGTTTCGAATAAACCACCACCATTCATCAATGGCACGATAGACAACATTTTGGCACTGGTACCCAATTCTAAAATCGGGAATAAATCGGTTAGATAATCACGCAGCACGTTACCGGTGACAGAAATGGTATCCAACCCCTGCTTGATGCGATCTAAACTAAAGCGACATGCCTGCTCTGGTGTCATGATCGAAATCGACAAACCATTAGTGTCATGCTGTGCCAAGTAGGTATTTACCTTTTTGATCACTTCCGCATCATGCGCTCGATTTTTATCGAGCCAGAACACCGCAGGAGTATCACTCAGGCGCGAACGGTTCACCGCTAATTTCACCCAATCTTGAATAGGGGCATCTTTGGTTTGGCACATGCGCCAAATATCACCCGCTTCCACGTTATGGCTTAGTAACACAGTTCCATCGGCAGCAATAACATTCACCACACCATCGGCAGGAATTTCAAAGGTTTTGTCATGTGAACCGTACTCTTCGGCTTTTTGCGCCATCAGACCTACGTTAGGTACCGAGCCCATAGTTTTAGGATCGAAAGCACCATTTTGTTTACAAAAATCAATAACTTCCTGATAAATACCTGCATAACAACGGTCAGGAATGATAAATTTGGTATCTTTCTGTTTACCGTCTGGGCCCCACATTTGACCGGACGCACGAATTGCAGCCGGCATAGATGCATCGATAATTACATCGCTTGGCACATGTAAATTGGTAATACCTTTATCGGAATTGACCATCGCCATGGCCGGACCTTCGGCCAAAATCTGCTGAATATCGGCAAGGATGGCGGCGTGTTGTTCGCTCGGTAAGCGTTCAATTTTGCCCAGTAAATCACCAAAACCGTTGTTGACATCAACGCCAAGCTCGGCAAATGTGGCACCATGTTTATCGAATAAATCAGCAAAAAACACCGTCACCACATGACCAAACATAATGGGATCGGAGACTTTCATCATGGTGGCTTTCAAATGCACGGAAAATAATACGTCTTTTGCTTTAGCATCAGCTACTTGCGCTTGCAAGAAGCTGCGCAGTGCCGATTTGCTCATCACGGCAGCGTCAATGATTTCGCCTGCGGATAACGCAGTTTTCTCTTTTAACACTTTGACATCGCCGTTCTTGCCGGTGAGCTCGATACGGACATGTGTTGCCTCTGCCACAGTGACGGAGCGCTCACTCGCATAAAAATCACCAGCGGTCATATGCGCCACATGCGATTTAGAATCGCTCTTCCACGCGCCCATGGAATGTGGGTTTTTGCGAGCATATTGCTTGACGGATAACGGTGCACGTCGGTCTGAGTTCCCCTCACGCAGCACAGGGTTAACGGCACTGCCTTTGATTTTGTCATAGCGCGCTTTGATGTTTTTCTCGGCATCATTGCTGGCATCTTCCGGATAATCCGGTAAGGCATAACCTTGCTGCTGAAGTTCTTTAATCGCCGCTTTTAATTGCGGCACTGACGCACTGATATTTGGCAGTTTGATAATATTGGCATGTGGCTCAGTGGCAAGTTGCCCAAGTTCCGCCAACGCATCGGCTTGTTGCTGCGCTGGCGATAAAAATTCTGGGAAGCTGGCGATAATACGGCCGGCTAACGAAATATCTTTCGTCTCAACCTTAATACCCGCAGCTTTGGCAAACGCCTGCACAATTGGCAATAATGAGTAGGTAGCTAGCGCTGGAGCTTCATCGGTTTTGGTATAAATAATGGTAGAGGTATCAGTGGTCATAACAATTTCCTAGGTGTCGCATGCTTCGAAAACCCCACGCTGGGGCGTCGTTCGCAAAAACATTCAGTGTAAACAACGTTCGATAAAACATTATTCTGCAAAAACTGATGCTTAGCCGCGATGGAGTTCGCGAAAACATGTATGGTTTAGCCACCACAGCCGAGCGAGAAGGCATAACGAGCTCACAAAAGTTGAAACAAATCGTTGCCCAATTTTGCCAGTGCTATGCCCTATTCACCCCACAATGCAGTGAACATACGAAAATGCCCACTCATAGTACAGGCTCTAGCCAAAGAGAAAACCCCAATCTGGACTGACCACTCATAAAAACAACAAAATTGTGCAAATTCAGCGCATTTTTGCCGAATAAATCCGCAGCTGCCGATCCCGTTGGTCAACAATGTGTGTCTATAACCGCATTTATGTTGCCCGAAAGCTCCAACTAAAGGTTACTATCGTACAGGAGCAAAAAAGGAGTTGATGATGCCCCAGATCCCCAGAGAACACTTGCACTTATCGGTCGCCGCCATCGTGGTATGGCAAGATCGTTTTTTATTCGTCGAAGAGTTTGACAAACACACTGGGCAGCGCGTGCTCAATCAACCCGCCGGTCACATGGAAGCCGATGAAGACATCATCAGCGCGGCGTGCCGCGAATTATACGAAGAAACCGGTTTACACTTAACGCCCTCGGCGTGGCTAGGCGTATCGCAGCTGGTCGCCCAAAATCAGCACAGGTACGTGCGATTTAATTTACTCTTTACACCAAATGAATTACCGCTGCAGTTTCAACCGCAGGATGATGATATTCAAGCTCTGCATTGGTTTAGCAAAGATGAGCTACAACAACAAAACCTACCGCTACGCAGTCAGTTAGTCATTGACAGTGTAGAACGCTATTTAACAGGGCAACAGCTTTGTTTAAGCTGGTTAGGTCAGACGGTTCATGCTGTGCCATCGATATAAATGGTGCTATAATCGCGCGTCTTTTTTGGTGACCAGAGAACACAATGCACAGTAACCACAGTAAAAAAGTGATTGTCGGCATGTCCGGCGGTGTCGATTCATCCGTGTCTGCGTACCTGTTACTTCAGCAAGGTTATCAGGTTGAAGGCCTGTTTATGAAGAACTGGGAAGAAGACGATAACGACGAATACTGCGCGGCGGCCGAAGATTTAAAAGATGCACAACAAGTGTGTGATACCTTAGGTATCAAATTGCACAAGGTGAACTTCGCGGCCGAGTATTGGGATAACGTGTTTGAGTATTTTTTGGCGGAATATAAAGCCGGTCGGACCCCCAATCCCGATATCATGTGCAACAAAGAAATCAAGTTTAAAGCGTTTTTAGAATTTGCCGCCGAAGCGCTCGGTGCCGATTATATTGCCACCGGTCATTACGTGCAGCGCCGCTTTCATGATGGCAAATGGCAGCTATTGCGCGGTCTAGATACCAACAAAGATCAAAGCTATTTCCTTTATACCATAGGCTCGGATCATGTGGCGCAGACACTGTTCCCGGTCGGACATTTAGAAAAACCCGCCGTGCGTGCCATCGCGGAACAGCAAGGCTTGATCACCCACAATAAAAAAGACAGCACCGGTATTTGTTTTATTGGTGAGCGTAAATTCAAAGAGTTCTTGCAAAAATATTTACCCGCGCAGCCGGGTGATATTGTCACCGTCGATGGCGACACCATTGGTCAGCATGAAGGGCTCATGTATCACACCTTGGGGCAACGTAAGGGGCTTGGCATTGGTGGGGTCAAAGATGGCTCAGAGCAACCTTGGTATGTGGTGGAAAAAGACCTCATCAATAACCGTTTGATTGTGGCACAAGGTCATGATCATCCCAGTTTGCTTTCAACTGGGTTGATTGCCACCCAGCTGCACTGGGTTGATCGTCAGGGGCCGACATCATCCCTGCGCTGTACCGTGAAAACGCGCTATCGCCAGCAGGATATTCCATGCCAGCTCACGCTATTATCGGATGACCGTTGGTTAGTCACCTTTGACGAACCTCAAAAAGCCGTCACCCCGGGCCAATCCGCCGTGTTTTATCTGGATGAAGTATGTTTGGGCGGCGGTATTATTGATGAGGCACTGCGTTCATGATGGCATCCACAACCACGCAAGTGCTGGCGCTCGCGGCTGTCTGTCAAGCGATCCGATTGGTGCAGCACGTCGCAAAAGGTGAAAGCTACGACCTGCACGAATATCGTTGTATGCTCCAAAGTGTGGCAGAACAAAACCCCACTGATCCACTGGCCATTTATGGTGGCAAACTAACCAATCTTGGCACTGGGCTGCATATTTTGTTTAATCAAATCGGGCATGCACAGCGTAAAGATCTGGAATTAACCCGCTATATGATGGCCGTGGTTCGACTCGAACGATTGCTGAGCAAGAACTCTGCAGCCCTGGCAGCGCTTGGCAAGCGAATCGAGCGTTTACCACAGCAACTACAACATTTTCAAATCGATGATGAACCCATACTGGCCAGTTTAGCGGACATCTACGTCGAGCATCTCAGCCCACTGGGTAGTCGCATCCAAGTCGCGGGACAGCCAGAGCAGTTAAAGCGCACCGATGTGCAACAAAAAGTGCGAGCCTTGCTACTAGCCGCCGTGCGTGCAGCAGTGCTATGGCGGCAGGCAGGTGGTCACAGATACCACTTTATTTTCAGTCGCAGCCGCCTACTGCAAGAATTACAACAATTATTGAAGCAAGTGGATGAATCGTAAAAAAACAGCCTTGGTGTCGCTTCCCAAGGCTGTTTTTTTTACCGCGCACCAGTTGTGATTAAAATCTGGGCGAAAACATGGCTCGCCACATTTTATAAATTTTTAAATACCATAATTTACAGCAACTTACATTCGAATCTATATAGGAGCGCTCATGGAACTTAATGCATTAACCGCCATCTCCCCTGTCGATGGTCGTTATGGCAGCCGCAGTGTTGAACTGCGCGATATTTTCAGCGAATTTGGCCTGATTAAATATCGAGTGATC
>JACCDR012184855.1_pt1 | contig 104373 bp, 140 predicted proteins | sample 7446431 | NCBI WGS metagenome assembly JACCDR01 (sample SAMN15323443, study PRJNA562643) | freshwater metagenome | isolation source: river surface water | place: USA:Blue River Watershed | collected 2017-08-17
ACTAGCGCGCAACAAGAGGGCCTTGTTATTGCTTCTGCTCCTTATGACTTTGGTGAAGGCGTAAAAGCTGTTCTCGTTAAAGGCCACTACAGTTCTACTAACGCTTATAGCGGCACTACGGTTTCTACCAGTGGGCTCTATAACGTATTAGTCTCTGACTTCAAAAAAGGCTCTTCTGTTAACACGCCTACGTTGTCTGTTTTAGCAGAATCTGTGGCTCTTATTGGTGGTTCTCCTTTTGTGGTTTCTGCTGCGGCTACCAGTGCTGGCAACATTAACGTTACCTTGGCGACTAATATCACTGGCAGCGCCAAAGTAAGTGCCCCTATTTCCTTTGTCCCTAAAGTTACCGGTGTAACCTATGACTCAGTCAATGATGTGACTGAGGTTACGCTGGCCGGTGTTCTGTCTAACACAGATATTGCCGTTGGCAGTAAGCTGTCTTTCAGCGCTAAAGACCAATCCTTTGTAGTAGACGCAATCTCTACGGCCTGGTCTGCTGGTACTGTAACTGTTGATATTGCTGGGGATATTCGAGCCAACGCTAAGGTTCGTGACTACGTTCTAGTAACGGCGGCTGACTCTAACGACCAAGTTGATACCTTTAAGGTTCACTATCCTGCTAACACTCAGTATATCGTTGGATATAACCTCCGTTCTTTCGACAACAGCTCTCTGCAGCCTCGGGCTACCGGTCGCTCTTATCTAGCCGTTGGTTCTTCGATTACCCGCCCGGTTCGTTACTACGATGGCTTTATCAACTATCCTGTAGACGCTTACTTAGTCTTCCAAGAAGGCGACGGTGGTATTTACCATAAGATTCCTTACCTCACTGTTCTAAGCAATCTTCAAGAAGCTCAATTACTGGAACGTGAATACTTCGGTTTGGAACTTTACTTCGGGCGTCCCAATGACCGTAAGCTTTATCTTAGTGAAGGTACGATTTTTAACGTTCCTATTGTTAAGAGCTACGTTGTTGTCGGTGGAGAAAGCGGTACTGATACGGCTTATCCCAAGGGAACGCTGGCTACCACAATCCTACGTGATTTAGAGTATGCTCTGTACGGTGACCCAGCTATTGCTTCGATGGTTCAAAACATCAAAGTCGATATCACTTTGGTTCCGTTCAAGTTTTCTGCTGAGTCTTCTTTTGTTGGAGTTAAAGCTAACCGTCTGCGTTGGAACATCGAACGTTACGTCGCTGGGCCCAAAGCTAACTATTCCAGTAAGTCTGGTAATGTGTTGACCTTCGACGCTGTGCCCGACATTATCCTTGATAATGCAGATGATTATGTCGTAGTTATTAACGGTGTTGAGTATCCCTTAACTGCTGCTACTTCAACGACGGCTACCATCGACATTGACGACCTATCTGATTTAGATATCTTGTCTGCTGGTGATGAACTAGAGTTTCGCTCTCAAGCTCAAACCAAAGATATTCTAATCCGCCGCGACCCCGAAGTAGACTTTGACGTTACTGACTATGGGTTAGCTAAGTTCTTCTCTTTCCTGAATGGACGGGATACTGCTGCTCACGCTTACACCGACTTTTACGCCCTGAATGGCCGGTCGTTGGTTCGTGTTGTCGCTTTAAACCCTGGCATTTACGGTAACAACATTAAAGTCAGTGTCATCCCAGATGAAATTACTGCTGACAGCGCTAAGTTCTATCTTCAAGTAGAAGATACCAACCCCAACGTTGTATTGGGTGGACCTAAAACGGAACTGTGGTACTTAGACAACCGCGAAACTGACCCCGAAACTGGGTCTTACTTAACGCTGAAGCAATCGAACTTGGTTCGCGCTTACTTCTTGCCGTTGATTGAGCCTATCAACGTATCGGATCTTTCTGCCCGCGTTGACCAATCCCTCTTCCAAGCGCTGCCTCTTCGTGTTGCACCTCCTCTGGAAATCCAAGACGCTTCCTACGCTTCTGGTATTACCCGTGTTACCTCCCAAGGGTCTTCCTTCATTCGTAACATTAACCTTTCTGGTGGTAACGAATTTGTTGACCCGTCTCCTGATGCTGCAATTCGCGCTCGCCGCGACGGTTACTTAGCCGCTCTTCGCGCTATCGAAAAAGAAGACATTGCTTGGGTTGTTGTTGCTGGTATCTACTACGGCGACAACGACTACGCCGCTGTCTTCAACGAACTAAAAGCTCAGTGCGAACGCGCTACGACCCTTAACGGTCTGCGTCGGGGTATTGTTAACCTTGCTCCTAACGTATCTCCTCGTCAAGCTGCCGTCCTTCGTGATCGCATGAACAGTGACAAGATCGTTCAGATTGCAGGTTCTGTGCAAGGGGTTAACCTCAACGGTCAAATCTACCAAAACCAAGGTGCTGCTGGTATCTACGCCGGTCTGCGCTGTGCGCGCCCGCCTCACATTTCGACGGCTTCTACCTACAACGGTGGATTCGCAGAAAACGTAAGTTTCACTAACGTTCGTTCTTCGCCGGATGTATTAGACGCCTTCACCCGCGGTGGTACAGAAGTTATCTTCTATGATTCTGGACTCAAGCTCTTTAAGTTCTTAAACGGGATTACTACCAGTCGTGACCCCAATAAGAAATACGTTTCTGTGTTGGAAGTATGGGATCAGATGAAGTCTGACCTGTACAACTACCTTCAGTACGTTCGCTCCGAGCCTAACACTCGGGATCTTCAAAAACGAGTTGCTTCTTCTGTAGATGCGTATCTGCAACAGAAGTACCGCGACGACTGGTTCATGCGGATTGCTCCTACGATCTGTGGGCCTGCTAATAACACCGAAGCCGACATGATCCGCGGCAAGCTGTTTATCACGGTGCGGGCTACTCCCACCTTCCCCGCTGACTTCATTGTTGTCAACGACATCATGGACCTCAGTGAGACTTTCAGCTTTGAAACGCAGCCCATTAGTTCCTACTAAACAAGTTGGGTCGGTGAATAACCGACCCTCCCAGTTTGGCTAATCATTGTATGTACGGAGTAATACTATGGAATTTATTACTAGAGCCGCGGTAAACAACGCGATTTTAGACCCCCTTCAAGGTTTTGACTGTGACGTCTACGTTCAAGACCAAGCTACAGGTAAACAACTTATCATTGGTCGTTTTACCAGTTTTCAATTTACGATTCGTAACGCTACCGAACCCTACATGGAGTTCAACCAACGGGTTGCTCGTCTGCTTGATGGGGAGTTTCAGTTTGGTTGGGTGTTAGAGCGTGGTTTGATTGACACTCGTTTCTTAGAAGACACTTTTGGTATGGTGTCTTTATCCCGTGAGCAACGCATTTCTCGTAGCCCCCGTTTCCAAATTACGGTTGAGCTTAACGCCCCTGAGTTGGTTAACCCCGAAGGCGGTGAGGCGGATAAAGGTGCTCAAGAATTGATTACTGCGGTTAACGTCTCAAACCGAGTTACTCGCCTGGCTACCGGTAAGTACCGCCTAGTTTATGCTAAAACAGATTCTTTCACCTTTGGGGCGATGGCTGGTCGTAATGTAATCGCTACCCGTTGGGAAGGTCTCTGCGAAGGGATTTACTACAGCAATCAAGCTGATATTTGGCCCGGTCAGGCCCTCGGTAAAGCAGCTAGTGTTAATAGTAACTCTACTGAGGCTGCTAAAAACATTCTTACCAGTCGTGAACTTAAGGATACCGCCGGTAGCTCCAAAGCTCCTCTTTGGGATGTTTGGGATGCCCAGAAAGGTGAAGCTGAATTACCTGCTAATACCTCCAACGGTGTTCCTCAAGATAGCGTACCAACGATTTAACACGAACCGTTCGTGTTGTGAAGAACGTAACAACTAACAATCAAAAGCACTCTATACTAGTTGTAGGGTGCTTTTAACTAACAATACAATGCCTGACCAAAGAGTACAACCTAAATTAGAGCCGCGCTTCCCAGATACTTTATCCCTAGGGGCAGTCTGTCATCAACAACAACAGGCTCAGTATCCGGTATTCGTTGTCACCGACTTAGATGACAAGATTATCTTTGGTAACCAGCAGGGCAATGATGTTTGGAAGTTAACTAAAGTACGAACCAACATCAATCGGTACTGGCAGGCAAGCACCGCGTTCTTTCAATGTACTATCGCGCTGACTGACTTGGCTCAATTAACGCCGCTGTGGCCAGCGCCTGAATTTCGTCACACAGCTAGTATATCTCCACAAACAACTACTTCGACTTTACCTGCAGGTAAAAATGTTTCTCAAATAATCAGTGACCTTGAATCTATACCTATTTCTGTTCAGGCTAATACAAATGAAGCTTCTATTACTGAAAACTATAAAAAGGTTGAGATATTAAGAAACAACGGGTATAGTTCGTTCCTAGACTCTATCGGTATAAGTAGCGTAGAAGACTTTAAGAAAATAGAAAGTAGACAAAAGGTAGCTGAAAAGATTAACGAACTTAAGACTACCGGCAACGTAACTCAGCCTTCTACTACTCAAACTGACGCTACTGACCAACAAGTTTTGGACGCTGCTGTCAAAGCTTTCCCTTTAGGCGCCTACGATGAGATCTGTATCTACGGTGGCTACTTAGACCGCCTTCGTGATGTAACAACGGCTGACATTAAGAATAACCGACTGCTTCGCAAAGGGGTTTGGTCAGTAGATACGGTTACGGTTAGTGGCAGCACCCCTACGGGTATTATTATCACCGTGCAGTGCCGCGACCGGCTGAAATACATTATGGACACCTTCGGTAGCTATAACACTGCTGAAGCGAGTGAGTTCCTAATTGATAAGAATAGGGGTGCTGACGCAGGCAAGCGGTCTGAGGTGATATTGTCTTTAGCACAGCGCGGCATTGGGCACATCGGCGACATTAGTGTTGGGGGCCGACGGATTGAACCTGGAACTATCCTTGACATTTGGGACGCGCCTAAAGAAGAAGACGACAAAGATGGAGTTGTTTTAGATGGCTTTGACCCTTACTTTATGTATAAAGGAAACAACCTTATTGTTTCTAATACGACAGCAACTCAAAATAGCGATGGCTCAATTACTGCTACTCCTAACGGCTCGTCAATGTTTGACCTGGACGACCCAAAAAGCCGTGCAGAAGCAGAAGCCGTGTTGCAGGATTTTAAGAACAAAGCCCAAGCCGACGCTGACTTAAATAAGGATAGAGCGGATGTTCAAGAGATCAACCAAAAGGCTCAAGCTATTAAGACAGTAGAGGAGTTTGTTGAGTTTCTACGGGTTAATAACGCTCAAGCACTGGGGACTAATGGACAGCAAACACAGACAGCCGCGGCGGCAGGAACACTAACGGGGGGTACGGTCAACCCAGCAGTTAGTAAAGAAATGAAATTTAATATCGTGACTGGACGGGTTCCTTATACGACATCCGGTGACCAGTACTTTGGGCAGAACTTTATTGTGGCAGACCGTGTGCCGCTTGACTATATTAAATTCATGTCCCAGCAGGAACCCTGGCCAACGGAAGTTTTTCAAGACAGCCGGACTGGAGAGTTTTGGTATGCACCACGGGGGCTTGATTTGACTGGTCTATCAGACAAATCTCGGTTCTTTCGGACTTATTATTTTAGAAACTGGCCCAGTGATCTTGTTGAGCAAGCAGCTGCAGCAGAAGATGCAAAAGAGACCTCGACTAGTTTAGACGCTACGCAAGCTTCATTAGAGACCTACGGGACTATCATTTCTAAGTTAACTAAAGCCGAAGCAGATATAGAAAAATATAAAGGTGACCTTAAAGCTTGGTTTGGGGACGAAGCAGACAAAAGTGGGTACTTTTTAGTTCTTAGTAATATCATTACAATGTTGCAAGAGAATGAGTATGCAGGGCCTAACTTTGAAAACTTTAGAAAGGTCTACAGGAGCCTTCCCGCAGCAGATACTGCAACTTACATTGAAAAAGCAGATACTATTATTCTATATTTCCAATCTTTTAGAAAGTACTACCAAGAGGCTGCTGAAAAAGCCCAACAAACGGTTGAAGGTTCTATAGAAGAAGTCAACAAAGCTAAAGCTGTTCTTGCTTCAACCCCTGCCTTTGATCTTTCTTATCCCCACCCAGCACAGATGATTCATACCTTCCGGGAGGAAGTATCTTCGGTGTCAGTTCGGACTAATATCATTGTGCAATCCCATTCGCCGGGTAAACCTGAAGCTATCCAGCAAATTCTTCATCTATCCGTTGAGCCGTGGTTTATGAGAGGACGTGCCTACCCATGCTCATTCTTTACTGTGACTGATGATAGCGCTAACGCAGCAGGTGGCGGCAGGCGTAAAGGGGCCTTGATTGCGTTGGCTTTGGCTTACGCCCGTGTCATTGCTAAGGAACTAAGGGTTGCGGCGGCAACCGTTTTAGGAGACCCTTCCTTTGTGCCAGGTGAGGTTATTCAGGTAATTGGCTCCCCGATGAATCCGTACTCATTAGACCCTGACGGCGAGTATTATTGGACAAAAGACCGAGCCAATATTGTGGACATGAATCGCCAGTACGAAATTCTAGGTAAAGAGTTAGCTAAGTTAGCTAGTACTGACTTGGAAAATTATCAGCCGCCGGAGGGGTCTAATGTCATGAACGTCCCCAATAAAGAAGGTACGCCTAAATTTCAGACTGATAAGGTTGGTGAGAACGTAAATAGCGACGCAGCAGTCGCTAAGCAGAATAAAGACCAAGGATTTAATTACATCTCTTTCAAACGTGAGCCCCCATCTATGTGGCGAGTGGAGGGTGTAGTAGATCGCTTTATGGACGGCGTGCCTGGTTATTACACTGAATTGGCGTTACTTAGTTGCTTTTAAGATGTTAAACACTACAGACTCATTTTACTTTTCTAATAAACCCACTGACCAAGAACGCTGGGTTAGCAGTAACGACCAAAAGAATAATACCCAGTACGAAGGCGTTATTCAAGGTATATCCCCGTTAGGGTATTTGAATGGTAATGCGCTTGTCTATATCCCGACGTTGCGGATGTATGTTAAATGCCAAACCAACTTTGGCTACAATTCTTGGTTTTCTGGGCAAACCGTTGCTTACCGAGCGGGCGATTTTGTTCGGGTTAGTTTTGTTAACGGTAAGACTGAACGCCCCACAATTATTGGTAGTCTCAGTAACCACCGCTCTGAAGGCTACATGCTTAAGGAAGATAATCCAATTCCGAAGCACTGGACAGAAGAAGAGGGAACAACTTATACCGTAACACCCAACGCCTATATCCCGGAGGCTGCCCGCTGGGGTTATCGAGTTAATGGGCAGGTTTATGACTACCCAGGACTTATTCTAAAAAATGGTGAAACAAATGTCTTTACAGAAATCCCTGGTACTGCGCTGTGGGATATGCACGGGGATTACCATATTTACCCGTTAGGAACGTTAAACATAGCGGCGACCAAGCTTAACTTTAAAATTACTGCCCCGCGGGTAGACCCGGCGTTATACCCGCTAGAAACATTGCGGGCGCACATGATGTATTTTGCTGACTACGAAGGTAAGAACCGGCGTAGTTTCATCCGCAACAATAGCAAAATGACTTATGATGACGTTCTTAATGTCACCATTGATTACGTCGCCGACCAAACGTTACAGCCCGACTCCGAGGTTAAAAAGGCTCTTGCTGAAGCAGTCAAAGAAGAAGTCAAATCTATCCTTCACTTAGAAAGTTGCATTAGCAAAAATCGCAGCACAGCACAGAGCCTGTTTAGCAAGATATTCGGTGCGTTAGCCGGCGGTCTTCTGGGGGATATTGGTAATATTATTGACGTTGGTGATGACCTGCTAAACCAAGTTTTAAATACAGCCTTGGGTTGGGCAATGCAGGAAGTCAACGACTTGCTACCAGATTGGGCGCAGCTAAGTGTTAATGGTGGCGCTATTGGTATTGGCCCTCTCACCATTGACCCTACTACAGGCAACGTTGGACTTAATGGCGGCGTCTTCAATGCGGTGGTTGGTCGTCAGCTGGATGGAATTAACAAAGCTCTGCCAAGCTGGCTACAAATTAGAATCAGTGGAAATATCTTTTCGTTTGGTGGTAAAAATATACCATTAGACGAGTTGATGCAAGACGGCTTAGCCGTTGGCGTTGGTGACTTTGTTATCCGAAATGACAAAGGCAATATTACTATGTCAGTTGACGGTTTAGTCGTTGCTGATTTAAGTCAAGTGGTTACCGCTATGGCGACCAATATTGGAATGGGCTTCATTGATGGCGGTCTGTCCCAACTTAATCAGAACCTACCGGATGAGTTCCAGATGGGAGTAAGTATGGGAGCCGATGGCTTACCGACGTTTAGTGTAGGCCCCCTATCTATTACACCGTTCGGTAATAATGCTGGAATTTCTTTAGACAAGGCTGCTTTGGGGCAGGCATTGGAGAGTTTACTCGGAGGTCTCTTAGAGCAGTTTCTATCCCAACTACCACTACCACTTCAATGGCTGGGCCGAGTATTATGGAATGAGGTTAACTTTGGATCATTATTTATGGACGCCCCTAAAGAGCCATATGGGAAGGCTGATGAAATAGAAGGTATTATTCGTTCCGGTCGTTATACCTGTGTAAGCGGGCCAATCGATTTTATTAACGCCCCGGTTACGATATCTCCATTGCCGCCGCCGTCTCAGTTTGAAGTTGATACCAGCGGCGAGAATAACTTACCTGTTCAAACGTAAAGCTAACGATGCTAGATAGAAAGCCAACCAGCAGTCAGATTTTAAAGCCGACCGGTACCATTTTGGAAGTAAGTGGGCCAAAAGAAGACCTTGAGTTCTTCATTGGTAATTTACTCACCATCTATGGTATACCTAACGCCATGCGAATTAGTTATATCATTAGCGATTTTGTTAAGAACTCCAACTTCTACAGTTATTTAGACCTGGTTAAGCTCACCACGAACTTTGGTTTGGCGTGCTCAGTGACCGCTCTGTCGATTGGGCTTGGAGCCAATGAAACAGCGGAATTAGCAAAATTAGAACTGCTCTACCCAGCAGTTAACCGCGCTTTTGGGGATATGCCTAGTTTAGTAGTTGAGCCTCTAAACTCCTTCGGGCTAGTGATAGGACTAGCAGAAGTGCTCAATTGGTTTGACTATGAAGACCTTGACGTTAGTTTTGCTTTAGAAGACTTTGGTTACTTTAATCAGTGGCTTAGTGACCAGGAGCCTCGTTACAAGGACTTATTTATGGCTGAGTTCGACCCAGCTAAATATCTTAATAGTTTACTGACTCTTAAGGCAGGATTTGTAATTACGCCTGAGCTAGTCGCTTATCTTAAAAAGCTATATTACTAACTATGGATTTTACGACGATTACTGAAAGACCACTTTATAACATGGCGGCGCTGCCCGTTTCTCCTTTTGCTCAACGAGTTGGTTACCGCAACCAAGACCGGTTTAAATCAGACCGTAATCGTACAATTGCTATTACTTTAGGTCAGTTGGAGTTAATAAAACTAAAGGAACAATATCAGCAAAGTTATCAGGGTAACAACACCGTAGTTGGTGCTTATCGGGATTTAATGTTGGCTAAGGCAATAGAAGCCTCTTTAGTTAATGTTCAGTTTAGAGACAAAGACCAAACTCAACTGACTGACCACGCAGATAAAGTATGGAGCTATTATAGCTACGACGACATTTGGGACTACGTTGAGCCAAACCAAGACGTTAACTATCCAAACTTGTGGGCTGGGTTGGGAACACCGGCTTACTATTTTTATTACAGCCAGCCTAACGTACAAGAAGGGTTAATTACTTGCTACGAAAAGTTGTTTACCTTCTTTTGGGCAACCTTAGGTATGAGTGCTATGCGTAGCCCTAAAGACCGCCTTAACCGGTTGATTACGGCAACAGGGCTCAATGATTTGTTCTTAGACCGGCTAGACCGCTTAAACAAGCAGATTGATAAAACCTACTTTTTGAGACGTAACAATATTGCTAAACCGGTAGAGTTAAAAGAGGCTTTACTCTTGGGCCATTATAGTAACGACTACTTCGCCGTCTTATTAGAAGATGCAGAACCAGAACTTAAAGATGAGTTTAGTCGTATTACTCAAGCTATTTACTCAATAGCTAAACCCGCAGGCTTTTATTATGTTGCTCAGTTTTTTATTATTGAGGCTTACATCCGTATTGCCCGATTGTTGGAAGTTGACACCTATACCGCTCGAATGCCGCTGTCCCAGTTTGTTGCGTCTAAGGACTACAACGCTAAGTTAATTCATACTTCAATTGCTGAGTGGTTAAGCGTAGCCAATGACGCTCACTTGATTGTTAACTGGTATACTAATAATGAAGATACGTTCTTACGTTCTAACCTTGTTTTCTGGTTGGCTACCTTAGAGGGTCAAAAGCTTTCCTACGACTCAGAGTACCGACTAACCGATTTTTAGAAAATGCCTAACTTTCCGAACTACGATTTAACGACGCTAACAAGTGCAACTCCGACTACGTTGGGGAATACGGTTAACGCGTCTCTGATATTAGAAACGAGTGCAGCGGCTATTCCAGGCAACCCGGTTACTATTCGATTAAAGGCTTACCCTCCTGTATCGGATGCGGCTGCATTAAGTATTCAAACGACGGATGGCTCATCTAACTTTGTTGCTAGTTCTTTTACGGAAGTGGAACCAGGTACTTACGAAGCCTCAGTTACTGTATCGTCGGAAAGCAATCGGATAGAGTTTGTTGTTCAAGACAACCAAGGAAATGTTAGTAACGGCTCTGTTGTTACTCCGTTAAGCCCGCCGTCTTTTTCGTCAAGTGCTAATTTTGATACTGAAACGCTGGATGCTCTAAACCAAACATCTGCCATGGCAGATACAGCTGAAACCACTCGGGCAAAAGCTGGTACTTATGAGCAAGCTTTGAAAAAGCGGGGTAAAAGTGAGCCGACAAGCCGCAGTACGGAAACCCAAAAGGGTCGGGTGCCTGGAGCAGTGGAGACCGCTGTCGCGGGATATCGTTCTTTATCTGAGGCACTAGCCGCTAACCATAAGTATGATGAGTTTAGTAAACTGCGCTTGTGGGCTAACTTATCAAAACCAAAATCCTATCGAATCAAGCGGCTGAACGACTATCGTAAAGCGCTGGACGAGTGCATGGAGCGGCTGGCGATTATTATGGGGAACTACGATATTGTTGAGGTGGGTAGCGCCGCGAAAGACCATACTAACGCAGAAAATTCTAATGCTCTATCATTTAGATTTAATGCAGGAACTTTCTTTGACGTTTACTCCCCAGCGACGGTCTTTAACACTGAGTATTTGATTCAATACAGCTCACGGGCGACCTTTCGACAAACAGCTTTAGACCAACTGAGTAGTTTTTACACTTGGCACCGGGCACAGAATAATATGGTTCACCAAGCCCGCGATTACTTTAACTACTCTACACAGCATTCATTTTTGGGCGGCAACATTAACACGACCATTTACCGAGATAAGAAAGAGCGTTATGAGTATGTAGTGACTCAGATTGGTCAAGTTAGTGGAGGTGAAAAAGTAGAAGGTAAGCTTCGCACTGCTTCTAAACAAACCGCTGAGTTTAACGGTCAAACCGCTCAACTGCCAGACTTTGGTAGTGGGAGTACCGCTGGGGGATTTTCTGTCGATGGTGCTGTTGGAACCGCTAGTGATACGACCCTTCCAACTGCTTCAACTGATAGCACTAGTGAATCCACTGAACTTAAAGGAGCAGGCACAGAAACAGAAACGGTTGCCCCAGAAAAGATTTCTAATTGGGACATCAGTGTAAAGAATGATTTTAACCTTAAATCTGTAGTCGGCGGTATCGTACAGAAAGCCAAAGACTTATTCTTTCAACAGGCTAAAGCGATTGTGATGAAAGCCGCGGAAAGCTTTTACGCACAGTCAGATAAACATGTTTGCATTGAATCTGGTGGGGATTTATACCTAAAAGCAAAAGGAACTTTATACATCAACGCGGGAGACCTGGTTATTCGCACTGTCAATGGTAACATCCGCCGTTTAGTTGGTTACGCTGGCATCGAAGACTATATCGACCGGAATGGTATTAATATTGCTAAGCAGGATAATGGTGACCCAGTTTTTGACGTCGATGGTAACTTTGTTACTCAAGTCGGTACAGAGTTTATTCCGGTTAAAATGCCAACACCTAAGGTTGGCACTATCACTGAGTTTTTAAGACCAACGCCAGTTATCTATGTCCCAAGCCCAAAGCTTGTAGAAGGAGATAGTTCTTTATTTACAGACTTTTTGAAAGATGTTGGGTTAGACCAAATTACTAGTCTCACTGATTTGTTTGATGCCAGCGGGCTTACCGACGCCGTAGGTAGTGGTATTTTAGACACCTTCGGGTCAGGTGACATTGGCAACTTTATCAAGGATGTAGCGACTAGCGGACTGGAGCAGATGATGGATGCTGGGATGGATTTAATTCCTGGAGCAAGTGACGCTGTTGATGTTGCTAACGATGTTGCTGACCAGCTTAACGCTTTCGTTGATGATTTGATCGAAGTCAAAGTTAGTTCTGTTGAGGTTGTTGGCCCTGACTTGAGCTACATTGTGACCTACAAGCTTCCTGAAGATCCAGCAACAGCGGTCATTACTTATCCAACTGAGCTACTGGATTATCCTAAAACAGCAGTTCCTAAACCGGCTAAAACAGGTAGCAACGACTTACGGAATATGCCGATCTTACCTAGCGCCCGTTTGGAGCCGCTTTGGCAGAATGGCATACCCTTTGAACTTGATACGGCCACCGATTCTTAATCCTATGAAACTAAGAGAAGATCCTATCCAAACCCAGTTTAAACCCACCGCTATCAATGACCACTTTGTTGTGTTAAGTCAAGAACGAAACGTAGCTACTGTAATACCTAAAGACTCCAGTTCTGTGTCTTTGGGTATTGGTAACCTTATCCGGTTTACACCAGAAGTTGTGGGTATCGTGACGGCTAAGAACAACACGTCTTACACCGTTCTTTTAAATATAGACAGACCAGTTAAAGAAGGCGTTAAGGTTAAGCTAGCCTAGGTTGAATATAGACAAGTTCTTTTAGGAATATGGCAGCGCTAAAACGCAGACTTGATATTTACGATGATGTTATTGGCTCCGACATCAAGATTAACCCACTTGGGGATTTAGAATTAGACCCGTTGGACTCAGACCTTAGCGTAGCAACAGGGTCGGAAGTTTTAGGTAGCGCTGTCCGCCGCCGGTTGTCTACTCCTCTCAATGGTTATGGGAGAGTTGTAAGAACGGCTACAGGTTATCAAGTTATTGATAGTAATTACGGCAGCGCGCTGTCAAACTTTTTGTCTGCCCCACTAACAGACTTAGCTCTTGAAGAAGTCGTTGAGGTTGTAAAACAAGACGCCGTTCAGGATATTCGGATTGCTCAAGCAGCAGCGGCGATTAGCTCAGTTGGTCAAAACGGTTATTCTATTCAGCTTTACTACATCCCAAGAGGGGTAAATGAACTGAAGAGAGAAGATATTACTGTTGGTGAGTATTCTAGCGAAACTATTTTTAACGCTCAAGTGGCCACGAACTATTCATTACTGTTACCTCTTTACTAAAGACTATGGCCTATACTCCGAAGACGATAGAGGAAGCGCAACAGCAGTACTTTCAAGCACTGGCGGACGCCAACAGTGAAATCAAGATTGATAAAGCACAGGGGTCTGTTGCTTATACCCTTGCACGGGGTTCCTCCGCGGTCTCCGTACTTCAAGATATTGAGTTAAAAAAACTTGCTGACTCTATTAATTTATCTACTGCTACAGGTGACCAACTAGACGCATTTAGTTCTTTTGGTTTAAGGCGATTATCCGCATCCCGAGCCACAGGTACTGTATTGTGCTTATCTAAAGAGGAGTCTGCTACTCTTGCTGCTGGTACACTTTTAACTGATATTCAGTCAGGGCTACAGTTTATTACGTTAAACACTAGTTCACTTAATATTAGCTTTTTAGAAACACCAGTCCGGGTGCAAGCCATTTCAACAGGCTCAGCTTACAATCTGCCCGCTGGAACGATTCTTTACGCCGCCGGACTGCCTTATTTTAGGGCTGTAGTTGGTAACCGACACACAGAGAACAATGAATACATTGGTAGTCTGAGCGGTGGTGTTTCTAGAGAAGACGACGTTGCTTTTCGCAATCGTATCGCAAGTTGGTTATTGAGTCACACGACGGCTAGTAGAGCTGTTGTTATTAATCGATTGTTGTCTTTTCCCGGTGTAACCCGTGCCTATACCTACACCAAAGCCGGCGGTGTTTTAGAGGTTTGGGTAGACTCACTGCAAACACTTAACCAAGCTCAAAAAGCGGAACTTGTTAACTATCTTAGACCTTACACTTCTGACGGGATTGTTATAGCGCTATCCCAACTGGTAATAGTACCTGCTGATATTACTCTAGAAATCATCCCGTTTACCGGTAGCAACATGAATACAGTTACAGCTCGTATTCGTCAAGTTGTTAGCTCTTTTATAGCAACGTTAGAAGTTGGACAAAGCCTGTCTTTGACAACGATTAATGATATTCTTCGACCGTTGGCAGTCAGCATTAAAGTTATCGACCCTAGAGTTGACATTAGAGCACGGCTGGGAGAAATCTTAATTCCCGGTGAAATTACTGTTAAGTACCCGATTGAATAATGATAGATAACCGGCAGATATTACAACTTTCACGGCTTGGCTACTACGAGGTTTTGCTGACTCACGCCGGTCAAATGTCGGTGCCCACAGAAGATTGCTTATTCTTAGATTGGGACTTAACAACCTTTGACCCAGATATTCCAGCCCGGTCGGTCAGCTATTCTTTTGCCCGCCGGGAAGACCGCTGTATTAAGATTGACTATAAGCCGTTTCAAACCAACGTTCGGCTGTCTCATCCAGTCAAGTTGTCTAGTAAAGCCCGCTTTAGCTCTACCGTTACGGTCAGTAACTATAATGTACTAACCAACACGGATTTAACAGAAACTGAGCTGCGGATTGCTAAGTATGAACAACCAGATGAGTTTAATTACTTTACGCTTAACCGGGAAGTGTTAGTAGAAAGTGGCGTAGCTGAGTATGTCTACAACGCCACGCAAACAGACGACGACCTCTTAACGATCAAGACTATTAACAAGTTGCCGGTTAGTCAAGCCTATACTTATTTGCTAGACAACGTTAGTACCCAAAACTATAACCAACGTCACACGTATCAGGCTCTGTCGAAGCTTTATCAATCAGACGCCCGAGATGGTTTGGTGCCGGGTAGCGTTATTGACACTGATATGGGCTACAAGAACCCAAGTAATGTTGCTTGGGCTTTGCTTTACGCTTGTTCGGTAAAAGCTGACTTATATGTGTTATTAATCCTAAGAGGATTAGTTGAAGAGGCTTTTCGTCGGGGCTATCTAATTAGGATTGCGGAAGGGGATATTCAAATCAACTCAACGGCTTACTGGGGGTTTGAGAGTTCTTTTCTACCTGGAGCTACTCAAGATGATTCTATCCGGGACATAGCAGACAACGCTTTGTTGGGCTGGGCAGTATGTTCAGCTATTCGTTATCTACAGGACCGCCGACCGTTAGACAGTAATCTAATCGTTGGCAAGTATCGGGACTTTGATGTAGCGCTATCCCAATTTGCACTTTCTTTAGGTTATCTTTGTGCCTACGCTGTATCCCCAGTCGTATGGTGGAGTTGTGCGCGGTTTGAAAATGGTGCTTTTAACTATGAAGCTGTTTCCCTAGAGGCTTCTTACTTCAGTGATATTTTCCTAAATGAACTTTTACAAATAAAGTATGATACTTTCATTCATGCCCAAGCAGCGCGCTTGCATGAATCAATCACTTTCGCGCCGTATACGCTTACGGATGCTTATTACAATTCATTTACCGATTATCGCTCTGGTGAAGCGGAAGTTGGTCGACTTTACTGGTCATGGAAGTATAACGACCCATCCTTAGCGTTAGACTTGGCTGCTTACAGCCCTCGTAACTCTTTTCTTGATTGCTATGTTGCCTATCTGTATTTAGTTGAAGATTTAGACCTTCCCGATTGGGTAAGCGACTTAGCGGATGGCAAAGCGGACATTCTAAATGCTACCAGAATTGAAGCCGCCCGCACGGTTAATACTAAAGAATACTTACCGTTGTTGATTGGTATGTTACTGCATCGTATTAAAGGTGACAGTAACTTTTACTACTACTGTCATGAAGCGACAGCAAAGGTTACATATATTCTGAACGAACTCCGCCGTATGTGGCCAGTCGGTTATCAGTGGACTAACACGGAAGTTCTGACAACGATAACTAGCGTTCTAGGTTCTTTGCTCTACGCTGAGAGTTCTTTATATTATGACTACTATTTGCTTTACTTCTTAATTCGAGATGGGCTATCCCTTGATAAAGCCCAAGGCGACCAAGCAAAACAATGGGCAAGTTTATTTGTTAACACTCTGTCGCTTACCAGTGACCAGTTTATCAGTCGTTGGGCTTATGAATATTTAAATCGAGATATTAACGAGCACGACAAGCTTCAGAGTTTCCTGAGGCTGCAGTTCAACTATCCCCAGCTTGTTATTAACCATCCAGCTCCTGCTGACTACAGTACGTTAGATAACTTTGACCTGATTGAAGATGATTTCTTTAACTACACTCTTGAGGAACATAGCTATGAAGATGAAACTTTCAGCGAAGCCGAAAACCGTAGCATTATTTATAAACCGGGTTCTGCCGTTGATCTTTCCGCTGATTACGGTATCGACACCAATCAGCGCATTAACGCCTACGGTGACTTCGTTGAGCGGGTTATACCTGGGTTTCCTTACCGTAATTGTTTAATTAGCTATAACACTTTTAACTGCTCTGACACACTATTAATTAATACTGAGTACTATGATATGCCGACGACCGAGCGTTTGATGTATCGTCGTTATCAATCTATATCAGATTCAGACGCGCCGGACTGCAGCCATGATTATTGGTACAACCCGGACTTATACGTTCTTGATGGCCCGGTTATGCTTAAACGGCTACACGACTATGTACCTAAAACAACCATTGTTCTAAACGCGCCTTTAGCGCCTCATTTAGGTGAAGTTTTATACAATACTCTGCCTGGCGGCGTTAGCTATCAAGTAGTAGCTGATAACTACTATATTGAAGTTAAGGACAAGATTGTAACTGACACCTGGTTCTTCGATGATTACGACCGGTTAGAAAATACTGTTTATACTTAGAGCGCGCTATGACCATACCTGAAGATTACGAACTACTAAGAATACCAGTATTAGAAGGCATTAATGATGACCCCCAAGAGCCTAACTATTTAGATAACGGACGGGGGTGTAACGGTTCGTATTATGTTCAACGTTACAACGCACTTCTAGATATTCTTAAAACGATTCCTGAAGGGCCACCCGGGATGCAAGGTATCCAAGGCGTTCAGGGTATCCAAGGCGTTCAAGGTATTCAGGGCATTCAGGGCCCAGCTGGGCCACAGGGAGAAACCGGTCTTGACGGCATAACTTGGCGTAGTAATGATGGCCCTCCTAGTAATAACCTTGGCGTAGACAATGATCTTTACTTGGACTTACTGACCGGTGATGTTTATAAGCGGCTTAGTGGTATTTACTATGTTGTTCTTAATCTTACAGGGCCAGCTGGGGAACAAGGCGAGCAAGGTGAACAGGGCCTAGCGGGATTAGATGGTATTGACGGTGTAAACGGTTCTACGATACGAGTTGCAGCAGGCGTCCCTGCAAACAACTTGGGAGAGGACGGTGATTTTTACCTAAACGCAACGACAGGTGACTTTTACGAGCGCCAAGCCGGAACTTATGTCGTTGTCGCTAACTTAAAAGGCCCCCAAGGTATTCAAGGCGTTCAAGGTATTCAAGGCGTTAAGGGAGACCCCGGAACTTCAATCACGGTAGTTGGCACAGTTGCGACTGTAGGTGAGTTGCCGGTAAGCGCTGATTTGGGAGACACCTATTTAGTAGGTGGTGCCGGCGGTGATTTATATGTTTGGGGTGAGTCAAGTAGTTGGATTAATCTAGGGCCTTTCCAAGGGCCACCCGGGCCACCCGGGCCAGAAGGACCAGTTGGAGATACCGGCTCCCAAGGACCGCAGGGGAATCAAGGAGTCCAAGGTGTTCAAGGGCCGTCAGGTAACGTATGGCGCAGTGGCTCCAGTAATCCGTCTAACGGACTTGGTGTAGACGACGACTATTACTTAAACACTTCTAGTGGAGATGTCTTTAAACGCAGCTCGGGAATCTATGTTCTACAAGGTAACATTAAAGGCCCTTTAGGCGACCCAGGCCCTCAAGGAGACGCTGGCGACCAAGGGCCTGAAGGGCCAACAGGTGCCCCAGGTAGCGTTTGGCGCAGCGCTAACGGTGTCCCTTCAAACGGCTTGGGGATAGACGGTGACTACTATCTAAATACAACCAACGGTGACGTTTACAAACGAATCACCGGCGCTTACGTCTTGCAGGGTAATATTAAAGGCCCTGTCGGAGACCAAGGTATTCAAGGACCCCAAGGTAACGCAGGGCCCCCAGGTAACACGGGTGTTCAAGGGCCAACTGGCCCAGCTGGGGATAAAGCTGGGATTAAGTATTATTTTTCTTCCTCTACAGCAGACGCAGACCCTGGAAATGGAACCTTTCGTTTCAACTCTTCAACCTTAGGTTCCATTAATCAGTTGTATATAGACAACGTTGACTTTAATAACACCAACCAGACTGCGTGGTATAACGCTTGGGACGATTCAACTTCTACGGTTAAGGGTCAACTTTATATCACAGGGAATACTGGTGGTAGCGCCGTCATGGCAGTATTTAATGTTACTGGTGATGTTGTTGTTGCCTCTGGCTACTACAAAGTACCTGTGGTTAATCTAACTGGCTCGCTACCAACAAATGCTGAAGTATGCACGATTACTTTTGTTCCAGCGGGGCTAAAAGGCGACCAGGGTATTCAAGGGATTCAAGGGATTCAAGGGGTTACTGGTTCTCAAGGTCCTCAAGGGAATCCAGGTAACGCTGGTTCTCAAGGTCCAGCTGGTCCAGCTGGAGACAAAGGGGGAGTTAAGTATATTTACTCGACAACTACTACTAATGCCGACCCGGGTAATGGTATTTTTCGGTTGAGTAGTGCTACAGCTTCTAGTGTCACTAGTATTTATATCGATAACGTTGACGCCAACACTATTTCTAGAACAAACTGGTTCGATATTTGGGATGACTCGACATCCACGATTAAAGGTCAGCTTCACATTGTTGGTAATACAGCGGCTAGCACTACCCATTTGATCTATAACGTAACTGCCGTTACTGTTTCAACTGGGTACTACCGTATTACTGTTAGTTATGTAAGCGGTGTCAATAGTTTAGTAAATAACGACGTATGTGTTCTCTTCTTTAGTCGAGTTGGTGATAAAGGAGACACTGGGGCGCCTGGTTCAGCTGGTAGTATAGGAGCTACCGGTTCTGACGGCGGTTGGGATACCGTACAGACAATTGATACTAAAACAGGTTCTTACACCTTGACAACTAGTGACGCGGGTAAGCTGATTGTTTTTAACAATAGTTCTGCCGCTACGCTGTCTGTTCCTAATAACTCTAGTCAAGCTATTCCAGTTGGCACTCACATCGACGTATACCGTCAAAACACAGGTACAGTAACTATTCAAATTGTTGCTGGTAGTGGAGTAACTATTCAATCCACTGGGGCTACACCAACTGCTCCCCAAATAGCCCTTCGATACGGCGTCGCTTCTTTAGTTAAGTTAGCTACTGATACCTGGTTGGTCGCAGGAGGTATCAGTTAGATGTTTAGCATCGGTTTTATTTCGTACACAAAAACAGGATGGTTTTTACTATTAGACGACGGTAATTATATTTTTAACCACCCTAAAACAACATCAACTGACCATACTCCTAATACTTATAGTGTTTCTTCTAGTCTTTACGTTGTAGCTCACAAGGACAACGGTAGAGTTTTTCTAACTAAGATTACAAATCCTTCAACAATTAGTTTTACTTACCAGTATATTCCTTCATCTGATAATGGGTCTCCTAATTTAGCTCCAATGTCAGATTTAGTCAACTATCCTTTGGACGTTACTAGCACTTCAATCTACTTTGCTTCAGCAAATGCAGGGTTTTATAGCTCTATTGATTTTGATAACGCTAGAGAACATACTTGGGTTGTTAAGACCGACCTAAATGGAAACGTTACCTGGTCTACTTTCTTTTCTGTTGTACAGACTGCTTCTAAACTGCATCCTAAGGCTATTTACTATAGCGCAAATGAAACTAAAATTGCGTTAACTCTTTCTGAAGCTAGTTTAAAACCAGCTTACTTACTTTTACTTAACGACAGCACTGGGAACTGCGAGTATGCAATCGAGTTTAGCGGTTCTGATAATACAAAAAAATCTGAGGTCTTAGCCATTCAAGATGTTTCAGACTCTATGGTTGTAGGTGGGTATGTTGGAGCCACGGGGGTAGGTACTTACGGACAACCTTTTTACGCCACTATTGATGTTAGTTCTGGTGTTTCTATTAGTTGTTACACAATTGGGACGCTAGGGTCGCACTACGGACGTATAAACGCACTTTCCAGCAGGAATGGTTTATGTTTGGGTGGAGTAATCAACGGTGCTAGTTTTTTAATGAAAGCCTCTACACAGTTTACAGTAAATGGCTGTAGTGAAATTTACGCTATTACTAAAGGTAGAGACTCTGATGGAGTAACAGATGTCTTCTATGTTTTAGGTTCTACCTCCGTAGCTAACCGAGTTGCATTGATGAAGTTCGGGTGGAGTACACTGACCTTCATTGGAGCGGTTACTATTCAAGCAGATGCTAGTTATTTAACTCCTAAGAGTCTTTACTTTTTCAACGGGTTTCCTAGTGGCGTACCTAATTCTATCATTGTTTGCTGCGGCATTCCAGATTACTCGATTGCAGGTAGAGACGACATTTTTACGATTAATTTGCCAACCAACTTTACTTCTGCTGTTGGTTCTTATAACACCAAAGATTCAGCAGGGAATACAAAAATTACAACGATAGCTAGTTGGTCACCTACTATAACAACGACTGCTTATGCTGTATCTACTAATTACAGCAATACTAGCAGTGCTAACACTGCCAAAACGACTCAACCAGTTTGGGGTTATTTTATTGACCCCCCTAATAACCTTTTTGCGCAGAATGCTTTAACAGTGAACCGGACCACGACAACTTTCTATAGTCAAACTCTCAACCTATAATTATGTCTGTATTCCCTATTGTTATACTGGGCGACGAGTCAACTGGCAGCGGCTCTGATGATACCACTCAAGGCTTTCGCAAGTACAACGACCATTACCATAGCGACGCCCGCGTAACGGATTTTCTTGCTTACGATGTGGCTATGGAGGACGACGTTTATTTATATAACACCGACGATCAGTTGGTTTACGATACTATCACGCCGCCCAAGATTACCTACCTTTCAGCAACACAACTTCGGTTAAGTTCCACGGTTAACCAAACTCTCACAGACACCATTCTGTATGTGAAGGCCCCGAAAGAAGAGCCGGAGACAGCTGTGGTCATTCGGGGGGTCACGATTGAAGAAGGCTCTAATATTATCGAGTTCACCAGTAATCTGTCGAGCGGTTTTATTGCGGACACTCAACTGCAAGCACTCTCTGCTGATCAGTTGAATCATACCTTTACCATCCCTTCCGGTGTATCTAATTATACTTACCCACTGGTGTTTCCGTCGGCTAACAAAACATGGGTTCGTTCGATGTCGATTGCTTCCCACCATGGTAAGGGTACTTATCAGTTAATTTCCAAGCGGGAGAACCAAGAACGGTTGCTCGTTGACATCGATATTCAAAATCCTGGTGTTATCTATAACGTTGATTTAACCGACGCGGCGATTAGTAACTCGGTGTTCAATTACCCGGATAACTTACTGCCCAGCCCGCTGGATGAGTATAGCTACTTAAATTTTAAAGTTATTCAAACTGAACCTACGATTAACCACGTTGTAGTTAGTTTGTCTTTGGAGATTCAAAAAGTACTGTAAGATGGCTTTATCCGATGCACCTCTTGATCTTAATAGTTTCTTTGAAGGCTTAGCTGCTGACATTCGGCAGGAGTATTCAACGGACTGTGCCGCTACAAATATTATGGAGTTCCTTGAGAACGAAGTTGATATAACCAGTTGGTTGGGGGAAGGGGGTAGTCTAACACCACAGCAGAAGATCCTTTTAAAGATTTATGATGGATTGGAACTAGATGACGAAGAGTTAGCCTTTGTTGAAGCTTGGAAGGCTCTAGATAGAACAACCTATGATTTTGAATTAGGCCCCCGTAAGCGACAAGCATTTATTTTAGAATGCGGTAGAAACGGATCTAAGACGTTTATAGGTTCTATAATACTAGGTTACGAGTGGTACAAGCTCTGCATGATGCCCAATCCCCAAGCATTCTTTGGAATTGCGGCGTCTACCTTAATTTCTATTTATTGTTTATCTCCCGCGGCCAGTCAAACTAAGAAAACCATCTTTGGGCAATCTAAAGCGTTTTTAAACTATATCCCTAAAGTTAAACGACTCATTGATAACAAAGACATTCTTGTTGGTGAAGAAGAAATTAAGTATCCTGATAAGCTGCTGTATATCTACGCTGGGAATAGTAAAGGTTCCACGCAGGTAGGAAGCCGGGTTATTTTGATGGTAATGGATGAGGTCGCCCGCTTTGAATCAAAAGACGGGGATTCCAATGCTTTGGAGTTGTGGTCAAACGTAGGTGTGTCCGGTATTACCTTTGGTGAGTTTGCTCGACGGGTGGCTATTTCTTCAGCATGGGAGGAAGGGGATGCTATTCAGAAGCTATGGAACGCTTCTAAACTAGAAGATTCGTGGATTGGGTTTCGCTTTCGTACTTGGGATATTAACCCCAAGATGGACAGGGACAATCCTATTATCGCAGCGGAATATAACCTCGATGCAGCTAGGGCAAAGCTTGAGTTTGAGGGCGACCGTTCAGCTAATGCGTATTCTTTCTTTTCCGAGTCTGAAGTTCACCGGGCCTTTAGGGGGAGAGTACGATGTGATATTCAAGTGATGCCTTCGTTAGGAGATGGTCTTGTTCGACTGGAAGTTAAGTCTGTAGATACATACAGTGGACTGACTTACATGCACTTAGACCCCGCGGTGGTTCGAGACGCTTATGCTATGTGTTTCGGACATGGAGAAACTAATAAAGACGGACAGAAGATTGTTGTTATTGACGGGCTAGCTGCTTGGGAACCTAAACCTGGTGAGGTAGTTAGTCTATTAAATGTTTACGACATTATTTATAGCATTCATGCCCAACGTCCGCTTCATAAGGTAACGACTGACCATGCCCAACAGGCTGAAACTATTCAACGTCTGCGAATGAATGGCCTGAACGCTAGCAGTCTTTTCTTTTCCAATCGCTTGCAGGTTGAAATTTACGACGCCACCCGTAAGATGCTGCATGAAGACCGGTTAATTCTACCAAAGGACTCCCCGTGGTCTAATCTACTGCGCCATGAAATGATGACGATTCAGTATGATAGACAAAAAGGTAAGATTTACCATAATCCCGATTCTAGTAAAGACGTCCTTGATACCTTAGCCTCTGTCGTTTGGCATATTGCCGGTAACCAAACCGGCAGCGGTAATTCTGTGGTTGTGTCGAAGAGAACTAATTTATTTAACCAAGCGATGGATAAATTTGGGCGAGTAGAAGACGATGATGACTTTGTTACTAATCGGCGTGAGTTAGTTAGAAGTGCTCGGGTAGCTAAAAGCGGGCTATTTGATGAGTACGATTTTTAGCCTAAGCTGATAGTAGTAGCCACCACGAACGGTTCGTGCAATGCCTGAGTCTAATCCCTACAGCCCCATTCTACCGCCGCCGCAACCAAGTATTTGGCCGGCTACCTCTGAAGCCGAAATCCTACAGGCTGTTGAAACTCGATTGACCTATACACCAATCGTTATTCAGTTTCTATCGCCAATTTTAAATGAAGACAGCTCGCCTTATACTGACAAGCAAGGTAAGAAGCGATACGCTTTGCGTATTAGTTGCCCGCCCAGCAATCGACCTGGTGAGTGGCAGTATATCCCTGATAGCTATTACTACGAAATTCCTGATGACGGTTTACTGCGGTTGCAACTCGTTCCTTCCGACCGTTATTTACCTATTGGGCGTTATGTTGTAGAATACTTCCGTATTGGTAAAAAGTTACCGGTTTTAACGCAGCGCTGGGTTGTGCCTAAGCCACCACCAATTGGAACCTACTCTTTCAGCTATGAGCTGCAACCGCCAATTTTACCTGTAGACGTGTGGAAGATTACCAGTGTGTCAGCAGGCCACGAATGGGTCGGTTTGTATAACTCTTTAACCTGGGGGACGCCACCAGCTCTTGGGGAAGTAGTTAACGTTCGCTATCAACGCGCCGTCACGCTGGACAAGTTAATTGACTATAGTTTGAATAGTAATAGCATTAAAGAAACCGATCGGATTAGGTACTAATGGTTCAGTATGAGCGCGAGGTTAACGGGCGCCTGAAAATGACGGTAGAGCAGGATTACCGTGATTTTTATCGAGCAGAATCCGGCGGCAACATGACTATTGATGGTCGAACTGACCGTAGTGTTGAGAGCCCCTACGGCGTTGTTACCTACAAGCATGACACTCGCAAATATACTGATTTTGTTAGAGGTTTAAATGATGTTCATGTTATTCAGTTTGCAGCGCCCTTTAATAATGTCGAAAAAAGTATTAGCTCACGACCAAATATTCTTGCAAGTACTTTAAGTACTATCTACGATAAGGTAGGGTGGGCTCAGCAGTTATTTCCATCAGAAACCGGGATGCTAATGCGTACCGGGCAGCTATCGACTTTACTGATGGACAAAACTAATTTTAAGAGCACAGTGCAACAACCTGTTGCACTTTATGATTCTGAAGAAGCCTTAATCAAGACACAGGCTCAGGCACAGTACCACGCTAACAAAGACGGCACCGTGCCCGAAATAATCGGGAATCATGAAGGGTCGCTTCAACACGCTAAGTTAACCGAAGGTCTTTATTCAGAACTAATTCAAAAAACAATCCAAAAGGAATTTGCTGGCTTAGGTGTTACCAAGCCAGTTCCGAAGGCTAAAGCGCAGTTTACAGGCGCTATGTTCACGGACGTAGCTATTGGTGGCTTATCCTTAACTGGGTCAGGTGGGTTAGTTGGCGCTTACGAAGATTACTCCATCGGTTTTGAAAACCCAACAATTGTCAATTGGTTTAAAGAGTTTAGAGAGACCGGCCTTAGGGAAGACCGTTTTGTCAAAGAAGACGCTGTCAGTGCTAAAGGGGTTAAAGTAACAGGTAACCTATCTATTTACGAAGAGCGCAATAAGCAGCTTACCGAGCTAGTAGAAATTTTAAAGGTTATTAACCCAGAGGGTAAGAACAAAGGTTTAGCTAATGTAGTCATTGCCAGCCCGTCTATGGATTGGAACGAGTTCTCCCGGGATGCTAGTACTAAAGACCAAGAACAGAAAAAGGCGGTTGGGCAGTATATTAAGTTGATGCAGGAAGTCACTAAGTATGGTGGCAATGGCGTCTTAATTATGGACCCCAGTCGAATTAATATCCCTAACAATGAACGCCGACGGTTGTTGAGGCAGTGGTATATTGGCTCGTCTAAACGTGGCAAAGACATTCACACTAACATTCAAACGATACAGTTAGCTAAGCAGACTGGTTTAACTGAGGAACAGAAGGCACTCCTCCAAGCAAAAGGATTACTTGAAAAAGCTCAAACCGGTATCCATACCTTTAATGCGGGGAACTTTAGACCGTCCGGTAACTACTCGATTAACGTTGAAGTCGGTGTTGATTTACTAAAGGCTGACCCAGCCACTGTTAAAGGTACAGAGTGGATCGAGGCTCAAATAGCTTTAACTCACAATGCGTTTCTGCCGCGGCGAGATATCGCGCAAGAAGGAATTGCGGGCTCAATGCTACGTGAGTTTTATACTCCGACGTTTAAGGACTCTCAAGAGGGGGGATTCACCCAAGAAGGGCTGCTACCTAACATGCCCCTGTCAATGCCTAATTCCTTCTTCAGGTATTTCAAACCAGGTACAAGAACTCATATCTATAGCGATCGCTATCGTGCCTTAACAGGTGAATACGCTACCGGTATTCAAGGGGATGTTTTAAGGCAGCTAGATGCTAAATTAAGCGATCCTGGGCCGGGGTATCGCTTAAATTATCTTTTACAGCAGCGTGACTTGTATGAACCTGGTAAGGGGGTTATTGGAACAGCCGCCGCGGCGGTAGGTCGTTTTATCGATACGGCAACTGGTTTTTATACTCTACAGACTATCCAAGCAAGGGAGTCTGGACAGTTGCGCGGTTCATTAAGAAAGTTGTACGAATCGCGTCAAAGAGACCCGTATGAAGAAACTGAAGCACGTGGATTCTTTGAGAACTTATTGGTTAAGACGGCTGGAACCATTAGTGCAACAACAACGGCGATGGCGGCTTACTTTGGGGTGACTCACGCTTATACGATGGCCCGCGCCCAAGTAGAACAAGTTGGGGTTGACTATGTTCTTGAGTCAATTGCTAAGGGTCATACCGAGGGCGTCAAAGGTTTGTTTATTAAACAACTGCTAGACCCATCACATCAAGAATTAGTCGTTCAAGCAAGTAAGTTGTACAACGCTGATACAACTAGAATGGTCATCAAAAACACAGGTGACGCACTTGAGGCTTACTTTGACTTAGCGACAAGATCCAGCTTACAAGCCTTACAAAGTAAACATAGTAACTTAACTAATGATTTCATTAACGCTATTGTGCCGGTAGATGAACAGACCGGGGGCATTAAGGCTACTGATATTGGCGATAAAGCAAAGTCAGTTATAGAACAAGTTAAAGCGGAAGCAGAAGGTGCGCTTAAAGGTGAAAACGCAGCAAGTCTTGCTCATGATATAACTCGCCGTTTAGATGAAAAGATATCTGCTCAATTAGCTATCGCCCCTGATAGTGTTACTCCTAGCTATGTTCGCGGTTTAGTCACTGACATCTATAAAGAATTGGGCGTAGACCGTGATTCTGGGACAATTGAGCTTGGTCGCCCCACGGATAGTATTAGCGCTACACGGGTTACCCAACCGGCTGGTTTTAGTAATTTAGCTGGTGTCCGTCGGCTAGATACTAGTAACCTTCAGCACATGTTCATTCCTTTACTGGATGAAATGGTGCTCAATAAAGATTCTCAGGCTTATAAGACAGCTAAACAGAACCTGCTACGTTTGTCCAAGGCCAGTCCAATTTTGATGTATCGACAGACGGCTAATAACATAGCAGCCTCGTCAGACCTAAAGATTTATAACTATGGTTATGAGCGGATGCGCCAACTTGCAGAGGTTTTTGATGACCTAGCGACCCAATTACCGGCTAACCCTTTGATGTGGATTAAGCCTATTCGTCAGGCATTTATGGGGTCTCCTACGACTGCAACGACGACTCAGCAGACTTTAGAACAAGGTGAAGTCACTTCAATGCGGCATACCTTTAAAGAATTAATCGGCCCAGGCTTTACAGGGTTGATTAACTTACAGGGCCAAATTACCCGTGAGCTAGGACAATCTTTTAGAACAGGTATTGGGGGGCAGCTTGAAGTTAACTTTGACTTGATGCGCCGTAGTCGTATTGTGCAAGCAGACGCGGCTGAGTTGGGCAAGTTAATTGCTGAGTCTAAAGGAGTAAGTGATTTACTTCAAACTACAGACGCTGACAAGTTCAGTCGTTTTATTGCAGGTCAAACAGAGTACGAAGGGCTATTATCCAAGCATAGAAAAGATTACGAGCAGATGTTAACCGCAGAAGATAGTAATTCTGCTTATGCAGGGTTGCGGAAAGCACTGCTTGGTGTGGGTACGGTCATGATTGTAGACCGGCTATTCGACGCATTTGTCTTAAGACCGCAGGGTATTGACTTCTTTGACAGCATCAAATCGGACATCTTTGGTACTCGTAGCCCGGCGCTCGAAGGGTCAGAGGAAGATTCACGTTGGCAGGCTCTGTACGGAACAGAGTATAGCAACGCGCTACCAAGTATTGTCAAATACCCAGCCGCTGCAGCAGGCTTCTTTGTTGGTGGACATTTAATTCCATCTTATGAAATTGGGGAAAACGCTGTCTATGCCGCGGCAAGAAAGAAATTCGCTCAGGATGGGATTAACGAACTTAGTGCCTTTAAGACCGCAATAAAGAGCACTGCAACAGAAGGAGTTGAGGCTGTAACTCAAGTTGGTCTGCGGTCTCAGTTAGTTAAAACCAAGTTTGGCACGGGTGGGGCTTTGTTAGGTGCATCTGCGGCACTAATTGGCTCCCAACTAGCGGTTAATTTTGCAGCAGCCACAGCTAAAACGATTGTACAAGGTACCGATCACCTTGTTTCGGGGGGACGCTGGCGAGATTCAGAAAGTGGTTTAGATGTTGACCCCGTTAAAGGTAGCGCAGCAGCAGCTTTAGCTAATATCGTTCAGTATTCTATCCAGCGACAAGATGCACTTTATAAAAAAGGTTATGCCGTAACCGCAGACGACAAAACGGATGCCTATCTGCTCAATATGGCGTCTCAAGGGCTGACGGAATCAAGTCGTAAGCCTTCTCAGATGTTTTATCCCTTTGCAACCCAGATCGCTTCGCCGTTCTTCCAGTTTGCATCGGTGGCTAAAGTAGACCCCGGCAAGAATGTAATTAGTCTAGACGCAGGCTTGCAGCTGTTCCCATTGTTGGGAGCTGGCGTTATGATGCCAGTACCGATTACACCTAAAGTGCAGTATACGGCACCGCTTTCTAACCGGATGATTGCAAACTACTTGCGTCAATACCAAGAGGGTATAATTGTTGATGCTGTACCTAGCACGATGGAACAAGACCAAGAAATTGAAGCTTTCGTCAATATGCAGAATATCAGCAAAGCTTCGTCAATGCTTTTGGGTGGGGGCGTTAATTTATCTTTTGATTCTAAACCCTTGGTCTATTTAGCGATGATGGGCGCCGGTAGCGACTTCGCCCAGCGCGGTATGGAAAAGTACCTAGCCTTTAAGAAAGTTCAAGACGGGTTAGAAGCCACAAAGCAGAGCAGTCTTTACAAAGAACTCCGGCATTATGAAACGCTTTTTCACTTAGGTAAAGTTGGCTTTGATACGTTGGACAAGGTATCGCGGGCTGCTTATTCTTTATCCGCTATTATGCCAAACTACTTGGCAAAAGCCGGTAGTGCTATGTTAGGCGGCTCCGGTTCGACGATGCACCAATTAGGGAGTGTGTCTAGAAAGGCCGCGCCTTACTTATTAGCATTTGGATTACTAGGAGCCAGCTTCCGCTTTAATGATAAAGCATTAGAGTCAGAATTACCTAACTACAGTAAGCTCCAACAGTTGTTTAAGAAAAAGCAGTATGAGGGGCTGACTCAAGAAATGCTCCGAGCTGATGCTATCAACTTAGTGCAGGTTAGTATAGGTACCGGAATTTTAGGCACGGCGATTGCTTCTAGCGGCGCGTTTGAATCTGTTCGTAGTTTTAAGGGAACCTACGATTTAGTCCAACAGCTGAACGATACAGGTGGGCAGACAACTTACATCCAAAGACAGCAACACAAGTTATTTGGTATGTGGCTTGAGCATTTAGCTGAGCAGCAGACTGTTAACCTACCAATTTTGACGCCGGAGGGTGAGTTTAAAGAACTTGAGAAAGTACGTGTTGCTACAGCTGATGAGGCTTTAGATGTTTATAAAAGCATTGATGATAATATCGCCAAAGGCAACTTACTCTACCGACGTCACCTTAACGAAGCAGCACGCCAGATTGACTTGCCTTTGATTCGTACTATGCCTACACGCTTGGGTATGGTTTCTCGAAGAGTAGCTCCTATTATGGTTGGAGCCATGGTCACAGCCCAGCTCCTGTCAATGACAGAAGGGTTTAGAGACTCCCCCTGGATGTCATTACTCAAAAATATCACAGGCACCGGAAGTCGAGAGTATTCACCGGAACAGCGTGCGATGCTGAGTCGTTTGGGAATTAACGAGTCAAAATACCAACCTGAAACGGCTGGTGACGTATTTAATAATGTACGAGATTATTTAGTCAGCGCGGCATTCCTTCCTTTTGGTGGTAATGCGTTTGGAGTTTATCAAGATAATCCAAACCCCTTTAGTCCTATTCTGGGCCCTTTAGGGGTATCTATGGGTAGCGCCGATGAAGCACGTATTTACAGCCAGTCCCAGTCGGTAGCGGCGGATATTAGTGGGTCGCTTTATTTAATGCCAGCAATGACAGATGGCTTGGGTGAAGCACTAAACATTGGACCACTTCTCAGTTACGCAAAACGATTGGAAGGTAGACCAGGTGCGGCAAGCTTAGCAAAAGCTTTAATACGGGGAGCTGGCTTACGGACTCGGGCTGCCAAGTTCAAAGGTGGCCCTAGTCAACGGGATATGCAAGCAGCGTCAAGCCCTGAAATGCAGATGGAGTTAACCCGTCGTTATGACCGCCTGCGTAACTTAACTTGGCAAACAGCCGGCGAACACATGATGGATATTGTTGGGGAGTTCCAACGCGCTGGCCGAGTTATTAGTGATTACCGAGACAACAAAATTGATGGAGTAAATATCAACGTCACCCGTCCGGCGGATGTCATGATTTTTGACACGCTGGGTAAAATGTCGTTTCAACCTATTTTGCAAGACGGGAGAAATATTAAACCCAAGAAGACAACTGAGCGGGATTTATTGAAGTTTGTACGAAATATGACGGCCCAAGGTGCTGGGTTTGGTGAAGGCGCCCGATTGGAGGCCTCGGAAGACCCGTCTGATATTCTTTACTCTCGCAGTCAAGACCGAGGCGGGTTACCAGTCTTAAGCTACTTTGGTGGTTTGTTCACGTATGCTTTTAACAGTTTTTACGATAAAGACCAAGATGCTTTGATTGCTGGCTCTAGTAATCTTGTGGGGGCCGGTTTAATGGCAGGAGCAGCTATTGTGCTTGGTGCTTCCTTTATTGGCACAACTGCTTCAACGGTGATTCAATTAGCCGGTTCACTAGCCGCTCTATCAGACTATGGTACGTTAGCTGACGCGAAGACAAATGTTGGTGACTTAAAGCGCTCCTTAAAAACTAAACTACGCAGAAGTAGCTTTGCAATATATGAACCTGCGGCATCAGCAGCTGATAATAATCAACGGATTATTCGTCCATGGGGGAAAAACTACGGACGGACGCTAACACTTAACCAAACTATTACCCAAGAGGTTTTAGATCAGATTAATCAAAACTTGACGGGCGCGGCTACTTTTGGCGGCTACAGTGCCGGCCATGATTTAGAAACGTTGGTTACTCAGCGGTTTGGTGAAACCGCTAGTGACTTGGTTGAAAACATGTCGCTTCAATCAGCTGGGCCGATTGAGTCAACTGTAACTGCTCATGTGGACTTTCTTAACAAGAAACTTGACGATTATTTAACCGTTAACGTTGACGGAAAACGAATATCTATTGCCCAAGTATTCAATCCAAGTCTAGAAGAAGGTGTTAGCGGTATTAGCAGCGGGGCGTCTGCTCAAATCGCAGAAGTCTTGGCAAGTGGTAAGAATCCTCAAGTTCAACGTTATGAAATTGAGCATATCCTACTGGACGAGTTTCACCGGAACTTAGAGGTTATTACCGCTGAGAAAAGCTTCGATGACTTTGGGGAATTAACTGGTCAGTACCAGTCGGCTCGCACCCAGTTTGGTAAAACACAAAAAGCCACCGAGCAGGCGGCTCAAGCTAAAGCAGCAGGGGCAGTTAATGAGGCAGTTGAGCTATATGATCCTTCAATTGGTTTCCTTCGCTCGAAGATTCAACAGAAGGGCTATAGCGGTCTAATCGCTGAGGGAGCTGGTGGTGCGCTACGTGGTGCCGGGGAATTAATTAACTTAAAAGCTTACTACGAGATATTATCGTACACGGCTGCAATGAGCACCACTAATAACTTTGAGCGACGTCGTGCTAGCCAGGCTGCAGCTCAAAACACTATTCAAGCATTTGGGATGATTATTCCGATGCAGTATGCGTTGGGGTTAATCCAACGTAATCCCACTTTAGCAATTGGTGCAGCGGTAGGAACCGCAGTTGTTGGAGGACTTGCTTTACAGAACAAGCAGTTTGGTAAAGCAGTCGGTAGATTCTTTAACCCTATCTTTTCAGCTCTAGATAAATATGCTTATCGTCCTGCCGTACAGGGTTTAGCGGGTACTTACGAAGCGTTAGCTCAATTCACACCTATTCCCCAACTCTTAAGCCCCATTGCAAGTCTATTCGACCCCATTTTTAGCAACATCCGACGTTCGGTCAGCCAAGACCCGTCGTTGAGTATGCTAACCAACTTCTTTGTTCCTGAGGGCGTAGAAGACTTTTACCAACGCAATGCGATACTTAAAACACGCATGACTCCATGGGGAGACTCTTATGAACTGTACTCTGCTAAGGAAGTTGGTCAGTTTTATGAAACTAAGATGACTTCCCGCCGGCGTCGAGGACGTGTTGCTTCAGCGGGTATTGATGATGACCTACTGCATCCGTTTATGTTAGGGCGCTCCGCAGATATCCAATCAATATCTTTATTTGAAGAACGTTACCTAGGTGGTGATGGTCGGATTATGGATCAGTTCCGACCGGAGCGGATGCTAAGTAACACTTTAATGCTGGCAATCCAACGACGTCAGGGAATGATTGACCAGCACGTTGAAGGGGCTTACCTACGCCGTCCTTATCATAAAGATAATGTCCATCAAGACTTTGCGGTGTTGAATGCTTTAGGGCGTTATAGCTACGCACAAACTGGCAGTCTGTTTGAAGCGCCTGTTAATCAAATGGCCCGCGGGATCGGCCCGATGATGCAGCTATATGTCCAGTTTGCTGAGCGGGTAGCCCCTTACGCTCCGATCACTAAACGCGCTATTACTGGAGCCGCACTAGGTTATTTAGCCGGTGCTCAATTTAGCCACTTTGGTAGAAACGAAGAAGAGCGGCGTCGTAACGCTGCGGTGGGCGGCAGTATCGGTGCTGGTGTCGGCGGTGTTTTAACAACAGCAGTAAGTCCGTTTGTCGAGGAGAAAGCTCAGTATCATTTACTTAATCTTCGTAAGAACCCACTGTTAAAAGGTATTTCTGAAAAGCTCGTTAGCTTTGGTGCTGGTATTAGTAGCGCCCTTAAAGCAATCGCTGGCGGTATTGGTAAAGGACTTAATGCGGCGTTTCCTTATATTGGCTTTGGTGGGTTAGTAGGTGCGGCTACTTATAGTAGTTATGATTCGGCTGTTAACTGGATAGACGGGGAAGACTCTGCTAAAAAACATCCTTTGTATAACCCGTGGATGCGTTTTGGTGTTTCAGCTAGTGTTGGTGCTGCGACCACGGCTTTAGGTTTTGCGGGCACTCGCTTTAGCACAACTAACGCTCAGTATCCTCTTGCTAAAGCAATCGGGGGCTCGTTATCTGTAGGCGCTAAAGGAGCTGGGCTATTTGCTCAGTTTGGTGCCTTGAGCTTTTTAACTAACTTTATGTTAACTAATAACTTGGTTGGTGCCGCTCCAAGGGGAATGGTTCGAGCCGTATACGACCGCCTGGGATTAGGCCGACCAGAAGATTTTGATAACGTATATGACACTACGTCGAAAGCCGTCTCAATTGGGGTTGCTCCTTTAGCTATGTTTATTGCTAGCACTGGACATGAAACGCATATTAAAAACTTACGCAAGACTCTGGGCTACGGAAAGGTCGCGGCAGGTACTAATGTCAAACTAGAGCAAATGGCTCAAGCGACCCGTGAGGCTGCTGAAATCAAAGAGCTGCTAGCTAAGTTGAACGGAAGTAGTGTGATTGTTGAGCCCGATCCTAACGTACAAGTTCAGTTACTGCTCAATAGCTCGGCTGGGCTATCGGATGATTTAGTAAACAATCTGTCTACCGCTCAAAAGCAAGATATTCCTGACCTAATTCAAAAGGGTATTCAAGCAAAAGAAGCTCGCTTATCTATAGTTAATGAGCTAATTGATGCTCAAGTTCAGCGTGGTTTTGTTCATAACACCTTACGGAGCACCCGTGGGATTCTGAAGACCTTCGGTAATATATCCACGTTGGGTATTGGTTATGCATTACGGGGTGTTCTTAAAGCTTGGCGTTCGCCCGCTTTGTTAACAGTGCCTGCGTTTGGCGCGACTCTTGGCTTACTATCTAACGAAACTTTTTCTAGTGATGGAGACAGTGCGACTGGTTTTTCTCGTACTATGTCTGCGTTAGGAGGTGCTTATGTTTCGTTAGCTGCACTAGGTATGATTCAAGCTAAAGGCTCTAGTGATGTATCATTACCAAAGCCACTTCAAAGAATTGCCGATTGGTTTATCAACATCTTTGATCCTAATGTACCTGATGCACCGCAATCTAAGACCGCCACTTACATTAAGGATAAGTTTCATAAATTAGGTAATTGGCTGATTAACTTAGGGAAAGACACTCGGTCTACGCAGTTCCCCCACGGCGCTACTTTTCCTGAAGTAGGTAAGAATCTGAAGCAACCATTTATCACACTTCGTAGTGCGGCATTACCTGTAGCGGCTTTCTCAATTGATGCGTTGAACCTGTATACCAGTGTTAAGCAAATCAACAATCTTAAATACGGGCGTTCTCAAGCTGAGTTCCAAAAAGCATACAGTAGTTATCAGTCTGTTATTACAACGACTTCCTTTACAGCGCTGATGGGCATGTTTGCCCGCAATGCCTCCTTTGCTTCCTTTGTTAGCTCGACTTTGCAGTTAGCTGGAATTAGTGAAAAAGCAGGTTATCGTCGTGGTGATTATGAGTTTGCCAGCTTAGAAGATATATCTGATACCAGTCGCAAAGAACTAGCTAAAGCGAAGGAGCGCGATACCCTTACCGCTCTTGGGGTGGGTAGCCTTTCGTTGGTGGGTGCTGGGGTTAGTTATGTTAGGGCTAACCCCGAGTCAGTAATCAGTAAAGCAATTGCTCGTCGGATGCCTTTTGTACAGAGTGCCCAAATGGCTAAGGCCGGTGCCGCGGCTGATTTATTAGCTTTACCGATAGTTAACACTGTTATGACGGGTTACGAAATCCAGCGCATTGCATCCGATAAGAACCAGCGTTTCGGTTACGGTAATATGGCGGCTAACAACATGGCCCAAACGCGAGCTGACTTGTTAGGTATTGGGTTATTCGCGTTGGGCGCTTCTTTGTTAGCTCGTCGTCCGTCGGCTTCATGGGGTAGAACAGTTCTTAAGTCCGCTCCAGGGATTGCAACAATCGGGGCAGCGTTGAGTAAAGATGCTTTTGTTGACCGATTCCAGTATAGCTATACTGATCGTTTTCAAAAGGCTGGCATCACCAATGCCTACGCGCAGAACTTGATTGCTCGCAAAGCGGCAAAGAGCACCAGCGATAACTACGGTTTGGTCTTAGGGGGTAGTATTTTGCTCACTGCTGGGTTGATGGTACTGACCCGTGGTAAAGGGCCCAGCAAACAGTTTTTAGCAACCTTACCGGCTTTGGCGACTGCGGGGACTGCTTTTGCTAATTATGAGATAACAGTTAACTCTGAAATTAATAAACGCAAAGACTACCGTGCCAACCAAGGTTTATCAAGCGAAGAGCTAACTAAATATGAGGCTTGGCAAAAGAGTGACACGATGTTTCCCGACGAGTGGAAGGACAGCGACCAGTATCGTAATTACTCTTTGTACCGTAAGGGTCAAGAGCAGCGCTGGGCTAAATGGAATGCTAATTACTACAGCAGCACTGGTATTCGTAAAGGAAAAGGCCTAGGAACCCAGAAGCTTCTCAGTCCATGGTCAGTACCTAAAGATGTATTGCGTGAGAATGCTTACATGCAGCAAACTCAAGCAATGAAGCCTTTTGAGCCTAATCCGATTGCGGTTGGTTTAGCAGTAGCGGGGGGTGGGGTAGTCGGAGGAATGGCTCTTAGCGCTATTCGTCACGCAGCCGGGCCTAACTTCAAACCACCCGACATTCTTGCTAAGGGTGAAAGTTTCTTTGACGCTAAGCATCGTGCTGGCAGTACCGGACAGATATTCGGTAACTTAGCTATTGCTGCTTACGGTGTTTGGCGTTTTGTCTCTAATAACAAAGATATTAGAGACAAAGCTAACCAGACCATTTCTGGTAATAACGCCGGGGAAATCCAAGCTATTCGGGCGTCAGCGGATATTGTCTTGAAGCATGACGAAACTGTTCAAGACGCTTTCTTGTCTCAAATTCCAACTGGTGGTAATAACTGGGTTGGCAAATCAGTTCGTCAGTTCTTGGGTTTTGCCATTGGTAAAAGTATCTTTGAGGGCTTAGTTAATCCTTGGACGCGGGCCAATGAAGAAAAACGAGTCGCAGACACAATTCGGAAAGCCCGCAAGCAGGGAATTAACGTTGACTCTGCTTTACTACAGAAAGCACTTAAAGCTCAAGCTAAAGCGCAAGCTGACCCTATGATTGGGACTTCAGCTGGGGCTCTGCAGTTTTTCGCTACAGGGACGAATAATCCATTAGCGCTGGCAGAGGGCGGTGCTAATTCGGTTATGACGGCTTTGGGTATTACCTCTGCATTGAGCGCCGCAAAAGGTATGCGCCGCTTTGAAAATGTAATGTTAGAGAAGAGCGCCAGTGTTACTGGAGCAATTCCTAAGTCTGGAAACGGTAAAATCCGCACAGCTTCTGTTTCAGGGGCTAAAGAAGAGGAAGAAAGCAACTTCGTTGAAGACTACGTCACTAACCCCTTTATCTATAGTCATGCTTTACCAAGGATTGCGGGTAGCGCCGGGGTTGCTAGCGCTAATACTTGGTTACTTCGTAAAACCTGGACTTGGACTAAGAACGCAATCCAAAGAACTATTACGCCACCGGGAGACCCCCAAAAGATTCCGGTTGCTATCGACCCTAATCCTGACCCCAATAAGCCTGGTGGTAGTCCACTAGACCCGCCTTCACCACCGACGGCCCCGGATGGAACAGCAACTTTAGATCCAATTGTTGATCCTAAGGCTAAACAAGTGGTAGCAAACAACTTTAGCAGTCAAGCACCTGACAGCCAAGTTGTTATTGAAAGTGTTATCAACCCTGACCCTAAAAGCTCGACGACTACTCAACCGGTCTCTACTCAGTCTACAGTCAAGCCGTTAAGTACTGAACCAGTCAAACCAGTTGCACCAGTTCAGGTGACTACTAATAAGTTCAAACCTACTATATCTACAATTTCTGCTGATGTCAGTAGTAATGTTAATCAATTACCTGTTGGGGCTTTTCTACACGATCCACCTGCGCTTGTAATTACAGCGCAGTCCCAATCTGAGGCGGCACACAACGCTGTTAAACGCAGTTCTACTGTTCAAGGTCATAGGTTAAGTATGTTGGCCGCCGCTCTTCGGTCGAAATTAAACGCTTTGGCCCGGGGTGAAGACCCTGATGAAGTTGAGCACAGATACAACCATAAACTTGAAGGTATAGAAATAATGACAGCGTATGCTGAATCTAAGATCAAAGAGATTCAGACAGCTGAGTCTAGTGCAAAAAAAGCGCACTTAACAGATACTTTTTCTTTTTTGGCTGATTTACCTGATCTATCTAATGAAGAAGTAAACACACTGACTCCGTTAGAGTCACAAAAGTTAGCTACAAGAAGAAGAAAAGCACTTCCTAAGTTACAACGGACATTATCTACATATAAGTTTTTGGGTCAGCAAATAGCTACACAAGGTTATTATGACTTAGACGCTGATTGGGTAACAGATATTTCAACAGCTAACGCTGAGGTAAGAACTCACTTAGCGCATGTCGGGTCTAAATTGATGGGTGAGTTAGATACAATAAAAGCGCAGCTTGTAGAGGTAGAGTCGCGGTTATCCAACAATACAAACTTGACTCCCCGTGAGGTCAGTAGACTACAGGGTAAGTCTTCTAGACTAAAATCTAAACAAGTTGAAATAACAGCCTTGTTAGAAAATATAATTCAAAAAACTAGTTCTATTCCGCAAGCTAATAGTGGCGGTAACGCTTTAACTTATGTTATTGACTCTATAAAACAAGCTACAGGTTACGCTGACGTAAATGTAGAAGCCATAGAAATCAACGGTTCGATCAAATTTAGATTTACTACTGTCGGTTCAGCTAATCCCCTTAGTAGTAAGTTAGGAACTGGTGGTAAAAGAACTAGTTTAGCTCAAAGAAGACGTCGCGGTAAGGGCCCACAAACTCGTGCTGAATATGATGATTTAAGGTCTACACTACAAAGTCAATCTGCTTCCAAACCAGCTGGAACGCTTGATGGCTCGCGCGGCAACAAAGATGCTACTGACTCTATTAATAATACCTTCTTAGGAACATTTGAAGAGTCGAAACAGCAAGCTCTTTTAACAGCCGAGACATTTGTTTCTTCTTTAAGCAATGACGAGCTTAGCGACTTCATTGAAGATATGAGGGCTTCAGCTGAAGAACTTCGCTCTAAGGGACTTGGCAGTCTTAGTGCTGACCAAGTAAATAGTTACGGTTTATACAGGGGTAACCTTCAAGCCGCTCAATCTGATCAACTGCGCCGCCAACAACTAAAACCAAAATCCGAAGTCGTTGGTGTGTTTAAGCATGTTAGAAATAGTGTTCTTTTAGACACTCGTAACTATGTACTTACATTAACGGATTCAGAATTGGATGATTTTATTGTCCGCACTGAAAATGAAGCACGAACCTTATTGAACAGTTTTGGTGGTGACTTAAAACAAGCTAATTCTACTTTGGCTGCTGAGTACGGTATGGTAGTTGGTAGACTACGAGTTGCTAAAGCTGGAAAACAAAGCAGATTAGAGGAAGCTGGATTGCCTAGGCTGACTAGCGAGCCTGAATCTATTAGTCCTACCTTAACATCATCGTCTGAATCCGCAGGGCCTAGTAAGCTTGAGTCACGTAAACCACGCTTTGGTCAAATCGACCCAAGCTTGAAACCTAGTATATCAACCTTCAAAAAGCAAGCTCTAACGGTCGGGCGGTTTCTTCTAACCACGCAATCAGATGAACATTTAGCTAATAGTTTAAATAGGTTAAACCAGGATATAAGCAGAATACAACTCAAAGGCTTTGGTAATCTGTATCCTGATACTGCTAGTCGCTACGGCCACCTTTTGGGTGAGCGGCAGGCTATCTTATTAGAGCAGAAACGACGTAAACAGGCTAACCAGCAAGTTATTGAAACGGTTACTCCAGCACCGGAAGTTACGCCTAAACCTTTAGAACAACCGGCTCCGCCGCAGCCGCAAGCTTCTAAGTTGACATCACTTATCAACGAATATGATGTTGACGTCGACGGAGGTTTTGTTAAACCTGCTTCGTTACCTACTAGCGCTGAACGTCAGATGTTAAGTCAACAGCGAGCCGACCGGGTGCGCCGTGGCCAAGCCAAAGGTATCGACATCCAAATGATGCTGATGGATATGGTCTACGGTAAGGCTAAAGAAAGTGTGACCGGCGTCATTAGCAAAGCTAAGGAGATCAGCCAGCCCTTTGTGTCTAAAGTGGGTCAAGCCGCCCGGGGTACAGCTAACCAAGCTTGGGATGGTTGGAGTATATTCGACCGTTTCCAAGGGGTAGATGCTCGTTTTGGAAACCAAGGTATCGGTGGCAGTGCCGGCTTCTGGGCTCGCTTCGGTCAAAACGCTAAGTATGAACTCAGCGGTAAAGGGATTGTCGAAGGTGGATTCGGGATTGGTCGGAATGCAAAGACTGGTAAGGTTGGTATCCAAGGTAAGAGCGGCGCGATGGCTCTAGCTGGCATGGGGCTACAGCTAGCCGACGATATCTTAACCTTGGATTGGAGCCGCAAGAACTTTGCAAAGTCTTTAGGTACAGTAGCTAAGAACCAAGCAAGTTCGTTGGTAGCTGGGGTTGCGTTTGGGTTAGTTACAGCGGGGCTAGGGGCCTTGGCGTTGTCTTCTGTCCCTGCGTTAGCAGCTTTAGGGGTCGTCGGTAGTGCGGCGCTAATGGCTTACGGAATTTACTCGCTAGCTGACCAAGGCTTCAAAGTCGGAGGTAAAGCTTGGGAGAAATTCGTACTGAAGCGGAAGCGTACTGCAGAAGAACAGAAGGCGTATGAACAACAAAGTCAAGTGTTATCACTAGGCTTTGGGGTCGGTACGTTTGTCTATGCCGGCTACAACCAAATTCGCAGTTTGCAGAGTGCTCGCGGAGCGGCTAAAGCAGCGACTCAATCTACTGCCAAGTCTATTGTTCAAAGTGTACAAGTTAACAACTTTGCTACTAGTGGCATCAAGTCTACCACCATTCCGGTAGCTAGTAGCAACTTACCAACGTTTAAACCTGGAATGGGTTATGTGCCGCCGGCTGGTACAAGTCAAGGAGTTATTAATCAAGTGATGCCGACGGCTGGCCCGGTAACATCAACAGCGGCGGTACCAACCACAGTTCGCAGTGCAGTCGATGTTATTGATGATGTTAAGCCTTCGGCCCCGGTTGGGCGTATGGTTGGCCGGTCAGGGGTCATCGTTCGTAACGCTGGTAAAGCCGTTAAAGTAGCTAGCATGATGTACAGTGTCTATCAAATTGGCACTGGACTGTATCAAGCCTTTACCGGTAAGACTGAGCAAACTAAAGACCAAGGTCGTCGTCAAGTTGTTCGGGAAATCGGTGGATTGATTGGGATGCGTGTTGGCGCCAAGGTTGGCGGCACTATTGGTCGAGCAGGTGGTGCTGCTGTGACAGCTAATCCTACAGGGGCTATCGTCGGGGACGTCGCTGGACAAACCGTTGGTGGTTATATCGGCTATCAAGGTGGTTCCAACATCGCTGAGCGGGTGTATGACAACGCTATGAAGATGATGTATGGCAAGATGAACCAACGCCAGCGTCAAGAGGTGGTTACGAAAGAAGTCAAGCGTCGCTCGGCGGGTAGTCAGTATAACCTGGAGGTTGTGCAAGCTAAGGAACAGAAGGTTGCCAAGCAGATGGAGCGCCCGCGGGCTTGGTGGTTAGCTGAGGAGGAAGAGGAAATACCTTGGTGGAAACGATTGTTACAAACCATTGGCAAGGGTGTAGAAGCGTTAGGTAACTTTCTAACTAGAACTAAAAATGCTGCCTTGGAGGCTGCTGATGCGTTAACGAACTGGGCAACAGGAGGCGTTCCGTTAAGTTCAGAGGCTTTGGTCAGTGGTAACTTAACGGCCGCCAACAGTCGTGGTACGGCGATTATTCAAGCCGCTCAAATGCTAGGAGTTAACCCCTTAGATTTAGCAACCATTGTTGAGTTTGAGTCAGATGGCAAACCACATATTCGTGGAGGGGCCGGTGGTAATTATACTGGGTTGATACAGTTCGGGCCTAACGAACGTAAGAAGTATGGCTACCATTCAAAAATGACTTTTGAAGAACAGATGTTAGGCCCTGTCGTCAGTTACTTTAAAGACCGCTTCAAATCAGCAGGAATGTCAACGGAAGGCGCTTCGTTGGAAGATTTATATACGACGGTGTTAGCTGGTAACCCTAAAGCTAACCGAGGTTCTAGAGATGCTTTTGGGACTAGTCCGCGTTCAGGCGTTCGCAAGATGACGGCTCCCGGTGCTGACCGGGATATTGCACTACAGAAGTACTTTATTGTTGATGGAACACTTAACGCCCCTACGGGATTTCAAGTTCCGAGTGGGGCTAGTTGGGCTAGCTCAATGGGTGTAAGAGACGCAAAAACGTTGGCTGAGTTACCCCAACGAACTGGAGGCAGTCGTTATGGTAATCGTGTCCATCCCGTTACCGGCAAACACAAGCTTCACGCAGGCGAGGATTACGCTGCACCGACAGGCACCCCATTATCATCATCTACGCCAGCTGTTGTAGTCTTTGCTGGTGTTCAAGGAGGCTACGGTAATACAGTTATTTTACGCCACTCGAACGGTACCTTCACACGCTCAGCTCACTTAAGTAGTGTTTTGGTAAAAGCCGGTGACGTAGTTATGCCTAATCAGCTTTATGGAAAGGTTGGGTCAACTGGTTTATCAACTGGCCCTCACCTTCACTTTGAAGAGGGTACTTGGGACACGAAGTCCAACCGCTTTGTCCCTAAGCCACCAACTAATCTAGGACGTCAATCTATTAAGATTGGAGGTACTTTAACTAAAACTAGGTCTACACCGCCTACTAGCCCTCAAGACTACTTTAGGCAGGTTACATCTATTCCAGTTAGTCAAGGTCAATCCCAACAGATTATTACCCGTACTCAACGGAAGTTTACTAAAGTCGGCGGGGTTACTCACTATGCTTATACCAACACTTCCCAGAAGTTAGTAACGATAGCAGATAGCCAAGCGATTGGTCGGCAGAAGCAACAGCTTAATAGCAAGGCAGCCGAGCAAGTCAATAAGATGCTGGTTGACTTAAAAGCAGCAACTGGTGTTGACCTTTGGATTCTGTCCGGGTATCGTAGCGTTGAAACTCAGCAGCAACTTTGGAATAGGAAGAAAAAAGAAGGTAAGAGCGATGCAACGATTGCCAAATCTTTAGCTATCCCAGGTTTTAGTGAACATCACACTGGGGACGCTTTTGATATTTCACTACAGGGCCAAGCGAATTTAACTGCAGAGCAATGGGCAAGTAATCCGAAGTTACGAAAAGCCCGCGCTTGGCTAGATAAAAACCAATCCAAATATCATTTGGAAACGTCCTTCCTTCCTGGTAACAAAGAGAACGTTGTGTCGGAGCCTTGGCATTTACGGTATGTCGGAGAAGGTTCGGAGTACGCCCGTCAGGTTAAAGCTAATGTAACGGCAACCCAGCAAACTATATTAAACCAACAACAAACCCAACAAAATACTAGCTACGTTAATATGCCGACGCGCGGGGCAAGGGCTTATTTCCCGGGTATGTCAACTGGCCCTCGGGGACGTATTGGTGCTGGCTCAGCCCACCACGTTGATATTAAACTCAAACGAGGTGTATCGTTTGACGTCATGGTTCAAGCGCTGGACGCGATGGCCACCACTTATGCTACTCAGGGTTTATACATTCGGGTTAGTAATAATGGCGCTATCTATAATCCTAAAGCTACTCATCAACAGAAACTTGCTTTTGTTAAGAAGGGGTTTGATTCCCACTGGCGTCAAGACCGGAACTACTGGTCGATGGATTACTACATTGTCCCCAAAGGGGGCTCTACTTCAGTAGCTGAACGTGGTCCTGCGCGACCTATTGCTGTTCCGTTATTACCAGGCACTAGCGTGACTTACGCGAAGGGTGGCGGCTATGGGCTACACGCAATCATTAAAGATGCTAAAGGCAATGTCGTCATTAAGCAAGGCCATGGCGATACTAAGGGGGCAATACCGACTGGCGTTAGCCTGTCAGCCCCAAGTGAAGTAACTCCACCAGGGCTGCCGCCGATATCGTCTTTACCCGTTCCCCCGACGACCCCTCAAAGTAGTCAACAACAACTTAAGCAAGCTTACCAGCCAGCCGGTGGCTTTAAGCAGGTCAAAGCTAGTTACTATGGTAAAGGCTTCCATGGTAAGCGGACGGCTTCAGGAGAAATCTACAACCAAAATGCGCTGACGGTAGCTGTGCCTCGGGATAGACGTAATAAACCTATTATTCCATTCGGCACCATCTTAGAGGTCATTAACCCGACTAATGGTAAACGAGTCTTAGTTAAAGTTACTGACACCGGTTCGTTTGGTGACGCCAAAGGTGGTTTAGGAAGAGGGTTGGATTTAAGTGTAGCCGCGGCTAAGGCCCTTGGAACGATTCAAGCTGGCGTAGCTAACGTTCAGTATCGAATTGTTAAACCAGCTAATAATAGCAAGCCAACTCAATCTCCTACAGGGCCAAAGCTTGAGTTACCAACTATCAAACCGGCTGACACTGTACCTTTAGTTCCGACAGCACCAGCGGCACCTTCTCCAAAGCCGAAGAAGAAGTTTAGCATCTTAGACCCTAGCACTTGGCTACGAAGTGAAGTACCAACAAACGCTAATCCTGTAGCAGCTAGGACAAACTCTGATGAAGGCGTGTTAATAGCGTCTGCTGGGGTATCTGATATGGGTATGCCTATTGTTAGTACTAATAAGCCGTTCAGCTCTAAACAAGGCTTGCTATCTTGGAACCCCAACGACATTTATACTGACAGTCAAGCAAAACCTGACCCGAATTCTATTTACCGTCGTTTACCAAAACCCAATGCTCCTCAAACGGCCAGTGGTACTTGGGGTGCACCTGGACACCGCCCAACTCCTACGGGTAACTATCACGACTATGGTAAACGTCCTCCTCAAAGACGAGGCCCGGTTTGGGGCGGCCCTGGCAGCCGCCCTGAACAAATAGGTAATTATCAGGATTGGGAAAAAGTACCTCAACGTGACCGCGCTACGCCTTCAGTACTTAAAGTGCCGGGTCATCGACCAGAAGTGTGGGATATTCTTTCACCAATAGGCAACATTCCAGGTGCATTGCACCTATTAGACAAAGGTAAGCGTAAAAAGGATGACTTTAGCATTCTGTGGGAGAAACGTAACTTACCTACTCCACCAAAACCGAAGCAATACCCTGAGTCTATCAAGGATCAAATCAAGGTTCAAATTCCTGGGCTCTTGGTAGCTGTAGTAGTTGGAGGGGCTGTAGTAAAAGGGGGTCTAGACGCTGACTTAGCTCAGTTTGCCCAAGAAGCACAAGCAGCTGTTATTGGCGCTGCTACAGCTGCGGTGCAGTTAGTCAACCAGGTTAAGGAAGAGAAAGCAAACACAACCATTGCTTTAGAGCATCCTGCAACAGCCGCCGCGGTTCGTCCCATTCACCAAAGAGGGCAAGAATTAAGAACGACTAAGCGGCAGGTTGTAGCTGTTGCTGATCAACAAGACAACACGGTCTATGTTAGCCAGCAGGTTTCGGTTCATGCTGTTCAAGCACAGTTAGCTAACCGCGATGTTAAAGTACCTGCTAACCCACAAGTGGAGGCTGCATCACAACCCCGTATGATGAACACCAAGGCTAATTAGATTCTTAAGTAAATATTAAATTCTTTTAAAGGCTTGACTTTTTTAAGACTTTTAGTGTAAGCTAGTACCTAGGATACCCCTATACCTACCTATACCCCCCTCCCCTTCCTGGGTTTCTTGGCTCCTCAGCTCCTCCAGCCCGCTCGTCGGATGCTGTCCCCCTCCCGCCAATAGCTGTGGATTTGGTCTCCACGTAGTTGTTAACAGCCTGCTCTAGTTTTGAGCCTCTTTTTAACTTCCACTATTGTTTGACTGTCTTAGCAAGCTATGGTCAACTTTACTGCTAAGGAGTGGTCGGGCCACTCGTGACACTTCTCTAAGGCTTTACCCGGTTTATTGCTACCGCTTTGAAAGTAACTACTCAATCAAAGCTCTTATTAGGGGGCCAGCTACCAAGGCTGGTTACTACCGCTTGCTTTTACGCAAACTCTCAATAGGGGCCGGCAACTAAGACCGGTAACTTCTCCTGTGGAGGCACAACTAAAAGACACGCAAAGAAATGCTTTAAATTAACTACAAAACTTAACTACAGAAGAAAACGCTACAGATTTAACTACCGCTTGCTTTTACGCAAACTCTCAATAAGGGCCAGCTACCAGGGCTGGTTACTACCGCTTGACCGAAGTCAAACTCTCAATATACTAAGTTGTGCCAACCACAGTTACAATAAGGAACGCGTTATTTGAACTGTTTAGGGGTAAAGTTCTCTGACCCGTAAGTCGCAGAACCGCTCGACTGGAGTATGCAGTCTCACCGAAGTTTCCCCGAGGCAGCCATTGGTACCCCAATGCTGTGGTCGGTACTAGTATTATACTTGGTACTTTTTCTTTTTGTCAAGCTTTTTATTAGCTTTTTTTGTTTGAGTAATATATTTACCAGCTTGCTCGGATACGCCGAGTTGTTGGGGTGTTAGACTACCACGGGTCATAGCATCGGCAATATTGTGCTCGCGGGGAATCCACTGAATGCTCCAGCTTTGGAAGCAACTGAGTAAGTCTTTCGTATAAGCAAGAGCGGTGTATAGATGGGCTTGTTTGGTTCCCCAATCACCATTAGCACACTTAACAACCAAGTCACTGTCACCATAGATTTCGATATGCTCAACGCCTTTTTCAATGGCTTTGGTTAGCCCTAGGATTAAGCCACCAAACTCAGCGCTGTTGTTGGTGCCGGTTCCCATGAACTGGGAGTATTCGTGTTTCTGTTCGTCAGGGGTGATTAAAACAGCGCCTGCGGTGCAATGGCCCGGGTTACTCGGTGCGGCGCTGCCGTCAAAGAATAGAATTGCTTTCATCAATTTTCCTTAAACTTAAAGAGTAAAGCCCGTTAGTCTATTATACTAAGCGGGCTTAGTATTCTGTAACATTTATTCTGCAACGCAGATATAATCATCTCGTACCCAACCAGTGCGCCCACCATAGGTTTGCACGGCTGTCCAGTACATACCGTTTACAGGCACGCTGCGAACTGGGGTGACGATATTCCCTTGGTAGAGTTTGGCCAAGCTTCTGGCACCTGTTGAGGGGGCCGAGCGTAGATGCACGAAACTGCCGGAGTCGTTGACGCAAATAAAGGCGGTGGGTCGTTGATAAACCCCTGGCACAGGAATGTAACCAGGCCCTACTGCTTGTGCAAGTAGTAAGAGTTCTAACATTTAAATACTGACCTCAAGGAGTTGGATGTTGTAGCGATTGATGAGCTTATAAAGTAGGTCGCGGTCGGCAACAGTAGTGGTGGCGATACAGCCGGCGGTGCCGTCTTCCTTGCGGTTCTTTTCAAAAGAGGGGTCAACGTGAAAGCCTAGTGCAGAACGACCGGTGTTAAACAGCGGGGTGATGTCTAAGAACTTACCGCCGACTTCGTGTTCATTACTAGCACGGGCGTAACGATTAACTCGATAGCGCCCGTTAGGGGGCGGTGCTTCAGTACCGGCGACGTGGCGGTTCTTGGATTGGGTGTGGGCTCGACCAGCGACCGTGTCTAGTTCAGCCATTACTACGCCGTTGACAATAACAGTCAGCTTGTAGATAGGGTTACCATAACGGTTGACTGTGCTGCTCGGGGTTAGCACCAGCTTGGTGACAGTTGATTTAGTCGGGACAGCACTGACAGGTGGTGGGATAACTTCAATGGGTTGTGATGGGGCAGCGTTGCAAGCAGTAGCCATTAACAAAGCAACTAGTGCAGTAAGTAAATAAGTCATTGATGTTTTTGAGAGGTAAGACCTAAAGTGGTAGTAAGAAACCATAGTCAGGGTAATACTTAACTTCGACAGCGATTAAAGAACAAGAAAAAAAGACCTTGGGTAGAAGGCCCCAGGGTCTTTTACTTATGCTTAAAGAAATCGTCCTTCAGTAATCATAGATAACTGTTCACCATTATAGTTAACCCGGAATGGTAAGGGTTTATCTTCCAGCAGAGCATATACAACTTCCATAGTCATCAGCGCGCTGGCGAAGTTAGCATTAACCAGTTGGGGGCTAGTCACTGCTTGGTAGCCACAACTACCCCGTGGCTGGTCGCCAGGTTGGGCATAGTTAGTTGCGACATCAAATGGATGGACAGGACGGATTTTGTCTTTGACCCTTGAGTACCATAGGCAGGTAGCGGTATGAAAATCATTGCCTGGTAGAACACAAGCAAAGTCCAAGTAGGGGTCTAGTTCGTCTAGGTCTTTGATGACTTCGTGGCGTGCCGATTCAGAGTCCACTGTTAAAATGACTAGGGCAGCTCTAGCGCTGTCTGCTTGATTTAGAGCGTAGTCTTCTACATAGCGTTTGAATTCCCACCGTCGCACGAATTCAGGCACTGCGCTAATGTTGCAAATTGCTTCTAATCGTTTGGCTGCAGCTGTGGCCTTGTTTTCACCGATAAAGATAGGATCAAATAATTGTCTCACACCATTACGATCCTCGAAGCTGTCGCCATCGTAAACAACGAAGTTTTTTGTTCCGTTCTTGTGGTAAGACAATAAACGAACCAAGGGTTCCAGTAGAATAGAACCTGTACCGCCTGCGCCAACTACATGGCAACTAGAAAATTTCATCTTTGGCTCCTAAGATGTCAAATTTGGATTTAGCACTAATAGTTTTTGAGTAAGCCAACAGTCCTTTGCAGTTGAGTAGAAAGCCGTTGGCTGTTTTGTTAATCCACCCTACGACATAAGTTCTGTCACTTTCAGCTCGGTAATGGTAGTTTGTAGGAATAAGGTCATGCAAAGGGCCGTCGTCGGTAATAATTACCCCGCGTACTTTTTTGGCAGCAGTTCGCAAAGTTTCTGTATTGAACTTGACAACTTCCTCTAGGGTTTGCCCGGTAGCGTCGTGCTCTTTCATATACTCGCTGTGGTTATAGTTTAGAAGACGCTCTACGGGTGTTTGACCTTTTCCTTGGGCAAGGTCGCTGTTAAAGCTGCTGGTGAAATACTTATTAAACAGTCCCAAGTGGTCTTTTATAGAACCGCGGGCGCTTCCCCAACAGAATGTCCCACTTGAATACACGTTGGCTAAACGATATGAGTAGAATTGGTTTTTGTCGTTGGCTGCTAACATTGACCACCGATGCGATGACGCAGAGTTATAGCGAATGATTAACTTAGGAACGTTAATAGTGATAGACTGTCTTAGTACTTCTACCGGGTTATAGTTTTTGTAGCAGCCTCCGTATGTAACTTTGTCATCACCGCCCGAACAGAATTCGCATTCTTTAGCAAAGTCATCTCTAATTTGACGCTGCATTGAGTACCAATATGCTTGTTCTTCAATACTTTTACCAACGACTTGCTTGTAAGCTTTTTCAATGTCGCTTATAGATGCGTGGTGTTCACATGGTTCACAGTACTTTTCATAGAAGCCACCATAATTACTGCAGTCAATAACAATATCAAAAGGGTCTAGAATGCAAGACACCCTCATTTTGTCTTTATTTAGGGAAAGAATGGCCCCCGACGTTTTCGCCGGGAACCGAAACGCTTTGAACATAGAATTAGTAGAGGCAGGTATTGATGATTTCTTCCGCGATTGGCATGTAGATATTAAGGTCTAACTTTTGGGCAAGCATTGCAGCTAACACTTCTTTACCCCGCGGCATGACTAGCAAGGCGTCTGCCCAGAGGTCTAGGTTGTTAAGAATGTCCTTTAGTTCGTCAATATTCTCAATGGCGTCTATGGGATTGTGGCGACCTGATAAGTCAGTAGTCTCAAGCGTGTGCTTGAGTTCGTGTTTGATATCTTTGTCGTAGTCCCGGTATCTGTTACGTTTTTGGTTGGTGCTTTTGTTTTGCCAATTGCTCCAACCATCCCAATCGCCTCCCCACTCATCCCAGTCATCCCACTTGTCCCAGTCGTTAGCTGTCCACATTTCGCTGCGCGGCATAAGCGTGGTTGTTGCATTACCCATACCTTTTGTAATCCAACTCGTCCCTAAGAAAGGACGCGCCCGCTCAACATACTGCTTAGCTGTTTCTGAGATTGGCACTACAGTACCATTAAAGATAGTTGTACTTTTGCAGCTGTCATTACTGGGTTTAATTTTAGCTCCGTTGAAATCAATCAACTGGTTTGGTTGAAAGATATACCGTTTGCCGTTCAAGACAATAGACGAGCAAATGTCAAAGGAGTCTGGTTTAATAACTCCAATGGTGCAGTGCATTCCTGGAACACCGAGTTCGCCTTTATCGTCACGCCCCGACCAGAAGCTGCTCATTCCTGCGTGTGAATGGATTGAGCCGGAATGGCAGTAACCTTCTGGAGGAAAAACAGTATACTCCTCACCTGTAAACAAGTCGCAGGTTTGTGCGGTGGCTGCATCTACAGTAACTGCGGTGACTACTTGTTTAGGCACGACAACTTTCCACTGACTTGGGTCTTCTGCACCACGCAATAGGCAGACTTGGACTTCGGTGCTACCCTGAACGTAACCGCTTCCGTGCATATTCATATAACAGCGGAAGAAAGTTACAATGCCTTGTAGTAAATGAAAAGGCAGCTTATCAAATTCTTGTTTTAGCCACAAGTAATCTAACTCGGCTGGTTTTTCTACACCTTTGGGGTCTTTGATAGGAATGTAATACTCGCCCCAGTAGGAACTCTTCTGTAACTTGTAACAGCTATCTTTTGTCCTTACGAAAACTGGCTTTTCTTTTTCATTAAAAGCTAGCGTCTGCTGGTTCACTGTTTGTGCTTGCGTCTGTACTTGTGTTTGCATCTGCATTAAGAATATCTTCACTTAAGATTTTGTGAATTTCTTCAATTTCTTTTAACGACCACTGCTTATAAGTGTTGAGAAGTCTGATTGAAAAGAAGATATCTTCTTTGGAAATATCAAACTTTTCGTGAATTTTATTTCCATAGATTAGGCAGTGTCCAGCGAGTTGCCTTTCAATATCTTGTGAAGTTAGGCATCTTTCTAGTTCAGGGTATACTTCCTCTTGGAAGTTGTAATACGTTTCAGTTTCTTCAGCAACTCTACGGATTTCTCCCAGGCTAACTTCACTTTCTTGGATCTTATTGAGGTCGGCAACTTTTAGAGGACTGTCCTGGTCAGCGTCTAACGGTCGAACTAAAGCTAGGTTCTTTTTGTGATTAACTTTAAAAACCCATGCTAAGTGAAGACTACACGACGTTTTAACTTCTATAATTGTGCTGTAACCGCAGTTTAGACTGAAATTCCCGATAAAATCTTGGGTTCCAGAACCCTCTTCTTTGTTAAGCTTGTTGGTGACCAACAACCCAATGGCATCTTGGCTTGTACGCCAATCAGGGTCATCTTCCTTAATTACAAAAGACTCTTCTCTGAAAACCAAGAAGTCTTCTTTGCCTGTGAAGTTTTCATGGTGCTCAGCTAAGTCGTAACGATCATCGTAACAATCGTCATACCTATAGCGAGTGGTAGTTTCTGTGTAGCTGTACTCTCCATCGTCGTCATAAATATCTTCGTTTTCCTCGTACTCAGGCGCAAAGTCAGAGTTATCATTGCTAGGCACTAAGTCTGTGTTAAACTCTGTCAAGAAGAACGTATTATAGGCTTCCCGAAGATCGACAGGATATTTTGATCCTCCCCAGCAAATCTGTCCATTTTCATAGACGTTGCCTAATAAATAAGGCGCTACTGTCATTGTGTTTTTTGTGACAGCACTTCTTTGTCTTACACAGTAAAGGTCATATCTTGAGCTATTTCCTCTTTGATCAAAGTAAGCCCGCCAAAGTAACGTAGGTACTTCTACATCTACTTGCTTAATGTTCTTAAATGACACGGATTTTTGACGGCAGATACCTTCTTCTTTGAGCTGTTTTTCCTCTTCAGGTGGTAAATAATAGCTTTTAGACTGACCTGGACATCTTTCGACATTCTTTTTGTAGTACTCTTCGATGTACTTATCTTTGTCGCACCAGTCAAACAAAAGGTCTACCTTGTCTTCCTTATCCCGCTCTTCTTTAAATCTTCGCTCTCTTGCATAGTATGGGTCAACAAGCTGTTTTTTTACTTTACTGAAGAACGTAGCATCGTTCTTTAAGCGGGTCAGTAGCCTATCTCTAACTTCGTTGACGGCATTTCTATAGTTAAACTTTGGACAACTTAAGCAAATATTGCTAATTTTTTCTTTGATCAATCTTTCATTTAAGGTGATGGTTTGTTTGACAGGCTTAGTGATAACAGAAACATTGAAGTGTCTTTGTCGTATCTGTACAACTGCTAGTTCTGTATTACTAGGAAAGTAAATTAACTTCATTTGTTTAAGACTGAAAAAAAAGAGCCCCCCTAAACGGAGGCTCCTCAACGGCTTATTTTTCTGACTAGTTGCCTTTGGTGTCAGCGCTGGCGGAGGCAGTGACTAATTGACCTGGTTTAGGCACATAGTTTTTGGGAACGAAAGTGGTTTGAACTTTAAAGTTCAGCCGGCTAACGTCGGACACGCCGATAGACCCGCGGTATTCTTGGACGATCTCTTGCAGTGTTTTGGTGCCATCAACGGTAGCTACGAACTCTTCAGTTCCGTAGCGCACGATGATTTGGGACTCGGGATTGAACTGCTCTTCGGTAAAGTCGCCGTCGTCGAAGTTCGGCTCATAATCGTCGAACAGCTCGACATCATCGTCTTCGTTGTCTTCAGCAGGGTTGAAAGAAGCGGTCGTATCGTAATCAGACATAAAATTCCTCGAAAGTAAATAAGGGTGGAAAATCTTTGTCGCTTCTCTGTAAAGGTTACGTTTAGAAACGGTATGGATAGACTTAGGTCATAGGGTTTCTTTACTTTTCTCTTCTGCTTTCACTTTTCTATTTCCTTGCCCGACATCTTGTAAACTGCTAAAACTCTAAAGAATAGCTGGTCACGGCGCCGGCGTTGAATAGAATGTGCCACTTGATGTTAGACCGCATCTCCTCGATATCCCAAAGATAGCTTAAGTCTAACATAAGGCTTTCGTCCTCGACATAGTTTTGCCCATCTTGCCAGTAGCATCTAAGCGTACTGTACAAGATTGGGCTCCCTTCAACTTGGTCAAGAACCTCTTCAAAGGTTAGGTAAGTTTGGTTCGAGTCTATCCTTGGCGGGGTTGCAGTTGTCATTGGCTATAAAACTCCTTATTTAGTAGCTTATTAAGCGGCTATTTTAATCCAAGGACAGTAGTTAGTGCTTCTTCTAGTATAGGGACGTAACGAGTAGAGTAGTGATTACGCCCATTACGTTTAGTCGGTGGCTCGTAGCCGAATACTTTAATCCAGTTGGCCACTAGCGCTCCAAGCTTTTGCCGCTGTGGTTTAGTTAAGCTTAAACCTAAGGAATCAAGATAACTTTGAATTGTTATTGTACATTTGGTACTCAATCCAAGGGTCTGCATTACAGAGTCGTGTTGTTTTAACCACCAACCCATGTCGTGTAATTTATTCTTTTCTAGCGCCTGCTTGGCCTGTTTGGTTTCAGCAGCAACACTTTGCATAAACAGTTGTTCTGGGCTCATTTGTTAAATCCTCCTATATAATTACGTCAACGCTTTGGGTTAACACGATGCAGTCTTTTAAATTGTTCAGTCTTGGTCTTAGCACCTTATCTCTTAGCTTAATTATTGGTGGGTTAACTACCAAGCAACCACCTTTGATTTACGGTGCTGCTGTAGCTCAACTGGTTGACGTTGGGTTAAAGACCAACCGGCGGCGGTACTTAGAAGTAGCCCCTGAAGAATTAGACAAAGCACAACAACTTTTGCGATCTGTGCAGGCAGAACGAGATGAAGCGTTAGCTAAGATAAACCCTACTACTCAGTTCTTGATTGACAGCGAGCGGCAGGTTAAGGATGCTCTAATTGAGCAACTGAAGAAAACTAACGATGAAGCCTTTGGGATGATTGATACAGCCCGCGGTCACACGGCACAGTTGGCTAGGCAACTTAAAATGGCTGCTCAGCATATAGTCCAGCTGGAGAGTTATTACTATAATCTTGTACAAGGTAGAGCTGATAGTCGGCGGCTCTTTCTGGAGTCATTACAGAATGTAGAGTGCCGCTTGATAGTGGTTTGCCCTTGGATACCTGAATGGCTGGACGACTATGTTATCGAAGAACTTCAGCGCGTTCTTAGTCGCGGCGCTTCAATTGAAATTGGTTGGGGTCATCTTGGGGATGTAGGAGGCAAACTAAACCAACTCAGCTGGAACGCTTTGTTAAGCGGGCATAAGTCAGAGTGGTATTCAGGCCTTTATAAACTCCAACGTCTTAGCGGCGACATAACTTTTAAGTTGATTGGTACTCATGAAAAGTACTATGTAGTTGACGACCAGTTCTGCGTTGTTGGTAGTCACAATTTTCTAACTAGCAATGGTCGGTCTCCAGAGCGTGAAGTTACGATTCACACTAACAACCCGCAGTTAGTGAAACAGTTAATCATGAACTTTGAACAGAGCCCAGCCTATTAATTAGAAGAAAACTCTTGATATCGCATTAGTCCGTCGATAACACCATTGATGCCAATCTTTCCAGTTGGTGTGATGTAAATAGTCATGAGCTTATCAAGCCGTTCTACAAACTCCAAGGCTTTGCGGGCTGGCTCGGTATCTAGGGCAATCAGGTACAACAACTGCGCTTTTGTTTGCTCGCTCTTTACTTTTTTCTTTAACTCGTTGAAGTTTGCTAGGTCAATCATCTTTCCTTGGTCTGCTATCAAACGGTATATTTTGCTACAATAATAATAGACATACATCAATGGAGGTTGGTATGAATATTAAAGTAGATAGCCGGTTGAGGAAGCATAACGTTGAGTTACTGCGCCGTCAGGAACAATCTAAAGAACGGTTACGGGTATTGGCTAAGCAGGGATTTGCTACTTGTTAGCAGTCAGTAGCACGAACCGTTCGTGTTCTGCTAGCATTTGTTAGCTTTTATGTCGGCGGTACTGGAGTTTAATCCTAAGCGCATTCTGTTTTCTACATATTTAACCAGTGCGTCGTCTTCGTCTTTGGCTTGTAAAAACATCAGTGCATTGTTTTCGTCTGCTCGGGTAATTTTAAACAAGGGCATAAGAAAATAGGTTAAGGGTGCTTTATTATTATAGAGCACCCTTGCTATGTACCTTAAGACAGTTCGGCGAGCCGTTTCTTAATCTCTTCAGTGGACAACGACTCTAACTCTTTTTCTTCTCGGTTTTCGAGTTCTCCCATTAACCGTTGGCGGTCTTTTGCTTGTTTTTGTTCTAGAACGGCTTGGTTGCGAAGGTCTTTCTTATACTGGATGACCGCTTTCACAATTTCCAGGCGGTTGGATAGGTTGGTGTTGGAAGTAGTTTTATCATTGATAAAGTCTTCTTCACCTTCCTCCCGTAGCTGGCGGCTGAGGGTTTTGGCAGTACTATTGAGTTCTGCCAAACTTAGGTCAAAGAGGTCGTAGGTGTTGATATTCCCTCGGGGAGAAGCGAAGAAGTATTTCTTAAGGGCAGCCGTGAAAAATAAATCAGTAGTCATTAGGTTTGAATCAGTGGTAAATGGTTAAGAGAATGGGGAAGCCCTACGGGTGTAGGGCAGGAACCGCCGATATTGAGGCCTCGGGCGCGGGCCATGGAAGCCCTACGGGTGTAGGGCGGGGTTACTAAACTTTAACCTTCAAGACGCGACTGAAGGAACCAGTGGCTCGACAGTAGAAGTGGTTGGGTTTAGTGGTGGAGAATCCTAGCCCACACAGCTCCGGTTTTCCTTCTACAGTAACGCGCCCACCGAGTACCTCGAAGACGCGCCGGTGGTGTTGCAGTAGAGACTCTTTAATGAACTCGTTAAGGAAGGGACGCGCGGGTTCTTCTGGTTCTACTTTATCCAATAGGAAGAAGTAATGCAGGTTGCCTTGCAGGTTGTCCCAAGCGTTAGGGCTGCGGGTCAGCGTGTGGACGTTATGGAAGGTATTAGTCTTCAGACCCCAGATTGTCTTGGAGCGGACTTCACCGGCAGCAGGCGGGTTTTTCGTGAAAGTCAGTTTACCGCTCTCGTCGATGGTAAACTCACAAATCGTCTTGTGATGAACGTTATTACTATCGAAGCGCCACTCATAAGTTTCGCCGTTATGCTCAACTTCTACAACAAATCCTTGGTCACGGGTTTCTCGCATTAAGAAGTTGTTAACTTCGATAGTGTAGAGTCCTACAGGTAGGGAGTTAACGAAAATAATATTCTCCACAGCTCCTCGTACAGGGTTACTCACGTTCTTGTCAACGTCTAAAGTACCGCCGATAGCTGTTCTGTAAGCGTGGTAGATGTGGCTTTGCTTTCCGTTAGGTGCTTTATGTCTTAGGTGTAAGTCCAAGTCATCTAGGTTTTCCCACCCTAAGGTATTGCGCAGCAGCCCTTTAACCTGCCCTCCGGCTTGTTTTACTCGTTCTACAAGGGAGTCACCGACAGCACCTTTATAACTCCAAGTCAACCCGTTATCCCACTTAATGAACGTTGGAGCGTCCACGTTAGCGGGGGCTACAAGAGTCATTAGGTTATTCGCCAGCCGATCTTCCAGGTAAAGTTCGACTTTGGAGGAAGAGGGTAAGACGTTGGTAATAAAGTCGTTAAGCGTAATCTCTTGGACTTTAGAAAGGCTTCTGATAGATACAGGCGCTTCAGCTGCTAACTCTGTGAAGATGTCACCGGCAGAAGTCGCTCGGTTGACGTACAGCACGTTGTTGACAGTTAAGTCTTGAGACGTGGCATAGCGGCGGCGTAGAGATTCCAGTAGTCCTAAGTTCTCTAAAGTTTTCTTAGCAGCGGTTAAAGTACTTTCGGTGTATACCGCCCTCGGGCGTTTGAACCGCGTGGGGTCCATTTTATTCTCAAAGGCAAAGACCGCTTTATCCAAATCCATCCCGTCGGAGATATCGGTCAGTAGAGTACCGATAACGCTGTTACGGATGGTGCTAAAGTTCTTGTCGCCAATATGTTTCCATAACCACTGATTTCGCTTTTGTACAAAGGTGTCATGAATGGAAAAATAATCATTCTGCAAAGCAATGAACTGCTCAACGCTTTGTTGATACTCCTGCCCGCGGTATAAGGACTTTTGTTGAATAAGTTCGAGTACAGTCTGCGCAGCCTCGGGAGTGATTTCGTGTAGTGAGCGACGGAAGACTTGGTAGCAGGCTTCAGCCCGTCCGACTGCTTCACCTACAGAGGAAACCAAATAGATGGGATTTGCAGAACGCACCCGAGTAGGAGTTTTAATCTCCATGTAGAAGTGGTTCCAGGTAATTACTTCCCCATTAGGCCCTTGGGCAAAGTTGTGGTGATTGCCGTATTTTCGCTCGGAGGTATAGAAAGGGCGGTTGATGTTTCCCCAAATAATAATGTCACGCATAGCTGCAGCGACTTTTCCTTGGATACTGTCTGCTAATTCTTCAATGGCAGTATCCCAAATTGTATGTACGTGCAAGTTATTATCCAACATTACGATGTCGCCGCAGGCTTTGATAAACTGTCGGCAGGTATTGCAGTTATGTACTTGCTGCTCTTCTTCGGGAAAGGCGGTTAGATAGGTTTCCCACAGCAAGTCTTTGGTAACGTTAGTTTTGAATAGGGGGGTGTTGGAAGCGATCCATCCGTTTAGACGGTTAGACACTAAGTCACGGAGGTCTTCAAAGGTATGGACGTGGGTTAGAGTTGACATAATTCTCCTAAGGTAAAGGTATTTCTGTTTCTTCTCGTAGTGGTACGCATTTGCGTCAGTAAAGCATTTTAGTTATTCTTGATTAGGAGTTCTATTTCTACCAGCAGTACGTTACTATAAGGTAATAGATTTCTTGTTCTTCTGCTTTTTTTGTTCTCGACCCAAGCTATAGCTTCATCGAAAAATTTGGGTCTAGGAATTCCCATCCTTTAGGACGGGGGTGTCAATAGTTTTGTTAGTCTTAAAGGAACGGGGGCACATCTTCAAGTTTTGCCCAATGAGTGTGGCAGTTTGGCCAGCTGCTGTCTAGTGGCGTGCCGTAGTAAGGTGGCTCCTCGACAGGAAGTTTCCACCATAACACCGGGCCGATGTCTTTGTGCCATTCTTCTAGAGTGAATAAACGCTTCATAACGCTGGCTGCTTTTCGTTTGGCTACACCATACAACAACGCGCGCTCAGTGTAAGCACCATTAACAATAGAGTGAAGGATAGTGCTTAGCTCTACTATTTCCTCTGGACTTTCACATTTTTTGAACAAAGCATCGATTGTTCTATCTAGTTCTTCTAATTCCGGTGTCGGCTGCCATGCGCAGTACTCGTTAATACGTCTCATGAAGACTTCCTTATAAAAAAGTGAAGGGAGCGCATATTCTGCACCCCCTGGTGACCTATTTGGGTAACAAGGCTAGATCAAACCCCGTCCGATTTAGGCTGCAACAGCAGCGCGGCGGAAAGCTACTACTAACCTATTCTTCTTTGTATTACTCCTTTTGAAGATATATAAGTTCTTAGTTTGATAAAGTACCAGCCGTTCTTGCTTGTTTTAGCTTGACTACTATTTGTTGATATTCTAGCTGGACTAACACCCGTCTTTTTGGATGCTCTCTTTAATCCTAACTTGTATATTGATTTACCTGACGGTGATATACATTTCCATAAAGATATCGAGTTTTGGGCGTATTGCCCTAAGTCAGTATGTGTCCCAGCTTTTACTTGGTCTTGTATGTTGTCATAGTGTGTCCCTAGATACAGATGCTTGGGGTTTATACAGCGTTCATTATTACAAGCATGAGCTACTACATGTTCTCTACCTATATCAAAAGGTTGGTGCAGATAACTTAAGCATATAAGTCTAGCTAGCGCTTTATTAGTGAACCCCTCTTCTTTTCTGATGCATATTACTTGTCTTTTTCTAGTGCCGGTTACAATGCAAGGTGTGGTTAAGTCTATATGCTCTTTATGCTCCATATCTTTTGGCTCTACACTTAACTATTTTTAAGGAAAAGAGAGTAAGCCTTTACTCTCTTTTCTTGACTCAGTTGGATAATAAGGTTGAGTCGGACCCCATCATTCATACCGCTACGGCGGTACGTTTGAAAGCAACCACTTGGTTAGCATTTGTTTTTCACCCATCCGGGTCGGTTTCACTACAGTGCCATCTTTCGCCTGTCGATACCTTTACGCCCCCATGTGGCGCGACCTGCAGGAGTTGAACCCTCATCTTCGGTTTTGGAGACCGACGTTCTACCATTGAACTAAGGAAGCAGGATGGAAGCGGGCAGAGTCGAACTGCCGTCCAAACGACCAGCCGCTGCAGCTATCCCAGTTTAGAGACTTATGGAAGGTCTATTATCATTGTAGCTTACACCAGCAGATGTAAGTTTTGACGTATCATTGGGAAACTTGCTTCGGTACTTTCGGCAAACGTAGCGACGTACCGCCCGGTTACATAATCTTCTGACAACTCTTTCTTACTGAAGGTAGACTTTAGGTTAAATAGTTTAATCTGGTCTCCACCAATATCAATGATATAACTGTTGTCGTCATCGATGCAGTCGACAAAGTCGCCGATATACGCTCCATCAATATAGACGCAGTTGCCAAACTTTAGGTTTTCCTTTTTCTGGGAGAACTTACGGTTATGCAACGTCGTTATACATTTGGTTAGGTTGTTATCAGCGTCAAGTTGGATGAAGGTGACATCATAGCCAAATTCCTGGAATTCGATGTTCATGTCTTCAGCTAACTTACTTGCCGGTTGTTGGAATAGATTAACTTCTTGTACCAACTTTGTTACCGTGTCAATGGACAAGTTATGAATATCTCTGCAGGTGGACAGTAGGTCTTCCCGGAACTCGGGGTACTCTAACTTGTCGTCGATAATGACAGTGTAGATAGAAGCCGGCAGCGATTTAAAGGTGTGGTGGTACCGAATACGCCCCGGGCGGTTAAGGAGAAACTCCATCCCGTACTGGTTGTTGACTGTTAGGATAGAGAATAACTTTTTATCCCCGGCGCCAGCTCCGTCTAGTAGAGACAACAGCGGTGCCATATTACCTTCGTTGTCTTCTTTCTCCTGGCTGAAGTTCTTTTCAAACTCATCGAAGAAGAGACAAACATCTTGGTGAATATATGTAGAAATGAATTGAGCTGGGCCTCCACTGTTCCTATCTAAGATGATGACTGGCACGCCGCAGGCGTTAGCCAACTGCCGCGCAATGACACTCTTACCCGTTCCCTTAAGTCCACTCAGTAAGATACCAAGGTTGGTATTGGTGCTTAACCAGGCGGTAATGACGCGGTTAACAAATTCTTCATTGACGTTATACATCCGGCTGGGCAGTTCCAACTTATCAGTGATATAGTCCAGCTTTTGGTTACCTTCTCCGTCAATGGATAGGTGGTAGACGCCAGCGGGTAACGTATTTACGTCACTGCCAGTAGGACGCGGGTAATAAGAGTCGCTAATGCGACGCCAAGTGGTTTTCATGGTTTAACTCCCAGTAAAAATCAAGTCTTCTAATCTTGTAGTGAGGCTATCGTCTAGGTACTCTTCAATAATGGAGTTTTCAACTTCAGACCACAAGTCGTCAACCTTATTGCATACCTCGTCGTCGTCGTTACTGTATTGCTCGTACAGCTCTGGATGGTTTTCTTCAAGCCACTTATTTTTAATCTCGGAATAGACTGCTTCTACTTCTTCTAGCAGACCATTCTTATACAGCGGGAAACTTTCTTGAGATGGTCGTTAAGCCCGCAACCGGCGGCGACCACGGTGTCCAAGCAGATATTTCTACAACGTTGTCGTCGATATAATAAGTGGGCTCTTGCAAATCCCACTTTGAACCCCAGTTGTTATATCTCCAATCCAACTCAATAACATCTTTACCACAATCAAATGGTACAAATGTGTGGAGTAACCCTTCCATTAGGTTGTAGTTCTTTAGGACTTCACTAAACTGATTCTTTTGTGAGGAGGATAACTTGTAAATACGGATGTAGTTACTACAGTAGTTAGCCATTGTTTTCTGTTAACTCCAAAATTGCGTTAGCTATTGCCCGTGCTGTTTTAGTATCTGTTCCCATTAACTGTTCTTTGGGCCGACCCGGTTCAACGTAGTAGATAGTGATTCCATCTACTCCAAGGTCTTGCCAAGAGTCAGTAATAATGTAACTCCATGAATCGCCGGGCCGCAGCTCAATAGAACGGGTTATAGTGATTTCGCCGTTAGGTTGTGACATAGGTTGGTTGATTGTTGACTTGGTTGAGTTAGTGGTACAACCACTAACCCAGTGAGAGTACCAAATATACTCGCTGTCTACCCACTCGTCGCTCAACTTATACCTTACTTTACCTTTGTGGTAGTCGTAGTTTATGTCTTGGATAGGGGCTATTTTGGCGTAACCGGGGTCGTCGGGGATTTGGTAGCACACGACTTCCCCGACTTTATAGGTTGCTTTTACTTGCATAGCTTTTGATAAAGTTGTTTGAATTGAGCATTGCTCATTAATAGAATTTCCTTAACGTCTCCTAAGTAAACGTTCCAAGAATCATCAGGGTTTCTAGCAGCCCCAGCGAACTTAAGGATGTTAATGACGCAGACGACATTTTTATTCTCATCAGTGATACTAACAGGCGACACTAACGGTTGTTTTTCTTCGTAAGTGAACATTTAAGTTTCCTCGATAGCAACAAATACGGATGAGTTGAGCAACTCACACAAGATATCCAACTCGTCGTCTTGGGGGTTTGGAAAGGAGTTAATCCATTCTTCCCACTCTACTTCTGGTAGGTCTTCTTGGGCATGACGAAGGGCTGCTAATACAATACCAACTTGGCGGTCGGTTAGTGCTGTCAGCTTAGCAGTATTAGAGATGGCACTAATCCGAGTTGTCATTGCTGCGGTCTTCGTAGGTAAAAAGCGGGCCTTCAAACTTTAGATTAGAGGATACCCCTAACTGCATGTCTGAGCGAAGTATATGAACTACTCGTTGGATTAAAGCAATAGCTTCTCGGATTTCTTCTTCTTTAGGTTCTTTTTCCCATTCGCATACGCACCAGTCGTTCCACATTAAGGCGTATTCCACACCCGACCGGGCGAATGTATTCCCTCTTTTGCGAAGGGTGTAGTTGTCGGCGGGGAAAGTTACGTTAATCTTCATGTTTTAATAACTCCTGCCAGCTGCCGTCTTTGTGTTCATAGTCGGTAGGACCATCATTGGTTTCGTAAACTCTTTTGATGACGTCAGTCATTAGTTCGGTTTTTGTTAAGGTACTTCATTGGTACTTCATTCCTCGTAAATAGCCTTGACTGTTTGTTTAAGATACTCTCTTTTATAGTCAAGGACGACCATCTCAACTAGTGCGCAGGCGCGTTCATTTCTTAACTCTGGATAGGTTATCCCGGCGATGTTGACAACTGCTACAGGCAACCTGTCATCTAAATACATGATTACGTCAACGTGGTACGGAATGCCTATGGGGTCTAGGTGTTCACGTAGGTAGGCTTCAACGTTATAGGTGTTCAGTTGCATTGTGTTGGCTTTTTAGATAATTAGCTACCTCTACCTTGCGACTGTTGGGCTGCTCTTCTCTAATAGCGCCGCAGCGGTCGCATTTATCTTCTGTGTTGGGGTGGATGTAGTCGTGTTCACACTCACAATCCCAGTATTCAGTAGTAGTTCCGCACAGCGGGTAGAGATTAGGTTTATTGATTTTAACCCATTGTTCTAACGCTACAATTCCAACTCTCATTAGGATTTCAACATCGTTGCCATTTAAGCTTTGACATACTGCGTGTTTGTAGAGCGGTTGTAACTCTTCTATATAGACATCCTCACCCTTTATGAAGTAGTTTACTAAGTCTTCGCTTGTACCGTCGTTCAGTAACTTTAGGATGTCGTTATCCGTAGCGGCGTACTCCAACCAAAGGTTAATGCTGATGTGAGTCGTCTCTTGAAGGTCTGTGGTAAAGCATGCAGCCTTTACATTTGGAACAGTCTTAGGCTGCAGCGGTGGCGCCGGTAGTTTTGTGTGTTTTACTAGGCTGTCTACCAACACAGCCAGTACTTCGACTTTCTGAGTTAAGTCCGACAGTTTGTCTTCAATCCGGCGTCGGTTTGTGTCATCAACCCAACTGTCTTCGTCTTGTGCCTGTCGAAGCTGGCGTAGTTCTCTTTCGAGTCTGCTAAGGTTATCTTCACATTCCATATTAATCTTCCAAAACGAGGGGCGGTCTTATTGTTGTTCCTAGTAGTCGTCCTTTAATCCGTTCCAGTCTGGCGGCGCTTGATTGTAGTTCAACGCTAATCAGGCTACTGCCAGTCCAGTAACCGTGGATGCTCCGCACTTCTTCCAAGGCTTCTTGGAGTCCACGCTCTGGTAATTCTTCAATTAAAGCTAGCAGTTCTTCTTTAGTGGTCATCCCAATGGCACTTGTTGATTAAGAAAGCAGTAGATGGCTTCCTCTAGATATTCAATGAAATCTTCGTCGCGGTCGGCGGAGTCGGGGTCAAGGATATTAACTTCCAGACTGCAAACTAAACTTGCTGACGCAGCTACAAAGTGAGTGTCTACTTTAGCACTGTCTGCTTCTTCCACTATAACCTTTAACACTAGGCATGTTAGGGTCGAGTCTTCAAACATCAAGTCAATACTAAGGATGTCGCCCCACCAAGGGCAACTGTTGTTGAGCAGCTTACTAATAGCTTCACGGTGGGCGGTGACGGAGGTATGGTCTTGGTCAATAGCAGCCAGCTGCATGGCTTTCAAGCCAACGGCTACTTTGGTGTATAGTTTCATTCGATAGTTCTAAAATTGAATTCGGGGTTAGGTACTTCAATTGTACTCTGTGCTTCGGTGCTGGTGACATAATCAACAGCTTCGGTGATGTAGTCACTTAACACAGTGTCTAATGCCCCGCTGATGTAGCGCGCGATCTCTTCAAATTGTTCGTCGGTAACTTTGCAGGGATCAATGCCTAAGAAGAAAAGGTCGTCATCTTCTAAATGGGCGATTGCTTTTGAACGGGGTACGGTAGTCATAGGTAGTTCAACAAGTCAGTTAGTTTAGCTAGGGAGATTGTTAACGGAGCGTCTTCATCTTTTATGCCAATTTCTAGAAAGACGCAAGTATAGTAGGGTTCTGCTGGAACAATTACAGTTACATCATTGAAGCGTCCTGCAAAGCTTATTTCCTTCAGGTAGATGTCGGTGCCGGTCTTTTTGTCTGTTACCTTGACTGTGTCTAACTCTACAGTAACCATTTCTTTGAAGAATCTTACATACATAAATTGATCTATGTAGGCAAGGTAAAATGGTCTTTCTCTGATAGGAATTGAGTTGACTAGGTCAAAGGTTCTTTTGTAACCCTTTAAACTATCTTCTCCTAGCTGAATGCACACGTAGTCTGGCGTATCAAGCAACTGGTTTTTGCTGCGGCATTTGGCGTAGATAAATAGACAATTGTCTACTTTCTGTACACAAATCATAACTAATTAGTCAGTAGGTTTAGAAGTTGATTTTTGGTCATGCGGCTGTAATTCTTGATCTTTACTTCCCGAGCTTTGACTCGGAGCTGTCGGATTGTTAGGGAATCAAGCGCGACTGTTTCTTTTTTGGCTTTCACTTTACTTTTTCCTGTTCCAGCATTGGGTACATTGGAAGTAAGTTGAGTGTTACCGGCTAGGGATGTTTGCGGTTGGTAGTGATTTAAGACAATTGCTACTGCAACTAAGTACAGTAAAGTTGATACGATTAGTTCTTGCATAGTTGATTAGTTTTGTACGTTGAAATAAAAAAGAAGGGCTGACTGCCCACTATCGGCCCTTCGTAAGGAGGAGAAAAATGAACCGCCGATATTGAAGCCTCGGGCGCGGGCCATTAATGTTGCTTAACAGGCGATAGCCACAGCTGGCTCTACGTTGGTAGGTTCCAACCATACTGGTGTTGCAATCCAACGACCTTGTACACAGCAGGCAACTACGACGCTGTAGAACTTTTCTCCTAAAGCAAGCTTGTCTACCACAAACGTTAGTTTGTTCATTGATTTAGGAATGTAACCGCGAGCCTGAGCATTTTCGTAGCGAGTGCGAACGTCAATATGTTCCCGTAGCTTAAACTCACGGTACAGTGCGTTCCACACAGAAGCGTAGTCACTGTTGGTTTGGTTGCAGTAGCTGCGGACGACTAAGTTAATCTTTCCTGCAGTAGTTAATTCCGCCGGCGGGATTAAGTTCCCTTTAGCAATATACACACGCGCTAAGTTGTCGGCGTCGGCAAGAAACTGTTTGATTTCATTGAGTTCCTCTTCATGTTGATTTTGTCGCTCTTCAATGGCGATTAAAGCGTCGGCTTGCAGTTTTAGCAATTGACCAGGGCTAAGTTGTTGAGTGACATAAGACCCTGTTTTACGGATGCTTGGTAACACTTCCTGTACTACCCAGTCTTGGAAAGGTTCGGCTTGCGGTTTACGAGAAGTAAGGACTAATCGATAAAGCCCGGACTCTGAAATGATTGCTTGGTTTGGGTTGCCTGGGGTTCCATCATTAATAATGATGGTATTCTTTTCGTACTCTTTAAGACGACTTAGTGCTTGCCCGACGTTGGGTAGTTCTAGTACATAACACACTTCTTTTGCAACGAACCAAGGTTCGCCGTTGATAGTCAGCACACTGATGGGCTGAGCCTGGAAATTAAACGAGGTCAAATTTGTCATAAGAATACTCAATAGGGTTAATCATTTGATTTTCTTGCCTTCTCTTTTCTTTTTCTTCTTCCACTTGGTCTTCTACTACTAAATCAGCTAATTGTGAAGATAGATTCTTTGCTTATTTATCCGACGCTTCTTAAATGTCTACAATTACAGCAGTCGCCAGTGACGGCATTAACTTAGTCTACTTTGAGGGCGACGGGCTTGGTACCGCAAGTAGCCCTTTTAAACCAAAGCATGTCTTAGCTGATGGTGCGGCAACGACTGCTAAGCAAGACGAAATTCTTAGTGCTCTTAATAATATAGATACTTCTCTAGAGTCTTTAACTGTAGAGACTGGGTTAACCCCACTTACTAACGCTGAGTTACGCGCAACGCCGGTTCCAGTTACAGGCACAATAACTCTAGATTCTACTAGTCTGACTGCTTTAGAGAACATCACTGTAACAGTTGGGGCTGCGGTCGAGATTAACAATGATGTTGGTAACCCTATTCCTGTTAGTGCTACCACATTACCACTACCTAGCGGGGCGGCGACTGCTTCTAACCAAACAGTTATTATCGGTCACATTGATGGTATCGAAACACTGCTTGCCGGGACGTTAACTGTTTCTACTGGATTAACACCGCTTACTGACGCTCAATTACGAGCTACACCAGTTCCTGTTAGTGGTACAGTCAATGCAGATACTGGTTTAAGTCAACCACTAACGGTTACAGAATTAAACTCAACTACTGTTTCGGTAGCAAACTATTCATCGTTTTTAAGGCTTAGGAACCCGGCTTTAACTAATACGGCTGTCGCTATTAAAGCGAACGGCGGGGAAATAATGGGAGTTAACTTCATTAACCCTAACACGACAGCTGTTTATGTTAAGGTCTATGACGCAGTTCATACCTCAGTGACGGTTGGTACAACGGCTGTAGTTGCAACTTTTTTAGTTCCGCACGGCGATGCAAGTGGCCCAGGTGTTTTTTACCATGCTCCTACTTTGACGCCTATGCTTGCCCTTTCTAATGCAATTAGTGTGTCTGCTGTTTCTGGTTTAGCCGATAACAGCTCTACCGCCCCAACAACTCCTATTCACGCCGAAGTAAGCTATCAGTAACAGATGTCTTTTATTTATTCTCCTCCGACTAAAGTACCACCGCAATCAGAAACTGTGGTTTTTGTTGTTTCGTCTGCCGATAATGATGCAACAGTAAAGAATGACATTCCCGGTGTTTTATCAATGCCTTTTGCCATGACTATCAGTTCTATTAGAATGGATGTAGGCACAGCCCCTACGGGCTCCAACTTAATTGTAGATATGAACTGGAACGGCTCTACAGCGATGGCTAACAAGTTTGTTATCGAAGCTGGTGAACTTACAACAGCTGACGCTACAACGGCTCCTACATTAATTTCTAACAGCTTAGCAGCTGGCACTAAGATTACGTTTGATATAGACCAAGTTGGCGCTACCACTAAAGGTAAGTTTATTCAAGTTACACTGACAGGAGTTAAAAGCTAATGGTTAAAGTACTTTACTCCCAGTCCCGGAATGTCAAGGTTGACTATCCTCGCGTTGATGATGCGCCGGTGGAGGGACTTGACCCTGATTATTTAGTGTTAAATATTGTTTCTACTCAGCCACCTGCGTATGATGATCAAACCGAATATCTAACAGAAAGTTGGGCAGTAGATACTCAATCTCTAGAGTATCGCCAAGAATGGTCTGTGGTTGCTAAACCACCCGCACCGCCCGAAGAGGGTTGGGATGATTTCAATGCAACTTTGTTGTCTGACCCACTTTACCATCAAGCTGTAGGACTATGTAATCAAAACTTACCCGGGGCAGCGCCTGCGCCGGCTATTGCATTAACGCAAGTGAAGACGAACGGGGTAGCTGCTTTTGCTTTAGCCTTTGAACCTTTCTGTGCTTATGGACAGGTGCTACAAACAACTAGAGATGAGTGGGGAGATTTAGCGGAGCAGTATAACTTACCGAGTGAGTTTGTAGCGGTGTTGCGAGGACTGTAATGTTAATCCTTAACCCTTTCGGTGCTGGCAAGCCAGCAGATGGAGCTATCGCTTTCTGTTCACAGGACACCTCCACTTACCGCAATGTCACCGCAGCGACGCTTACCTTCTGTGCTCAGGACACCTCCACTTACCGCAATGTCACAGCGGCTACTGTTGTCTTCTGTTCACAGGACACCTCGACCTACCCTAGACCTTAAAAGCCATGCCTAGCCTTATTAATACCGACGGATTTAATCACTTTCTCAACTATCAAGACGCCGTGTCTAAGGGAGAAGCGTATGCACTGAGCTCTGACTACAGGGGTACAACGGGCACAGGATTGGCTCCTTTACTCTCAGGAAGATTCGGTGCAAATACAAATGTGTGGAGCAGACTTTTAGGCCCTACGGGGGGTTATTCTGAAATGTATTTACTGCGGTTTCCTGGAGCGGGTACAGAAGAGGCAAAAACGGGAAGTTTAAGCGATTTTTACAGCGCTAACCCAAGATTTAAGCTGTTATGGGGGGACTTTAACGGAACTCTAGTCTATACAAATACGGGTAATGGAGGAAATAGCTTCTCAGCTCCGGGTGTTTCTCCCTCCAACTCAGCTTTCACTTTTGCTGTCTGTAATGACTATAGTATAGCCGTTGCCTCCTTCACTACTTCTGCATTGAGTACATTAAGTTGGTTCGTTTATCTCGGCTGGCTTAAGAACCCTGCCTATAGCGGTGGGAACTATCCAATGAATGCTGTGTGTATTACAGCGAATAACACTACGGCTGCAGCTCGCCACATAGACTCTGCCAACGGCACTACTGTCATCGCCCTTAAAACTAGTGGGGACGCCAACCCTGCTATTGCCTGTGCCTCCGCTACACCAGGAGCGGACAGTATCCAAATCGTCTTACGCGAGAATGATGCGGGCAACGAGTTTATCGGCGAGCCTTACAACCTAATCCAAGTGCCCTCTACTTGTAACTACGGACAGGTCTATAAGAACACTTCACTTCAAGACCCCGACGGTATTACTGGAAGTAATATGTGGATGCCCGTAGCGCCGTGGGGTAGCAATCGCTTAGCCATGCGTATCTACACCGAGGGTATTCTTTAATAAAAGCTGGTGACAGGAATTGAACCTGCAACCTCCTAACTAAGGAGGGGGCAGAACTGCCCTTCTAGCTTGTTGTTCTTTATCTTGTTCCAGAATCCAATTCTTGGGAATGGAATTGAATATTTTATACACTTCTTTTTAACGGCTGTATCGCTGACGTTGTATTCTTTGGCAACATCCGTCATAGGTTTGTCCCATACCTTTTTATATAGTTTAATTCTATCTTCTTCACTATTTATCGGTAAAAGCTCTTGGTCTTTCTTTGTGCAGTATTGGGAGCAGTATTTCTGTTTTTCTTTCTTCTGTATAAACAGTTCGTTACATACTGGACAGTTTTTTCTAACATGTATTTCTTTACAGGTATAAGAGCCGTCTTCTAGTTGTATGGTCTCTCTTTGAGACTCTTTTAAATTATGATACCTTACATGGTCTGACTGTGTTTTAAAGACCATAAGGTTAGAGACACTATTATCTTCTCTGTTTCCATTAATATGGTGTACTACTTCCCCTGGTAGTAACCCTCTTTTTAGTAACTCTTCTGCGGCTACTCTATGCGCGTAAATAAATTTACCTGTTTTACTCTCTGTTACGTAACAGTACCCAAGTTTTTTGTGTAGGGAGACCATAGTATTAATTTTGCTCTACTTTTTTGTCTTTACAAATCAACTGCTCTACGGTTGAGCTACACCAGCAAAAATACAGCTATTACTATAATAGCTGCCTGGATATGTTACCTCCAGAAGGGATTCAACAAAAAGAAAGAACTTCGCCGATACATCGCTTCGGGCGCGGGCGGGTCGTAGTATCCCATAGATTAATCCTCTTGGTTTGACGGGCAGTCGTCGGCGGTGCAGTCGCTACCGTAACCAGTGTTATCCCTACCGCAGTCAGGGCAGATTTCTTCTTCTTCGTTATCGTCTGTACCCCACCACTCAAGGTCTAAGCCTTGGTTGGAGGAAAGTACCCCCTGTAGGTACTGCTTTACGTCCGCAAGTACGATAGCTTCTTCCGCGGGATCTTCACCTAGCAGGTCACTCTTGTAGGTAAAGTTTAGGGAGAAGGAGTGGATGTATTTTGGCTTAGTAGAGTTCGGTGGGTTCAATGTGTTCTCCTTCGTCAAATTTTGCAGATACATTACTGTTTTGAAGTTTCCACATGCCTGGTAGCTCACGCTCTGCTTCTTCGCTTTGGAGTACTTGGTTGATGTACGAGAGTAACTCTTTTACTTCTAAGTAGTGGCTTTGGATAGCTGGAACAAACGTAGTGGGTTCTAAGTGGCGTAAGTGCGCTTCTAATGTATTTCTTACGAAACATAGTTGATTTACCGTTAAGCCCAATGGCACGACTTTGTTGGGGTTTAAAGAAGTTAGGGGGTTAAAGGCGGCGTCTTCTGCTTTCACCCAATTGTCAATGATGGTATTTATGTCCATAGGTTAGCTCCAAATCTTTTTTAGTTCTCTAGCTACTCTATCTAATGGCATTCCATGAAAAGCATTATATTTGCGGTAGTCAACGATGTAGTCCCACGTCGGCAAGTCCATGTGGTTAGCCGTCAGCTCGAAGTATTCGTTCTCACTTATTTGTTCTTGTTTCTTCCCGTCGGCGGATAGAAAGAGAATATTGGTAGGCACATGGACTGTTCTTTCCCCGTTGCTAATACTTCTTACCGTGCGATGGATACCGTATATAGCTCTTCCTTTATACTTTGTTATTTGGGCTATTATCATAATCCACACTCCAGTCCTACTAAGTGATCTTGCTCTAACAGTCTAGCTGTAGCTAACAGCTTACAAAGTTTCAACTCTCGAGCAAAGCAAAAGCCTCTTCCTACTATAGTTCCGGCGTAGGCTTCATGCGTAAAGATATGAGTTATACCAGGATAGTCATCCATGTGAATTCTGGATAAAAATAAACTGTCTTCTATTTCGTCGGTGAGCTGGAAATCACCAAAGAGACAAGGCCTGCCGTCATCATAGGAAAAGAAATAGACGTTAGTCATGTAACGTTCTCCTTAAGGAAATTCCCTATCACATCGATAACAACTAAAGCAAACGCCCAAGGCCACAGAAAGAACACATTGATAACAGCTCGGATAATTTGCGCGCTACTACTGTGTTTAAAGAGTTTTTCTTTTTTAGCTACTTTAAGTAGCAAGGCTACTGAAGCAACCCCTCCGCTTAGATACAGCCCTAAGAAGATAAGTATGAGGGTCATTCCTTTTCTCCCGCTTTAAGCCCGCACAGCGTTAATGTAGCTTTAACCACATCGGCAGTGCCTTGGTTTAGTGTGTGGATATACTCATTAAAGGCTTTGTGGTCGGCTTCCTCTACCATCTCTTCCGCTTCAGCCACTCGGTTGTGAATATCTTCTAGTATTACTCCAAGCTGCCGGTTACCTATTAAGAAGTGCGCGTCACTAAGTTTTTCTAAGTCCGACATTACACCTCTTAGAGTAGAGCAGGCGCAGTTTAAGTCTTTTCTCCAGTCTGTGTCCATTTCTTTTCCTCCACAGTTGTTTTAAGTGTCTTCTTTATATCTTCTACTGTCTCCACTACAGTTACGAGTTTCAATGCGTCTTCGATATACGCTGCTGTTAGATGTAATAGCTGCGCTGGTGAAGCTTTCTTATCAGTAAGTAGCACTATCTTGGCGAAGCCGTTGCCTGTACGGGGGTCACTCCATACCTGTCGGAAGTAAGTGAAGCCCCCGTAAGACATGATTCCGACATCAGGAACTTTGTATAGAACTTCGTCAAGTTGTCTTTGGACTGAAGTCAGATCCATTCTTATTCTTCCTTAGCGGCGGTGTTTATTAAATCTTCCACTGTCATCATGTTGGGGTTTTGGTAACCGTAGTAAAGACAAATCTTAACAAACTCCCGGTCGACCAGATGCTTTTCTTCTGTGGTTAGCTGCGCTACGCCGGCGCTATCGCGGGAGATATTAAAGATAAGTCGGTAGAAAGCGGGTCGGCAATCTATCTTTAACCATTCGATGTAGATAGCTTCGATGACGTCTACTTTCTCTTCGTCCGTAAGGTCTCTAAGTTTCTTGGTTAAGTCCATTGTTCTTCCACTTCAAGATGTCTTTAATCCAGTAAGCGTCTTCAAATACTGCGTTTATCATCTCACCCACAGTAGTAACGCCTGAGTCTGGGTCGTATTGTGAGGTATAGATTTCTTCAAACTCATACTTAATTACCGCCGCGTCTACTGAGTTAAAGGGTTTAAAACCATTGCCCCGCAGTATTTGGCTAATAAAGGTGTAGTCGTCATTTTGGAGGTCTTCTTGTACCCACAGAATATACGCGGCTTCAACCAAGTCAATTTTCTCTTCTAGGGTTAGGACGGTTATCTTCTTTTCCAAGAAAGGTAAAGGAAGAGAGTTCTTTTTAACAAAATCCATTACAAGCCTCCTGGAGTATTTCTTTATAGCTTCTAGGAAAGACTGTTTTTACAAGCTCCCCCACTGTGCATTCTTTAATGTTTACGTGTAGCTCTGCAGGTTGCGTGAAGAGAAAGTGGAACTCTTTTTCTACTGCGCTTTTATGTCCAGGTACGTCAGGGTGTAGTTCTATCCATTTTAGTCTCATATCCGCGACGGTATCTTTATGCCCGTTTTCCATAGCTTCTTTTGCGTGACAGTAGAAAAGACCGCCGAGTAATGCTAGTTTCTCTTCTAAGGTTAGGTCGATTGCTTTTTTAGTTAAGTCCATAACTTATACCGAGATATAGGCGTTCAGGTAAAGCCGAGGTTGTACTGTAGTAATACCTTTTTCAGCTAGGTATTTAAGAAAGAACTGTTTAGTCTCTTCGATAGCTGCCGGGGTGATTTCTTTGAGTCCGCCTCGCAAACCATTTAGAGTGGCAACCCGAATGCCTAAATGGCTTGTTTGTTCGTATTCTTCGTCGAAGACTTCCAGGCTTGTTTTAGCTGCAAATTCCCAGCAGTCAAAGTCTTCGGCATCGCTGCCGGGGATTTCAGAGATAGGCGCTCCGACGAATAGATAAGTGAAAGCATCCATGCTCATAGTTGTAATTGTCCTTTAGTTACTTGTTGAAGATGTCTACGTGTGGAATAATCGTCCGCAGAGAACGGCGTCTTTGTAGTAAAGCGCAGCTACAACGGCTACACCTTCGTAAGTACCTTGGGTAACACCCTCCTCAAGAGGTTTAGGGATATTGCTGTAGACGTAGTCTAACCAATCTTCCAGCCCGTCGATACGGTAGACATACTCCCATAGGTATGGGGTAGCTTCTGTTTTTGTACCGCTAAATCGAATTGCCATGTTAGCTTCTTAGGCATCCCGGTCAATAACTAGGTTGTCGTATTGTTTCTTACGGAAGTAGATAATGATGTCCGCGAACCTTTCACTAAAGCCGAGCCATTGGATGTAGCCGTGCATTTCGGTATCCATATTTCGGTTTATCTTGTCTTCCGTATAGATATTGTTAAGGTCTACCCGCACTCCGTATGGTTTCCAGTATCCTTCTATACCTAAACAACACTCAGGGTAGTCAACGTGGTCACTAGTACTTATGAGATATCCTTTTATGCAGTTGCCCGCATACGTCAAGTTATACAACTTATTCCAGTCTTCTTCGGGTATGTTCTTAGCGCTGATGACGGCGGTGCGGGTGTCGGTAAAGTCAATGTTGATGTCTGTCAAAATAGTCTCCGTTTTAACCATTCATCTGTGGGAAAGGTATTCCATCTTTCGGTGTCGAAGTACTTTCCCGGTTCAAAATCCGGGCGGACGTATTTACATAGGAAGGCTACCTTCCCTTTTCTCTTTGTTTCTACTCTCCATACTGCCCCTTCGGGTTTATCTATAGCACCGTGGGCGCTGTAATCTAACGAAACCAACGGGTTGTAGACCTCGTTGGGGTTGTACTTCTTCACAGCGACGGTAATGAACTTATTTCGGGTGTAGTAAACGATATCCTCCCATAAGTAGCGGTTGTTAGCCGCACTAAACATATCAAACACCACGAACGGTTCGTGCGGGAGGTCGTAACGAATGGAGTGGGTCTGGAGTAGCCACTCTCCGCAGACACGCTCCCCGTCGTTAAGTAATTCGTCGAATCGTTCCCAGTGGTAGTAGACCCACTCCGCAAAGAAGTGGTGTTGCCGGAAGGGTGAGCTTTCTGCTTTATATCCGCTGCGGGTTAGAGGCACTATTTGTCCATTTATCTTCGCTACCCCTACGTTCGTACCATCTAGCTTTTCTGTGACAATAACGTGATAATCGCAGCTACGGTAGTGTCGGCCTAAGGCGATAGCAGCTTCCCCTTCGTTAACAACGTGGTCTCCCTTTCCTATACCGGAACCTGGGAGGTGTCCAATACTGCCGTAGGATTTATACCCTAGGGGTTTGTCTTTGTGCATACAGAAAGCGGAGGTTATTGCCTCCGCAGGTAGGGGTGTTATACCGTCGTTAATGCTCGTTGGGGTTGCTCTAATAGAGTCAGCTTACGAAGTGCATCGGCGAGTTGGGCTCTTGTTATAGCTAACTCCGCTTCAGTTTGCTCTAGTTGTTGTTGGAGTTGACGTTTAGTGAGTCCTCCTACTTGAGCATGGTTTTCTACTTCTTCCCAATAAGTGTCTAGGGTTAATTCTTCTTCAGGGCGCCCGGCTGTTGTTTGTTCTTTATACCAATCCACTACTTTAAGAGTGCGGCAGAGGCGCATACACTTCTTGCGGGTAGTTGGGTTAGTTGTGTCTTGCATCCCTAACTTTACAACGACATCCCAATTCTCTGCTAGTTTGATGTAGGAGTAGGCTGCCGTCTTCTTGATAGCGGACTTGTCGCTTAAAAGGTAGTTCTCAAAGCTGGTAAAGGTACCTAGGTCTGTTTCTACAGGGTTGGTGGGAGAAGCTCCCTTTGATTTCAACTCATCCCGAATAGCTATGAGCGCTAGCCCTGCTTTGTAAGCCGCGCTAATAGCTTCAATTCGTAGAGTTTGGGATTCATCGTACTTAGCGTGGTGCAAGGCATCCATAGCTGTAGCTTCTTCGTGGTACTGTGCTATACTAATCATAGTCTCTCGTTTTAGTAGAACCTATCGGAGCTACGATTGTTTCAACTCCGTTCGCGCTCCGAACGACTCTATACTAACACTATTAAGTACGAGCAGCAACAATGAATAGTAATTTTGCTTACGGCTCCTTCTATTAAGGAGTCGTTCGCGTTTTTAAAAAACGCGAACGACTCTACAACTGAACTTCAATTAGGTCAGAGATTTGATAGAAGCTGTAGCCCACGTCGTTTAGGTACGCTAGGTCTCTCTCTACTAGTTCCTCTCGGAAGACTTTAACGCGGGGGTTATTGGTGTCTAGCCCTGCCCATTTGACCACCTCCGGTGGAGGGTATCCGTTCATTCCTAAGTACTCTTCACGGACGCCCCCTGCTATATCCCACTTGTTTCTAGTCTCTTTAGCGTGAAGGTCGCATAAGACTCCTAAGCAACAGAACTCCCCTTCAAAGCGGAGCAGGTTCTTTCCTTGTTTGTACTCGCCGCTACGGAGTGCAGCTATCCATTTTTCTTTTACTTCTGGGTTCATAGTTCTGCTTCGATAAGGTCTGCAATTTCTTCAAAGGTAGCGCCGTTGTCGTTGAGGAAAGATAAACGTGGGTCCACCTTAGATTTAATTTTAGGGTCGCTGTCCTGTAAGCCTGCCCACTTTACTACTTTGGGTGGACAGTAATCTCGGCTACCAAGGTAATAACCCATTTCTTTATGGCCTTCTTCTTCAAGAATTTCGTGTTCCCACTCTGCACCTGTTTCTTGAGCGTGGAGGTCGCAAAGGACTCCAAGACAGCAAAATTCTCCGTTTGACTTCAACGCAGTTTTACCTTGTGGGTATTTATTACTGCGAAGTGCAGCTATCCATTTCTGTTTTACTTCTGGATTCATAGGGCCTCTTCGATTAGGTCGGCAATTTCGTTGAAGGGAATGCAGTTGTCGTTAATCGTAGCGAGGTCAATCTTTTCTACAGTGCGGTACGAAGGCTTCTCTAATATTAGGAACGCACTTTCTACCTTTTTAATTACCTCTACAGGAATTAAAGGGTTACGGTCTTTTAGCCCTGCCCACTTTGTTACTTCGTCGGGAAGGTCTATATCGTGGCCAAAGTAGCAATATACTTTTTCCCACTGATGGAGGTTGTTTGTTTCTTTAGCGTGGATATCGCAAAGAACTCCAAGACAGCAAAATTTATTCTTGTGCCAAAGAACGTCTTGCCCTTGTGTATAATCCCCACTACGAAGGGCGGCTAGCCACTTTTCTTTAACTTCTGGGTTCATAGTTCTGCTTCGATAAATTTTGCAAGGGTTGTAAAGTTTAGAGGCTCGTAAGGGTCGTCGTTAAGCCCGCTCAAGGTATTGGAAAGCTCGCTGATATAAGGATCACTTTTCTCTAGAGAAGCCCACTTCATTACTTCTGGAGTTAAGCCTTCACTATTTCCGTTTAAGTGGTAAACACCACTATGGTTATCGCAGGCTTCCCATTCCAGCTTATGTTCCTTAAGGTAGAGGTCGGTTAATACCCCTAAACAACAAAAGCTTCCGTCCCTGTGGAGGTAGTCTTTACCCTGTTGATACTCCCCACTTCGTAAGGCAGCAAGCCAGTTCTTTTTTACTTCTGGGTTCATAACTCAGCCTCAATAAGGTTTGCAATCTCTTCAAAGGTAGCGCCATCGTCATTGATAAAAGATAAGGGTATGGCTCCTTGTGAGTCAATTATTGGGTTAGAACAAGTTAGTCCAGCCCACATTCTCACTTCAGCAGGACAGGTGTCGCCGCTACTAAAATAAGTACCTATCCACCTTCCATCTTTTATAGAGTGGTACTCCCAATTATGTCCTGTTTCTTGGGAGTGTAGGTCACACAGTACTCCCAAGCAGCAGAATCCTTCATTCGACCTTAGTGCCCTTCTTCCTTGGGGATATTTACCGCTGCGGAGTGCAGCTACCCATATTTCTTTAATCTTTGGGTTCATCTTTAGGCACTAGCTTATAACTTAATATTCTGTAGCCGCGAACTTGGGGTGATGGCGCGCACACAGCTTTCATAAACTCTTCATAGGGGACGTACTCCATAATACGGTTGTCCGGTACACCATAGCTGTCGCAGTCCGTATCTGCTTTCCATTCCCCAAAGCTGATATAAAACTCACTAGGGTCTATGAAAGGGGCTGTGGCTATTACATCAACGCCGCGGTATTCTGGGTCGTTGGGTAGGATGCCATTATTTTGTAGCTGCTCTTTTGCGATAACGTGGAGTGCGCTCCAATACCACTCGTCTAACTGCTCCCCCATCTTCTCCGCGATGCGCCGCACCAACCACCCTTCTATTTGTGCTGTCTGCTCAGGCGCTAGGTCAAGTGCGACCTGGATGTCCTCGGTGGTGACGGAGATGATGTCCACTTTGATGTCTTCATTCTGGGGATTCATAGTACTCCTCCCAATTATCTTCAAGGATTCGATTCACCTCTTCGCAGATATGCCATAGGATGTGTGGTAACTGTTTTTCCAAGGCGCTCTTAATATCTAAACGGCGCCGACTTCTGGCATCCAAGTGACTGGTGCTTTCACCTATACTCATCCACACCTTGTCGATGCAGGTGGGGTCAACGGATGCAGTAGCTTCTACGTACTTACCTGCAGTGAGGCAGTTGGTGATGTCTACAACTACATCCACGTCAAAGCCTAGTGCGTCGGGGCACACGTCAAAGGTCTTAATCATTGTTTAGTTTGTTCTCGCTGCGGACTTTAGAATTCAACTGTTTATGCCACTCTCTTGTTTCTCGCGCATGAGCTTTATTCTTACCGAGCCAGCTCTCGGTGTAGTTGCAGACTACTTCGGTAGGCACTCTTCCTTCGTAGAGGGTATTGCAGATTATGCCTGCCCTCGAACAATATTTCCGAATCGGGTAGTATTCGCCGTAGTAGGCTGCACAAAGTTCGGGGTTGTTATCTAAGGCATTTTGTAGCTTACCCTTCTTTGACGCCGTCTTGTGCCAGGAGCACTCTGCAGGGGTTTGACCATTACATTCCCCGCCCGAGATAATGTATTTTGTTTCGGTGTCTAGCAGGGGTATGTAATAAAATGGCTCTAGCTGTGCAAGTGCTGGTTGTTGGAAACAAAGTACAAAGACTACTAATAGGATGAGTAACTTAACTTTCATTCTGAGTAGCTTGGGCGAGTGGGTTTAACTCTAAGAAGTCTTTGCAATAATGCAACAAGCCTTTTGCGGTATAGACGTCGTATTCTTTAGTACATAATACGGTAAGTTTTCTCCATTTTAGTTCTGCGACAACTTTTGGTGTTTGAATTGCAAACTGCCCCAAAAAAGCTGGAACCTCTCGTCTATCCCGACCTCCTCTATGCGCAACGCTTTTTGATAAGACGTAACACCCTCCAAAATCTGTGTAGATAATATCTCCACACTGTACGAACGGCTCTGAGATCTGAAGACTTGGCAGTATCAAGAGTTGATCCGGAGTATACAGTGTATTCTCTATTGCTTTAGCTAAATCCTTTGTGGCGTCGGAAATGAGTCGCAACATGTGATTGCGTGCTAAAAAGAAGGCAGTTCCCTCAACTCCTATTAGGGCTTGCTCTTCTACAGATACATAGCCCGGCCATAACTTATCAATTGTTTTCATTTTCTTCCAGCCCGTTGTCGCGGAGGTATTCTTGGTAGATTTCCACCGGGTTGTAGCCGCAAAGCGTTCGTTGTCCAAAGACGGTGTGGAGGTCTTCAATTAGACTTTCTACCTCGCCTTCTATTCGCCGCAGGTATTCCCGCTTAAAGTCGCTGACGTATACTTCAGAGTGTTTGCCTAGCACCTCCCCAAAGTAGATTTCTTTGCCGATGATGCTGTCGATTTCAGCTTCGGTAGCTAGGAATAAACCGCCGAGTTGTCCCATGCGTCCAAAGTCAAGTTTCATTTCGTAGAGTTGAAGGTTTTTCACTGGTAAACTTCCGTTGTAGGTTGTGATCGTAACGCTCTGCTAACTTAGTGTAGTCGCTTGGGGTGTCGCCAATGGCTTTCTCAATGTCGTTACTTTGTGCTTCCTTCAGTTTTTGAAGTTGTTGGAAGACGCACCATACACTAAATAGCGCGTCGTTGAGTTTGTTCTGCGGTGGGTAGAAATCTAATGGTACTAAGTTGAAGTCACTGGTGGGAATTTCAGTAACAGGCGGTAGCTCCGAAAGCATTACGTCGGCGAGCTCGACGATTCGGTTAAGGTTTGGGTTAGACACGCGTGGAAATACAGAATAGTTTCTTTGGTAGTAGCAATGATAGTTTCTTTTGTGTTTTCATTAATCTCAAGTCCTTCGTAGGGCAACAAAGCTGCCCTTAGCTTTTCACTTAGCTGTTCTGCGATTAACTCTCGCTCGTTAGGTGAGGTATTAGGCGGTAGAGGTGGTACTTCATTTTTCATCCATTTAAGAATCTCAAGTGCTATTTCCAGAGTAGACATATAAATTACTCAATCACGATGTAGGGTTTTGTTGAAGGACATATCACTTTTGCTTTGTGGGTATTTACCGAGGTAAACCCCACTTCATTAATGTGACCCAGGCGGAGTACGTCTAAGTTTCTGTACTGCTCTTCAATTTTAGTGAGTTGTTTAATTAGGGTTTTTAGTTTCATAGGTAAGCACCTCCCGCAGGTTTTCATCTTTCATAAATTGTTCCCACCAGTACGGGCGGTTTACCTTCAACCACTCTATTGCAGAGGCAATATTCACTTCTACCCCATACCCGGCGTCTGGGTGCCGAACTTGATTGCTCTGTAGAATATAGAACACGGGACTTGTGCGTGTTTCTTTGTAGTATTCTGCAAGAAAGTTAGCTGCTCTACAGTCATGACCTCCCTTTAGAATTATCTCTTCTATGTCGTAACGGCGCATTTCGTCAAAAGCTTCGGTACAGTCAAAGTCCAGGTCGATAATGTAGGTATCGTTGTTACAGTGAGCGCTGCAGTGGGCTGTGACTCGGAGCCCCTCTACTTCTTCGGTGACTTCTTGGGTGGCGACAATGTTGTAGGTGAGAGTAGTCATAGTTTTAGATAACAAGGGGTTCAATTACAAAGGCTTCGTAGGGTGTACCCAACGCCCGCGCGGCATCGTTGGCATACTCTTCTGCAGTCGTGCGGTCAAAGCAGAAGCGTTGTCCTGCTTCGTGGCGGCTACCTAGTTGTGTAGAGTGAGGCCCTGCGATAAGGTATAAGTCTTGGAAAGGGTAGCCTTCCACTTTACCGCGGTAGCGAATGATATATTTCTTCTTCTCTTCTTCGTAGTTTATGAGGTCTCTTACGTGGTCGCACAAGCATGTTGTTATGTGTAATAACGTTTCTTCTTGGCTAGTAAGAATACCTTTGGTCTTTGTATACCTGTCTCTAATTGTCAGTAGGGTTTGCAGGTAGTCTTGTAGTATTAGCATTTAGAATTCCTCTTCATCAAGAATAGTGTTAAGGTCGTACTCTGCAACGTCATCGGGCTCCACTTCCATCGTGTCGCTGATGTCAGCGTAGTAGTCAGAGGTATATTTGTCGTTGCAATGACGGCATACTTCTCTGCGTACCTTTTGTTCTGCTTCCGCTTCACTTTCTGCAAGGACGACCATTTTGGCGTGGGAGATTTGGCGGACAATATTGAATTCAACTATGTAGTGTTCCATTGTTGTTCCTGCATAAGGTTGTTTTGTGGAGGAAGGTATGGATTACATCACCCATATCTTCCATTGCCTTTGATTCGATTAGGTCGTTGATTTCCTTCTGCTTTAGCTCGCGGAAGTAGAGAATGTCGCCCATCACAGTACCTCTTCCACGGGGGTTACGGAGGAACTCTTCGTCGACGGAGTCTAGATGGAAGAGAACATGGCGTAGGGTTTTGGCGTACCCTCTATCGGTCATAGCCTCGACGGTTTTAGGCAGGGCGGTGTCAACTCCGTATGCTTGACTGTTTACGCGTTCTGTTTTGCAGTGAAAGTAGTTCCTCGGAGGGGTTGGGTTTGCGCTTGTAAAATTCTCTATGCGGGTTATAGGCCTGAGGTATTCTTCTATGCGCAGGACAACAGATAAGTAGGGTCTGTCGTCGGAGTCTACGATGTAAACAGATAACTCTGGGATGTAGTTTAGTCGCTTGCTTTTCTTGATTTGCTCTGCGACGTACTGCTCCATCTTAGTGAAGAGGGCCTGCTTGTTCATTATCGGCTTACCTTTACAGTGGCGTTAGGGTATTCAGTGCAAGCGGTAATGTATTTGATTACGAAGAGGAGTAAGGTATCGTAGTCCCCCCAACCGTTTGCAGGGTTGTATTGCTCGTACTTTTCTCGGTCGCTCGTTAAAGTTACTAATCCAGAAGAAAGGCGTGTAGAGAGTTGGTACGCTTTAGTAATACCTAACTCTTCTGGCCGCCACAGCGCAGTGTAAAGTCCTGCTGCTTCCGCCATCTTCCCTAGGTTGTGGGTGATGTTGGCGTGGAAGACTTCGGTGGTTTCTTCTTCTGCTTGGGTAAAGCGGACGGGCTCCCGATCAGGGTAAAGTTCGTTCCACTCCTCTTCTGTAATCTCTACGGTCTGTCCGTTGCGGCGGACGAAGATACCGCTGGAGGAGTGTTTGGTGATAGGGGTGTCGGAGATTAAATAGACGTCAAGAGACATAGGGGATGATTAGTGTAGTTGTTGAAGTAGGGATTGAGGTATTTGCCACTTAGCGTCGGCTCTACGCTTTAGGTTGTGGGGTAAGGTTAGCAACCACTGTAGGGCGCTGATGTTAGGCACCTTTTTGTGTAGGCGTTTAAACGTTCGTTTTACGCTTACCGCTATTATCGATGCTGCCTGCGCCATAGTCTCCGTCATCTTCTTTTTTACCTTTCCCAGGTACTCTAAACCACAGGCTTGGGCGCACAGCTTATTAACTTGAGGTGTAACGTAGGCTAGGTTGCGGGGGTTGTTGTTAGTGACGTCTCCGTCAAGGTGATGGATTTCTACAGTTTCCTTGGTGCAGATGTAGCCGCGCAGGTAATATTTCCACCCACTACCGAAGACGAACTTGTTGACCTGGTGCTCCATTACGATAGTCTTCTGCTTGTTGGAGCGGTGGAAGTCGAAGAAGCCGCAACTCTCTAGCATTTCAAATAGGACGGAGTTGTCCTTGCGGGTGTAGTAGATATACCCACTCTTGTTGGTCTTGGAGATGGGTGGGTTGTTTGTGATATATGCCCGTGTGTCTTTGAGGGCTTGTTTGATGACAGCAGTAGGGGTGCTGAGGTGGTGACGGTTACCGTCGGGTTTGAAGGGGAAGTCAAAGTGTCCTTTCATTGTGTTACTCCTGCTTGTGTGTAGATACAGTAAAACCTAGAGGTCGACCGCCTCTAGTGTATGTGTCGTATGTATAGGCGCACGAATCTTTCAGAGTCCCGTACAAAATGTACTACCCCAGCCGTGGTCGATTTTCAACTTCCCTTACCCTGAATTCACTCGGTAAGCGGCGGCATCTTAGCGGCTAGCTTACTCGGTCTTCAGTGTCGTCCACACGTCAGCAGCGCTCTGCAGTGACGTACATCACTTTGTAGGGGCAGGCGCTAACCAAGTGCTCGGTTCGCACGGCAGGGGTAGGAAGGTTGTTGAAGCAGCCGAGGGGATTGCTCTTATACTAGGTGGCTTTCTGCCCGTGCTACGTAGTAGGTCGAAACAGTTGCGACTCTGTATATCAATCCTCGCCGAACTCTTCGCGGTCTTCCTCTCTATTCGTTATTATAGCTTAAGCTCAGAACATAGGCCCGTGTAGCCGAGTGTTGGTGCTTACCTGCTTCAAGACTCATTACTTTGTTGCTCCTGTGTAAGTAGGGTGCCGGCAAAGGAAGTTGTTGCTAGCGCGGCATTAATCATATTCTTGGTGCCCGCGTTAACGGTGTCTATCCACTCCTGGAAGGCCCTGTTCTTATTGTCCTTTACCCCTAGGGTGGCTTCGACAACTCTTCCCTTTAAAGTCCATAGTTTGTAGCCCAGGGTAGTGTTACCCATAGTGTCAGCCGCTCGGGCTAGTTGGTCTAGGTCGCTGGCTACATCACTCAGCTCATCGATAATGCGCTCTAGATTGTTGCGCCAGTCGTTAGATTCTGTCATGGTTAAGGTTTCAGGATGAATTTGAGTGCTGCAACTAACACAGCGATTAGGATAATTAGGGGCCATGCTACAAAAGCAATCGTGAACTCTATACCCTTTCTTAGAAAGGATGCCTTTTCAAGGGTTCCGTTTTCAAGGGAGATGTAGGCGACTAGGGCGACCGAGTTAATGCCGCCGAGTAGGTATAGAAGGACAATGATTAATATTTCCATAACTTGTCCTCTAACTTAAACCTTTAAGGATGTTAATAGCAAAGCGCGCGGCGTTCTTACATTGGGTTATAATATCGGCGGCTGTAGCTACTTCACTATCTAAGCCCCAAATCTCACTGCGTAACTCTACTGCGCTTAGTTCATCGTCGTACCTTAAGTCCCGTAGTTTGTTGGATATTTCTTTTAACTTCTCTGATACAGCTTCCAATTCTTCTTGCCATTGACCGGGGTCATTCATAGTTTTAGTCCTTCAAATTTACAAATTCTGTTTCACTACCGCATAAGACTTCTACGCCGGACACATTTAAGTCCCTACCTATGTACTTCAACAAGCGGAAGGATAGGTTGGCTGCGGCGTCTTTGCATTCTTTTTCTACTAGGTAGACCGCGCCGGCGCAAGGTCTTTCTTGGTGGGTGTAGACGTATTGTCCGTCGTCGTCATGCTTCGTTGTCTTATGACAACCAAAGTTTTTGTCTTCCCTTAGGATAGCGTTAGCGATATCTTGCCGGCGTTCTTGTCCTAAGAGAAAGACTTTATCTCTTCGGAAGGGGCAGTTGTCACAAGGTTTTAACATCTTACTGAGCTAGACTTAAGGTCTCTTCATGCAGCCATCCAAGTTTACCTTCTTTGAAAGAATAGGTAACCGGGCTACCTACCACTAGTTGTCTAAACTCGGGGTGGGAAATTCTTTTCTCTAAGCGTCCATACTCTTCTAGGTCGGCGACTACTTCATAGACGTCGCTACAGCTTTCTCCCACATACGTCCCGTCGCCGTCATATATAGGGTCACACTCGGTAGTATGCCACTTGTCTACCACCACACCGTTGTAGCTGTAGGGTGTTAGCTCCGATAAGTCAACTGAAACGGCCCAAGCTATTAGAGAAATTAAGATGGTTAGTATTACGCCGGCGATAAGACACGGGCGGTATTCTTCTTCAAACATAGGTTTAGCTTTCACTTAAGGTTTTACTAATGATGGCAAGAAGGGAAATCATCACGTTATTCTGAGCGATGATAGTGTCTAGCTTTCGCTCTATAGAAGTGCGAGAGTCGATAGGGGTCTCTTTTATCTGGCGGAATAGATCGTCGATGTCGTCGTTATTCATCCTTTTTTTCTAACTCCAAAGTAATAGTATTCCAGTCCCACAACAGGTTCTGGATGGTTTTGTTGATGGTGCTGACTTTTGCGTATACATAGTCCTTCTCTATCTTCGCGGTGCGGGGGATGTAGCGACGGATTATATCTATTTCTAGTAAGTTGATTTCTTTACCGTTGCCGCACTCCGCAGATAGGTAGAGGTAACTGAAGGTACCTCCTGACCAGCCAGGTAGGATTTTACAAATTAACCGCCAGGGGGTGGGTTTGTTAAACGTCACTCTCTAGCTCCGTTGTATATTTCTAACCACTGCATATTTTCCCAGTTGTCTGGAGCTGCAGCAATGTGATACTTTTCGTTAGCTTCAGGGGCTTGTATCGCCTTTAAGTAGTTATAGTCCACTTCACTAACGTTGTGTTCTACAGGGAGGCAGCCCTTCTTATGGATGATGACTGCGGAGTCAAACTGCTCCATCAACTTGTTTAAGTCTTCGAGGTTATTGACTTCAACAACACTACGCGCGGGTGGATAGTTACTCTTTTTAGCGCTGTACTTGAAAGAGTAGCAGATTAGGTATTGCATTACTTTTCTTCAAAGGTGGTTGAGTTAACAGGTTCAGTACGCATAATTTGTTTAAGACAGTGGTGTCTTACTTGCACATTTAACTCGGGGTCTGTGTGGATATCAATTACACACCACCATTGCCCGCCGTGTTCTTCTTTTATCTCTGGATAGTAAGTTAAAGCAGCATGCCAAGCAAAATCTTCAAGGGTCTCAATAACGTTAAACTTTAACTCTTGCGGCAGTTCTATGCGAACTCTTACTTCTGCATGCTCTTCACGGGGAGTGATTGTTTGATACATTACTATTTGCTTAACTCCTAGCTCTACCAACTTGTCTAGGTAGTAAATTAACCTATCACGCATCACTACATTAGTGGCGTCATCCTTATCTCCTTTATAAACGTCGGTAAAGGAATAGAACTTTGGAAGGTCTTTAAGACTTTTTGTCAAAGTAAATTCACTCCACTCTGAAGGTAGACATGTGAGCTGTGACACTGCTAACTGTGTTTTTAGAGCATCGATGCGTAACTTCTACTTTTAATTCCGTGCTGTAGTTAAAGCGAATGTGACAAAACCATTCTCCACCCCAATTGGCTCCGCATTTAGGGTGATACTTTCGCGCGGCGTAGCGAGTGAATTCTTCCGGGAGCTCTTTGCTATAGATAGAGTCTATGCCGTCACACTCCGCGTCGTCTTTAAAGTACTTAACTTCTACAAACTCTAGTAGAGGGTTAAGGACGTACCTCAGTGTTACTTCAGTAACTTGTTCTTCTACTAATGCGTTGAAGAAGGATAGTATTCTATTCCTAGGGTTCCATACGGAAGTAATGTTATCGTAAACATCCGTGAAGTCGTAGAACTCCTTAATGTCTCTAAGGGCCTTAGTCATAGTTTCCTCGGTCGAGCTAGTTTGTTTTTCAAAGCTTGTGGTTTAGGTATTAGTAGTTACTCAACTCGTCTAAGGTGTTTTTGTACCGCTCTCTAATTCCTTTGACAGCGGCTTCAAACTTTTTTTGTCGTTTAAAGTGCTCCCGTCTAATCTTTAATCCTAACCGCGTTAGCTCCGGGCAGATGCTAGTGTAGCTCCGTAGCTCCTCTAACAACTGCTCCGCTTCATCAAGCTTCCGCTTGTCGATAAGGACGTAGCAGTCGTGGATGGCGCGGCGGAAGGAGTCTTTAAATATTTCTATGTCGAAGTGGTAGCCGAAGACCTTTATATAAATAGAGCGGTAGTAGCAGTTGCCATAGTTAGATATTTTCATACTTCGTGAATCTTTTGTGAAACGACTTCGCTCGCTTTTCTATTTTCTTCCAACTCAGCTTCAATCTGCTTTAGCTTTTGAATAAAGTCTTTAGCTTCCTGTAGTGTGGGGAAGCTTTGTGTTCTGTAGTCGGAGCGGTAAGACAACCACCACCCCCACAGAAAACGATACTGCGGGATGAATTCTACTTCACCCGAGCGATGGGTTTGCTCTACAATTCGGTATTTAGTCATTGGGGGCGTCTTCCTTGATTAGAGTGATATCTATTTCCGGAGTGTCGATATATTCAGTGTGGGGTTCAAAGTAGCGGTAGATTATGTTTTCCGTCTTTTCTCTTGCTTCTTCTTCGCTATCTGCTTCGACGTCAATTTCCATTTCCAGGGAAACTCGGGCGGTGTATGTTGACATTGTTACTCTCATAAAGGGTACAGTTTACCGTGGAGGTAAATAAAGGTTTTGTAGAAAACATACTCTCTTCCATCTCCTACGGTGGTGTTAGTTTCTTTGCTTCCTGTAGTATAGGTGCCGCAGGGCACCCGGACTATTGCTCCCTCGTAGGAAGACTTATTAGAGTGATGGGATTCATTCGGTGTCGTATAATTCATGTTATCCCTTCAAGACATAGTTTACGTCGTCGGATAGTAAACCTCCCTTCCATTCTCGTAGGGCCTGCCGCATTACATCTACATAGAACTGGACTAAGGCTTCTTCCTTAGGAGACCCCGCGATAGTAGCTTTCTCCCAAAACTCTTCTTCAATATCGAATGTATCTACACCTGCACAAGAAGCTGACTTATTGTTGGGGTTACTTTCCCAAGCTTCAATCCAAGTATCTAAGATAAATTCTTCAGTTGTTCCATTTTGGAAGTCCAACTCCATAATAGGTTCTACAGCTACTACGGTGTGAATAAGACAGTTTACCTCGTCCTCGTCCTCTTCCTCTAAACGAGTACCGAAGGCTACCATTATCTTTACAAGGGAGCCCAATTGTTTTAACACTCGGAAGGCCGCAGTAGAGATATAAGCACAATGCCCGTATACATGTAGTTCTTTACAGGTGAATAAAGGTTCGTACTCTATAGCTTCAAGTAGGTCTCGAAGAAAGCGTTTAATGAGTTCTGCTATTTCTTGGTCGGTAAACATATCCTTAAATAAGAGGGTCGCTGTGTGGGTTGAGTTGGTCTTTATTCTCCCGTAGGTACACTAAGCATTTCACCAGTGCTGAATAGCAAGGGTCTGGACATTCGATACAGGCGCGCAATCCTTCGCGGTGGTCACCATTAAGGATGAAGAAGCATTCCGCGTTACCTAAGACTAAAGCGGTGGTGTCGCAACCAAAGTCATTACGACCGGAGTGATGGTTGTTATAGCTGATGTACCAATGCTTGCTGTAAGTGTTTACTTCGTCAGTGCGGTTAGGAATTACTATAGGAGTGCCCCCGAGGATTTTAAGTTGCGCTGTTGATTTGGTTAGTGTCATCGCAGTGTTCTCTCCACAATTTTAAGGCTTCACTTTCCGGCATACGTGGCGGTAGAGTTTCCAGAAACTCCATATATTTCAGGTTCCGTTTGCTGGGTGCCCATATTTGGGTATAAACTGTGCAGGCCAGCATGTAGTGAACGTTTACTTCTTTATCAGTCATGGAATACTACCTGCGCGCCGTCGCCAATGTCTTCGTTAGCCCATACTTCTTCTCCGTTGTTATCCACGGTTTTGTAGAAGACGTAGGTGGAGCCGCTAAGTGTACCAACATAGATGCGGTCTTCTTGTACTGCCATCACCCATCCTATAGCAGTGACAGTATGGCTGCCGCGGTCGACAAGACCGTTGGGGGTAAGTTCCGCGGCGATGTAGTCAACTTCAATGGTGACCTTACGATCTAGTAAAGAAGAGACCGGGGAGGCGGAAGAGTTTGCTGAGTTTTTTGTATAGACCATAGAGCTTATATTGCAGTCGGTAAGGTAATGGAGCTTCGGTTAGGTCTATCTCGTAGACCTCTAGCGTGGCGAGTTTCTTATTTAGGATGTCCTCCGCGTGTACATAATATTCTTTAATATCCTGCGCGGTTGCAGTCTTTACATCCCCTGGATAGTTACTCATGAGGTAAGCCTGTTCTAATACAGCATGAGTGCCGTAATGAACCATAAATATAGCTTTCTCTTCTTTCTCAGGTTTAAAGGCAGTGTCAGCGGTAGCTTCCCATGCGGCTTTAATGCCTAGGTTTAGATTAACGCCGTGGGAGATAACCCACTCTACTAGAATAGTCTGGTGGCTTGGGAGAAAATACCGCTTAGCGGAGTATTGGTCATATTGCCAAAACCATCGCAATAACAGTAAGTCATCTCTCCAACTAGGTTCTTCGTTACGAAGACTCTCTTCATCCCGCGCGGCGCTGTCGATGTCGATGTATAAATGGCCATCAATCTCTATAATGATGCCGGGTAGGGCTGGAGGTAAACGACGGTTGAATACTACAACTCGTCCTTGAGTTACTGGCATAAGGTAAAATCCTTAAAAATTAGGTGTACAGGTATGACGGATATCTACGAAAAAACTTACCATAAAGCGTTGGACTGGGCGAAGCGTTATTATCCCAACGCTAGTAAATACCACGTCGCCGCTTTCGGTAACTCCGTTGTCTATCTAGTTACCGGTGCCTCTACTTCCCTAGGCGGAGGCCCTTCCATAAGAGAACATCTGAACTCATGGAGTTTGATGGGGCCTAGAGGGCAATGGGGTAAAGTCCAAACTGATAAGGGGGAGCTAACGGCTTTATTCCCCGATGGGTCGATGAAACCTGCAGGGCAGTGGGAGTTTGATGCGGCCTGTGGTCACGCGGCGGTTATCTGTTTTGGGGAGTTGCCTTCAATAGCAAAGGTTGTCGCTCAGCAAGAGTTTTGTTTTGACGATGACCCCGCGGATATGGATGCTCTAGCAGAAATGGACTAACTGTTGATGCTAACATCTTCACTCTGTTTAACTAAGCTTTGCACTTTGTTAAACAGCTTTGGCAATAAAACGTAGTTAATGCATTCCCACTCAGAGTCAAGTTTTGTATCTGACTTACAGGATCGAGCATATAACTTACTAACTTCACATAAAGCTTGAGCACATATTACTAGGTTGTAGAGTTCAAGTAAATTGTCTTTAACTGTGGGCCACGGAATGTAGCTTTTAGGTAAGGCGTCTTTAGCCGTAATAAGACCGCTGCTCCAACCCCCATCGTAGTATTGGGTTAACTGCTTGAAACTTAAAGTCCACCCGCTATTCCATTCTGGAGAACCTACAAAAATGAAGGTTTGCCCGCTCTTATGTTGGTGCTTTACTAAGTGTATACATTTAACCCATTCTGTAGTTGGTGTATTCATAATTTAACTCATTCGTAGTTCTAAGTCTTCAATCAAAATAATTTCGATTTGGGCTGGCTCCCCGTCGGTTCCGTAGTGGACAATAACTCCCGGAGCGATTTCTTCACTTTCAACGACGGGGCTGTCGGTAAGGTCGAAGGTCGCCGCTTTGTCGGTGACATTAACCCATAGCTTTCTTAGAGTAGAAGGAGCTGTGGGCTCAAATTCTTCATTAGTAGAAATGTTGTCTTGTGGTGGGGATGCTGTCATGTTGTCCCGCGTAATTCTTACATCGAGTAATACGTTTTCAATCTTGTAGCGGCGGATGTGAAAGCCTTGTTTAGGTAGCTCTTCTACCAGCGTGTACATCCGTTGCAGTAGCGTTTCGTAATCCTTATGCCGCCCGGTGATGAAGGAGTCCAGGTTGCTAGGGACTCCCTTCTGCATAAACAGTTTGGCTAACCGGAAGTCACGTGGAGCTATGGTCTGTTTCAATTGGTCTACTTTGTGGGTATCCATAACCGGGTCTAGGGTAATGTGACACTCGAAGTAGTAGGAAGTAGCTGGCTTGGTCATGCTGTTAGCCAGGTGATACTGTCTTTAGTTTCAACCCACTCTGCTCCGTCGTACTCCCGAATTTCAAAGGCAGACCCTTCAGGAATCCACTCTACTTCTAGTTGGTAAGCCCCGCCTAGATAAACATTTTCGCCGTAGGTAGCTTTGCAGTACTTTTCTATTTCTTCTTTGTTAGCTTGTCTTAGAACTAACTCTACAAGAGCAGGGTCGAACACTAACTCCTCTCTTTGATGCCAGCTATACCACCCAGCTCCAAAGCCGGGAGAGTAAAGTACAGCTACTTTTCCATCTTTGACTAATTTATTCACTTTGGCTCCTAATAGAAATGTTGTTCGTCATAGTCATCTTCGTAGGTAACACCGTTGAACTCCGCAAGGTCTGGCAGCGCAGGTCTTAATGCCGCTGCAATAGCGTCATGGAGCTTGGACAGCACTTCATTCTGCGGGAAGGCTGTATAGTTCTCGGTGTAGTAGCCGGGGTCTTCAGGGGACTTACTAAGGTCTAGTTTTTCAAGCCATAGAACCTCTTCAAATCCTTTCTCTTCGTCAAGCCCGTCGATACGGTAAAAATAGGTCGGGTAGTCTGTGTCTCGGATAATAATTTCAATCATTTTTCTACCCAAACGTTACCCACCAGGCTTCTTCGATGTTTCCTTCGTTGACAGGCTTCAACGCTGGTAACGTAATGGTCTTAACACCGTCTACTAGATATACCAACCCGTCGATGTCGTCGTAACGACTACCATCGGCGGCGCTGTTGTGATAATACAGCTCTAGGTTTAGCTTGGTCTTGTAGTAGAAGTCTTTGCAGATTCTTTCCCACGCAGCTACGAGTTCTTTTATTTTCTCTTTGATTAACTTGTCCAACTCGTCATCAGTGAGTTGTTCATTGTCAAGATCACCTACTAGCGTTTCTGTCAGTAGCTCTTCGTCTCCATGCTCAAGCGCGGTACAGATGACTTCCTCATCATGATGCTCTAGGTATTCCTGTAAGGTATCCCAGCCATCTAGTTGTAGCGACTCCAACCACTCTGGTTTGGCTACCCAACCAAAGCTGGCTCCATATCCCATTCCCATTAGCTTTCGTCCTCTGATTCAGTTACATAGGTTAATATTTTTAGAGCTGACAGGCTTTCTAAACGACTCTGATTAAGGCCCAAGTCGTGCACTACGATGCCAACTAACGTAAGTACTTCAGCTAACTCTTCTTCTAGCGCTTTATTTATTTTTTTGTCTTTCTTATCACACATCTGCTTTGTTAATGAGTCCTCGTCGTCTGGGCGGACGTCATTAATGGAGTCAAATTTCTGTTGCAGCGTTTCATTTAGCTTCTGAGTTGCTTGAATTAACTTTAGTAGGTTATTTGTTGTTGAGATCATACTTTTAACTTAATGAGAAACTTTCCCCGGCGTGTTCTTCCATAACATAGCAATACGCTTCACCTTGGATAGTGAACGGATAGAAGGTAATTGTGCAGCGACAACCTCCACCGCCTTTAACGGCATACTCTGAACTAAACAACTTATACATTTCTGAACCGTAGTATCTAAGTTCATCTCTTATAGCTTCTGTAAGCTCATTGCAAAGGTTCTCTGGGTAGACTTCAATATCAGTCCATTCGCTGTTGTCGCTGCAGCCACAAGTGTCTAATTTTAGCTCTGTTACGCCGATGCTACCACATCGGCGTAATGCGTCTTTAATCTTTTCTCTTTCTTCTTTGTCCCACTCGCAGATAATTTCCTTTAGGTGCTCTTCAAAAGCGGGAGGAAAAGTTAGTTCTTCTTTACTGTTCACTGGTTGTTTCCTCCGATAGATTAAAGGTTGAAACTTTCTTTGTGGATATTACGTTAATGTAGCCTTTTCCTTCAACTGTAAAAGGATTAAAGTATACTCGACAGACATAGCCTCCACCCGCCCCGTATGCGTAGTTAGGGTGTTTAGCATTCGTAAGTCTCCATACATAAATTTGTAGGCACGCCTTCACTTTTGGTGTTAACTGGCTGTATAACCCTTGTGGATCAACAGTATTAAACTCTACATCTTCATTGCTTAAGGGTCCTCCACAGTTATGTATTTCTAGATAGCTTATACCTATGCGGTGACAGAACTGCAAAGCTTCTTTAATCCTCTCTCTTTCTTCTTTATCGCGGTTCGGAATAATTTCCTTTAGATGTTCTTCAAAAGCGGGCGGGAAGGTTAATTCGTCTTTCATTGATAACTCCAGTAGGTTTGAATTTACTGAACAATAATTTTGTGTGGTGATTGCCCCATCGTGGATTGCTTAGACACTCCACCTAGTCTTGGAATGATGGTACGAAACCTAAGTCTTCTGTAAGCACTAGCATTTTAATCTTGATGTTCTTTAGCATAAAAGTTGCTAGTCATTTTCGTTATGCCACTTTATATTTTCGGTATCAACCTCGAAGTTAATAAGTGTCGCGTCTGACCGGGGCACCTCTTCGTCGTATACCTTTTCTAGGGCTTCATTTAAAGAAGACGCTTCTACCGTAATGATTGCTGCGCTTTCCCATTTCACTGGTATATTATATTTTTTAATCCTGTTTTTCTCGATGATTATGGTGATTGCTTCTTCTGTAATGTGAACTCCCGTATCTGGTTTATTACCAATCCGACCAAAATTAAGTATGTCGGACTCACACCAAGAAGGCACGTAGCAGGTATAGAAAATATAAACCCCTTGTTCATCTACCTGACTGATGTCAATGTAGCCGTTTTGTTCTCGTTTTCCGTGAATCCCGTTTACATTAGCACCTGTGATCTCTGCGGTTTCATCCCCGTAGGGGAAAGTAAACCCATTTGGATACTTGCGATTCTTCTCTAACCAAGCTTTTGTTAGTTTGTTTAGGTTACTGTAGTAGCGATCTTCTAGTGCTGCATACTCTTCGTTAAACTCGTCGGCTAAGCAGTTTAGGTTTCTGACTAGTCTATTCTTTTCTTTAATGTCAGTCATTGCAGTCGTCTCCAAATACTAATGATAGTGAGATGTCTCCTTCTCCGGCAGCTTCTTCTCCAAGGACTTCCCAACTTTTAACGCCGTTGGGTCTTTCGATTAAATAGAACGTGAAGCGACGGGGGTTCTGCTCTGTAAATTCTTCAACAGTTACCTTCTTAGCTTCGTATTCAATTACCTTTACAGGGATTGAATACCAGGTTTCGTAGCCTGAGTCCAAGTCGATGTCGTATTCGTAGTAGGTGATGTACACTACTGCATGTATACGCTTGAGGTCAATCATCGGTGTAGTCATAATACAGTGATGCTTACCATCTAGTCGTTTGCGTTCTCTTTACTATTTTCACTCTCTTCATGGCAAAAGAACTCAAGCATTTCTTCACCGAATCCGACGTTGGTTAGCTCGAAGTATTCATTTAGAAGTTTTGTCATTCCTTCTTTGTCCTTTTCATTTAGTGGCTCAGTTAGTACCTTAATGATGTCTGCTTTTGTCACCTTTTCTGAGGCAGCATTGATTTCTTCGCGGCTGTGTCCCAAGTTTTTAATCAGGCACATTAGCTGGGCAGATAGCAGCATGTTTAACAGTGCGTCTTCGTAATAAGCAGTCTCCACTTGTTTCTGGCGGTGGCGGGCAGCGGTTAAAGTTTGTTTCTTCATTGGGGTTTACCTTCCTTTAGTAGTTGAATAATCTGGTCTAGCTTGTCAGCACAAGCATCTACGTCGTTGCGCAACCGCCCAAGTTCTTCATGGATATCTTGGTGGTGGAAGCGTAACGGCACTTGCATTAGTTTCTTAAAGAGCTTCTTCTTCATTTTGGCAGTGACGTTTGAATGCTTTGACTATCAGTTTTTGATGTTTGACTTCCGTCAACTTAAAGATACGGATGTCGCCACGCTCTAAAGCAGCTAAATCCGGCGGATCTAGAGCATAAAATGCCTGTTTTAGGTTTGGGTAGGTCGTGCCTTCTTCCCCTAATACATAGTATTGGGGATAAGTTTGGAACAGCTTACTGCCATACATTGGGCCGTTGTTCACAGCTACAACAACAAACTTAACGTCTTCTTCGTTATATTGGGATTGTACTTTCATGATTTTTGCTATGACTCATAAACTTAAAGTAAGCGCAATTCCTCTTGACGGTTCGGAGATTGCCCAAGGGTTTGATGTTCAACTTTTTGTTGACGACCAACCGTTTGAAGCTACAAAGCTGACGATTGTAGCTGAAGCAGGTCGGGCTGTAGTGAAAGCTATTGTAGAGTTTGGGATTAGTGAACTTGAGTTTGACGGCTACCCGGAGACTGCTTTCTTAGCATTAGGCAGTGAATCTACCTTAACAGCGGAGGAGTATAATAAAGCAGTGGAAGACCTCCGCCGAGTTGCACTTGGTCTGTAGTAGCTACTCCCACCGTTCGTCGTAATCATCCCACTGCCCTTCGCCTAAATATTTAACATCAGTAACGTCCATATCTGGGTGCACTGCTTTGATATAAGGGAGCAACTTTTCGTCTGCTTCCTTTTTAGATTCTGCTTTTACCCACACGTTTGCTATCTTAGATATTGCGACGCAGTAGTTATATTGATTTCTTATTACTTCTTGGGGTTCTTTTCTTTTATACAGTAACTTGAAGTTTTCGCGCATTGCGTTTTCTCTATCTATTCCCATCGTTTCTGTCTCCATACATCCGTAATCGTTACTGAACGGTACCACTCCCAGATTGGTCTGCTGAAGTAGTAATTCCAATCCAACTCAAAGCAGTAGCGGTCGTTCAGAATAGTCAGCGCTAAGTAAGATGGGTAGCTTAACCAACTATCAGACCAGCTGGTCTTAAAGCAGACCCGACCAATCCATAGCTGCGTCCATGTGTAGCCGTTGATAAAGGTTAGGGGACCTAACTTCAAGGCGATACGACCATTGCTACTTATTTTTAGGAAGTTCTTTGCTCTAATCATCTTTAGTGATGTGCTCCTCCAGTTTCTGTAGTAATTCTTCTGCATTACCTAGTTCTGCCCAAATTTCTTCGTCGCTGTGCTTGAGGTGCAGAATTATTTGAAGGTCGCTATCGGAATAGACTTTTAGCGCGTTTCCACTAATCCGAAGTTCTGACGACTCGAACTCAACTAACGGCGGCAGTGTGTTTTCTTTTTCTTCATATTCTGCATCTTCGTCAATTGATAGCAGCTCCCATGGCACGGAGTACCAGCTCTGAGCTTGAGTGTACTGAACTTTCTTAAGAAAGTCAGCGACGAGTTGAGCCGTCTCTAAGGTACCCTTGCTTAACTCACATTGAACGTAGTCTGGAGTGGAAGCCCACTCAATGTTGTTATAGGCAACGGCGGTGACGACGACGCTGTTGTCAGTGTATTCGTAGAATTGTTCCATGGTTTAAACTCCAATTAACTCTGCTTCGTTGTACATAGTCAACGCAATAGCATAGAGTTTATCAATAACACCAACTTCTTCAGCGTATTCGCAAACAGTCTTACCTTGGTTCTTGGCACGAGCTACTAAATCGACGTGGTGTCGGTATCGATACTCCTTATACAGATTTCGCCATAGGTTTTGGTACGACTCACCGGTGCGGTAGGCGTAGCTCCGAATTACTTCATTCAAGCATGAGCGAATGGACTTTTCAGGAACCTCTTCTGTAGCCGGTGGCAGCTGCTTGAGTTCTTCATCGACCTTAGCAAATCGCTGCTCGATGATAGCTAGTTTCATGCTGTGTTCGGTTAACCGCTTTTCGTGGTCTACCAATACCTGCGCTGATTGAAGCACTACTTCTGCTTGTGACAGCGGTTGGATTTGATAGCCGCCAGTTTTGCGGATTGAAGGAAGTACTATTTCAAACAACCATTTTTGAAAGGGTTTAGCTTTTGGTTTACGGCTTACAGCTAACAGTTGATATACTCCCGGTTCCCAGATCACAGTCACAGACTGGGTTCCGCCGGGGGTCTCCACATTAAGGAGACCCTTCCATTCATCGTCCACACTTCGGGCTAACCGCGACCCATCGCTTTCTGCTTCTAGTACAGTTGCTAAATCAGTAGCCGCCACACCAAAGTCGTACTTTCCTTCTGGGTGTTTAACGAATCGAACTTCTTGTTGGTCGAAGTGTTGAGCGATTAATTCAATTGTCATTGGAGTTCTCCGAAAGGTTTAATAGTTTGCTTTCTCTTTGCTTTTTCCTTTTCCGACATTAAAAAGCTGCCCACCGAAGTAAGCAGCACTACACAATTACCTATCCAATCGCCGATATAAGGCCTCGGGCGCGGGCCAACTACTCAGCTTTTGTTGTCATCTTTAATGACTTCTTTGTGGTAGAACATGGTCTTTTCTGTAGCGTTATAGAACGGTTCGTAGTAGTCACACTCTACAATCTGCCCATTTACCTTATACTCAAAGGCAGCATAGGATTGTGCAACCGGAGTAGGGTTAGCGTTGTAGCGATAACAGCATGATGCCAAGGGGCACTGGCTTTGAACACATATACTGATGCTAGCCACGGCGTTCACTATTTCTATTCAGCTTATCTAACGTATAAAACTCGTATTCCATCTGTTCAAGCTTGTCTTTAAGGCTAGAGACGTCCCGCCGTAATTTATTTATTAGATGCGCATGATATCCCATGAATATCCACAGAAGTGTAATTGTTGGTATAATTAAGAATACAGTGTCCATATTACTCCTTAAAAAGACTTTTCTTGGTGTAACTATGCAGGCGCTGCTTTAAGGACTTATCCCAAAGCAATCGTCGATGCTCTTCTTGATTAGTCATTTCGTCGATGTAGGGTTGCAGACGGTTAGCTATATTTTCTTCAAACCACTTGAATATTATGTCTTCAGGTTTTGACGATGATTCGAGTAACGTCTTTGTTGCTAGTTGAGGAAGCTCAAAAGATTCTTCTTTTATCTGTAGCCAAAATCCTGACCGGACTGTCTTTAAGCTTACACTTGTGTAGAACTCTTTGTAGGTAGAGCCTAAGCTGTCTTTATAGCTTTCTAAAAATCTATCTAGGAGCGCGGACAAGAGGCGAATTTCCTTGTTATTTGCTAGATACCAATGTAGTGTTTCTGTTAGCATTAGCTTGCTTGTTGAAAGTGTTGTTGTTCATAGACGTAGCGGGCGGCAAACTTAATTTCCAGCGCGCTTAGGGTAGGGTAGTCTTCTAATAAGGTGTCAAAAGACTCACCTTTAAGTAGAAGACTACCGACGCGATGGACAGTAACCTTGGTGTTAGGGAACGTCACTGCGCCGCCCATTACGTCAGGGTTAGAGCTTAATGTGGTCAGCCAGTCATCGTAGGTCATCCGTCTTGCTCCTCAGGATATTGGATTTCGTTGAGCCGCTGTTTAGTTACCCTTGCTTTCCACTCCAGTAGCTCGACTCGACTTTCTAGGCAATCGATTTGCCAGGTAATTTTGATGACCACGGCCGCTGCGATGATAGCGACCATAATTATTATCAGTAGATTCTAACTTCGGTAATCATTACTGCGCTCCGAATTTATCTTGTAGGTAGCTTACCAGCTGGTGGGTAAAGTCCTCATCGAATTGCTTTGTCCAACTGAACTCATTGGCTTTGGCCGTTAGGTCAGCAGAGGTGATGGAGCTATTAATCTCTTGTTGTTCTTCTTCAGTGACAGCGCAGGACTCAATGTACTTGTCTACCTTGACGGATAAGATGAGTACCAAGTACAACATGGAAAAGAGTTCTTCTTCTAGGTCTTGAGCAGTGGTTTTGTCTAAGGGAATAATCATAAGGGTTACAGGTTAGTAATGGTTACCTCGGCGTGGATAGAAGCGACGGCAGTCTTTCTAGTAGTGCGAACGTAGATATGGTAATGTCCGCGGGGGACAGCTGCTGTGCGTTTCAGTTGAAAGTCTATTTTGTGCTCTGTCAGTGTATTAACAATGCCGTCGCTAGGCGCTTCGTCACTAAAGTAGACAGTTGCTTCTGTTTTAGGGTGTTGTTTCACTGCTTTGATTCACCAATTCGTATACTTTATCAAAGATGGTGGGTAGCAGTAAACCATTAATCCTTTCGTATTGGACTCCATCCTTAAGTATACTTTCTAGCCCGGTGTTGCAGATGTTACTCATGCCATAATTGTATAGCTTTGCTGCTTTAGACAAAGTGTAAGCACTGGTCATTAAGTCGCAGAACTTAGAAAGATAGTATTCGATGCTTGGGGTTAATTCGTAATCGTGCTTTAGGGCATTGCGCATGGTAATCAGACGACCGCCGGCGTAGTCGTATAGAGAGTAATGCTCGCCGGGGTTGCCAAGGTAACCAAAGTCCCACTCTTCTGTACCGTTATCCCAAGTAGGAGCGCATAGATAAAAGGGGCTGCTGTCGCAACGGCGAACCCCAAAGTAAATGTTTTCAGTCCAAATTGTTGCAGGCATTGTGACTCGCTCCTTAATATAGCTGGACGTTTTTCCAGTTGATACTTTTGGCGTCTTCAAATAGGTCGCGTAGCTGCCGCGCCCAGTCTTCGTGAGTGATATCTCGGCAAGCGGCATCAAACCAGTCCATAAACCAGTACTCAATCGTTCCATTTGGTAGGAAGCGGATTTCATCGCTGGGGCCACCCCAGCTGAGCTGGTACTGGTAGAAACCACACTCTTGGTCGTCGAAGGTACCGGGTTCGATATACGTGAGCCCTAGTCCGTATTCTTTAAACGGCGGTAGTCCACGTTCGTAGCTACCTTCTTCAAAGACATCGGTATCTTCTAGGTATAGCTTGATGTCCGACTTAAGTTCTTCTAATTCATCGTCAATTCGCTCTTCACAGTTTGGTTTGTTAAGCATAATTCATCTTCGATTCGGGTGCGTAGTTTAACTTTCTTCTGTAGGGCTAGCCGGACAACGTCGTCTAACTTAGAGACTACCCTACCGGTGGCGTCTACCCCTACATCCACTGCACGATACTCTTCTAGTCCCGTTTTCCGTCCGTGCATGTGTCCGTGCGTCATTATGGAGCCATCCATCATGCCGTACCAGTCTAGAATTGGATAATGCATCATCACCAGCCGGGTTGGTGGCAGCCCCTCTTTTTTGTAGGTGAACGTATGGTAGTCCACGATGTTAACGAAGCAGGCTTTGAACTTACAGCGGTCTCTGAAGCTTCGGTCGTGATTGCCTGCGACTAAGAACTTACTACCATTGAGGGCGTTAAGGACGTCTACCGTCCTTGGTAGGTTATAGAAAGAAACGTCGCCTAAGATATAGACTAAGTCTTCAGGCTGGACGCGGGTATTCCACTCGGCAATCATCCCAACTGTCATACCGTCAACCGTAAGGTACTTACCGCGAGTGTGGGCGCAGTAGTTAAGGATACTCCGCTGTCCAAAGTGGAGGTCGGAGGTGATATAGGTTTGCATTGTCTATTTGACCAAGATTTTGGTTACTAAACTACCTAAACACCATCCAAATGTATAAAGCACAGTGTAAGTAATCTGGTCGTGGTTGCGATCTATCTTTTTGAGTATTAAGTTCCCTGCGCCCCACGAAAGTATGAAAATCGTGACGTAAATAATTTGGCCGTAACTCCAGTTTGCCATTAGAGGTTCTCCTTTAGATTTAATGATCGGAGGGTAGAGTGATTCTGACTAGATGACGCGTGACGTCTTCTTTGATTGGCATAGATTCGTGGATAAACTGAGAAGTTGTTTGATAAACCATTAAAGGCTGTAGCCAAAACCCATCTCCTAGTTCCAAATGTTCGCAACTACCACCGGTTCCAGCCACTGCGTCAAATACTCCCGTCCAACCTTTGCAGGCTTGGTAGTCACTGACGATGAGCATACCACCAGTACTAGAGCAGTAAGACTGCTGATGTTGTTCTCTAGTTAGCGTACTTCCGTTATCACCAACCTTCCAGCCTCCTCCACCGCCGTTACCCAAGTCTAATCCTAGGTAGTTCCCATCAATGTGAGCTCCAGGTCGCCGGTGCGTTTTTCCCTTCTGAATTTGTTTACAGTCAGCAGTTAGGAAAGCAATACCTTTACGCTTCTTTAAGTTTCGAGTCATATCTTTAACGAGCGACTCTAACTCTTTAGGTACTCCAACCAACGTTTCTAGGTTGAAGAGAACCATCGAGGTGCGATAGTTGAAGTTGGGCATTGTGATAATACCCACTTTTTGTGCTTCGCTGTTTAACATGGTTTAGCATCCTTTACTTTATTACGTCTTTTATTGATTTTAAGAGCTTGGCGGCGTAGTCAGCTAGTTCTTCTATATTGTACAGGTAGCGAAATCCTTCGTTATCTATCACAGTCCAATAACGCGGCGGCCCGTCGAATCTTCTGAAGGTAAAACCTAAGTCTTTACATAGTCTTGAGACTGTACTTTCTATTGTCTTTAATGTCGTTAGTGTGTCTTCAGTCATAATATTTAAGAACGATATAGATGACAGCTATACAGGTTAGGCAAATTATCGCAAGTTGTATAGTTAACACGTGCTTTCCTCCTCTTCTTTATATTTCTTCCCACAAAAAGGGCAGTAGTTAGCATATAGTGTTTTAGCTTTTTCACGCTTTTTGTCGTCATGCTTACGAGTTAGAATAACAACTCGGTCAGACCGAATTTCACCCGTTTCAAGATTCGCTGTCGTAGGGACGTCAAGTCTGGTGTTCATGCCAGCCTCTAAAAATCCTTGGTTTACTTTTCTAACGCAATCGCAAGCCATTTAGTTAGTTGTCCTCAAAGTTTGTTTACTCGTGCAGAGATGCGTCTTTTCTTCAGCTTTATAAAGTAGTCGACCAACTAACGTCGTCGGTTTTGCGGTATCTAGAATAAGGAAAATTTGGGTAAGTCACTGTTGGTTCTCCGTTTAGGTAAGCAACTAACATTTTACCTACTGCTTTCCCTAAGGAGCATGGCACAGCGTTTCCTACCTGTCGGTATTGGTCTAGCAATGATCCTGCGATTATCCAATCGTCTGGTAATTCTTGAATTCGTTTATACTCTTCAATGCTAAGCGGCCTATCCTCTTCAGGATGACCAAGGTCGGTAGCTGGCATCGCTGGATGAGTTACTAATGTAGGGGAAGGTTTACCCCAGGCAAGCCTCCTATAAAATCCAGTCTTCCCGCCGCCGGAGTGGTAGGAACCACCCAATGCTTCTTGATGTAGCTCTGGTGGCAAATCACGCCAATGCTGGCCCTCCGTAAGCATCCTGTAATACTTAAGTCTTCGCTCTGGGAACTTGACGAAGTGGTGCTTTTCTTCAGGTAGCCCAGTTAATGCTTCGCGGAGTGTTCTCCATAGGGGCAATCCGTACAAACCTACTTCCGAGTGGGTAGGAATAAGGTAAGGTAGTTTATTGCCGCTACGGTTACATGTGATAATAACCCGTTCTCTACATTGGGGTGCACCGAAGTTAGCTGCGTTGTACAGGTTAAAGGATATCGTATAGCCATCATCTGTTAACTGCTGAATAACGTATAGCAAGGCACTACCCCTTCGGTTATCCTGTGAGGTCGAAGCTGACAGTAATCCTCGAACGTTTTCAATTACAGCGAACTGAGGCTTCAGACCAATGATTAAGTCAATGAACGTTAGAAAGACGTTGCCACGTTCGTCGTCAAACCCTTGACGCTTCCCAGCACTACTAAAGGCTTGACAGGGTGGCCCACCTACAACTAGGTCAACGTCGCCAATTAGTCCAGCTTTTTCTTTGATTTCGGCAGCTGAGTAGCTACGAATGTCTCCAATTAACGGAGTATTTGGGCGGTTGAGTTCAATAGTCTTTTGGGCGGCTACATCGATTTCACACGTTAGGATTACTTCGATGCCTGCTTGCTCTAGACCTAAATCTAACCCCATGCAGCCGGAGAAGAAACTTATTGCTTTCATAATTTACTCACTCGTACAGATATGCGTCCTTTCTTCAGTGGAGCCAACTGACGGAAAGCAGCTTTACTTAAGTCTAAACTGCAGTGGCAGCGGTCGGTAACAGTTACCACTACACTCTGGTTTTTGTAGCGAACGCGGAGGCGAGTTCCAAGGCGGTAGGTGGGGTGGGCAGCTACCATAGCGGACTGGCTGAAGCGCCGCCCGTTAGCCATACGTCGTCCGTTGTAGTAGTTGCTGTAGTAGGTGGCACTGGCACGAACGGTTCGTGCTGTAGCCTCTTCAGGGGGAATAACGCAGATTCCAGTCAGGGTGCATAGCGCAATGGCTAGGGTTTTAGTTAGACTCATCTTTGATTCCAATTTGTTCGTACAGTTTAACAAGTTCAACGGCTTCGTCAAGCGTCATTAATTCTTTTGACGTGTAGCCGTTGTCCCATAAGTCGCCGGAGAACTCAATGTTTCCAGTCACAGTTGATTCTCTTATGCGGATTAACAAACTTTTCTTGAGTTCGTCACATTCTGGGTACCACTCAAACTGAAAGTAATTATAATTACCTTTTTTACCTGAGATACAGGAGGTCAGCAACATCTCTTTAATGTTGATGACGCGGGCTCTTGCTAAGAACTCTTTAGTTACTAGAATAAGCTCTTCACTTGGTTTTTTCTTTGCTTTCTCAATTGCTTTCATGTAGTAGTCGGGTTGGTATTCACCGTACTTTTCTAAAAAACAGCTCATAGTGAAAAGCCCGCCTGGAGCGGGTTGTAGCGGTTAAAATCAACTAAGATCAATCGATTGATTCTATTTTGTGGTTAGCGGCAAAGTCAAGTACCTCGTCTATGGACTTAACTTCTTTCTCTATTTCAATACCTTTCGTCTTGTCGTAAAGATAGTAAGAGAAGAAAAGCTCACCAGCAGAATACTCATGGATAGTTATGCTTAGTTCTTTATCAAAGGGTATGACGACCCACTCAAACCAGATTACACAAGCGGACGATGTCACAAGTGGCTTACAGGGTTGAATAGGAATCATCTTTTCCCACAACTCTTCAGCCTTGGCAATAAGAGTATCAGTAATGGGTGGGGCACAGTAGCCGTCCCAACCGACGTAGTTAAGTTCTTTTAGCTTTTTAATCTCCGGTGCCATAGGGGCCCTTTAGCTTTGACCAGTGTGTGTAGTAGCCATTCAGCCAGCCGTCGTCTAAAGGTGAACCTACGTAGGGAGGTTCACCTACCGGGAGTCGCCACCATAGCACGGGACCATCATCTTCATGCCACTCCCCTAGAGGGTGCAGTTCGTTCGGGTTGGGTTGAAGGAGAATATTATTGGCAGCAACTGTTCCTACGGACTGCCGGGTTTTATAATCTAATTCTCGAACTCTTGACTCTAGCCGCTTGACGTATTCAAGCAGAGCATCGCATTGGGAATAGAGCCGTTTGATGTGGCCCTCGTAATCATCTGTAGACCAATTGGCAAACTTAGTGGGACTGTTGTAACTGTAAGGATAGTACTCAGGCTTACTCAACGGGCGCGGCGGCGTGGGCTCTTTGTCGAATTGAAGCATTAAATTATTCTCCTAACCATAGAAAAGCGTTTAAATTGAAGTCTTCTTCTTGCTTTCCCTTTACTTTTTCCTTGTTACAGCTGCAATTACAGTCAGTTACGTTTGCCATTGCTTGCTTATAGACTTCAACCAGGCTTTCTTTTTCGATATTGGGTGGGTTACCGCTGTTAAGTTCCATAGTTATAGACGTCCGACTCCGGGTTTCTTGAAGATTTGATTTAGTTTCCAGCGTAGATAGGCACAGTAGAGCTTGTGGAAAAGCACGCCGGGCAAAAGACTAAGCTTTTCCAATCGTTCAGTTAGGCTTAGTTGCTTGTTTGGCTCAAACAGCTCCCGCCGGTCGAAGGCGTTGTGGACAATTAATAGTTGTGAGTCAACGCCTAGTTTTACTTTAGGACGACAGGCACAACGGATGCTTTCGCAGTGGTCGTACAAGTCGTCGATGGGTAAAACATGGAGGTTTGAGTTTTTCATTCAGTAGCCTCCTTCTCTAGAAGGTTCTTCTTACTTGCCTTAAGTTGCTTCCACAGAGCCTTGATTTGTTTGTAAGCGTCTTCAGGTGTTATCTTTCCACCTACTTCCAAGCTGACAATAATTGAGACTCTGCTTTGAAACTCCTGAAGGTTGGCATTAAATACCATGTTTTCGGGAGTGAAGCGCCCGCGGTAAGGAAAGCGGGGATTTACGAACTCGTTAATTTCCACAGTGTTAAAGCCTCATCGTAACGAGTAGTTTAATTTCCATGACCTTACCATCAGTGTGCTTAACAAAGAGCCGCCCGTACTCTGTGTAATACTCATCGTTGGGTTGACAGTAAGCGACGGCACAGTTATTAAACTCGTCGCAGCAGATATAACCTAAGCCGGACTTACCGGGCTCTACGATAAGCGTTTCAACTAAGTAGCCGCCGATTTCAATATACTCTGCCCTATCAACTAACCGCTGAAAGTCTTCGTAACTAATTGGGTTCTTCATTTGTCCCCACTTTCTTAAGGATTAGGTTTGCAAGCTCCCGAGCTTTACTTCTGGTCAATATGGTTTCACCATAGGGTCTGGTTAGTTTATCCCCAAAGATATACCGCAGTCCAGTCCAAAGCCGTTCGAGGAAGTTTCCATGCTGCAGATGAACACCAAAAGTAATTTCTTCTGGGGGGTCAAACCCTAAGGTGTCTGCGTCCCCCCAAATAAAATCGCTCACGACTATATGGTGTTCGGTTGTGCCGCAATCACAAACGAAAAAGTCGTGTCTCATCATACAGTCTCTTCTAATACCTTACGTTCAGCTTCTAGGTCACGGTTGAAGGCTCGTTCGTTGGAGAACTTATCACCGTAGCGTTGATAGAGCTTTAACAAGTTCTTTCTTAACACTGGTGATAATCCTGCCCCGGTTTTAGAGATAACCCAAGGGATGTGGACGTACCACATTAAGTCGCCGATCTCTTCTA